>OFCN01001067.1_pt1 | contig 9699 bp, 6 predicted proteins | sample 1520801 | NCBI WGS metagenome assembly OFCN01 (sample SAMEA2699029, study PRJEB24076) | metagenome | biome: Human gut stool | place: Spain | collected 2012-03-20 | reverse complement strand
TCCCTATTATTGGTATTTAAAATACTAAATTATTTATATTGTATTCCCCTCCCCGCAACAGGACAAGGCTTCAGCTCACAGCGAGCTAATGCACCCCGAGCAGGGAGGGGAACAACATCTACTGATAACTCCACACTTTCGAATAGGCGGAGCGATTGCTATTACGCGGACGCAACAGGTTCACCATCAACGCCGTCGTACCAAAGCTCACCGCAATGATCATGCAGGTCACCGCGGTAAACGCACCACCGGGAATCGGCGCAAAAATCGCAATCAGATACAGGATGACCGCGCAGAACGACAGGAACAGCGTCGCAATCGTCATCAACGGCACCAACACCAAACCACCACGCGCCGGCACCGCAAAATCTGCCGGACGCACATAACGCAACACACCCATACCCACAACCGTCCAGATGGCGGTGACCAGAATAGCGGTCACCACATCCGCCGGGCGGTGCCAACCGTTAATAATCGTGGAGGCACCCGTCAGGCAGGTCGCCAATGCCGCGCAGAGAGCTACCGTGGGTCGCAAGAAACGAGGCGCCGCCAGGAAGAGCGCCGCACCAGCCGCCGCCGCGAAGGTCGTGTGGCCACTGGGCGCCGAGTTGCTCAGCGCCTCCTGAACACCCAGGTCGGGCTTCACAATCAGGTAGTGCTTGAGCAGATACGTACTCGTCACCGCTGCCGCCGCGGCCAGCACACCAATTAGCGAAGGCAGGAACCGGTGCTTCCAAATCAGCACCGCAACCATACCCAGCACGGCAATCACGCCGACAACCGCAGGAAGAGAATCCAGCGCCGTCAGGGTCGGACCGCGGTAACTCTTGAACTGGTTCGCGTACTCGGTGTACGCCTGCTCATCAACCAGCTGGCCGGTCGTCGTGTAAATGAAGAACACAAACGCGCCGTAGAGAGACAGACCCAAGAACAGCAACGCCATCACGTGACGCATCAAAATACCGGTACTCGGAAGATGATGCCCCTGCTCTTCGCCGGGACGATTCACCGGGCGACCCGAAGCATCCACGGGAACCTGACCGGTCTGAACATAGGCACCGTTCGGGTAGGCAACGGCAGGATACGCCTCGGGAGGATAAGCCACCGGCTGCGGAGGTACCTGCGGAGGCATCGCACGCGTGAGAAGAGGCTGCTGCGCGCCCATCTGAGGCGCACCCATTGGGGAGGCACCCATCTGATTGTTCAGCGGGAAACCGCTCACCGGAGGCTTCGGCGGATCCAGACGGCGCGTAGCTTGCATCGGTTCATCCGCACTGTAGTTCCCCTGCGAGACGCGCTCCTGCGGCAAGGGAATCGTCTCAGAAATCTTAATGGGGGCACGGTAAGCGCGAGGCAAAGGACGGGTCGCACCAATAACCTCTGAAAGTTCGGGATACGAAGAAATAACTTCGGTATTCGCCGATTCAGCGTTCGCGGAACCTGGATTCGCGGGACCTACAGGCGCAGCTTCATGAGCGGGCGATGAACCGTAATCCGTCAAAACTTTCGTACGGTCATCACTGTGCGCAGCGGCATGGGTAGCCGTCTGGTAGGAGGCGAGCACCTGGGTAGTGTCCTGATATTCAGAGAGCACCGCAGTCTCATCAAAGGAAAACACCGTAGTGGGCGCGTTGTTAGCAGCGGCTGCATGCACATCAGCGGGGTGAAGCACACTGGTAGCATCGAGGTTTTCGGAGCTCTCCCAACCGGAGTTTCCCGAACCCGATGTATTTGCCGGTGTTTTCTTCTTCATAACCCTTAGTACCTTCTTGCCCTCATGCATGTTAGCCATACCCGAGCCCGCCGATGCCAGCCCCTCAAAACGGTAGCCCCCAAGCTGCCGTTTTATGCGCAGCACCGTCCGAGTTCTCGGGCGAATAACTACCTACTATCCCAGGTTAAGCTATGAAAAGGTAAAGTTTTTGGGTCGCTAAGCTGAGAATTTCCGCAAAATGCGAAGGCCCAATGCGGGAGGACCCATAATCACCCCCGAATCCCCACCAAAATCCCTGGTCAGTGGCATGTCAACCGCTCAAATCGCGCCAGGTCGCACCCCGCCGCTGAGGGGTTTGAACCGCTAAAAAATTTTTAGCTGGGAAAGGACAACACTAAGCGTGCATAACGAATCATCACCAGCAGGTTCCATCCCGAACGGTGTGCCGCCCCTAGGGTACGGTTTCCGTCTCGCGGGGCTTCCGCTTCCCCCTCTCGAGGAGGTACTCGAACAGCTGGCCGTCGTTGATATTCCCATGAACGTCACCTTCCGCGGAGTCAACCACCGCCAGAGCGCACTCATACGCGGCCCCCGAGGCTGGGGCGAATTCGCGCCCTTCCTCGAATACGGCGACGAAGAGGCAGCCGCCTGGCTCGCCTGCGCGCTCGAAGCCGCCTGGCTCCCCACCCCCGAGCCGGTGCGCGAGAGTATTCCACTCAACGCAACCCTGCCGGCCGTGCCCGCCGAACGCGTGCCCGAGGTACTCGCCCGGTACGACGGCACAATCCGGGAACTCAAAATCAAGGTCGCGGAGAAGGGCCAGAGCCTCGCCGATGACGTGGCCCGCGTAGCCGCCGCACGCGAAGCACTCCCCGAGGCGCGCCTCAAAATCGACGCAAATATGGGTTACACCCTCTATGGCGCCCTCGAGGCACTCCGCAAACTCTGCGAATACGGCCTCATCTACGCCGAGCAACCGGTCGCCACCATCGAAGACATGGCGACACTCCGTTACGCCGTGGCCAAAGAGGGGCTACCGGTCCGTATCGCCGCCGACGAGTCCATTCGCAAGGCCGAAGACCCGCTACGCGTGGCCCGAGCCAACGCCGCCGACCTCATCATCATCAAAGCTGCACCCCTGGGCGGGGTTCGTCGTGCCCTAGCCATCGTTGGACAGGCGCAGCTTCCGGCCGTCGTCTCTTCGGCCCTGGAAACCTCGGTGGGCATCGCAACCGGTGCTGCCCTGGCCGCCTCCCTGCCAACCTTGAAGTACGGTTGCGGTCTAGGAACCGTCTCGCTCATGGCCGAGGATGTCACCGAGGACTCCATGATTGCTCACGACGGAATCATGCGGGTGCGAGCCGTCGAACCCGACCCGCAGCGCCTCGAGCGCCTAGCCGCCGACGAGCCGACCCGCCGGTGGTGGGCTGAACGGGTAAGCCGCTGCTACCGCGTGCTGGAATGCATCCACCGCAGCTAGAGCGCAGGGAGCGCCGGAGTTCAAACGAACCGCCCACCGTCACGAACCCGTATGCCACGAACCCATGCGCAAAGGTAACCCATACCGACCCAATCAAGGCGCGGCATTAGAATGGTACGGTGACTAAACACCGCTCCATCCCCGCCATGCTGACCGCAATTTCTGTGCTCGACTCGCTGATTCGCGCAGGAATGCGGCATATTGTCGTGTCCCCCGGTTCGCGCAGCGCGCCCCTGGCCTACGCCATCGCCGCAGCCGCCGAAGCCGGAGCACTCATCGCCCACGTGCGAGTGGACGAGCGGACCGCCGCCTTCACGGCTCTCGGCATCGCCAAAGCCTCAGGCCGCCCGGTAGGTCTTGTATGCACCTCCGGTACCGCCTTAGGCGAGTACATGCCCGCCGTCATGGAGGCCTACCACGCCGGCGTACCCCTCGCAATCATGAGTGCAGACCGCCCCGAACGTCTGCGGGGAAGCGGCGTCAACCAGACCACCCACCAGGCTGGATTCTTCTCCCCCTTTGTGCGCGCCGAAGCCGACCTAACCGCGTATCCCGAACATGAAGAAGGCGAGCAGACCCTCGCCTTCGCCACTTGCCTTAACGCACTGACCGGCCGAGCCGTCGAAAACTGGGCCCGCTCCTCAACCGAGCCAATCGGCCCGGTTCACCTAAACCTCTGCTTCGACACGCCGCTCACCCCTTCGGGACAGTTCGCACACGCCCTACCGCAATGGGCCCAAAGCCTGCTCGAGGACTACGACCCGCACGAGGAAGCTCGTCTACGCGCTGACCGCGCCGAAAGATCGGGACTTTCTGCCACGGAAAGGGAATGGCTCCTGAGCTCGCTCAGCCGCAAATCCCAAACCATTGAAGCGGAAGCCCCCGCACCTTCCACCACCGCACGAACCGTCGTGATGGCCGCCGACGGGGCCGGAGAATTTGCAGCCGAGTTCGCGCGCGTGCTGAACCTGCCGCTGTTGGCCGAGCCTTCCTCCGAGGCACGCCACGGCGCAACCGCCATTCCTCACTACCCGCAGCTACTCTCCGCGGAGGATTTCGAGCCCGCCGCACGCATTGAACGTGTGGTGCTCTTCGGCCACCCAACCCTTTCACGCCCTGTAACCGCCCTACTGGCTGATGAGAGCATACCCTGCGCCTACTATGCGCCGCGCCGCGCCAGCTGGTACGAGCCCGGAGCGCGTTCCTTCATCGAAATCTCCACCCCGCAACAGCTCACCGAGTTCGCACGCGGTGTCGAAGACGCCCCGACCGAAGGCACCGAATCCACCGAAGAAGAAACCGGCGAAACCGCTGACTCCTGGGTGCAACAGTGGATGCGCGCCGGCCAGCAATTGCAGCAGGCCGCCCTACGCGAAATTGAGGCCTACGAGCACCGCGCGGAACCATCTTGGGGGGATAGCCCAGAGGATGAAGAACGCTACCACGACTACCGCAACCGCACCGCCGGGCGCTCCTACGCCCGTCGCGTCTGGCGGGAGGCCGTGGAGCAGAAGCGACTCCTCGTGCTGGGTTCGTCGAACCTGGTCCGTGACCTGGATGCGGCAGCCCCTGCCCTGGGCGAACCCGCCCCCGCGCGCGTCTTCGCCAATCGCGGTCTGGCCGGAATCGACGGCACTACGGCAACCGCCATCGGTGTCTCCCTCTCCGGCTACTACCCTGCCGGAACTGACTCCGAGGGCCGCCCCGTCGTCGGCGGCTCCGCCCTGCCGGTGACTCTGCTCTGCGGCGACCTGACTTTCCAACACGACATTGCATCGCTCAACCTGCCGAGCACCGAATTGTTGCCCGACCTGCGCATCGAGGTCTTCGACGATGCCGGCGGCGGCCTCTTCACGACCCTGGAGCACGGGGAGCTGGCCCGCGACGAGCAATTCGCCGCCGCCGTGAACCGTTTCTTCACGGTCGCTGCCGCCCCGAACACCAACCTGGCACGTATGGCCGCCGGGTTCGGCACCGAATCGGGTATTGAGGTGCGTATTCACACACCCTAGCGAGCGAGGTTGAGCCTCGGAGAAGTACGGGCTACGGATATACTGAAAACTGCACGCGCCACGCTCCGGGTTCACTCAGCAAACACCCGGCTTCGGGGCCTCCGTAAGGGATTTTCCCGCTTAGATATCTATCATCCGTCCGTTCCGGGAGCGTACCGCCCGTATCACCATTTGTGACGAGCGTTGCGCGCATTTTCCCCGGCCGGATTTCTCTCAAGGAATCTCATGAGCTCACTCGATATTATTGTTGCCGTTCCCTCCGGCGCCGGCTGGGTGCCAGTGCACGCCATGGCGGAGCTACTGGCCCGCTACACCGGCGGCACCGTCCACACCGTCGACGTGGGGGCTTCTCTGTCCAAAAAAACGAAGCTTCTAGCTCGCCTACCGCGTCTCAAGGGCGGTTCTCACCGCTGCGTGGTCATCGCTTCCGACCCCGGCCAGCTCTACGCTATCGCACAGCGTTCCTTTGCGTTCCACCGCTACGGTGCCATCTACGGTTGGGTCATTGACAGCTTCTGGGACGACCGTATTCCCGCCATTGCGAAGTCCTCGGCCTACGACCGCATCTTCGTGGCCGATGCCGACGACGTTCAGCCGTGGACCGCGGCCGGCGTCAAGACCCCCGGTGTGCTTCCCTGGGGTGCGGACGTGTGGAGCTCCTTCTCGGAGCGCCTGGCGGCTCTGCCATCTAAGAACACCGATTTGTTGCGTGTGGGCCGACAGCCCGCCGCCTACGAGGATGATGAGGCGACCGCTCGCCTGGCCGAGGAGCTGGGTCTGAGCTTCGAGGGTCGCCCGCCCTTTGGCGCTACCGACCGCGAGTCGGCCCAGCACCTGCAGGATTCGCTGAACCGCGCGAAGTTCCTGCTGGCCTTCTCCACCTCGGTGAGCCCCGCCCCCTACACCCACCCTACGAAGGAGTACATCACCGGCCGCTGGACCGATGCTCTGGCCTCCGGCGTCACCGTGGTGGGCAAGGTTCCGAACACGACCACCGTACGTGAGATTCTCTGGGATGGTGCGACCATCGACATCGATTACGCGGATGCTCGCGCGGGCCTCACGCAGGTTGCCGAGGCCGTCTCGCGCTGGACCCCCGAGCAGGGTGAGCGTCAGATTCGTCACGCCCTGCAACACCTGGATTGGCGCCACCGCTTCGTGGAGCTCTGCGGCGCAATGGGCGAAGTTCCCGCTGCACTGAAGACCGACTGCGAGGCCATGCGCGCGGAGTACGCAACAGCGTAAACACCCCCTAGCGCACGGCTAATATATAACGCAGGTGCGGGCCGGTTTCTTCTTAGAAACTGGCCCGCACCTGTATTTATGCTGTATTGACTATATTGAATATGACGAAGATTATGGCACTCAGCAACCCTACGCATCGTAGAATACAGGGCTTAGAACATAGCCTTACCCAGCGTAATCGGGCCGGTAAAGCCGCTCGTGTCCGGGTGTTCAGTGTCGAAGCTCTCCGAGTCGGGGGCGTGCTCGAGCTGAGCCAGTCGATCCAGCAGGAAGCGGGTAGCACCCGGCGCATAGGGCAGATGGTACATTGCGGCGGTGGTCGCCTCATCCTCACGATCCAGAGTCGAGTCACGAATGGATTTGATGGCACTAATCATGGTGTTGCGTTCACGCTCCACGAAGGTGCGGTCCACGGGTTCACCGTTACCGGGTACGAACACACGGTATCGGTCAAACTCCAGCACGGCGCTCAGGGTATCAATCCAGCGGTCGGGGAAGGAATCCTCAAAGTAGGGGTCAGTGCCCTCTTCAATAAGGCCTCCCATGAAAAGCACGTCCTCAACGCCGACCATGATGTCGCCGTCCGTATGACCCGGCCCCATGTACATGAGGGTTGCGCTACGCTCACCCAGGTCAATGGGGGTGAAGGTGATGCCATCGCCGCTATTAGCAACCAGTCGGTTGGGTACGACGATATCGGTGGCTGCGCCCTGGTGGTGCGCCATCTCGGGTTCGAGAGTCTCAACGTAGGCTCGCTGCGCCCCGCCGTACTTGCGAATGGCACGAGCGGCACGGGGATGAGCCCAGAAGTCTTCGACCCCCATAGCTGCAAAGACGTCGTTACCAAAGAAACGTTCGTAGTGGGCGTGGGTGTTCACTACGGTAATCGGAAGTCGGGTGAGGCGGCGAACCTCATCATAAATTTCGGTGGCCTGACGGGGACCGGCGCCGGTGTCTACGACCAGTGCCCGTTCTAGTCCAAGAACCAGTCCGGTATTGAGTCGGTAGTTATCCGTTGCGATGCGATACACACCGTCGGCAAGTTCAATTGTACGAGCCATAGATATAACCCTACTGGAATTTTTGAACGATGATGTGCTATTACCACTCCTAGAGAGTAAGAATTCCCTTTTTTGGAAAAGGAGATTGGGCACATTTTGAGCGGTTTGCGGGTGCTGAAGCCAGGGCTACCCGTTCCCATTCGGCCTTCAGCCGCGATGCTTTCCGCGTAGGATGGAACCATGTTTTCTCCAGCACACAGCCCCTCGAATACCGTTCCCGGTACGGTCTTTCCCAGCGGCACGGGACGTTATGCTCCTTCTCCCTCGGGTGACCTGCATCTGGGTAATTTGCGCACCGCAATTCTGGCGTGGGCGATGGCTCGCCGCGGCGGCAAGCCCTTCTATATGCGCGTTGAGGATTTGGATCGTGTGCGGCCCGGGGCCGCGGAACGTCAGCTGGCTGATCTGCGAGCCATAGGTCTGGATTGGGACGCCAGCCCCGGCAGTGAGGCGGCGCATGATGAGAATAAGGAGGCGGGCGTCCTCTACCAGAGCACCCGCCTTGCCGCCTACGAGCGGGCGGTTCAACATCTGCGTGAGGCGGGCCTCGTCTACGAGTGTTACTGCACCCGCCGTGAGATTCAGGAGGCCTCGAGCGCACCACACGGCGCACCGGGCGCCTACCCGGGCACCTGCCGTAACCTGAGCAAGGCGCAGCGCGAGGAACGCCGCGCTCAGCGTCCGCCGGCTCTGCGTCTGCGGGCTGAACGTACGAGCTACACGGTGCTGGATGATTTCTATGGCCCTTACACCGGGCTGGTGGACGACTTTGTGCTGGTGCGCAACGACGGCACCTACGCCTACAACCTGACCTCCGTGGTGGACGATGCCTTCGTGGGGGTCGAGCAGATTGTGCGCGGCGATGATCTGTTGCCTTCCGCACCTCGCCAGGCGTATCTGGCAAACCTGTTGGGCCTGCAGCAGCCACGCTACGCGCACGTTCCCCTGGCGCTCAACGAGGAGGGTAAGCGCCTGGCCAAGCGTGACGGTGCGGTGACCCTGCCGCAGCTTCAGGAGGCGGGAGTAACCATCCCCGAGGTGCTCGGTTGGATTGCTGCCTCTATTCCGGTGTTGGATGGGCCGGGCCGCCCGCACGATGCGCAGGTTCCGGTGCCGGATGCCTTGGCGATTCTGGAGCGCTTTGATCCGGCTCTTATGTCGCGTGAGCCCTGGGTCGTACGTCATCTTTGAGCCTTCAGGACACGTAACGCGAGCTTTTCCGCTCCGCAGCCCACTCTACGGGCGACGCGTTAGACGACACACCGTCAAGGTTTTTAAACTTTTCGTTTTCTTCGTTTGTCTTGAATATGCCGATGCGTGTTTGCGTTGCCTTTGCGCAGGTAAGTTCATGACGCGATACCCGAAAACCCCTCATTACCCGGGTTCCCGGGCATTTTTTCACACAGAATCCCACTGCCTCCCATGCATTCGATACTCCGCATTATTCTATATGTGTATATTTATTCGTTTACCGCATAACTAAATTTTGGAATAACGGTTTTATTTTCCGTCCCAAAGATTCTAGAATGTATCCCAGACCACTTATAAAGTTATGGGGTAGCGTATAAATACACACAGACGCTCACTATCACCAGGAGAGAAGGAAGATCATGGCCGCGAGTACCTACCAAATCATCGCGCTGGCGATATATTTTGTCGCTATGATTGCGATCGGCCTATGGGCCAATAGCAAGAACAACAGCCTCGACGACTACGTGCTGGGTGGGCGACAGCTCTCCCCCACCGTCGCCGCTCTCTCGGCTGGCGCCTCCGACATGTCCGGCTGGCTCCTCATGGGCCTGCCCGGTGCCGTCTACCTCAGCGGCCTCTCCCAGGCATGGCTTGCCGTTGGCCTGACCATCGGCGCGTGGTGCAACTGGAAGTTCGTGGCACCGCGACTGCGTAGCTACACCGAGGTTTCCGGTGACTCCGTGACCGTTCCGGTCTTCCTCAGCAACCGCCTGAAGGACACCAAGCGCGTGCTGCGTATCGTCTCGGGTATCGTGATTCTGGTCTTCTTCACCTTCTACGTCTCCTCGGGTATGGTTTCGGGCGGCCGCTTCTTCGAGTCCTCCTTCGGTCAGGAGTACCACACCGGTATGCTCCTGCTGGCGGGTATCACCGTGTTCTACACGCTCTTCGGCGGCTTCATGGGCGCCTCCTACACCGACATGGTGCAGGGCCTGC
>OFCN01001065.1_pt1 | contig 9712 bp, 7 predicted proteins | sample 1520801 | NCBI WGS metagenome assembly OFCN01 (sample SAMEA2699029, study PRJEB24076) | metagenome | biome: Human gut stool | place: Spain | collected 2012-03-20 | reverse complement strand
CGATTCTAGGAGAACTTATCTTTTTGACACAATCCGTAGCCCGTGTTCAATTAGTTTTGAACCTAAGGTTTCAAAACTCCCGAGTGCCTGAAACAAAAACGTTTCAGGCACTTTTCTCACGGCGGAAAGTTTTCGTATATTATTATTCATTTTGAAAATTAGAACTCTTTTATAGTTCTTTGAAGAATCACTTAACTTATTTTACTTAAAAATTAGTTCCTATTCGTTTAGGATTGGCAAAATAAGCCAATTCTTTCTTTTTTTTGAAAAAGTGTTCTCCTCAAAAATTCTGATAGTTTACGAATCGTTTACGGTTGATGGAATCGCTTGCAAAATAGGCTTGTAAAAGAGTATACTAAATAAGGAAAAACATTTTTAAAAGGAGTTTAGGATGAAGAAGCACTATTTTCGATCAGCTGTAGCAGCCTTGCTTCCGCTTTTGTTGATTGCTCAACCTGTTGAGGCTTGTACAGGGTTCATCATCGGGAAGAAACTGACTGCCGATGGTTCGACCTTGGTAGGGCGTACCGAAGATTTAGAACCCAACCATAATAAAAATTTTGTGGTCAGAGAGCGTGTCTACAATAAAAAAGGAGCCATTTTTGAAGATGCTGCCAACGGTTTTCAATATCCCTTGCCAGAGATTAGCTATAAGTATACAGCGGTTCCAGATGTCACCCCTGATCAGGGAATTTTTGACGAAGCAGGATTCAATGAATATGGGGTTTCCATTTCTGCCACTGTATCTGCTTCAGCAAATGATAAGATCCAAAAAGTGGATCCCTATGTTAAGGATGGCCTCGCAGAATCGGGCTTGACCAGTATCGTTCTCCCTAGTGTGAAAACCGCAAGAGAAGGGGTTGAACTCATTGCTAAAATCGTCGAAGAAAAAGGCGCTGCAGAAGGAAATATTGTGACCATTGCCGATAAAGAAGGCGTCTGGTATATGGAAATCCTATCTGGCCATCAATATGCAGCGATTCTCTTCCCAGAGGATAGGTTTGCTGTCTTTCCAAATACCTTCTTCTTAGGGCATGTAGATCTGTCGGATACCGAACGCACGATCGCTTCAAAAGATCTTGAAAAAGTCGCCAAAGAAGCCAATAGCTATAAGGAAGTGGACGGAAAATTCCACGTTTCTCAATCCTATAATCCGCCTTTGCAAGAAGCAGATCGCTCTCGGGTTTGGTCGGGAATCAAATCGCTAGACCCAAGCTCTCCTGTTAAATATGACGATGCGTCCTTTGACCTTCTTCATACAACCGATCGGAAATTAACTCTCCGCGATGCTATGAATCTCCAACGCAATCGTTTGGAAGGAACCAAATATAAACCACAGGATCAAATGGAGCTGGATGGAAAAGGTATTCCGAAAAAAGGGGAGTTTGATGCGGTTTATAAATACCCTATTTCCAATCCAAATGTCATGGAGGCCCATATTTTCCAACTGAAAGACGATGTCCCAGCGAGTGCGGGTGGGGGCACCATGTGGCTGTCGATGGGTAGTCCACGAAATGCTCCATATCTACCCTACTATGGCAATATTCTCAACACCTATCAAGCCTACCAAGAATTAGGGGATCATTACAATGATCGCTCTTGGTATTGGACCATTTCAAGAATCAATGACCTTGTGGCCAAGTATCCAGATTTATTCGAAGATGGGGCGATTCGTACTGAAATGGAACGGTTGGAGTCTCAGTGGATGGTCGAACAAGATCTGAGTGATAAGGAACAAATTGCCCTTGCTTCTCAGCCTGAAGAAGCTAGTGAGAAGGCAACAGAGGAAAGCTTGGCAAGAGCTGAGAAAACCTTCGAACGCTTGCAAGAAATCAGAAAAGAAGCAGAACAAAAGGTAGCAGATGAACACGGAAAAAGTGCCCTGCAGGATCTAGATGACGAAGAAGATGCTGCTTATGAAGAGAAGATTGATCTCGTTGATTTTGACTATGATTACATTCTAGCAGCAGGCTTGTTCGGGGCAACCCTTCTAGCGATTGTGATCTACCTGATTCGCTCAAAGAAACAAAAGGGAGGAAAACAAGATGACTAAAATTCAAAGAGCCTCAATCTATCTTTTTCTACTGTTTGCAGGAATTGGCTTGGAGTTTGAACTCGGTCATCTTTCTCAACAAGAATTTAGCCAGTCTGCCGGCAGAGATTTGGTCTTAAACTTGTCGGTCTTAGCTGCTATTATTATCCCACTCTATCTCTTTTCAAAACGATTGACCAAGCAGTTGTCTGTACCGACCTACATCCTATGGATTGCCATGTTTGGAGGAGCCTTCGTAGCAGGCTGGTTGAGCTTTTCAGGCAATAGCTTGATTGATATTATGAATAGCCATGTGATCAAGGATGCCACTGTCTTTAACAAGTGGACCGATGCTTTGACGGCCCCGTTTTCAGAGGAATTCTTTAAGGCTCTGGTTGCCTTTTGGGTTGTCTTGATGGTTGGCAAGAAAGATCTAAAAGCGATTCTAATTGCAGGTTTGGGCTCTGGCTTTGGTTTTCAAATCATTGAGGATTTAGGGTACGTTGCCCGCCAAACAAAATCCAGCCAATTAGCTGCCGTTACTGAGGCCATTAACCGGATTTCTGGTGGATTAGCTTCACATGCCCTCTATACAGCTGTTGTATCTGTTGGTATCTTCCTCTTGTTGTCTCAAGTAACCCAGCAAAAGGAAAAACTCTTTGGGCTTTGGTGTGTTCTCTCGACAGTAGCCAATCACTTCTTATGGAACTCTCCGTTTTATGAAACAGACCATCGGATTAATCTTCTCGTCGGACTGCTCTTTGCCGTCCAAGTAGGGACTTTTATCGAAGTGGTGCTCTATACCAAGAAACATCCCGAGTTGCCATTTTTAAAACAATAAGAAAATCTTTTCAAACACAAAAGAACTAAGACGTCGGTCTTAGTTCTTTATTTTCTCAATTCTTGTAAGAGTGTTTGTGCCTTTTCTAAGTTAAAGGGTTTGTTTTCAAGGAGTTGGTTAACCAATCGGGGAACTTCCTCTTCCTTTGCTCCTGCTAGAAGGGCTAGGGAGCGTGCTTGGAGTTTCATATGTCCTGCTTGAATTCCTGTGGTGACTAGGGCTTTGAGGGCCGCGAAATTCTGCGCTAAACCGAGCGAAGCAATGATACCTGCTAATTCAATAGCAGAAGGCTCTCCTAGCAAACGGTGGCTGACTTGAACCGTTGGGTTGAGGCCAATCGAGCCTCCTTTTGTCGCAACCGGCATTGGTAGGGTGATCTCTCCATAGAGTTTTTTCTCTTCCGGCTGACTTGTCCAGTGGCTCAAGCCCTTGTATGAACCACTTTGTGCAGCATAGGCATGGGCTCCTGCTTCGATGGCCCGCCAGTCATTGCCTGTCGCAAGGACTAGGGCATCAATCCCGTTGAAAATTCCCTTGTTATGAGTGGCTGCTCGGTAAGGATCCACTTGGGCCAGTTGGCTGGCTAACTCCATCCGGTGGGCAATCTCAATGGCTTCCTCAGGATTTCGACTCAGTGCTTTAAAATCGATGGCACATCGTGCACTCACCAAAGAGCGAGTAGCCAAGTTGGATAAAATTGCCATCAAGGCCTGACCACCAGAGAGTTCCTGGATACGATCGGTCAGAGCTTCTAACATGGTATTGAGCATATTGGCCCCCATGGCTTCTTTGGGATCGACAGCCAAGTAGACAATAAGAAAGTCCCCCTTGTTTTCGACCCAAAGATCCCTCGCTCCACCTCCACGCTTGACGATCGAAGGATAGGCTTCATTAGCCAGCTGAAGAAGAGTTTCCTTGTCTTCGAGGATGCGCTTGCTAGCAACTTCCATGTCTTCAACATCCGTCAGAGCAATCTCACCGATCATTTGGCGTTGGTGCACCTGGGTGGTGAATCCGCCCGAACGTTGAATGAGCTTGGCCGCAAAGCTGGCAGCTGCTACCACGGAAGGCTCTTCTGTGACCATGGGAAGGACATAGTCACGACCATTGATCAGGAAATAAGGAGCAAGGCTAAAGGGCAAGTCAAAAGTCGACAAGACATTTTCCGTCAATTGATCTGCAATAGAAAGGGGAAGTCCCTTTTGTTCTTTTAAGATCTGTGCTTCATCCCAAGTTAAGAGGCCTTCCTTCAGTAAGGCCTCTATGCGTTCTGTGGGCGAAAGTTTTGCAAAACCTGGTAATCGTGCCATTATTTTTCTACTTTCTGGTAAGTGCGTTGGTGTTCCTTGATCTCTGTCAAAGCAAAAGTTTGATGCGTAGCAGGCTCAAACACTTGATTGCCACTAGGATCTAGATCTACTTCTTCATAAAAGAGTCGTTCGTAGTCAGCAACACTAAGAACCGTACGTTGGTCCAGTCTTTCCATGCGTTTGTGATCTAAGAGTTGCTCAAAACCAGGAACGAGATTGGCACTAAAGATCTCAGAAACCGCTCCACTTCCATAGCTAAAGAGGGCGATTCGGTCCCCAGCTTTGAGTTGGGGATCATTTTCCAGTAGTGACAGCAAGCCTAGGAAAAGAGATCCAGTGTAGATATTTCCCACGCGTTGGCTGTATAGAATCGATTGATCAAAGTTGTATTGTAATTGATCTTTTTTCTCTTCTGATAATGACTTATCCAAGATTTTTTTCAAGCCCTTGAGAGCTAATTTTGGATAAGGCAAGTGGAAGCAGACGGCTGAAAAGTCTGTTAAGGCAAGGCCAGTCCGTTTCTGGTATTCCGCCCAGGTTGTTTTCAGAGAATCTAGATATTGTTGCGTTGAATAAATCCCATTCACGAAGGGAGTTGTCGCATAATTTGGACGCCAAAAATCCATGACATCACGTGTTTGGGCAACATTGTCATCGTTAAAAGATAGAATACGAGGATTGTGGCTGATCAGCATAGCAACTGCTCCGGCACCTTGTGTTGGTTCACCAGGAGTTCCAATTCCATATTTAGCAATGTCACTGGCAATGACCAAAACCTTACTCTGTGGGAATTTTTCAACATGGAGTTTAGCATAATCCAAGGCAGCAGTCGCAGCATAACAGGCTTCTTTCATCTCAAAAGAGCGAGCGAAAGGCTGGATGTCTAGTAAGTCATGGACAAACACAGCAGCAGCCTTACTCTGGTCAATTCCAGATTCTGTCGCAAGAATCACCATGTCGATCGCTTCTTTATCTTCGTCTGTTAAAATATCATCTGCTGCAGTAGCAGCCAATGTGACGATGTCTTCTGTGATCGGTGCCACGCTTTGTTCTTTTAAGAGAAGACCCTTGCTCAGTTTTTCGGGATCGGTATCACGAGCAGCGGCCAAATCTTCTAAACGCAAGACATAAGGGCTCGTCGCAAAACCAATCTTATCAATCCCAATTGTCATTCTTAACCTCTTTTTTATTTGATATCTACTAGTATATTTCGTTACTATTTTACCATATTTAAGGGTAAAACTCCCTTGAAAAAGCTAGATCAGCAAGGAAATCATTCTCGGGACCGATTTTGCAATGTTTCAAAGAAAAATAGAGAATCTATAAGAAAAAGCCATCCTCAGATGGCTTTTCAAATCTTATGTTTAGCTATCTTTTTTAGGGTTACTCATGACCCGTATGAAGAGTTCTTTGCATTTGTCTCTTAGAACTTTTTCGAAGAAGATGAGTATAGCGATGTTCACAATCATAAAGTTCAAGGTCAGATAGAACAAGTCAAATGAATTGCGGGCATAATCAGTCGCTAATAGATAGGAGGAGAGGGCTCCTAGAATCATATAAGGAAGATACTTGATATACTTGTTTATCATCATACAGCACCTCGCATCCTTTAAAGGATTTGTTATTTCACTATCATTGTACTACTTTTAAACAAAAATACAAGCGATTACATAGATAAGTTTTGAAAAACCAATGCTAGTTGGCATTGGTCATTTTTCTTTTTTGATGGCGTTGGTAAGAATGGTAGAGTTTCAAGACAACGGAGCCGCTAGCCATCCCGATGGAGATCACCAAGGCCAGAATAACCACCAGGGTCACGCTGGTTACTGCTTGGCGATATTGGCCACTGACAAAGAAGGAAGTGGTCCGATAGGAGATATATCCAGGAACCAAGGGCGCGAGAATGGACAACATAAAGACCACGACAGGCGTCTTGAGAATGATACTTAAAATCTGACTGATACAGGAGCCGACAATGGCTGCGATAAAGGTTGCAACGATGACATTGGTAGGCCCTTTTAGGATATAGTAAAGTAGCCAGATGCCCATGCCTAGGATTCCTCCAGGAATCAACATGGAGCGCTGCACATTTAGGACAATTAAAAAGGTGATGATGGCAATCAAACTGGCCACCGCTTGGATTAAAAATTCAGTTAGGTTCATGATTTTATTTCATAAGGACGAGGGCGACCGTTGTACCGGCACCAAGTGCAAGAGTAATGAGGAGAGTCTCAAAGAGTTTGCTCATCCCAGAGTTGAGGTGGTAATTCATCAGATCTCGGACAGCATTGGTCATGGCGATTCCAGGAACGAAAGGCATGACACAGCCTGCGATAATGAGATCGGTATTGGAAGGAAAACCACTATAGCGCGTCCAGATATGGGCCAAAAAGCCAAAGACAAAGGCGGCCGCAAAGGCAGTGGCAAAAGGAATGCGAACGTATTTCTCAACGACAAGAGAAAAAGCAAAGGCAAAGACAGTCGCAATACCTGCTCCAATCGCATCATAGAAATTTCCTCCAAACATGATGGAGAAGAAAGGAGCACTGAGGGTTGCCGCAATGGTCAACTGGAGATTGGTATAAGGAACGCGCTTCATTTTCAACTCGCTCAGGGCTTGGTAGGCTTGCTCGAGATCGATCTCTCCAGAGACGAGTTGACGAGAGATCTGATTGACATCACAGACCTTTTCAATATTATAATTAGTCCGCAAGATCCGTTTCATGCGCGTGACATTGGCATTCTCAATTGAAAAGAAAATAGCGACTGGCATCGCTAAAACATTACAATCGACGATTCCCTGTGAATGGGCGATCCGGATCATGGTATCTTCGACCCGGTGAATCTCAGAACCGCTCTCTATCAGGAGGGTTCCAGCTAACATCAGGACGTCGATCACTTGGTTGATCTGTTTTGACTCTTCCATAATTTCCTTCTTACTAAATAATCTGTTTCTATTATAGCAAAAAAGGACGAGAGACAGAACTAAAATTTGGCAATTCTAGTTTGTTTCTTATCCTTTCTGAATTCGTTTAGAATAGCTATTGTTTAGGCTTATCATTCGCTAACTCGGGTGGTGGTGCTGCACGGTGCTATCCTGGACGAGAAGGGTTGCTAAAAAGATCAGTGCAATCAGGATAAAGAGCCAAATAATAGCGAAAATAAATGTTAAAAACATAGGATCACCCCTTCTATATTATTTACAGCTCTACTATAACACTTGAAGAAAGCGCTGTCAAACTCTATATAGTAAGCTCTTAAACTCTTTCAAAATTCAGAATACTCTTGCGATGGGGATGAAAAAACCAGCCGTTTCCGACTGGTTTTTTAAGATCTATTTGAATCTTAGTTCAAGGCATCATCCATTGAAAGAACTTCGTGGAAGACACGTTGTGTCAATTCAGTTTTTTGTTCTGGAGTGAGGTATTTAGTGTTTACACAGTATCCAGAGATACGAACGATAACGTCTTCACCTGACATGATCTTTTCGTAAACATCGTTCAAGTCCATAACGTTCAAGTTAACGTGTTGTCCACCGTTTTCGAAGTATCCATCAAGGATGGTTACCAAGTTATCAACTTGTTCGTCACGAGTTTTACCAAGAGCACGAGGTGATACTTGAGTTGTCAATGAGATACCATCAGCTGCATAACCAAAGTCAAGGCTAGCAAGTGAGTTCAAGTTTTGCAACCATCCACCTTTAGCTTTGTTAGATGGGTTAGCACCTGGTGAGAAGAATTCAAGTTTAGACAAGTTCACTGAACCATCTTCGTTGAGGTATACCCCTTTGTGAACTGGAGAGTTACCAGTTTGTTTAGAGTAAGCAACGTTAGAAGTGATGGTAAGAAGTGAAACAGTTGCTTCAGCGTTCTTGTAAAGTTTGTGGCTGCGAAGACGAGTAGTGTAAGCTTCGATCAACCATTCTGCCAATTCGTTAGAACGTGGGTCATCTTCACCCCAACGTGGGTATTCACCAATTGTTTCGTAGTCGTAGATGTAGCCATCTTCGTCACGGATTGGTTTAACTGTAGCGTATTTGATTGCTGACAATGTATCAACAGTGTTGGCAAATCCACAGATACCGAATCCCATGTTAGCACGTTGTTTAGTTGGCAAGAAGGCCATTTGAACAGCTTCGTAGTTGTACTTATCAGTCATGTAGTGGATGATGTTCAAAGCATCTACGTAAGTGTCTGTCAACCAGTCAAGAGATTTTTCGAAGTTTGCTTTAACAGATTCGAATTCAAGAACTTCGTCACGGATAGGATCAATGTCAAATACTTTGTAGTCTTTATGAACATCGTCGTAACCACCGTTCAAACCAGTAAGAAGAGCTTTAAGAACGTTAACACGAGCACCGAAGTATTGGATGTTGTGGCGTTGTTCTTCGTTTTCTGGGTCAAGTGGTGATACACAACATGAGATACAGCTCATTTCACCGTATCCGTCTTTAGCCATAGTAGTTACACCTTCGTATTGGATAGAAGAGTGTTTGTGGCTCATGTGCATACAGTAGCGACGGAATGAGTAAGGCAATTTGTCAGTCCAAAGAACTGTCAAGTTTGGTTCTGGAGAGTTACCGATGTTGTCAAGAGTGTTCAAGAAACGGTAGTCCATCTTAGTAACACGGTGACGACCGTCAGCACCCATACCAGCCATAGAAGTTGTGATGAATGTTGGGTCACCTGAGTACAATTGGTCGTAAGCTTTTGTACGAGCAAACTTAACTGTACGAAGTTTCATAACGAAATCATCAACAAATTCTTGGATTTCTGATTCAGTGTAAGTACCACGAGCAAGGTCACGTTCTGCGTATACGTCAAGGACGATTGGCACACGACCAAGTGAAGTAGCGGCACCGTTGATCACACGACATACTGCCATGAAGGCGATGTTTGTCCATTGGATAGCTTCTTTAGTATCGAAGGCTGGACGACGAACATCTACACCATAAAGGTCACCAAGGCGAACAACGTCTTGAAGTGCTTGATATTGAAGGTTAACTTCTTCACGAAGACGGATAGTTTCTTCGTCGATTTCTTTGATAGCATTCCAGTCGTTAACTTTTTCTTGCATCAAGTAGTCAGCACCGTAAAGGGCAAGACGAGCGTAAACCCCGATGATACGTCCACGTGAGTAAGCATCTGGAAGACCAGTAACTGTGTGAGCGTGACGTGCACGACGGATGTTTGAAGTGTAAGCACGGAAGATACCATCGTTAACTGTAGTCACGTATTTTGTGAAAATTTCGTGTACAGCTGGGTCTGGTTCATAACCGTGTTCTTTCAAGGCAGTTTCCGCCATACGAATACCACCTTTAGGCATGAAGTTCAATTTGAAGAGCTCATCATTTTGGATACCATAGATAAGTTCATCTTCTTTTGAAATGTATCCTGCGTCAATGTCAGCGATTGAAGTTGGACGAGTATCCATTGGGAAGCGTCCAGCAGCTTCGTAGCCAGCTTTAGTTTCGTCTACAATTTTTTTGATTTTAAGTGAGCGTTCAGTTGGTCCTGCAAGGAAGCTTTC
>OFCN01001063.1_pt1 | contig 9742 bp, 10 predicted proteins | sample 1520801 | NCBI WGS metagenome assembly OFCN01 (sample SAMEA2699029, study PRJEB24076) | metagenome | biome: Human gut stool | place: Spain | collected 2012-03-20 | reverse complement strand
AGATTATATGCTATGGATGAACAAAGGTTTTCTATGCTTTCAACAATAGAACTAAAAGATCCCGTGGTAATTTTAATTATTTCTATTTTTTTAGGCGGCTTAGGTATTGATAGATTTATGATTGGAGATATTGGTTTGGGAGTCTTAAAGCTGTTGACTTTCGGTGTATTTGGTATTTTTACAATAATAGATTGGTTTTTAATTTCGGGAAGAACCAAGGAAAAAAATTTTAATCAGGTGATGATGTTTGCTTATTAAAAAAGACAAGGCATAAAGTGTGCCTTGTCTTTTATTTTTATACAAAAAATATGTAATGAGTGAAAGTCATAAAGCAGATGACCCAGTCATTGCAATTTCAGAGATTCCTGAAGCAATAACAGATGCAGATGTATTATCCGGAGAAGGCTTCCATACGATAGTAATTACAATGGTTGCAATAAACATAATTGCAATTAGAATCATAACGAAAATCTGGACAGGTTTTTTGTTCATATGTCTCCTCCTTTGATACTCCTTATGCTTGTAATTATAAAGTAATTGTAATTTATTTTCAATGAATTTTCTGGTGAATGCTGTAATAAAAAAAGAACATGCTGCTTTAGCAGCATGTTCTTTTTGATAGGATTCATTATTCGTCAGCACCACAGCATTTTTTATATTTTTTACCGCTTCCGCATGGACATGGGTCATTTCTGCCGACTTTTGCAGTTGGTTTTGCAGATGCATTTTCTTCCTCTTCGTCAGGATTGCTGATTTTTACAGCGGCACCTGCACCGGATTCAACCATCTCTTTTGGTGCTTCTTGTTCGTCAATTACTTGAATTTTAGCAGATAGGAACAAACGGGTAGTATCATCGCGAATGTTGGCAATCATTTGGTCAAACATATCATAACCTTCGTTACGATATTCAACAACAGGATCGCGTTGAGCATAACCACGCAAATGAATTCCGCGTTTTAGTTGCTCCATTGCATCAATGTGATCCATCCATTGAACGTCTACACACTTTAACATAACAACACGTTCCAGTTCACGTGTTACTTGCTCGCCAAATAATTCCTCACGAGATGCACTCAAATCATCTACTTTTTGAATCAATTCTGCTTTGATATCATCTTTACTGATGGTTTTCAGTTCATCTTCACTATACTGTAAGTCCTCTTCGGTCAGAAGCCAGCCCATATAGTTATCACGCAAACCAACAATGTTCCATTCGTCGCGAGTTTCACTGTCAGGTAAGAAAGCATCAACAGTATCTTCTACGGATTGGTGCATCATCTTTGTGATTTCATCTTTTACATTGTCTCCATCCAGAACTTGGTCGCGTTGTTTGTAAATCAATTCACGCTGACGGTTCATAACATCGTCATACTGCAGAACGTTCTTTCTGGTTGCAAAGTTACGTGCTTCTACTTTACGCTGTGCGTTCTCAATGGTGTTGGTGAGCATATTGTTTTCAATCGGTGTGTTTTCATCAATATTCAAACGTCCCATAACTGCAGCAATACGTTCACCGCCGAATAAGCGCATCAAATCATCTTCCAGAGAAATGTAGAAACGGCTTTCACCGGGGTCGCCTTGACGACCTGCACGTCCGCGGAGCTGATTGTCAATACGACGGGATTCGTGACGCTCCGTACCAATAATATACAGACCTCCTGCCTGACGTACTTCTTCTGCTTCCTCTTTGCTTTGCTCTGTAAAGTGTTCTACCAGTTTGCGGTATTCTTCTCTGGCTTTTAATACTTGAGTATCTTCTGTTTGAGCGTAACCAACTGCTTCATTGATGACTTCTTCCGGATAACCTTTAAAACGAAGTTGTTGTTTTGCTTTAAATTCACCGTTACCGCCAAGCATAATATCAGTACCGCGGCCGGCCATGTTGGTTGCAATGGTAACGGCACCTTTGTGACCTGCTTGTGCAACGATTTCAGCTTCCTGTTCATGGTGTTTTGCGTTCAAAACATTATGTTTGATGCCATGCTCATAAAGTTTACGGCTTAACAGTTCGGACTTTTCAATAGAAATGGTACCAACCAGAACAGGCTGTCCTTTTTTATTGTGTTCGATGATATCCTCAATGACAGCATTGTATTTGCCTTTTTCGGTTTTATAAACCAAGTCAGAGTGGTCAATACGTTTTGGAGGACGGTTTGTAGGAACCTCTACAACGTCCAAATTGTAAATTTCACGGAATTCTTCTTCTTCCGTCATAGCAGTACCTGTCATACCGGACAGTTTGTTATACAAGCGGAAAAAGTTTTGGAAGGTAATGGTTGCCAATGTTTTGCTTTCACGAGCAACGGTAACGCCTTCTTTTGCTTCAATTGCTTGGTGCAAACCTTCATTATAGCGGCGACCATGCATAATACGGCCGGTAAATTCGTCAACGATGAGAACTTCTCCGCCTTTTACCACATAGTCGATATCTTTTTGCATAACACCGTGCGCTTTGATAGCTTGGTTAATATGGTGCTGCAATGTAATATTTTCTGAATCAAGCAGGTTTTCAACTTTAAAATATTCTTCTGCTTTTTTTACACCGCTTGGGGTTAGGGTAGCAGTTTTTGCTTTTTCATCTACCAAAAAGTCTGCTTCGGAATATAATTCGTCGTTGTCTTCTTTTCGGTTTAATTCCGCAACCTTTACCATATTCAGTGTTTTTGCAAAACGGTCTGCTTTTACATATAGGTCGGTTGACTTTTCGCCGGGACCGGAAATGATAAGCGGTGTACGAGCCTCGTCGATTAAAATGGAGTCAACTTCGTCAACGATGGCAAAGTTGTGACCGCGCTGTACTTTATCGTTTTTATAAATTACCATGTTATCACGCAGATAGTCAAAACCCAGTTCGTTGTTGGTTCCGTATGTGATATCTGCAAGATATGCTTTTTTACGTGCTTCTTTTGGTTGTTCATGGGTAATCAAACCAACGGTGAGTCCCATAAAGCGATGAATTTTACCCATCCATTCAGAGTCACGTTTTGCCAAATAATCATTGACAGTAACAACGTGAACACCTTTTCCTGTTAATGCGTTCAGATAAGAAGGTAGGGTTGCAACCAAAGTTTTACCTTCACCGGTTCTCATCTCACTGATACGACCCTGATGCAGTGCAATACCGCCAATAATTTGAACAGGGAAGTGACGCATGCCCAATACACGAGCAGAAGCTTCTCTGCAAGCGGCAAAGGCATCAGGCAAAATATCATCCAATGTTTCTCCTTTTGCCAAACGTTCTTTTAATGCGGGAGTTTGCGCTTGCAATTCTGAGTCAGACATTGCCTTATATTTATCTTCCAATGCGAGTACTTGGTCGCAAATAGGTTGTATGCGCTTTAGTTCGCGTTTGCTGTAATTACCAAACAGCATTTTCATGACGCCCATTTATTTCACCTCAAGAATTTTTTAAATTATAGTATATCGATATCATAAGTAAAATTTGATACAAAGACATATATTGGGTATTATAACATACATCATGCCGAAAATAAAGTTTTTTCCAATAGAACTTGGCATGTATTTTGATTAAAATTTATCGTATCGTCTATTGCGAAACTATGGAAAATTGCTTATAATGAAAGGTACAAAGCGTTTGACTTAGGAAAAATGAAAAGTGAAAGGAGTACCATTATGAATTATTCCCATGAAGTGGAAAGTATGTGTACTGTTCAAAAAGGCCCAAACCATGGACCTGCTCCTATTCCGGAAGAAGGAAGATGGGTAAAAGCCTATGACATTAAAGATATTTCCGGTCTTTCTCATGGTGTTGGCTGGTGTGCGCCACAGCAAGGTGCATGTAAGCTGACACTGAATGTAAAAGACGGAATTGTAGAAGAAGCTTTAGTAGAAACCATAGGTTGTTCCGGTATGACACATTCCGCTGCAATGGCTGCGGAAATTCTTCCGGGTAAAACTTTATTGGAATGCTTAAATACAGACCTTGTTTGCGATGCAATCAACGTTGCTATGCGTGAATTGTTCCAACAGCTTGTATATGGCAGAAGCCAAACTGCTTTTTCAGAAGATGGTTTGCCCGTAGGCGCAGGTCTTGAAGATCTTGGTAAAGGATTGCGCAGTCAGGTGGGTACGATGTACAGTACCAAAGCAAAAGGCGTGCGTTACATGGAAATGGCGGAAGGTTATGTTACCTCTTTGGCATTGGATGAGAATGACGAGGTGATTGGCTATCGCTTTGTAAAACTTGGAAAAATGCTGGAAGATATTCGTCATGGCGTAACACCAAATGAAGCATATGAGAAAAATATGGGGCAATACGGTCGTTACGACGGTGCGGCAAAATATATTGACCCGCGTGAAGAATAAAAAGGACCATCATAAGGAGGACAAAATCTATGGCTAACGATGTCATGTTTGAAGGCAAAGAAAGAAGAATTGCCAAAATAGAACAGTGTCTTGCCGAGTATGGCCTTGCCAGTCTCGAAGAGGCGCGCGCCCTTTGTCAAGAGAAAGGGTTCGACCCATATAAAATTGTAAAAGATGTTCAGCCGATTGCATTTGAGAATGCAAGCTGGGCATATACTTTGGGCAGTGCAATTGCGCTGAAAAAAGGTGTCACTTCCGCTTCCGAGGCAGCGGAAGCAATCGGTATCGGACTGGAAGCGTTTTGTGTTCCGGGTTCCGTTGCGGAACAAAGAAATGTAGGCTTGGGTCACGGTAATCTGGGCGCTATGCTGCTGAGAGAGGAGACAGAATGTTTTGCATTTTTGGCAGGCCATGAATCTTTTGCGGCTGCTGAAGGTGCAATTGGCATTGCAAGAACTGCAAACAAAGCAAGAAAAAAACCTTTGCGTGTGATTCTAAACGGTTTAGGAAAAGACGCTGCATATATTATCTCCAGAATTAATGGTTTTACTTGTGTGGAGACAGAGTATAACTTTAAAACAGGAGAATTAAACGTGGTAAGTGAACGTGCTTTTTCAGATGGAGAACGTGCACTTGTAAAATGCTATGGTGCAGACGATGTATTGGAAGGCGTAGCAATTATGAAACACGAGGGTGTAGATGTTTCCATCACAGGTAACTCTACCAATCCAACTCGCTTCCAACATCTGGTTGCCGGCACTTATAAGAAGTGGGCAATTGAAAATAACAAACGTTATTTCTCTGTTGCTTCCGGCGGTGGTACGGGACGTACTTTGCATCCTGATAATATGGCTGCGGGCCCTGCATCTTACGGTTTGACAGACTCTATGGGTCGTATGCATGGAGACGCTCAGTTTGCAGGTTCTTCTTCTGTTCCTGCTCACGTTGAAATGATGGGACTTATGGGTATGGGTAATAACCCAATGGTTGGTGCAACCGTTGCTTGCGCAGTTGCAGTATATGAGTCAATAAAATAATCAAAATAAAAAAGCTGCTCATTTATTATGAGCAGCTTTTTTATTTTATTTGATTTAGATATAAAGGGTTGCCTTGGAATAACATACAGCAGAACCGCCAATATTTACACGATTTCCCAAGTTTTCGCAATATAAAGTGCCGCCTCTGGGAGAAAGTTGTTTTGCAATCATTTGCTTTTTTTGCAGTCTTTCAGACCAGAAGGGGATGAGAGAACTATGAGAAGAACCGGTTACAGGGTCTTCTGCCACACCAACGTTTGGCGCAAAAAAGCGTGATACGAAATCACAAGAGATTCCTTTGGCAGTTACCGCAATGCCAACAATATCTTTTATGGTACTCAGTTTGCCGATGTCAGGCTGTATCTTTTGTACCGTATCTTCGCTTTCTACCACAACAATCAAATCTCGGGACAGATGCGTTTCTAAAACGGAACAGCCCAAAGCGGTTTCCAAACCTGCAGGCGTTATAATCTGTTTCGGCATACGACTGGGAAAATCCATTGTATAAATATCGTCCTTTTTGTTTACAGTTAATGTTCCGCTCATTGTTTCAAAGGATACAGCGTTGCAATCAGGATTTACCTCATTCATCCAAACAAAAGCTGCTGCCAATGTGGCGTGTCCGCACAAATCAATTTCAGATTTTGGTGTAAACCAACGCAGTCGTAAGAGTTTTCCTTCCTGAAAAACAAATGCGGTTTCAGCTAAATTATTTTCGAATGCAATTTGCTGCATGATTTGTTCCGAAAGCGGGGTTTCCAATATGCATACACCTGCAGGATTTCCATGAAACAATTGCTTGGAAAAAGCGTCAATGACATAATATGATATCATAATAGTACCTCTTTTTTATCCACATATGGTATCTGCAGCTTCCGTCAAACAGCTGCAGATTTTTAAATGAGGATATGCTTTCAAATCCTCAGCTGTATCTGTCCCTGTTGTAACCGCAATCAGTGCAATTCCCGCGCTTTGCGCTGTTTTTGCATCAATGATGCTGTCTCCGATATACACCGTGTTCTCAGGTTTTGCTTGAAGTTGCTCCATTGCCTTCAAACAGCCTTCAGGAGAGGGTTTGGCTATGGATACATCTTCGCCGCCGATGACAGCGTCAATATAGCTATGCAATTGAAATTTTTCAATACTTTCGTTAATACGAAAACGATATTTATTCGATACTATGGCAATTTGACAGCCGGTCTGTTTTAATTTTTTCAGCACAGCAATGGTGTCGTCAAATAAAACTGTATTCTTCGTCATAATTGCATTGGAACTGGTTACAAAATAGCGGCGAAATTGCTCTTGCAAACGGGGATCTTGCAGTCCTGTTAATGCAGTAAACGCAGCTTTTAAAGGCATACCGATTGTTTTCTTAATGGAAGCTTCTTCTTTTCGTTCAATATTTAAGCGGTCAAACGCGTAGTGAAAACTGTTAACAATACCTACACTGGTATCTGCAAGTGTATAGTCAAAGTCAAATAATACTGTATGAAAATGCATGCAAAAACCTCCTGATTGGTCATTTTTATTTATTTTACTATGGAACAGAATGTGTGTCCAGATTTTAAAAGTAAATAACTGTAAAAATTCGTGGCGTTTTATGCAGTTTTGTTGTAAAATAAAAATATAAGATTGATTGAGGAGAGGACGGGATTGTTTGTGAATTTGACAGAAGTATTGTACGATAATTTAATGGAAAGCGGCTCACTGGAATTAAGTGAAATGACATTAAAGCGCAAAGCCGAATGTGAAGAACTTCGGGAAGAGATTTTCCGTCATGGGGATGAAACGACCAAACAAGCGGTGGTGGCTTATGTAGAGGCTATTCGCAGATATGCTAAAAGCTGCCATAGAGATGGTTTTATGAGCGGATTTCAAGTCGCAGCAAAGGCAGCGGAGGAAGCGTAAAAGAGCAGCAAAAAAGCAGGGTATCTATTTTTAGATACCCTGCTTTTTATTATTTTATTTACGCCTGACCGTCACAGCCCAATACATTTTTAATTTTATGTGCAACCATTTCTTTAATCGCAGTACGTGCAGGACCAAGATATTGACGTGGGTCAAAGTGTTCCGGATGTTCGTTAAAGTATTTACGGATGGTACCTGTCATTGCCAAACGCAAATCGGAGTCAATGTTAATTTTGCAAACTGCCATTTTAGCAGCTTCACGCAGCATATCTTCCGGAATACCGATTGCTCCCGGCATATTTCCGCCGTTTGCGTTAATCATCTCCACAAATTCGGGGATAACGGAAGAAGCACCGTGCAATACAATTGGAAAACCCGGTAAACGCTCTGATACTTCCTGCAAAATGTCAAAACGCAATTGCGGTTTTTGTCCGGGTTTAAATTTATATGCACCGTGGCTGGTTCCGATGGCAATGGCCAAGGAATCAACGCCTGTACGTTCTACAAAATCTTGTACTTGTGCAGGGTTGGTATAAGAGGCATCTTCATCGCTTACGTTTACATCATCTTCAATACCTGCCAAACGGCCAAGCTCACCTTCAACCGTTACACCATGTGCATGTGCATACTCAACTACTTTGCGGGTAAGCGCTACATTGTCTTCGTAGTCGTGGTGGGAACCGTCAATCATAACAGAAGTAAAACCACCGTCAACACAATCTTTGCATAGTTCAAAGGTGTCGCCGTGGTCAAGGTGAAGTGCCATTGGAATATGCGGATTTTCCTTTACCGCTGCTTCTACCAATTTAAGCAGATAAGTATGGTTGGCGTATTTGCGTGCGCCTGCGGAAACTTGAAGGATAACAGGTGCGTTTAGTTCACTGCAAGCCTCCGTAATTCCTTGTACAATTTCCATATTATTTACATTAAATGCTCCGATTGCATATCCGTTTGCATATGCTTTTTTAAACATTTCTGTGGTATTTACAAGAGCCACTGGAATCACACTCCTAGTCAATTTATGTTTATATCTATAGTATACCATAGATTTCTGCATAATGGCATACCATTTGTAGAATATTACCATGGCTGAAAAAAATCGTGGGTTTTCACAAATTCGAAATCAATTTTTTGGTCAGCAAAGTATTTTTTTACAGATTGATTATAACACACCAAAATACTTTGTGAAACATTACGTTATTTAGGAAGGAATTGCGGTTTTGCAAGTGCGCGCATAGTGAAAAATATATTGCTGGGCAATGCCGGCGTACCGACCGAAGTCTGCCGCTGTTTTATTGGGGAACAGAATCGCCATTGCTCGTTTCATCCACACATCCATAGGAAACGCTTCCAAGCGATGTAATCCATATAAAGCTGCACATTCCGCTACTTTTGGACCTACCCCTTGTATTGTCATTAATTGTTGGCGTACTTCTTCCAGCGGCATTGTTTTCATTGCGTCCAATATAATAATTCCCTGAGCAACTTTTTGTGCAGCGTTCAATATATACTTTGCCCGAAATCCACTGCGAAGCGGTGCTAAATCTTCCACTGTGCAGTTTGCAAGAACTTCCGGTGCGGGAAATGCAAAACCGCCAGGTATCTTCTCTCCAAAATGTTCACATAAGCGTGATACAATTCCTTTGATACGAGGAATGTTGTTATTTTGTGAAATAATAAAACAGCATAGCGCCTCCCAAGGGTCCTGCTGTAAAATACGAATTCCCGGTGCATATTGTGCTGCTTTGTATAAAATAGGATCCAGTTCAGACAAGTCGTCTTTAATAGATTTATAATCCAACTCCAAATCAAAATATGGGACCCATATATGTAAAAAGTCGTCTTCTTCCGTATCGCAGAATAGAATATGCTTGTCCGATTCTTCCAGTTCTAAATATCGACCAAATGCTATGCCGCCAATTCGGTTGGATTTTTCATTACATGGTTCCCAACGGAAGGATTGTCCGCAATCCAGTGTTTGCATCAGGTCGAATTCATTGCTTTTCGGTATCATAATACCTGCCGGTGTTTTTGTATATTCCATAAAGCCTCCTTTTTTGGATATCTTATAAAAAGTGTCGAAATATCTGATATGGTACTGTTATACTACCATATTTTTATCCATACAGCAAAGAGGAAAATAATAGATGCATACTTTTTTGAAAACGTCAAGTATTATTTTTTTATTGAGAATTTTGCAGAAAGATTTGTTTTCCCGTGAGGTTATACTAAATGTTTTTTTATTTTACAAAATACTACCATTTTCGGTTTACATAATATTTAACCGAATACAGTTGTTTAAATGTTTAGAATCGCTGTTTTCGCAGTTATTAACATTTTCCACAGAGTTTTCAACAGAACTAACAAAGTTGTTAACAAATATTATGTAAACTATAAAATGTTACAAATTGATTACAAAAAGTATAACAAAATAGTAGTCAAGTAAAAAATAAAAAAAGTTATCTAAAAA
>OFCN01001062.1_pt1 | contig 9743 bp, 1 predicted proteins | sample 1520801 | NCBI WGS metagenome assembly OFCN01 (sample SAMEA2699029, study PRJEB24076) | metagenome | biome: Human gut stool | place: Spain | collected 2012-03-20 | reverse complement strand
TACTACCATTCATGTTTGTAGAGATATAATCCCCACTTGCACCTTTTACCGCGAAGGATACATCACCATCTTTTAAGGATTGGCTAGATGTAGTACCACTATCCGCAGCAAGAGAAATATTTCTGTTAGCTGCTGTACTAGCATTATTAATCTTATTCTTAGTAGCCGTATCTAGACCCACAGTAATAGTTTTACCACTCACTTCAGTAGTAACACCATCTGCGCCTACAACCTTCAATGCGTCATTTTTAAGGTTAATAGAACCATTATTAGTACCATCTGTAATATTTAAGTTTTGAGACAAGTTAGCAACAGCTTGTTTTACATCGCCAATGTTGGCTGCATTGGAATCAGTTGTACCACCACTAGCAACATTAGTGATTGTTTTATTACCTCCGTTGATACCATCAGTTTTATCAATGGAGATACCGCCTACAGTTACTTTATCTGTTGTAATACCAGTACCTGTAATTGCAGTAGTACCATTTGTTAAACCAGATGTGTTCATTACTGTATTGCCAGCTGTAATAGAATCTACTGCAAGATCTTTCTTCGTAGCTACAGTAATTTTCTTTTTATCTGTACCATCTTGAGTGATCAAGATATTGTCGCCATTAATAAGATCTACTGTATCTCCACCTTGTACAGATGTTTTATCTGTTGTGCTGGAATTTGTTGTTAGATTCCATGCCGCACCAGCTTTAGCTGCATCAGCTGCTTTATTGATAGCATCGGCTACATTTTTAGATGTTGCTAAGCCATCATCACCTGTTACAGATGCTGCACCTGTATTGGCATCGCTAGTAATAGCTGCACGCTTAGTGGAAATTTCAACAGTGTTGCCATTCATCTTCGTAGATACTAAGTCACCTGTAGCAGCTTTTACATTGAATGCCACATCACCATCTTTTAAGGATTGGCTAGATACTGTGCCGCTATCTGCACCAAGAGAGATGTTACGAGCTACTGCTGTAGACGCATTATCTACTTTAGTTTTTGTAGCTGCATCAAGACCTACTGTAACAGTTTGGCCATTTACAGTTGTAGTTACACCATTTGTACCGGAAACAGTAAGTTTTTGATTCTTAAGATTTATAGTACCATCTGTAGCACCATCAGAAACAGTAAGATTTTGAGACAAGCCATCTACAGCTTTATTGATAGAATCCGCTACATTTTTAGCAGTCGCTAACCCATCTGTAGGGCTATTTACTTTAGCTTTTCCATCCGCATCATTCGTAATATTTTCTGTGGTAGTAGAAATTGTTACATTCCCATTTGTACCTACAGTTGCTTTTGTAAAAGTACCATCCGTAAAGTTTAATCCATTCGCCAAGGATACTTTATTTGCATTAGCACCATTAGCTTTGTATGTCAATTGTGTTTGATTAGCTAATTTTGTTGTATCAATACCAATTGCATAGTCCTTAGTATTTGTACCTGCTGTTGGTGTAATTGTAATAGGATTATCCGCCGTATTAGCCTTGCTAACAGTTACTGCGCCTACAGCTAAATCTTTTACTTTACCGGAATCAACAGCTACTTGTACACCTGTAGCAGAAGCCTTAGTAGTAACTAGATTGCCATCACCAACTACTTTAAAGGTTGCATCACCGTCTTTAAGATACTTAAGACCTGTAGATCCTGTATCACCGGTTAAACTAATACCTTTAGTCGTAGCATTTACCGTATTCTTGTCTAGACCAACAACAAGACTACCATTATTCGTACCCAATAAATCAGTTCTAATACCATTAGCCCCAATTACTTTTAGTGGACTTTCACTAAGCTTAACAGTACCAGTTTTAGAATTTGTATCTAGGTTTAATGTAACAGCAGCTACAGCATTCTTTACATCTGTAATATTGGCTGCATTAGTACCTACATTACCACCGCTAGAAACATTGGTAATTTGTTGACCACCTGCACTAATACCATCTGTACCAAACTTAACAGTTTTCGTAGCAGTTTTTGCAGTTAAACCATCACGAGTTATGGTCACATTATTACTACCAGTAGTCGGACCAATTTGAAGCGTTGTATTACTCAATACATTATCGCCGGCTTTAAATGAATCGCCAGTAAAGTTTCTACCTTTTACAGAACCATTTGTACCATCTAGAGTAATTTGATTGCCACCAGAAGAAACCGTAACAGATCTATTAGCTTTCACAGTATCTACAGTAATCGCCTTATTCAAAGAAGTAGTAATTTTTTTGCCACTACGAGTTACTGTAATATTGTTGTCCCCACCAAAGATTACAGTATCTGATTTATTAATTACTTCAGGCGCACTAGGATCCCTGTCTGCCGCTAATTTCCAATGATATGAATTGGCAGAAATGGCTTTATTGATAGCATCCGCTACATTTTTAGAATCAGCCATGCCTGCAGCATTTGCAGAAGCTTGACCATTTGTGACATTAATATTTTGTGTTTTACCGGAAATTGTAAGATTTTGACCGTTGGCAGCTGTTGTAATATATGTATTATCGCCCTTAATGCCTAATGTACTATTTGCAATATTTACATTGCCAGTATTTACATTACCAGAGAACGCAAGGTTAACGCTCTTTAATTGGGCTACGTTAACTGCATCTGTATCTTTTGTGCCCGCTGCAAGACCTGTAAGTTGACGTGTTACAGTAGTACCATTACCAATAGAAACGGCACCAGTTGTACTAGTAAGTACATTGCCAGTTAAACCAGAATAAATATCTGTACGGTTTGTATTAGGATTATAACCTTTATTAGTAACACCACCTATTACATTAGCAACTGAATCTCGACCTAAAGCAACACCACCATCTACGGTAGCTATAGAATCAGGACCAATAGCAACAGATTTAACAGCACTTGCATTAGCTCTAGTACCAATAGCAATAGAATGTTGAGATGTGGAGTTAACGCGACTGCCTATGGCAATTGATTCTAGACCATTAGCTGTCGTTGCGGAACCAATTGCAAGAGCTCTATTGCCTGTAGCTTTCGTTGGAGTAGATCCATATGAACCAATGGCAATTGTTCCTTCACTATTAGCATTAGCACTACCGCCTAACGCCACAGAATTATCACCATCAGCCGTTACATTCATCCCCATAGCAACACTATTAAATTTATTAGACTTAGCAGCTTGACCAACTGCAACACCGCCTAACGCAGCCGTAGTTCTATTAGTACCTACAGCAACACCATTTTTACCTATTGCAGATGATAGATGACCTACCGCAAGGGAATTTTCTCCCGTAGCAGTAGTTTGCATACCAACAGCAGTAGCCGATGTAGCACTAGCTGTAGATAAAATACCTAAAACTGTTGAAGACGCGCCTGTAGACGTATTCTTTCTGCCTACTGCTACCGCACCTTCACCGGTAGCTTGAGATTCAGAACCAACAGCTAGAGAATTAGATGTTTTAGCATTTGTCTTATAACCAATACTTACACCTGCACCCCCATCTGCCTTAGCAGCAGTACCAATAGCTACGCTATACCCACCAGAAGCAACAGCATAATTATTAAATTGATCGGATGATGCGCCACCAATAGCAACATCGCCAGCATTAGTTGCTTGTGCATATGTACCACCTGCAAAAGCGCCAAAGCCAGTCGCCTGAGTAGCACTACCAATAGCAGTACCACGAACACTAGAATTCGCGATTAGGCCTAAGGATACACCACCTCTGCCAGTCGCATGAGCACCAGCACCAATAGCTACAGCTGGTTGAGCTGGATTAGCGTATTGTGATGTAGCTAATGCTTGATATCCAATAGCAATAGATTGATGACTATTAGACTCGGCAAGATTACCAATAGAAACACCATTTGTCATACCATTAGCAGCTTTACCACCACCTAAAGTTAAAGTAGACTCATCGGCTGAGACATCTGCTACTACCCCAACTTGCATTGCTAAGGCAGCCAAAATACTCGCTACTACAATTTTCTTTTTCCCTGTTTTATTTTTTGCCATTTCAGATACTACAACATAGCACTGTTTGGACTTAGACCAAATTACTTTAAATATTTTATTCATATGTTTTCCTCTTCTAAATTACTAACCCTCAACTATATGAATGATATGTTCCATACTTCTCTCAGTCTGGAAATAATGAAAGCTACATAGCTTTACATTTATAAAAACTTATCTTTAATTTTACCATAATTTATCTAATTTTCTCAATTTAAAAGTGTAATTTTTGGATATTTACTATTATCTCAATTATGCATAGAGTATACTTAAACACGCAGTATTATCATAATTCATTTATAATTCACCTTAATAAATTGCATATTATATGAATTTTTATGCTTCTAATTGAGAATGAAAAGAATATTAGATTTCATTACAAAATTAATCATCGTCTAAAAATATTCATAAATTATTCTTTATATACAGTTTTATCGATAATTTTATTAATTATTAAATTAGAATTTTCAGACTATTTTATTTTTCAGATATAGCTTTAATAAACTATTTTTGTTTTCATACTAAAAAGAGCCTCCTCTTTCGAGGAAGGCTCTTTCTAGTTTTACATATCCATTCACGGGATATACATAGTTCTAACTATATGTACAATATGATTATGCTTTATTTGCCAACAATTGGTTAACTGCTGCTTTCAACGCATCAATTTCAGATTGTTGTTGTTCAAGCTTGGATTTGTACTCTTCATTTTGGGAACGCAAGTGACTTACTTCATCTTGCATTACGTAGATAGAGCTGATAGGACCAGCTTTATAACGTTCTGGAATCGCATCTTTTCTATCACGGCTACCACCAAATTTATGAGTTACACCAGCATTAATCATATTATGGCTAGAACCAAGTGTAACACCAACATTAAACATAGTATCTTCAGTTTTGTAGTGGGCAAGACCGATTGCACCAGCTGTTTCACCACGGTAGTTACCAATACCAGCCATGATTTGTGTTGGTTCCAATGGATCATATTGGATTGGTTTCAACGCTGCCATAGCCGCTGCATGAGCACCAACACGTTGTGTTTCAACACCTACGCGATTAATAGCTTCTTGTAAGCCCGCTTGTGCGCCTTTCAATTGACTAACGTTTACTGCATCTGTGTCAGCTGTACCAGGTGCTACACCATGAATTTGGTTGCCACCATTGTTCAAGCCGTCTACAGTAAGGGATACAGGGCTAGCTGCAGCGTTTGCAGGGTTAATAGTCATGCCTGCACCATTAACTGTTGTAGAGTTACCAGCTGCATCTTTTACAGTTGTACCAGCAGGAGTGATCTTAGTGGATGGACCATTTTCATCACCTACAGTTACACTGTTAAGACCTTTCACGTCTTTAGCTAGGCTATATGTGAAAGTAGTACCGTCTTGTTTAACTTCAAGATTATCACCAGCTTGGAATTTAACAGTATCGCCACCTTGTACTTTTTCAACAGTACCACCAGCTGCAGTTACATTCCATGCAGATAGATCTTTAACTTGTTGTTTACCAGCATCTGTTAAGTTGCTCAAATCTTGATTTGCTGCATTATCGATTTTTGCTTTAGTAACATCATCGATTTTAACAGTTACATCTTCACCATCAGCTACAGTTGTTAAACCGTTTTCGCCTTTGATGTTGAATTTCACATCGCCTGTACTCAAGGATTTTTCATCAGTAGAACCAGTGTTACCACCTAAGGAAATCTTACGACCGATTGCTTCTGTATTTTTATCGATTTGAGCTTTGTTTGCTGCAATATCACCAGCATTTTTAGTGATGTTAGCTTTGTTTGCTTCTACTTGATCATCAACTGCTTTTAATTGATCTTCAGTTGCGGCACGACCACTTACAGGTTGTGTTACACCTGGAGTCCAAGTTTTATTAGTCAAGCCAGTTACTTCTGGAGCTTCTACACCATCAGTTGCTTTTACTTTTGGAGCTGTAATTGTGTCATTAGCAGTTACAGTATCGAATGTTACATCTTTCTTAGTTGCAATTGTGAAGTCTTTACCATTTTGAGTAATGGAGATGTTATCACCATCGATGAACTTAACTGTGTTACCACCTTCAACTTTTTCAGCAGTACCATTGTTAGCCACTACATTCCATGCGGATAAATCTTTAACTTGTTGTTTGCCAGCATCTGTTAAGTTGCTCAAATCAGTATTTGCTGCGTTGTTGATTTTGTTTGCAGTATCATCATCTAACTTAACAGTTACATCATCACCATTAGCTTCAGTAACGATACCGTTTTGCCCTTTAATATTGAATTTCACATCGCCTGTGCTCAAGGATTTTTTGTCAGTAGAACCAGTGTCGCCACCTAAGGAAATCTTACGAGCGATAGCTGCTGTATTTTTATCAATTTGTTCTTTATTTGCCGCAATATTATCTTTGTTAGCTTTAATATTATCAGCATTCTTAGTGATGTTAACTTTATTTGCTGCTACTTGATCATCAACTGCTTTCAATTGATCTTCTGTAGCTGCACGACCACTTACAGGTGCTGTTTGACCTGGAACCCAAGTTGTATTAGTCAAGCCTGTTACTTGCGGTGTTTCTACACCAGTTGTAGCTTTTACTTTAGGAGCCGTGATAGCTTGGTTTGCAGTTACATTATCGAATGTTACATCTTTCTTAGTGGAGATTGTGAAATCTTTACCAGCTTGCGTAATTTCAACATTATCACCATCGATGAACTTAACAGTGTCGCCACCTTTAACATCTTCAGCAGTACCACTGTTAGCAACCACTTTCCAAGCAGCTAGATCTTTAACCTTTTGCTCACCGGCTGGAGTCAAATTGCTCAAATCTTTGTCAGCAGCGTTATCGATTTTATCTTTAGTAGTATCATCAAGTTTAACAGTTACATCATCGCCAGAAGCAACCGTAGTTAAACCATTAGCACCTTTAACATTGAATTTTACATCGCCTGCGCTCAAAGATTTCTCTGCAGTAGAACCACTATTACCACCTAAGGAAATTTTACGAGCAATTGCAGCTTTGTTAGCATCTGCTTTAGCGTCTGTTTTCTTCAATTGAGATACATTGACAGCATCTTTATCTGCTACACCATCAGCTACGTTAGTAACTTTCATGTCGCCTGCATTGATGCCTTTGTCGCCATCAATTTTTACAGTTGGATTACCTGCAGCATTGTTGAAAGATGCACTGTTCAAGCCAGTAAGCTCTTTCTTCAAGGACACAGAGATATTTTTATCATTTCTAGCAACAGTAATGTTATCATCGCCAGAGAAATCTACTTTATTACCTTTTTCAACGGTTGCTGTTGTCGCTTCACCATTTGCAGATAAGTTCCAGCTAGAAGAGCTATTAGCAACTGCTTGATTAATTGCATCAGCTACGTTTCTAGCATCTGCCATACCTGCAGTTGCAGAAGCAACACCATTAGTTACAGTAATATCTTGTTTTTTACCAGCAATTGTAATTTTCTTGCCATTAGCTGTAGTTGTAATATATGTATCGTCACCATTTACAGCTAATTTACTGTTAGCAAGGTTTACGTCACCACTACCAGTGTCGCCTGTGAAAGCAAGGTTTACACTCTTCAATTGTGCTACGTTGACTGCATCTGTATCAGCCGTACCAGCAGCTACATAGTTAATTTGACGAGTTTGACCTGTTGTACCAACAGCAACACCACCCAATGTAGATGTTAACGTTGCACCAGTTAAGTTAGCATATGTATCAGTACGACCAGTATTAGCATTATAACCTGCTACACCAGCTGCAGTACTAGCAACAGACTTAGAACCTATTGCAACGCCATCAGCAGTTGTAGCACTAGCACCATCACCAATAGCAATCGATTTAGCTGCACTTGCGTTAGATCTAGTACCGATAGCAATACCATCATTCTCTGATACTGAGCTTTTTCTACCAATAGCAATACCATTATCTGCAGTGGAAGAGCTTTCTCCGCCAATAGCAATACTATAATCTTTAGTTGCATTGGCTAACATACCGATACCAACACCTGCAGTTCCACCGACCTTTGTCCTATTTCCCAATGCAGTAGAGGATGCACCAGATGCAGCAGTACCATGACCAATTGCGGTAGACTCAATATTGGAAGCTATCGCATCAGCCCCAAAAGCACTGGCATTGCCATCTGTTGCCTTAGCACCATGACCAACTGCCACAGTATCATCCTGGGACGCAATGGAGTTAGCACCTAACGCTGTAGCATTTGCCGATGTAGCTTGTGCTGATAACCCCAATGCAACTGTAGATCGACCTGTTGTATTAGCACCGTCACCAATAGCTACAGAGCTTGTTGCAGCATTATCTGTAGATGCGTTAGGGCCAATAGCAATAGAGTTATTAGCTTTTGCACCAGTATTATCTTTATTAGGAGTATCAGTAGAATTAATAGATACATACTTATATGCAATTTGATCTGCGATAGCAGCTAACTGAGAACCATTGATCGCATCCGTAGAAGTAGCACTTACTTCACCAGGAGCTACGTTTTTCAACTGACGCTCAAAACCTTTTGAACCGAAGGATACAATATCACCTGGCAAAGTATCTTTGCCACCTTCCCAAGAAGCAACTACACCACTTGGCAATGTATAGCTAGTTTGTTTTGTACCAGCTAAATCGGTAGTAGAACCACCACCTAATGCAACAGAGTTATCACGATTTGCTTTCGCACCTGTACCAATAGCGATGGCATTTGTTACAGATGTATTATCTGCAGCACTTGTATTAACACCTGTCAAAGCACCAGCAATACGATTTTTAGAGTCAGCGCCAGTACCAATAGCAATACCAGCATTACCAGATTGCCCTTTTGTACCCACTGTGATACCGATATGGTCTGCTGTAGCATTATTATAATCACGCCACTTAATTTCATACCCTGTTAAAGCTTTAACCGCATCAGAAACAGTAGCGACAGCAGCTTTCCCTGTAGTAATATCAGTATAAACTGCTCTAGTAGACGTCATTCTATCAGCATCGTCACCGCCAATAACAATAGAAGAGTGACCAAAGGCTTTAGTATTACCACCAATAGCAATAGCTTGGTCACCTATAACGGTAGCCCCTTGCCCCGGTAATGCACCACCACCAATGGCAATACCTTGTGAAAATGAAGTACCAGCTTCGTTTACCGCCGCACCAGTACCAATAGCAATCGCAGTACCACCATTTGCAATTGAATTTTTACCTATAGCAACACTTGGTGTATTACCATATAGACCTTTTGAATAAGCATTTTGACCAATAGCAATCCCACCACCAGCAGTTTCTGTTTTTGCAGCAGTACCAATTGCAACAACATCACTATTAGAAGCTTTTACATTTGTACCTAAACCAACTGCATTTACACCTGTAACACTAGCATTGCTACCTAAACCGACTGCATTAGCACCTGTAACACTAGCACCGATACCTAAACCGACTGCATTGCCACCTGTAACACTAGCATTGCTACCTAAACCAACTGTATTGGCACCTGTAACAGTAGCACCGTTACCAAAGGCAACAGCAGTTGCATTAGCTCCGGTAGGTACATCATTTACAGCCAATGCCACATTAGCATTAGTCATAGCCAATGCTGCAAAGATACCAGCTACTACGATTTTCTTTTTACCACTATTGTTCTTAGCGAATTCAGATACTACTACGTAGCAATTTTTGGATTTGTTCCAAACCACTTTAAAGATTTTGTTCATTGTTTTCTCCTTTAAACTACTATAAAGCTCTCAAACTTCTATATAACAAATAATCTCAATTTCAAGTTTTTCGATATAGT
>OFCN01001045.1_pt1 | contig 9921 bp, 9 predicted proteins | sample 1520801 | NCBI WGS metagenome assembly OFCN01 (sample SAMEA2699029, study PRJEB24076) | metagenome | biome: Human gut stool | place: Spain | collected 2012-03-20 | reverse complement strand
TATTCCTTCCTTATTTGGGACTATTGCTCTACATGATGATTACGGAACTTTACCTCAAGAAAAAGAATCCGACGGGTAACTGGGCCTACTCCATGCTAAGCCAATTGTACGTGGCACTCCCCTTTGCCCTGCTGAACGTACTTGCTTTTCAGAATTCCCCGGAAACGAGCAGTGTGACCTACAACCCTATTCTACCGCTTTCCATTTTCGTATTTATCTGGTTGAGCGATACAGGTGCCTATTGCGTAGGTTCGCTGATAGGCAAACACCGTCTGTTCGAACGTATCTCACCTAAAAAATCCTGGGAGGGCAGCATCGGCGGCGGAATATTCTCCATCGCTTCCTCTCTTGGCTTTGCACATTTCTTTCCTTTTATGCCAGGATGGCAATGGGTGGGTTTGGCAATCGTTGTCGTCATTTTCGGCACTTGGGGCGATCTGACCGAATCACTCATGAAACGCCAATTGGGCATCAAGGATTCCGGTAACATTCTGCCGGGGCATGGAGGAATGCTCGACCGTTTCGACAGTGCCCTGATGGCAATTCCCGCAGCAGTCGTTTATCTATATGCCTTGACGATGTTCTAACGACAGTTCACATGACCAAACTTACATAAAACAGATATAAAAAGAGCACCCGGGCAAGATGAATGACATCAAAATCCCGGGTGCTCTTTCTAACTATATACTCTCGCAAACTCTTTCTTACTTCAACTGCATATTGGACAAATCCACATTAGTAGTCAGCTTTTCATTACTCCCCACAGTTTTCAAATCAAAGGTTACTTCCACCTCTCCATTCTCTTCTGAATTGAGTTTCAACTTGATGCCTTTGGTTTCAGAGGGGATGTCCAGACTGTTCAAGTTATAGGAGACAGCACCAGGACTACGACGTCCCGTCAGGTCATCATAGTCGTTATAGCGGAGTTCCAAATGGACGTATCCATCTTCGCCATACAAAGTATCATCTTCTTGCGGACGCACCAGGCTGATACGGTGTTTATTATCAGTCGAAGATGGCAGATTCTGCATGAAAAAAATGTTCATATAGCCACCACTGATGGTAATATCACCTTTATATATACGCACGGGGTCATTACCGAATTCCTCTTCGGTTTCGGGAGTCAGCGTCTCCACCTCTTTCGTCAAAACGTTCTGCAGACGCAGCAGCTTCACAGCATGATCATATCCTGCATAGTCGTCCCACAAAGGATTGAACACGGTAATCACACGCTGCCCATCCACGGCATCATACCACCCTATGTCCGTATTCACCGGCCAGAGCGTCCCCCAAACATCGCAGTTTAAATAAAAGGCATTTCCCGTAACACGCACAGTGGCCCACAAAGGCGGGGTAAAATCACCCAAAGAATATCCGTCGTTATCATCACATGATTGCAAAGCGGGCATCACTGCCAAACATATTGCCATAAATAACCAATGTAGCTTTTTCATAATCAAAGTCCTTTTCATTTGTTTCTGTATAGAAAATACAAAAGCCGGGCATTTACTGCACCGGCTTTTCCCATTTTAACAAATTCTTAATTTTTCGATTATTCTTCCCTCCTCCTCAGTAATGCCACCATCTCGCGGGCAGCATGTTTGGGTGCCCCTGCCTCTCCCAGACAGGATGCCATATACTCATATCCCTCGAGCATCTGACGGCGGTATTCCTTATCGTACAAAATGCGGTTCAGCTCCGAGCGTACCTGCTCTACCGTCATGGTATCTGCAACCAGCTCTTTCACCACCTCCCGGTTGGCTATGAGATTGACCAGGGAAATGTACTTCACTTTCAGTATATGCCGTTTCAGGAAAGCGATAACCTTCCCTATCGGAGTATGGTAACATACCGCTTGCGGCACACGAAACAGAGCTGTTTCCAGCGTTGCCGTCCCCGAAGTGACCAGTGCAGCCTCTGCCTGCCTCAACAAAGGGAATGTCTTGTTGAAGATAATCTTCACATCCACCCCACCCACATAACGTTTGTAATACTCGGGGGAAATACCCGGAGCACCGGCCAGCACCAGTTGATAATCGGGAAAAGAAGCTGCCGCACGAAGCATGTCGGGCAGATTGTCCTTGATTTCCTGCTTGCGGCTACCAGCCAGCAGAGCAATAACGGGTTTGGCCGAAAGTCCGTTTGCCCGGACAAAGTCGTCGAATGTCTCTGAGCTGGAAGCAAGAAAAGCCGTCACTTCATCCACTGTCGGATTGCCGACATAATGTATCGGATACCCGTGCTTCCCTTCAAAAAACTCCACCTCGAACGGTAGGATGGAGAACAGCTCATCCACATCCCGTTTAATATTCTTGATGCGGTATTCCTTCCATGCCCAAATCTTGGGAGAAATATAATAAAAGACAGGAATCCTTGTGTTGGCATGGACAAACTTGGCTATATCCAGATTAAAGCCCGGATAGTCCACCAAAATCAGCACATCCGGCTGCCACGCAACAATATCCTCCTTGCAGCGCTTCATATTGGCAAAGATGGTGCGCAGATGCAGCAATACGGGAATGAACCCCATATACGCCAACTCTTTGTAATGCTTCACCATCACACCGCCCACTGCAGCCATGAGGTCGCCTCCGAAGAAACGGAACTCCGCTTGCGAGTCCTCCTCCTTCAATGCAGCCATCAGATGGGAGGCATGCAGGTCGCCGGAAGCTTCACCGACAATCAAGTAATACTTCATATCAATTGATAATTGTCAATTAATTCAGAACCATGCTTTCAGTTCATCAATCAAGCCGTATGCCGTTGCATCCACCGTGGTCGGGGTGATTGCCACATAACCGTTATCAAGCGCCCAATGGTGATTTGTGGGACCTTGACTGGATTCTCAAACTCGCCGGTCAGCCAGTAGTAATGGGCATCTCCTCTATGGGCAAAGTTTTCCCATTCATTGGTCCATTGCCCCTTGGTTTGTTCGCAAATCTTCACACCCTTCAATTCTTTGGTATCGGGGAAGTTGACATTGAGGCATGTCAACGGAGGGAGTCCTTTCTCCAATACCAGCCGGGCTATCTCGCGGATGTAAGGACCTGCAGGTTCAAAATCAGCGTTCGGCTCATGGTTGCAAAGGGAGAATCCGATGGAAGGCACTCCTTTCAGGCATCCCTCTATCACAACGCCCATCGTACCGGAATAATGCAGGTTTACAGAAGAATTGTCGCCGTGGTTGATGCCGCCTACCACCAAGTCGGGCTTGCGGTCGAGCACCGTATGAAAAGCCAGCTTCACACAATCGGTCGGCGTACCGGAACACTTGTATACCGTCAGCCCAACATCCTTACGGACCAACTGGTAGTGGATAGGTTCCGTTACAGTCAGCGCACACGCACTTCCAGAGCGGGGTGCATCCGGCGCCATTACCACAATCTCGCCCAGCGGACGGAGGAATTTGATTAACTCGCTAATACCTTTCGCAATGATGCCGTCATCATTGGAAATCAATATCAAAGGTCTCTGATTTTCCATAACTTTCTTTTTTATTATCGTGCAAAAGTAGCTAAAAAGGCTTTAAACAGAATACTACAAAGATAATAATTCTTTTGTATTCAAAGATATTTTCAGAAAAGGCTAACTTTGTACCGACAATAATTGGAATATAATCATTCATAAAATCCATGCTATAATGAACACTTTTTGCCATTCTACCATTGCTGCACGCATCGAGACGGCAGCTGCCGCAATTATTCTGTTTCTAACAACCCTGACAAGCTGTGGCAGGAGCAGTTCTCCCGAGCCACTTGACCAATGGAATGACGGGACATCTACGCTTCACACGACAGACCCGGTCATTGCAGAAGGCCGGAAGCTCTTCAACGACAAAGAATACCAAAATTTCCGACTCACCGGAGAAGCCCTCACACAACCCGGCTCCGAAGCAGGCCTCCTCTTTCATACGGACGGCGAGTCCGGTTATGAAGTGATATTCCGTAACGGAGACATCGACGGCACACGCAAGAGCGGCTCACTCGCCTCGGTGCGCAACCTCTATCGCTCACTCGCAAAAGATGGAGAATGGTTTGACTTCGAGATAACCGTACGCGGACAAAACATCATTGTCTGCATTAACGGAACCGAAGTTGTTTGCTATACCGAACCCGGATACCCATATCGCACAGAGGAGCACGCCCGGCAACTGCTGAGTCAAGGTTCCATTGCCCTGCAAGGCATACACGGCGAAGTGTCATTCCGGAATCTCGCCATCGAACGGCTTGCCAAGGAAGCACGCAACGAAGCCGACACGCTTGCTCCGGTAGACGAGCGCACGGATGAGATAATCAGGCTACAGCAGCACGATTTCCCAGTTATAGACTATCACGTTCACTTGAAAGGAGGGCTGACGAAGGAAATGGCACACGCCATGTCCATGAATTACGGTATCAACTATGGTGTCGCCCCCAATGCTGGAGAAGGAGGCGTAGGACGTATGCTGGCCGATGACAAAGAAGTGTACGACTATTTTAATGTATTAAAAGGGATGCCATTCCTGTACGGTGTACAAGGTGAGGGACGCAAATGGACGGCAACTTTCTCGCAGGAAGCCTTGGGGATTTTCGATTACCTGTTTACCGACGCCATGACCATCATAGACCACAAGGGACGTAACTCGCGCATCTACCGGGCCGAAGAAGCACTCTTTGATGACATTACGCTTGAACAGTATATGGACCACCTTGTCGACCAAACAGTCCTGATTCTGACCAACGAGCCTGCCGACATTTATGCCAACCCTACCTTCTTGCCCGATACTATGGCGCATGATTACGACAAGTACTGGACGGACGGACGCATTGAACGCGTATTGGATGTATTGCAACAACATGGAATCGCTCTGGAAATCAATGCACGCTACCGGATTCCCAGTTTCGAGATTATCCGTCGCGCCAAAGCACGTGGAATCAAATTCACATTCGGTACAAACAATGTCGATGCCGACTTCGGACGACTGGAATACTGCGCCGAAGCCATCAAGCAATGTGGCCTCACAGCCGACGATATATGGTTCCCGTCGATGAGCACACGCCGCTCCCGCCCCATTGTCATATACAACCGATTCGAGTAGCAGGGAACAACCGCTGTCATCTTCACCAACAGAAACGATATACCTATGGACATTCTTCTCATCATCTTGGGCATCCTCTGCCTGATTGTCGGATTGGCAGGCTGCATCCTGCCTATGATTCCGGGACCGCCCGTAGCCTATGCAGGCTTGTTGCTTCTACATTTCACGGACAAGGCGCAGTTTTCCACCACGCAGTTACTTTTATGGCTGGCAGCAGTCGTCCTTGTACAGATACTGGATTATTTCGTCCCGATGCTGGGCAGCAAATACAGCGGAGGCAGTCGGTGGGGAACGCGCGGCTGCCTCATAGGCACCATCGTAGGGTTGTTCTTCATGCCTTGGGGCATCATCCTCGGCCCCTTTCTCGGAGCCTTTGCCGGCGAACTGATGGGAGGCAGCAAGACAGACCAGGCCTTGAAATCGGGGCTGGGCTCGCTGCTTGGATTCTTGCTGGGCACAGTAGTGAAATGTGTGATGTGTGCGTACTTCTGCTGGGAGTTCGTCAAAGCCTTGGTCTGACACCAGCTCCTCTCCTTCTGCCCGGGAACAACTTATCCCCCGACCATCTTCCACACGGTAGTCCATCTGCATGAGATGTACATCTCGAGCAACATGAGATGCACGTTTCAAACAACACGAGATGTACATCTCATGCAAGTAGAGAGAATAGTCCAAGCCAATGTCTTCCATTGGTTTACAAATCTTAATCTTCTGCAAGCGAGACAAAAAATCAGCTTCATTTCAAGATAAATACGTATATTTGCCCACTAAACAGAGAAAGAACGCTTTACGCGCAATTTACAAGAAGAAAAACAGCGGTAAACGTCTGTGAGTTATTAACAAAACAGCCGACTTATCAACCGTTTTTGCAATCTTTCTCCAAATTTGTAGGCGCTATCCGGAATTATCACTTATTTCGCTGCCAATAAATATTGAGATTATGGGAAAAATAATTGCTATGGCTAACCAAAAGGGTGGTGTAGGCAAGACTACGACGACAATCAACCTCGCAGCCTCACTCGCCACGCTTGAAAAGAAAGTGCTCGTTGTAGATGCCGACCCGCAGGCCAATGCCTCCTCAGGATTGGGTGTGGACATCAAGCAGTCGGAATGTACTATCTACGAGTGCATTATTGACCGTGCAGACGTACGCGAGGCCCTTCATGACACGGAGATAGACACACTGAAGGTAATCTCCTCCCACATCAATCTGGTAGGTGCCGAAATAGAGATGCTCAATCTGAAAAACCGCGAAAAGATACTGAAAGAAGTACTCGCTCCGCTGAAGAATGAGTTTGATTATATCTTGATAGACTGTTCCCCGTCTTTGGGTCTGATTACGGTCAACGCACTGACTGCCGCCGATTCGGTAATCATCCCCGTACAAGCGGAATATTTTGCACTGGAAGGCATCAGCAAATTGCTGAATACCATTAAAATCATCAAGTCCAAGCTGAACCCTGCCCTCGAAATCGAAGGCTTCCTGCTGACGATGTACGACTCGCGCCTGCGCCAGGCCAACCAGATTTACGATGAAGTGAAACGCCACTTCCAGGAATTGGTATTCAACACCGTCATCCAGCGCAATGTGAAACTGAGCGAAGCTCCCAGCTACGGCCTGCCCACCATTCTCTATGACGCAGACTCAACCGGAGCCAAAAACCACATGGCACTTGCCAAGGAATTGATAAGCAGAAACGAAAAGAAGTGATTATAGTGGTTAGTGATTAATGATTAGTGATAAATACCATATTTACAATGCACAAACAAATCATCCCGTATGGTTAAATTGTAAATCGTCAAATAGTAAATAAACAGATGGCACAAAGAAATGCATTAGGACGCGGGCTAGACGCCCTCTTCTCCATGGATGAAGTAAAGACCGAAGGCTCCTCCTCTATCAATGAGATAGAGCTGTCGAAGATTACGGTCAATCCCAACCAGCCCCGTCATGAATTCGACCCGGTTGCGTTGCAGGAGTTAGCCGATTCCATCTCCGAAATCGGCATCATACAGCCCATCACCCTGCGCAAGCTTAGCGACGACGAATACCAGATTATCGCCGGCGAGCGTCGTTTCCGTGCTTCGCAGCTTGCCGGACTGACAAGCATCCCTGCCTATATCCGCACTGCAGATGACGAGAACGTCATGGAAATGGCGCTCATCGAAAACATACAGCGCGAAGACTTGAACTCCGTAGAAATAGCCCTCGCTTACCAGCATCTGTTGGAACAATACGGACTGACGCAGGAACGCCTCAGCGAACGCGTTGGTAAGAAGCGTACCACCATTGCCAACTACCTGCGCCTGCTCAAACTGCCCGCCCCCGTCCAGATGGGACTGCAGAACAAGCAGATAGACATGGGACATGCCCGCGCTTTGGTAACGCTTGGCGATCCCAAACTGCAAGTGAAGATTTTCGAAGAAATCCTGGAGCACGGGTATTCCGTACGCAAAGTGGAAGAAATCGTAAAGTCACTGAGTGAAGGCGAAAGCGTGAAGAGCGGTGGTCGTAAGATTGCCCCCAAGCGCGCCAAACTGCCCAAAGAATTCAATATGCTGAAACAACAGCTCTCGGGCTTTTTCAGTACCAAGGTGCAGCTAACCTGCTCGGAGAAAGGAAAAGGTAAAATCAGTATCCCGTTCAATAACGAAGAAGAATTGGAACGTATCATCGGCATTCTTGATACGCTGAAGAAATAAATGAGGAAAAAAGGAAGAATATATCAGTTAGCCATTGCCCTGCTGCTCTGTTTTTTACAGATGGCAGGGATTGCTATGTATGGTCAGGACCGTCCACGTGCCGCTTCCAAGCGTGCGCAGCGGCATCAGACCGATACACTCAACACCGTGGTGAACCGGGACAGCCTCACTGTTGCCGACAGTCTTGCAGCCGAAAACAAGCGGAAGATGCTGGAAATGACTGCCAGCCCCGACCTGAAGGAACAGCCCGTGCCTACAGACAGTCTGCAAAAGGCCATCGACCCCAAAAGGTGGGTACCTAATCCCACAAAAGCCACCTGGCTTGCCCTCGTCATTCCCGGCGGTGGACAAATTTACAACCGCAAGTATTGGAAACTGCCCATCTTCTATGGAGGATTTGCCGGTTGTGCCTATGCCCTTACGTGGAACAGCAAGATGTATAAGGACTATTCGGCCGCCTACAAGGATGCCGTAAATGGTAATTTCAACTCCAGTACCATTACCGACCTGCTGCCTCCCAACTATAACTATACCGAAAGCCAGCTGACGGAGACACTACGGAAGCGTAAGGATACCTTCCGACGATACCGCGACTTGAGCATCTTCGCCTTTATCGGTGTATACCTGCTGTCCGTTGTCGACGCATACGTAGACGCAGAGCTGTCCAACTTTGACATCACCCCCGACCTCAGCATGAAAGTGGAACCTGCCATAATCAACAGCCAGATGACTGGTTCCTCTAATAAGAACGTCGGCGTGCAATGCAGTTTCCGATTCTAAAAACGAAAATTAAAGCATAAATTATTACCTAATGACACACAAGGCCATATATATGAAAAGAATTATTCTCGGTTCCTCGCTTCTGTTTTGCGCCCTCTTCACCGCTCCGGCCATGCATGCGCAAGAAAGCGTGGAAGTGCTTATCCGCGAAAACGGCACGGAACGCCAGGAATCCATCGAGCTGCCCAAAAGCATGACCTATCCGCTGGACAGCCTGCTCAATGACTGGAAAGCCAAGAATTACATAGACTTGGGAAAAGACTGCAGCACCTCTACCGTAAACCCGATGTTCAGTGACTCTGTATACATAGACCGGTTGTCGCGCATGCCGACCGTCATGGAAATGCCATACAACGAGATTGTGCGCAAGTTCATCGACATGTATGCCGGACGTCTGCGCAACCAGGTTGCCTTCATGCTGAGCGCCTGCAACTTCTATATGCCCACCTTCGAAGAAGCGCTGGATGCCTACGGCCTGCCGCTCGAGCTGAAATACCTGCCCATCATAGAATCCGCTCTCAACCCTTCTGCCGTATCCCGCGCGGGAGCCTGCGGACTATGGCAGTTTATGCTCGCCACCGGAAAGATATACGGACTGGAAAGCAACAGCCTCGTAGACGAACGCCGTGACCCGATAAAGGCGACCTGGGCGGCAGCACGCTACCTGAAGGACATGTATGACATTTACAAAGACTGGAACCTGGTGATTGCCGCCTACAACTGCGGTCCGGGCACCATCAACAAAGCCATCCGCCGCTCGGGAGGGAAAACCGATTATTGGGAAATCTACAACTATCTGCCCAAAGAGACACGCGGCTACGTGCCCGCCTTCATTGCCGCCAACTACGTAATGACCTACTACTGCAAGCACAACATCTGCCCCATGGAAACCGACATTCCGGAAGCAACCGATACGGTGCAAGTAAGCCGTAACCTTCATTTCGAGCAGATTTCCGACCTATGCGGCATCAGCCTGGACCAGATAAAGAGCCTAAATCCCCAATTCAAGAAAAGCATCATCCCCGGAGAGAGCAAGCCGCAGACGCTACGCCTCCCCATCAACTACATCAGTGCCTTCATTGACAAGCAAGACACCATCTATGCCCACCGCAGTAACGAGCTGTTCAAGAACCGCAGAGTCGTGGCCGTTTCCAATACACGCTCGACGGCACGTAACAGCAAAGGCAGTACCGCTACGGGGAATGTCACCTACCACAAGATACGCAGTGGCGAGAATCTCGGCAGCATTGCACGGAAATACGGTGTCACTGTCAATCAGTTAAAAAGTTGGAATGGATTGCGCAGTACCAGAATCTCCGCAGGAAAGCGCTTGAAGATTTATAAATAAAGACATAAACGCT
>OFCN01001033.1_pt1 | contig 9988 bp, 6 predicted proteins | sample 1520801 | NCBI WGS metagenome assembly OFCN01 (sample SAMEA2699029, study PRJEB24076) | metagenome | biome: Human gut stool | place: Spain | collected 2012-03-20 | reverse complement strand
ATTCGATGAGCTGTACCAACACCTCGGTATCAGTGCTGCTTTTAAATACATAACCTTTGGCTTGAAGTTTTTCTTTAAGGACGGCGCAGTTTTCAATAATGCCGTTATGGATGAGGGCGAGGCGTTCGGAAGAGGAATAATGGGGATGGGCATTGACGGAACAAGGTTCTCCATGAGTAGCCCAACGTGTATGTGCAATACCAATGTTACCGGAAATATCTTTTTGAGCAACGAAAGTTTCAAGTTCCGAAACCTTACCTTTCGCTTTGTACACGTTCAACTGTCGGTTATCACTGATTAATGCTACCCCTGCACTATCATATCCACGGTACTCCAACCGCTTCAGACCCTTGATAAGAATGGGGTAGGCTTTCCTTTGACCTATATAGCCTACTATTCCACACATAATGTATCAGTATTTGATTTTGCGCTGCAAATATACATATTCTTAAGAACATAAAGTTAATCTTTCCACTATTTATTTATCAAAAGAATAGAAAAAAGTTGTTTTTACATCAAAAAGTTAAAGAAAGTGTTATTTTAAAAGCAAAAGGCTTAATTTACAAATCCAAATCAAACCGTCTGATTTTGATTTAGGATTAAAAGAAAACAGAGGGTATTTTCTATCAATTCATAACTTCATCTTCTATCGCAGGAATTTTGCAAGAAAGAAGGCAGGAATACATATTAGCATTTTGCAATTAATACCATATATTTGCCGAACATTTTGAAACCACAAACAATATTATACAGCAATAAAGAAAGCTTATAATCATGAAACAAGAACTTTTTAACAACGAAGCAAAAGGATTCCCTTACCAACGACATCCCAAACAGCCGGGCCTGTACGATGCGGCATACGAACATGATGCCTGCGGTGTTGGTATGCTGGTAAACATTCACGGAGAAAAGTCACACGACATTGTTGAGTCGGCTTTAAAAGTATTAGAGAATATGCGCCACCGCGGTGCCGAAGGTGCAGACAACAAAACCGGGGACGGTGCAGGCATTATGTTACAAATTCCGCATGAGTTTATTTTATTGCAGGGTATTCCCGTTCCGGAAAAGGGACGTTATGGCACCGGTCTGCTTTTTTTACCGAAAAAAGAGAAAGACCAGGCAACTATTTTGAGTATCATTATTGAGGAAATCGAAAAAGAAGGACTTACGCTGATGCATCTGCGTAATGTACCTACTTGCCCGGAAATTCTGGGAGAAGCGGCTTTGGCTAACGAACCGGATATCAAACAGGTATTTATCACGGGATTTACTGAGACAGAAACTGCCGATCGTAAACTGTATCTGATCCGTAAAAGAATAGAAAATAAAGTCAGAATGTCAGCCATTCCGGCGAAAGAGGATTTTTACATCGTTTCGCTCTCTACAAAAAGTATTATATATAAAGGTATGCTTTCGTCATTGCAGCTACGGAACTATTATCCCGACCTGACGAACAATTACTTCACCAGCGGGTTGGCTTTGGTGCATTCCCGTTTCAGTACTAACACTTTCCCGACATGGGGATTGGCACAACCTTTCCGCCTTCTGGCACACAATGGTGAAATCAATACGATTCGCGGCAACCGCGGGTGGATGGAAGCTCGCGAAAGTGTACTCTCCTCTCCCACTCTCGGGGATATCAAAGAGATCCGTCCGATTATACAGCCGGGCATGAGTGATAGCGCCTCATTGGACAACGTGCTGGAGTTTTTGGTAATGTCGGGATTGAGCCTGCCCCACGCAATGGCAATGCTTGTGCCGGAGTCTTTCAATGAGAAGAACCCTATCAGTGAAGATTTGAAGTCCTTTTATGAATATCATTCCATACTAATGGAACCTTGGGACGGACCGGCTGCCTTGTTATTCAGCGACGGACGCTTTGCCGGTGGTATGCTCGACCGTAACGGTCTGCGCCCCGCCCGTTACCTGATTACCAAAAATGATATGATGGTGGTTGCCTCAGAAGTCGGTGTAATGGATTTCGAACCGGGAGATATCAAAGAGAAAGGACGGCTGCAACCGGGTAAAATTCTACTGGTTGATACGGAAAAAGGCGAAATATTTTATGACGGTGAGCTGAAGAAACAACTGGCGGAAGCAAAACCGTACCGTATCTGGTTGTCTACAAACCGTATCGAACTGGATGAATTGAAAAGCGGACGCAAAATGCCTCATCATGTAGAGAATTACGACCGGATGCTCCGTACTTTCGGTTACTCAAAGGAGGATATCGAGAAACTGATTATACCCATGGCAAGTACCGGAGCCGAACCGATTCATTCAATGGGTAACGACACTCCGCTGGCTGTACTCTCGGACAAGCCGCAGTTGCTTTACAATTATTTCCGCCAGCAATTTGCCCAAGTGACAAATCCGCCAATTGACCCGCTACGCGAGGAATTGGTGATGTCATTGACGGAATATATCGGAGCAGTCGGTATGAATATTCTGACACCTAGTGAAAGCCATTGTAAAATGGTACGTCTGAATCACCCGATCCTAAGCAATACACAGCTGGATATCCTTTGCAATATCCGCTATAAAGGTTTTAAGACTGTCAAACTGTCGATGTTGTTTGAAGTAGCCAAAGGGAAAGCCGGATTACAGGAAGCACTGACCGAACTTTGCAAACAGGCGGAGGCCTCCGTAACAGAAGGAGTAAACTATATCGTCCTGACAGACCGGAATGTAGATGCCACTCATGCAGTGATTCCTTCACTTCTGGCAGTGAGTGCCGTTCATCATCATTTAATTTCTGTAGGGAAACGCGTACAGACAGCGCTGGTTGTGGAAAGCGGTGAAATACGTGAAGTGATGCACGCTGCATTATTGCTGGGATTCGGAGCAAGCGCCCTAAATCCATACATGGCTTTTGCTATTCTTGATAAGTTGGTAAAAAACAAAGATATCCAACTGGATTATGCCACGGCAGAGAAAAACTACATCAAGTCAATCTGCAAGGGACTTTTCAAGATTATGAGTAAAATGGGTATCTCTACGATCCGTTCTTACCGGGGAGCAAAAATCTTTGAAGCTATCGGTTTGAGTGAAGAACTGAGCAAAGCATATTTCGGAGGACTAGGTTCACCGATTGGAGGTATCCGATTGGAGGAGGTAGCTAGAGACGCCATTGCTTTCCATAATGAAGGATTTGCAGCAGAGGCAGGCGGATTATTACCGAATAAAGGTTTGTATTCTTTCCGTAAAGACGGAGAAAAACATGCCTGGAATCCTGAAACAATCAGTACATTACAGTTGGCCACCCGTTTGGGTAGTTACAAGAAATTTAAGGAATACACTCACTTGGTAGATGAAAAGGAAAAACCTATTTTCCTGCGCGATTTCTTAAATTTCCGTCGTAATCCGATTTCTATCGAACAGGTAGAACCGGTGGAAAGCATCTTACGCCGCTTCGTTACGGGTGCCATGTCTTTCGGCTCTATCAGCAAGGAAGCACATGAAGCAATAGCTATTGCCATGAATAGGATCCACGGACGCAGCAATACGGGTGAAGGGGGTGAAGATGCTGCCCGTTTCCAGCCGTTACCTGATGGAAATTCCATGCGAAGTGCTATTAAACAAGTAGCTTCCGGCCGGTTTGGCGTGACGACAGAATATTTGGTAAATGCAGATGAAATACAGATTAAAATTGCCCAAGGAGCCAAACCGGGCGAGGGCGGACAACTTCCCGGATTCAAAGTGAACGATGTGATTGCCAAAACACGTCACTCTATTCCGGGAATTTCGCTGATTTCTCCTCCTCCCCACCACGACATTTATTCTATCGAAGATTTGGCTCAACTGATTTTTGATTTGAAGAACATAAATCCACAAGCAAAAATCAGCGTGAAACTGGTAGCGGAAAGTGGCGTTGGAACAATTGCTGCCGGTGTGGCAAAAGCGAAAGCGGACTTGATTGTGATCTCCGGAGCGGAAGGCGGTACAGGGGCTTCGCCCGCTTCTTCTATCCGTTATGCAGGTATCTCTCCCGAACTGGGATTAAGCGAAACACAGCAGACATTAGTCTTGAACGGACTTCGCGGACAAGTAGTACTGCAAGCCGACGGCCAGTTAAAAACCGGACGAGATATTATCCTAATGGCATTAATGGGAGCCGAAGAATACGGTTTTGCCACTTCCGCCCTCATCGTACTAGGTTGCGTGATGATGCGGAAATGTCATCAAAATACTTGTCCGGTTGGAGTTGCCACCCAGAATGAGGAACTGCGCAAACGCTTCCATGGCCGTAGCGAATACCTAGTAAATTTCTTCACTTTCCTGGCACAGGAAGTCCGGGAATATCTGGCTGAAATGGGATTCACAAAAATGGACGACATCATCGGACGGACTGATTTGATTGAACGTAAATCGGGGACGGACGACCCGAATCCGAAGCACGCATTAATTGATTTCACAAGATTACTGACACGCATTGACAATAGTGCAGCTATCCGCCACGTCATTGACCAGGACCATGCTATTTCTACTGTAAAGGATGTGACGATTATTGATGCAGCTCAGGCGGCTATTGAACATGAGAAAGAGATTTCTCTGGAATATACGATAGCTAATACCGACCGTGCTATCGGCGCTATGCTTTCCGGCGTCATCGCCAAGAAGTATGGAGAAAGAGGATTACCGGAACATACGTTGAACGTGAAATTCAAAGGCTCGGCAGGTCAGTCATTCGGTGCATTCTTAGTACCGGGAGTTAATTTCAAACTGGAAGGCGAGGCTAACGATTATCTGGGAAAAGGGTTAAGCGGTGGTCGTATTGCCGTACTCCCTCCTATCCGTAGCAACTTCGAAGCTGAAAAGAATACGATTGCAGGCAATACGTTACTTTATGGAGCTACAAGTGGTGAAGTGTATATCAACGGACGTGTAGGTGAACGTTTTGCTGTACGTAATTCCGGTGCAGTAGCCGTAGTAGAAGGTGTAGGCGATCATTGTTGCGAATATATGACTGGAGGACGTGTGGTGGTTCTCGGACAGACAGGACGCAACTTCGCTGCCGGTATGAGTGGTGGGGTAGCGTATGTATGGAATAAGGAAGGAAACTTTGACTATTTCTGCAATATGGAAATGGTAGAACTTTCACTGATTGAAGAAGCCAGTTACCGAAAAGAATTACACGAACTGATTCGTCAACATTACTTATATACAGGTTCGAAACTGGCACGTACCATGCTTGATGACTGGAATCATTATGTCGATCAATTTATCCAGGTAGTGCCTATCGAGTACAAAAAAGTGCTACAGGAAGAGCAAATGAGAAAGTTACAACAAAAGATTGCAGATATGCAAAGAGACTATTAACCGACAACCGGCAGATGCCGGAGCCAGGTTTCCATGCGGGACTAAAATTAAACTTAAAACTTAAAGAAAATGGGAGATCCTAGAGCTTTTTTAAATATACCTCGACAGGAAGCGGGATACCGCCCTGTGAACGAACGAATCACTGATTACAGCCAGGTAGAACAAACATTGAATACAAACAGCCGCAAGTTACAGGCTTCTCGCTGTATGGACTGCGGCGTACCCTTCTGCCACTGGGCATGCCCGATAGGGAATAAACAACCGGAATGGCAGGACGCTTTATTCAAAGGGAAATGGAGAGAGGCATACGAAATCCTATCGTCCACCTGTGACTTTCCTGAATTTACGGGGCGTATTTGTCCAGCCCTTTGTGAGAAGTCTTGTGTACTAAAACTTTCATGTGACCAACCTGTGACGATTCGCGAAAACGAAGCGGCTATCGTTGAAGCAGCTTTTCGTGAAGGATATATACAAATACAGACCCCGGAAAGAAACGGAAAGAAAGTAGCGGTTATTGGTGCCGGTCCTGCCGGACTGGTCGTGGCCAATCAACTCAATCTAAAAGGATATTCAGTAACCTTATTTGATAAGAACGAAGCTCCCGGCGGATTGCTACGTTTCGGTATTCCCAATTTTAAACTGGATAAGAATGTGATTGACCGGCGCATGAATATCTTAACTGCGGAAGGAATCAAGTTTGAAATGGGAGTAGAAATTGACGTCAATCATTTACCGGAGGGATTCGACGCTTACTGCATCTGTACGGGAACACCGGCAGCACGCGATTTAAGTATTCCGGGACGGGATTTGAAAGGTATTTACTTTGCACTTGAAATGCTGGCCCAACAGAATAGGATTCTGGAAGGACAAACTTTCTCCAAAGATAAATTAGTGAATGCCAAGGGCAAAAAGGTACTTGTCATTGGTGGTGGAGATACGGGGTCGGATTGCATCGGAACTAGTGTGCGCCAAGGAGCAACCAGCGTAACGCAGATTGAGATCATGCCCCAGCCACCCGTGGGACATAACCCGTCTACCCCCTGGCCGCAGTGGCCGGTAGTCCTCAAGACTACTTCCAGCCATGAAGAAGGTTGCATACGCCGCTGGTGCCTCACTTCCAATCAATTCCTAGGAAAAAATGGGAACGTAACAGGTGTGGAAGTGGAAGAAGTAGAATGGATTCCGGCAACAGACGGAGGACGTCCGACACTGAAACCTACCGGAAAAAAAGAGGTGATCGAGGCAGATATGGTATTGCTGGCCATGGGATTCTTAAAACCGGAACAACCGAATTTTGCCGATAATGTATTTCTTGCTGGAGATGCTGCTACCGGAGCCAGTCTGGTGGTACGCGCCATGGCAGGAGGACGAAAGACGGCTGCGGAAATAGATACTTATTTAACAACTAAAAATTAAAGTTATGTGTGGAATAGCAGGTATACTCAATATAAAAGCTCAAACCAAGGAGCTAAGAGATAAAGCATTGAAAATGGCTCAGAAAATCCGTCACCGCGGACCGGACTGGAGTGGTATCTATGTAGGTGGAAGTGCGATTTTGGCACACGAACGCCTTTCAATTGTCGACCCGCAAAGTGGAGGGCAGCCTTTGTACTCTCCCGACCGGAAACAAGTACTTGCCGTAAACGGTGAAATCTATAACCACCGGGAAATCCGTACCCGATATGCCGGAAAATATGATTTTCAGACGGGAAGTGATTGTGAAGTTATTCTTGCCCTTTACAAAGACAAAGGCATTCACTTTTTGGAAGATATCAGCGGAATCTTTGCATTCGTTCTCTACGATGAAGAAAAAGATGAATTTCTGATTGCCCGTGACCCAATTGGCGTCATACCTTTATATATAGGCAGGGACAAAGACGGGAAAATATATTTCGGCAGCGAGCTGAAAGCTCTTGAAGGATTTTGCGATGAGTATGAATTATTCCTTCCGGGACATTACTATTACAGCAAGGAAGGGCAAATGAAACGTTGGTACGCACGCGACTGGACGGAATATGAAACTGTAAAAGACAACGATGCGAAAGCCGGCGATGTGAAAGAAGCATTAGAAGATGCCGTTCATCGCCAATTAATGAGTGATGTGCCTTACGGAGTACTTCTTTCCGGTGGCTTGGATAGTTCTGTTATCTCCGCCATTGCCAAGAAATATGCGGCCAAACGTATAGAAACAGACGGAGCAAGCGATGCATGGTGGCCTCAACTTCACTCCTTTGCTATCGGTCTGAAAGGTGCACCCGACTTGATAAAAGCACGTGAGGTTGCCGAATATATCGGTACCGTACACCACGAAATAAACTACACCGTGCAGGAAGGACTAGATGCGATCCGTGATGTTATCTATTTTATCGAAACGTATGATGTAACTACCGTACGGGCTTCCACTCCTATGTATCTATTGGCACGTGTCATTAAATCCATGGGAATCAAAATGGTGCTGAGCGGAGAAGGTGCCGACGAAGTTTTCGGAGGATACCTTTATTTCCATAAGGCTCCCACCCCACAAGCATTTCATGAAGAAACAGTACGTAAACTTTCTAAATTACACATGTATGACTGTCTTCGTGCTAATAAAAGTTTGTCAGCTTGGGGCGTAGAGGGACGTGTACCATTCTTAGACAAAGAGTTTCTTGATGTCGCAATGACGTTGAATCCGAAAGCCAAAATGTGTCCCGGAAAAAACATTGAAAAGAGAATCGTACGCGAAGCCTTTGCCGATATGCTACCGGAAAGCGTGGCATGGAGACAGAAAGAGCAGTTCAGTGACGGTGTAGGGTATTCCTGGATTGATACGTTAAAAGAAATAACCACTGCTGCCGTAAGTGATGAACAAATGGAAAACGCGGCCGGGCGCTTCCCTATCAATACCCCACAAAATAAAGAAGAATATTATTACCGCAGTATCTTTGAAGAACATTTCCCCAGCGAAAGTGCAGCACGCAGTGTACCCAGTGTTCCCAGCGTAGCCTGCTCTACAGCAGAAGCGCTGGCATGGGATATCGCCTTCAAGAACCTGAATGAACCGAGCGGACGCGCAGTAAAAGGAATACATGAAGAAGCCTATACTTAACTGACGACAGAAAGAATCACAGAATCGGTTATTTCTGTTACTTTCTTGTAGTATTTCTATTCTAAATCCCAAGGATTAACGCAGATTAGCATATAATTGACTAATTTGCGTTTTCTTTTTTATAATTTTGAAGCCAAACCCAATTAAACCTATATAAACCCTTTAAAAGATAAAACGAATGAATTTAAAAAAAATGATGATAGGTTCCGCCCTTTTAATGGCTGCATGTTGTATGCAGGCGCAGACAAAAGCAATTGCTCACCGCGGTTTCTGGAAAACCCCGGGATCATCACAAAACAGTATTACATCACTTCTAAAAGCAGACTCTATCGGTTGTTATGGTTCAGAATTTGATGTTTGGCTTACTAAAGACAGCAAGTTAGTAGTCAATCATGATCCTGTGTACAAAATGAGACCTATGGAGTATTCTAAAGGAGACGCGCTCACTGGGTTGAAATTATCAAATGGAGAAAACCTCCCAAGTCTGGAGCAGTACTTAAAAGTCGGAAAAGAACATAATACTAAACTGATACTTGAACTGAAAGCACTTAACAGCAAAAAGCGCGAAACCAAAGCCGTTCAGGAAATTCTGGCTACGGTGAAAAAAATGGGATTAGAGAGCCGCATGGAATATATCACTTTCTCATTGCATGCCATGAAAGAGTTTATCCGCCTGGCACCTGCCGGCACTCCGGTATTCTATCTGAACGGTGAATTATCTCCGAAAGAATTAAAAGAACTCGGGGCTACGGGTCTTGACTATCACATGGGAGTGATTAAAAAACATCCCGAATGGATTAAAGAAGCTCATGACCTTGGTCTGAAAGTCAATGTGTGGACAGTGGACGAAGCCGAAGAAATGAAGTGGTTAATTGAACAGAAAGTAGATTTCATTACGACCAATGAGCCGGTTGTCTTGTTGGAAGAACTAAAAAAGAATAAATAAAACATACACATTCAATACTCTATCCTTCAACATTAATGAAACAGCCCGTTCCTTTAAAAGGAAGGGCTGTTTCTCGGTGTCAAACGTATGGTTTCTTTTAAAGAAAAATGCAAACATATAAGAACTTAATTATCAATACACTACATTTTTCGTTATTTTAATTGAGGAAGAAATTGATATTTCTATGCATACTTATAAAAGATTACAGTCCGATCACTTGAAATCATCTAATACATCTTTCAGTTCTTCCACTGTCAACTCCCCAACTTGTCTCCAGAGTTCATTTCTCTTATGTAATAAAAGAAAAGCCGGAATAGTATCTATGTTATGCGCATCGGCTATTGCCTTATCTTCTCCAACATTTACTCGTACTAATTCGATTGTCCTCTTCTCATAAGTACGGAGTACCGGCCCTATCCATTCGTAATGAGGCGACCAGTCCGCATAAAATACAACCAATACCAAATGATTGGTTCGTACTGCTGTTTCTAATTGTTTCTCTATATTCATATCTCTACATTTTTATATTAATATAGTGCTAGAACAATGAATACGGGAAAAGGTTCTTCAGAGTATCCGGCAAGCAATATGATAGTGAAATAAAGCTATCCGCTTTCATTTCGTCAAAACAAGAA
>OFCN01001030.1_pt1 | contig 9994 bp, 7 predicted proteins | sample 1520801 | NCBI WGS metagenome assembly OFCN01 (sample SAMEA2699029, study PRJEB24076) | metagenome | biome: Human gut stool | place: Spain | collected 2012-03-20 | reverse complement strand
ACTCAAAATCCAGTGTCCGCAAGGACGTGCCGGTTCGACCCCGGCCGCCGGTATATGTTACACTCCTTAAGGAGTGTTTTTTTGTCTATAGGAGTTTATTTTTTATGTTTAATAAATTTCAGCTTCTCTTAAAACAAATTCGTTTTCCTGAGGATCACGATGCTTTTAAAGAAATTAAAGATGGTTCTATCGAAACAGTAAAGCTATTTAAATCAAAGCGCCAGTGGTTTTTTGTTTTTTCTTTTCCTAGTGTTCTGTCTTATGAGTCTTTTACTCTTTTTGATAGTTTACTTCATTCTTCCTTCAATTCTTTAGGTGCCAAAGCTTTTTTTGAGATTCGTTTAGTTACTACTGCTTGCGATGATTCATTACTTGGGGATTATTTTTCATATGCTTTAGATAGTTTAAAAGTGTCTCACTTTTCTATTTATTCTTTATTCTCAAATCTAGATGTTGAGATTTCGAATAATAGTATTATTGTTAAGGCTCCAGAGCATATTATAAAGGAAAATTTACAGGATAGATTTATTTCTTTGATATCTAAATCTCTTTCTCAAGTTGGTTTATCTGATGTATCCATTTCTGTTGTCGAAGATAAGGTAGCTTCATCTTCTTTTGAAGAGGCTTACCAAACAAATAAGGTTTTTTTACAAGAACAAGCTGAGTCTCAAGCAAGACAAGCGCTTCAATCTATTCTTGAAAGTGTCCCAGCACCGAAACCCGTGAGCGAACCGTCCCAAAATTTTGCTGAGAAACAAAGTCAACGTCAAGCTAGTTTTGATAAGGCTGAAATAACGCCAATGGTTGATATTAATTCTGAAGAGAATCGTGTTGTTTTTGAAGGATATATTTTTGATGTAGAGCAACGTGAAACTAAGACTGGTAGAATTATTATTAATTTCAAGGTAACTGATTATACCTCTAGTTTTGTTATGCAACGATGGGTAAAAGATAGTGATGAGCTCGCTAAGTTCGATATGATAAAAAAGGCGAACTGGGTTAGGGTTCGTGGTCGTATCGAGAATAATCCTTTCACTCATAGTCTGACAATGAATGTACAAGATATCAAAGAGATTTCGCACACACCTCGCAAGGATTTGATGCCTGAGGGACAAAAGCGTGTGGAATTTCATGCACATACTAACATGTCGACTATGGATGCCATGCCAACTGTGGAAGAGCTTATTGATACTGCTGCTTCTTGGGGGCATCCAGCTGTTGCTATAACTGATCACGCTAATGTTCAGAGTTTTCCTCATGGCTACCATAGGGCTAAGAAAGCTGGTATTAAGGCTATTTTTGGTCTTGAAGCCAATCTTGTTGAGGATAAAGTTCCTATTGTTTATAATTCCCAGAATTTGGAATTAAAAGAAGCAACTTATGTTGTATTTGACGTTGAGACAACGGGCTTGTCTGCTGTTCATAATGATTTGATTCAGATTGCGGCATCAAAAATGCATAAAGGTAATATTGTTGAGCAATTTGATGAATTTATAGACCCAGGGCATCCTCTTTCTGCTTTTACTACTGAGTTGACGGGTATTACTGATAATCATGTAAAAGGTGCTAAACCTTTAGTCCAAGTTTTACAGGAGTTTCAAGAATTCTGTCAAGGAACTGTGCTAGTGGCTCATAATGCGACCTTTGACGTTGGTTTTATGAATGCCAATTACGAAAGACATCAGTTACCAACAATTTCACAACCGGTTATTGATACTTTAGAATTTGCACGAAATCTTTATCCTGAGTATAAGCGTCATGGTTTGGGTCCTTTGACGAAGCGGTTTGGTGTGGCGTTGGACCACCACCATATGGCCAATTATGATGCGGAAGCTACGGGCCGTCTGTTGTTTATCTTTATAAAAGATGTGTTTGATAAGCACGGTTTGACTAATCTGGAACAGTTGAACACGGAGTTGGTTTCTGAAGATTCGTATAAAAAGTCTCGTGTCAAACATGCAACGCTATATGTTCAGAATCAAACTGGCTTGAAGAATATCTTTAAGTTGGTAAGTTTATCAAATGTTTCATACTTTGAGGGAGTAGCACGTATTCCTCGTACGGTCTTAGATGAGTATCGTGAGGGAATTATTGTAGGTTCTGCTTGTGCTGATGGTGAGGTTTTTGATACGCTTCTATCTCACGGTATTGATAAGGCGGTTGAAGTTGCTAAATATTATGACTTTATTGAAGTTATGCCACCGGCAATTTATGCTCCCTTGATTGCAAAGGATTTAATCAAGGATGAGGCGGCTATAGAACAACTGATTCGAGATTTGATTGAAGTTGCTAATCGTCTGGACAAACCTGTGCTGGCTACGGGAAATGTACATTATATCAATCCTGAAGATGCCATTTATCGTGAAATTATTGTTCGTGCTTTGGGACAAGGAGCCATGATTAATAGGCCAATCGGTAAGGGAGAAAATGCGAAACCTGCTCCTTTACCTGAAGCGCATTTTAGGACAACTAACGAGATGCTAGATGACTTTGCCTTTTTAGGAAAAGACTTAGCCTATAAAATTGTTGTAACTAATACGCAGGCTATGGCGGACCAAATTGAAGAGGTTGAGGTTGTCAAAAAAGACTTGTACACACCTTTCATTGATCGTGCAGAAGAACAGGTTGCAGAGATGACTTATGCTAAAGCATTTGAGCTTTATGGTAATCCTTTGCCTGACATTATTGACTTGCGGATTGAGAAAGAGTTGTCCTCAATTCTTGGTAATGGATTTGCCGTAATATATCTGGCATCACAGATGCTGGTAAACCGTTCAAATGAACGTGGCTACCTGGTTGGCTCTCGGGGGTCTGTTGGCTCTAGTTTTGTTGCAACAATGATTGGAATTACTGAGGTAAATCCTATGCCACCTCATTATTTATGTCCTAAATGTCAACACTCAGAGTTTATCACGGATGGTTCTTATGGCTCTGGTTTTGATTTGCCTGATAAGGAATGTTCAGAATGTGGAACTGAGTATAAAAAGGATGGTCAGGATATTCCTTTCGAGACCTTCCTCGGTTTTGATGGGGATAAGGTTCCTGATATTGATTTGAACTTTTCAGGAGATGATCAGCCGTCGGCTCACTTGGATGTACGTGATATTTTTGGAGAGCAATATGCCTTCCGTGCTGGAACGGTAGGTACTGTTGCAGATCGGACAGCTTATGGTTTTGTCAAGGGTTACGAACGTGATTACAATAAGTTCTATCGTGATGCTGAGGTTGATCGTTTGGCTATGGGTGCTGCTGGGGTTAAGCGAAATACAGGTCAGCACCCAGGTGGTATCGTTGTTATTCCAAATTATATGGATGTCTATGATTTTACACCTGTTCAATATCCGGCTGATGATGTAACTGCTGCTTGGCAGACAACTCACTTTAACTTCCACGATATCGATGAGAACGTGTTGAAGCTAGATATTCTGGGGCATGATGATCCGACTATGATTCGTAAGTTACAGGACCTATCAGGAATTGATCCAAAAGATATTCGAGCAGATGATCCGGATGTGATGAAACTTTTTTCAGGGACTGAGATTTTAGGGGTAACACCTGAACAAATTGGGACCTCAACGGGAATGTTGGGGATCCCTGAGTTTGGGACTAACTTTGTTCGTGGTATGGTCGATGAGACGCATCCGACGACCTTTGCAGAACTCTTACAGTTATCTGGTTTATCCCATGGTACAGATGTGTGGTTGGGTAATGCACAAGATTTGATTAAGGAAGGTATTGCCACCTTGAAAACAGTTATCGGTTGTCGTGATGATATCATGGTATACCTAATGCATGCAGGGTTAGATCCTAAGATGGCCTTTACCATTATGGAACGTGTGCGTAAGGGAATGTGGTTGAAAATTTCTGAAGAAGAGCGAAATGGTTATATTCAAGCCATGCGTGAAAATAATGTTCCGGACTGGTATATTGAATCTTGTGGTAAAATCAAGTACATGTTCCCTAAAGCCCATGCGGCTGCTTACGTTATGATGGCCCTTCGTGTAGCTTATTTCAAGGTGCACCATCCTATTTATTACTATTGTGCTTACTTCTCGATTCGAGCCAAAGCATTTGAGCTTAAGACGATGTCTGCAGGGCTCAATGCTGTTAAAACTCGAATGGAAGATATTAAGGAGAAGCGCCAACGAAATGAAGCGACTAATGTTGAAAATGACTTGTTTACAACGCTTGAAATTGTCAATGAAATGTTAGAACGTGGCTTTACTTTTGGCCAGTTAGATCTTTATAAGAGTCAGGCGACTGAATTTTTGATTGAAGGAGATACCTTGATTCCTCCGTTTATCGCACTTGAAGGTTTGGGTGAAAACGTTGCGAAGCAAGTAGTTGCTGCGCGTGAAGAAGGGGAATTTCTCTCCAAAACAGAATTGCGTAAACGAGGAGGCCTATCATCAACCTTGGTTGAAAAATTGGATGAAATGGGCATTCTAGGAAATATGCCAGAAGATAATCAGTTAAGTCTTTTTGATGATTTCTTTTAATGGCTAAAGTGAATTGTCATCAACTTTGAGAGAATGGAGTCAGTCTCCGTTCTCTTTTTGTTTAGGTATCTGTATGTGATGATAAAAAGCCAAAGCTGATAGAAAACTTTTTTCTTCGTCTTATGGTATACTGATAGAAAATTATAGTTTCAAGGAGTTAATCATGGTTTTACCACATTTTAAAGAAAATCTTGAAAAATATGCTAAATTATTGGTTGCCAATGGGATTAATGTACAACCTGGTCATACGGTGGCCTTGAGTATAGATGTAGAGCAAGCAGAGCTAGCTCATCTTTTAGTTAAAGAGGCCTATGCTTTAGGAGCAGCTGAGGTAATTGTTCAATGGTCGGATGATATTATTAATCGCGAGCGCTTCTTACATGCCGATATGGACCGCATCGAAGAGGTTCCTGATTATAAAAAAGCTGAGATGGAATATTTGTTGGCCAAAAAGGCAAGTCGCTTAGGAGTTCGTTCTTCAGATCCAGGGGCCCTTAATGGTGTCGCTCCTGAACGTCTATCTGCTCATGCTAAGGCTACTGGGGTAGCCTTTAAACCTATGCAGGTGGCAACTCAGTCTAATAAGGTTAGTTGGACTGTAGCTGCTGCAGCTGGTAAGGAATGGGCTAAGAAGGTCTTTCCTGATGCTTCGAGTGATGAGGAAGCCGTAGATTTACTTTGGGACCAAATTTTCAAGACCTGTCGTGTTTACGAAGAGGATCCTGTACATGCCTGGAAGGAACATGCTGACCGTTTAGATGCTAAAGCACGTATACTCAATGAGGCGCAATTCTTAGACCTTCATTACACAGCACCAGGAACAGATTTGACCCTTGGTTTGCCGAAAAACCACGTTTGGGAGTCAGCAGGAGCTATCAATACCCAAGGTGAAGGTTTCTTGCCGAATATGCCGACAGAAGAAGTCTTCACAGCTCCTGATTTCCGGCGTGCAGATGGTTATGTCTCAAGTACAAAACCACTAAGTTATAATGGTAATATTATTGAGGGAATCAAAGTAACCTTCAAAGATGGTGAAATTGTAGATATTACAGCAGACCAAGGTGACGAAGTGATGAAGAATCTCGTCTTCAACAATAATGGGGCGCGTGCTCTAGGTGAATGTGCCTTGGTAGCAGATCCAAGTCCTATTTCGCAGTCTGGTATTACCTTCTTTAATACCCTTTTTGATGAAAATGCCTCCAACCATCTAGCTATTGGGGCAGCCTATGCTACCAGTGTTGAGGGGGGAGCAGACATGACAGAAGAGGAGCTTAAAGCAGCTGGTCTTAATCGTTCTGATGTACACGTAGATTTTATGATTGGTTCAAGTCAAATGGATATTGATGGTATCCGCCAAGATGGTAGTCGTGTGCCTATCTTCCGAAATGGGGATTGGGTGATTTAAGTATCGTGGAGGATTTCTTATGATTGGAAGTATGATAGTTGGTTTTCTAATTGGCCTTATTGCCTCTGCTATATCAAATAGGGGTGAACGTATGGGCTGTATTGGTAAGACCTTTGTTGGATGGTTAGGTGCTTTTGTTGGTCAGCTTCTTTTTGGAAATTGGGGACCGATGCTAGCAGATACTGCTATCGTTCCTTCGGTACTAGGTGCTGTTATCTTATTAGCCCTTTTTTGGAATCGTAATAGTTAGAAATGAAAGAGTTCTGAGATATTGGTTAGATATCTAAGGACCCTTTTTTCTTATTTTTTCATTTCCATATACCACTTTTAGAAAAACTGTGGTAGAGTAGTGAAAATAGCATCTATTTGGAAAGGACTAGGAATGAGTGACTTAGATAAAAACATAGCTGTAAAAAGTATGGTTGTTATGCGTAAGGCTTTTCGTACCATTGATGCCAAGGTCTCTGAGACTTTTAAAGAATTTGATTTAACACCAACCCAGTTTGGAGTTATGGATGTGTTAAATGCCAAGGGACGTATGAAGATTGGTGAATTAATTGATCGCATGCTTGCTACCTCGGGTAATATGACTGTCGTCATTAAAAACATGGAGAAAAAGGGTTGGTTGATACGAAAAGCCTGTCAAACAGATAAGCGTGCTTTTGAGATTGATTTGACGGATGAGGGCCGCCGTATTATCAAAGCAGCAATTCCCCCACATCAGCGAGCAATTGAGGAGACTTTTTCCGTTTTGTCTCCTGACGAACAGTCACAATTGGTAGAGCTTCTGAAAAAATTTAAGAATGTCTGAGCATATTTCTTTATATTTATAATAAAATCAATTATATTACTATGTAGTAGTAAAAATGATTGTTAGAAATACAAAGGAAATTTATCATGAAAAATATCCTATTTATCGTTGGTTCTCTTCGTAAGGGATCATTTAACCACCAATTAGCAGAAGAAGCTGAGAAAATGCTAGCTGATAAAGCTAATGTTTCTTATCTTGACTATAGTAAAGTACCTGTTTTTAATCAGGATTTAGAAAGTCCGGTTCTTCCTGTTTTGGCAGAAGTTCGAGAACAGGTCTTGGCAGCAGATGCAATCTGGATTTTCTCACCGGTTTATAATTTCTCAATTCCTGGGCCAGTGAAAAATTTGCTTGACTGGCTAAGCCGCGCCCTTGACCTATCAGATCCTTCAGGGCCATCAGCTCTTCAAGATAAGATTGTAACCGTGTCATCAGTTGCTAATGGTGGTCACAATCAACTTTTTGATGCCTACAAAGAATTGTTACCATTTATCCGTACCCAAGTAGTTGGTGATTTTACAGCGACACGTGTAAATGATACAGCCTGGGTAGATGGAAAATTCGTAGCAACAGAAGAAGTTCTTGAAAGCCTTCAGAATCAAGCGGAAGCTTTGATTGAAGCGATTAAATAAGAATAATGAATACCCGAGCTTTCTAGCTTCGGGTATTTTTATATGCAACAATGAAAAAAGACACCCTAAGGTGTCCTCATATTATGAAGGCGGTAGACGGATTTGAACCGACGATCAAGCTTTTGCAGAGCCGTGCCTTACCACTTGGCTATACCGCCATAACAGATACCATTCTATCGAAAAAACAAAGATTCGTCAAGCCTCTTTCATCAAATTGGCTGGTTGATTGTTCAAACTGCCTATTTACAAGAAATATAAAGAGGCTGAAAGACATTCAACTTCTTTGTATTAATTATAACTGTTGTATATTGATTACTAACACGTATGTCTTGATTATTGTCTAATCAAGTAATCAAAGGCTCCGATAGCATTTGTAGCACTAGACCCCATGGAAATAATGATTTGTTTGTAGGCGCTGTCAGTATAGTCACCTGCTGCAAAAATACCAGAGATATTTGTTGAACCAAATTTATCAACGATAATTTCTTGGCGTTCATTGAGTTCAATACCACTGTCTTTGAGCCAAGCAGTACTTGGTACAAGACCAATTCGAACAAAGACACCCTCAAGGTTAAGATGTTTTTCTTCATTTGTATCACGCTCAACGTACCTCAAACCAGTCACATAATCTTGACCCAGAATTTTTTTGTTGCAACGTTCTTAAGAATGGTTAGATTATCCGTTTTAGCAGCTCGTTCTTGTAAGACTTGATCTGACTTTAATTCAGGTAAGAACTCTAAGACCGTAACATGTTTAGTGATACCGGCTAAATCTAAAGCCGCTTCCAAACCTGAGTTACCACCACCGATAACGGCAATATTTTTCTCTTCAAATAGTGGACCATCAAAGTGTGAGCAGTAAGTAACACCTTTGTTGCGGAATTCTTCCTCGCCAGGAATGTTGATATTACGCCATTTGGCTCCGAGAGCTAGGATAGCAGTTTTGGATTTTAAAACGGCACCGTTAGCCAGTGTTACTTCAATGAGTTCTTTCTTTTCAATGCCAGTAGCTAATTGACTTTTGATGATATCAACATTGTAAGATTTCGTATGCTCTTCAACTTGGGCCATTAACTTAGGACCTTCTGTATATAGCGTACCAATCATGTTTTCAATACCAACTGTCTCAATAACTTGTCCTCCAAAGGTTTCTGCTAAAAGACCAGTTTTTAGTCCTTTACGGGTAGCATAAATTGCAGCACTGTTTCCAGCAGGACCACCACCAATAATCAAAACATCATAGACACCTTTATCAGCGAAAGCTTCAGCATCAAATGGGCCGTCGAGTTTTTCTACAAGCTGTTCAATACTTGCACGACCAGATGTAAATTCTTCTTGGTCTTTAACCGTAGGAACAGACAAGATACCTTTCGCTTTGACTTTACCCTGATACATACCACCTTCAATCATAGTATGTGTGATATTTAGGTTCAAAACAGTCATAATATTAAAAGCTTGAACGATATCTGGGCAATTAATATTTTCATCTGTTACAGTGATGAATTCCCCATTTTGAGAAGCTTGTGCTGAAAATTCTATAATTTCTTTTCCGACTAATGACAAAATAATGTCGTCCTCTATTTTTGAAAGCCTAATTATAAACAAAATACTTATTAATCTTAAAGAAAACGATTTTATTTTTTAATGAAAGCATGTTTTTTCCAATGAGGTTATTGATTTTATAGCTTGTCAAATATCACTTTTTTTGATAAACTACTATAGTTACCTAGAGTGACAAATACTCATTTTAAGCCGATTGTGGTCTTGTTGCCGCAGGGTGGGACTGCAAGTCTAAAGCTTAGAAGAGGAAAAAAACAATTTTTAAGGAGAAATACTCATGGCAGTAATTTCAATGAAACAACTTCTTGAGGCTGGTGTACACTTTGGTCACCAAACTCGTCGCTGGAACCCTAAGATGGCTAAGTACATCTTCACAGAACGTAACGGAATCCACGTTATCGACTTGCAACAAACTGTAAAAATGGCTGACACAGCTTACGAATTCGTTCGTGAAGCAGCAGCTAACGATGCAGTAATCTTGTTCGTTGGTACTAAAAAACAAGCTGCTGAAGCAGTTGCTGAAGAAGCAACTCGTGCTGGTCAATACTACATCAATCACCGTTGGTTGGGTGGTACTCTTACAAACTGGGATACTATCCAAAAACGTATCGCTCGTTTGAAAGAAATCAAACAAATGGAAGCTGATGGAACTTTCGAAGTTCTTCCTAAGAAAGAAGTTGCACTTCTTAACAAACAACGTGCACGTCTTGAAAAATTCTTGGGTGGTATCGAAGATATGCCTCGTATTCCAGATGTAATCTACATCGTTGACCCACACAAAGAACAAATCGCTGTTAAAGAAGCTAAAAAACTTGGTATCCCAGTTGTAGCAATGGTTGATACAAACGCTGATCCAGATGAGATCGATGTAATCATCCCAGCTAACGATGACGCTATCCGTGCCGTTAAATTGATCACTTCTAAAATGGCTGATGCTATCATCGAAGGTAACCAAGGTGAAGATGCTTCTGCAGATTTCCAAGAAGCAGCTGCAGCTGATTCAATTGAAGAAATCGTTGAAGTTGTCGAAGGTGACAATAACTAATCTTTAGGATTAGTTAGGGTATGATGCCCACTAAAGATACGAC
>OFCN01001026.1_pt1 | contig 10020 bp, 12 predicted proteins | sample 1520801 | NCBI WGS metagenome assembly OFCN01 (sample SAMEA2699029, study PRJEB24076) | metagenome | biome: Human gut stool | place: Spain | collected 2012-03-20 | reverse complement strand
TGTGAGTAGGACTCATCAGGAGCGTGTGGAACGTCTCTTGACACCAGTGTAGAACACTACACCGAAAAACTCAAACAAATATTCTAGATTTTTTCTTCGAAACTCGAAGAAATTTTTAGTACATTTCTGCTAGACTTTAGAATAAGAGTTCGTATAAACTCTTGAATCTCTCCTGAAATTCAGGATTTGCGGATGGATGTTCGAAAAATATTCGAAGATTCGATTCAGAGTCTTTCAGGGGGAGAGAGTGAATGAGTGTTCGAATGTATTCGAATCCTCTGTCTCTCTTCGTATGTTCTACCCCGGATGCTCTAGGGGGCATCTGGCGAAGAGAGCGCCGGGGATAGGGTGCTGGGGCGGCCCGGTTCAGCCCAGCCCAGCGCAGCCCGGTGCATCCGACGCTCTGACCTAACTAGAGAATAGCTACCCAATAGTTATCGTCTAACAATCACCACTCCATAGTTATCACTCAACTAGAACCTCCGAGCGGGTATCGCTCGGCATTGCTAGACCCGTGGGGTAACCCCGGGGCGAGCTGAGAGAAAGGAACCACAATGACTACTGCAGTACCTATCGCTTCTCGTGGCACTTCTGCACACCTTCCGGCAGGTTTGGTGGTACTTCACCCCGCCCGCACTGCGTCCGCCAGCACCGTGTCCGCCAGCACCGTGCAGGGGCGTTCTCGTGTGCCTGCGTCTTCGCAGTCTGTTCGCTCTTCTCGTGCGGCTCATGCACCCCGTCCTGCGCAGGTGGCTCAGCCCGCCCACGCTCCCGCTGTTTATGCCTCTGCTGCTTCTGCTCAGACATCTTCTGTGGCTCAGGCGCCTGGCACGAAGAGTATTCTTCTGGCTAAGGGCGGCGAGTTTCTGCGCTCGGTTCCCGGTTCTATTCGTCGTCTTGGCACTGTACGCGGTTTCCTGAAGGGCCTGCCTTTGCTGACCTTGGCGGCACTGATTGTGCTCGGCGCTATTAGCTTCTTTGGCCCGGCGGCTTCTGCCTCCGTGGAGAACGCTTCGGTGACTCGAACCGTCGTCGTGGTCAAGCACGGCGAGACCCTGTGGGATATTGCTCAGGCGGTGGATCCGCAAGGTGACACCCGTGATACTGTGGTTCGTATTATGGAGTTGAACTCGTTGACCAGCACCTCTGTTGATACCGGTCAACGTCTGGAAATTCCTCAGACTCAGCGCTAAGCATGGACCCGCGTGTGGTTGGCTTCTGCATGAGCTTGATGTCTTGACTCCGAATCCTCTATCTCTCAAGCTAGAGCGCTTGAGCCGAATTCTTGAGTCTATGAAATCTTGAGTCTATGAAAGAAATAGGAGTGCACTGATGCCTGTTCCCATTGAATCCACATCCGTCGAAACTGAATCTGCACAGGAAATTGAATCTGTACAGAGTGCTCAGACCGCTCGTCCTGTGGTTGCTGTTTTGGGAGAACCCGGAACTCGTGGTGCCCTGGTGAAGATTCTTCAGGATGCGGGGGCTGAGGTCATCGTGACCGCTGTGCCAGAGCAGCTGCGTGAGGCTGACGGCATGGTGGTTACCGGTGGTGCGAGCTCTCTTGAGGCGTACGAAGACCTGAAAGCTAAGGACGCTGAGCGCGTGATTGGTCGCCGTGTTGCCGGCGGTCGTCCGGTGTTGGTCGCCGGTGCAGCGTTGAGCTGCCTCTTCGATTCGGTTACGGTGAAGCATCCGCAGATGGGGCAGGTTCAGGTTCAGTGCATGGGGGAGTGGCCCGGTGAGAGCGTGGAGCTTTCTACCCACGACTTGGCGCCCGGTGTTTCTGCCCTGCGTTCTTCCTCCGATAGTGCGCTGCTCAAGAATCTTGAGGGTGAGGCTCACTTCAAATCTGAGCACGGTGTTTTTGAGTGGGCTTTTGATCAGAGCATTGAATATATTGCCCCTCCGGCGGTCACTTGGACTGTCACCGAGCCCGCCTATATCGCGGCGGTTGAGAACGGCCCGCTGACGGCGGTGCAGTTCTGTCCGGTAGGTTCTGGCGAGCTGGGGGCGGAGTTTATGCGCCGCTGGGTTGCGTCCCTGGCGGTGACCGGTCGCCTGTCTTCTGAGTCTCTGTCTTCTGACGACTCCGCTACTGCTGCGGGAGGTAACTAATGTTTGCACCCGTTCTTGAACTTCTGCCCGCTGTTGATATTTCTGAAGGCTACGCGGTACGCCCTGTGGGCGGCACCCTGTCCGGTGGTGAGCAGCGCCTCGACCCTGTTGAGGCGGCTCTGACCTGGGTGAAGGCTGGTGCTCGCTGGATTCACCTGGTTGACCTTGATTTGGCGTTTGGCCGTGGCACGAATACTGAGGTTCTGGCTGAGGCGGTTGCTGCCGTCCGTGCCGAGAATGCCCGCGGCTCCGCTCCGGTTCGTATTCAGGTCAGCGGCGGTGTGCGTAATGCTGAGAGTCTGGAGCGAGCCCTGAGCCTGAGCCCGGATCGGGTGAACGTGACCAGTGCGGCTCTGGCGGATTCTTCCTGGCTTGAAGGTACTCTGGCTCGTTATGCCGATTCTGATCTTCTGGCTCTTGGCCTCGATGCCCGCTATAACCCTGAACAGGGCTGGGTGACGGTGGCTCGCGGTACCGACTGGTCGGGCCCTGACCTGGCGGAGGCACTGGCGTGGCTGGAAGGCACAGGTGTGCGCCGCTATATCGTCACGGATGTGAGCAAAGACGGTTCTCTGGCGGGTCCCGGTGCGGAGCTACTGGATGAGGTGCTGGCTCAAACTGCTTGTCGGGTGGTAGCGTCCGGTGGTGTGGCGTCGCTGGCTGACCTTGTGAATCTACGTTCCATGGTGTCTTATGGTTTGGAGGGCGTGGTGCTTGGTAAGGCGCTGTATGTAGGCAACTTTAGTTTTGAGCAAGCTCTTGAGGCTGCTGGCTCCCGCTAAAGCTACCGGTTCGCGCTAGTCCGCTTATCTAGTCCGCTTACCTATCCCGCGTAGATTTCTTATCCGTACAGGCTCGCATAGGCTTTATATGTGATGAAGCCCCGTCTTCCTCAGTGTGAGGGAGGCGGGGCTTCGTGATGACATAAACCAGGTTGCGGCTTATGTAGACCAGCTGGTTTAGTGTGCGTCCTGGTTTAGTGCATGTGTTGGTTTAGTACACGTGCTGGTTTAGTACACCGGGCCGGTGAGCTTTTCTCCGGGGCCCTTGCCGGGCTCGTCCGGGAAGGGGGATGCTTCGCGGAATGCGAGCTGCAGGGTGCGCAGGCCGTCGCGCAGGGGTGCTGCGTGCTGGGAACCAATCTCGGGGGCGGCGGCGGTGACCAGGCCTGCCAGAGCGGTGATGAGCTTGCGCGCTTCGTCGAGGTCCTTGAGATCGTCGGCGTTCTCGTCGGAAGCCAGGCCGCACTTGACAGCCGCGGCGCTCATCATGTGGATGGCGGCGGAGCTGATGATTTCGATGGCGGGAACATCTGCGATATCGCGCAGCTGCTCGTTAACGGCCTCGACCTGCTCTTCGGTGAGCTCGGTGTGACCGTGGACGGGGGTTTCTTCTCCCGCGGTAAAGCGGAAGCTATTGTTTTCAGTGCTCATAACCCTAGAATCTCATATTTCGTTTATTTCGGTAAATGCGTTCACCCTGCGGTCTTAGGGCTCGCGATACTGCCCTATATGATGTTCCCCGATGCGGTCTCGCGTGGTGACTCGTCACGCAACGTTTATGGGGTAGTACCCCTTGCGCCCTCGGGCGGTTCTGGGGTATGGTTGTAGACAGTTTGCAAGTGGAGCGTCCCTCCCACCCGATTGGCCGTCGCAGGTTTCCCCTGGGATTTAAGGTGAATGGGTTCGTCCGCCGTTTTCGGCGTACGCTGGTTTGCGCCTCCGCTTGTGTAACTGCGGGGGCTTTTTTAGCGCCCGCAACGGATAGTATTCACGGGGAAACCCACAGAGCACAGGAGCTAGTCATTAGCGAACCACGCATTAACGATCGTATCCGCGTTCCCGAGGTCCGTCTTGTCGGTCCCGGTGGCGAGCAGGTAGGCGTTGTCCCTCTGAAGGACGCTCTGCGCCTGGCTGAGGACGCCGAACTCGACCTGGTCGAGGTTGCCCCGAACGCGAAGCCGCCCGTGTGCAAGCTCATGGATTACGGCAAGTACAAGTACGAAGCCGCGATCAAGGCTCGTGAATCCCGCAAGAAGCAGGCTAATGCCGTTCTGAAGGAGATCCGTTTCCGCCTGAAGATTGATACCCACGACTACGAAACCAAGGTTGGACACGCTCGTCGTTTCCTCTCCGGTGGTGACAAGGTCAAGGCAATGATTCAGTTCCGCGGTCGTGAGCAGCAGCGCCCCGAGATGGGTGTGCGTCTGCTGGAGCGTCTGGCAGCTGAGCTGGCTGAGGTGAGCACCGTTGAGTCTCGCCCCCGTCAGGATGGCCGCAACATGGTGATGGTTCTGGCTCCGCTTCGCGGTAAGGCAGAGGCTCGCCGTGAGCAGGGCGCCGGCGGTCGCAAGGGTCGCGAGCGTATTGACACGACCAAGGCGAAGCCCGTTACCAACTCTCTGGCAGACGCTATGCCTGCCGAGCTGAAGGCACAGGCTTCCGCCGAGTAGGGAACCGGGTCGTCACTTTAGGATGGGCACGCGCCTCCACCGTTGGGTGGTTGAGCGGGTTCACCCGGTGCCGGTTCCGAGGCGCCTCGTTGGGGGTGCCTCACCTTTGGTCCTTGGGGCTGATGTGTGTATCGCTCAACCCCACTAAGCTACCCCGCTGTTGTGGCGGGGGATGAATGTAAGGAGAACGGCAGCTATGCCGAAGCAGAAGACCCACTCTGGTGCTAAGAAGCGCTTCAAGCTCACCGGTAGCGGCAAGGTTAAGCGCCAGCAGGCGAACCGTCGCCACTACCTGGAGCACAAGTCCTCTCGTCTGACCCGTCGTCTGGCTTCTGACCAGATCGTTACCGGCGGCCAGGCAAAGGTTGTCAAGAAGATGCTGGGTAAGTAAGCAACGTTTACTCTCTGCACCTGGCGCACCGATAGCGGTGCGCACTGATTAAAGACTCGCTCCTGTTCAGCGTGATATGTGAGCTGTTCAGGACATAAGACGAAGGAGACACACGTGGCACGTGTGAAGCGCGCGGTTAACGCGCACAAGAAGCGCCGTACTATTCTCGATCGTGCATCCGGCTACCGCGGTCAGCGTTCTCGCCTGTACCGTAAGGCTAAGGAGCAGGTCACTCACTCGCTGGTTTACAGCTACGACCACCGTCGTAAGAAGAAGGGTGACTTCCGTCGCCTGTGGATTCAGCGTATTAACGCTGCTTCCCGCGCACAGGGCCTGACCTACAACCGCTTCATCCAGGGCCTGAAGGCTGCTGGTGTTGAGGTTGACCGCCGTATGCTGGCTGAGCTGGCCGTGAACGAGCCCGCTGCCTTCAACGCACTGGTTGAGATTGCTAAGAACAACCTGCCCGAGGACACCTCGGCTCCCAAGGCTTAATTAGCCTAGGTTGTGTTCTTATCTCGAAGATTTAGGTTCGGGGTAGGATGCTTAAGCGTCGTGAGCGGCCGTCTGCACTTTTTGAGTGTGGGCGGCCGCTTTCTGCGTATCTGGGGATTGCGCTTGTGGCTGTTCTGCGTTTTTGGGTGTGCCTTTGCCTGTACCCTTTAAGGGTGAACTTTTTTGAACGTATTAGTACCCCCGTTGTGATGTCCAATCCGCAGGCAGATCGTGTGCGCGATATTGCGAAGCTGCGTACCCGCGCTGCTCGCACGAAGAAGGGCCAGTTCCTGGTGGAGGGCCCGCAGGCTGTGCGTGAGGCGTTGAAGGCGCATCTGAAGAAGCCGATTCTGGATGCTGTCTACGTTACGGAGGCGGCTTTTGACCGTCATGAGGATATTGCTGAGCTGCTGGAGCAGGTGTACGGCACTTCCACCCCGGAGGAGGGTCGCCGCGTCTTTATGCGTGTGGTGACCGATGAGGTGCTGGAGGCGATGGCTGATTCGGTGAGCCCGCAGGGTATTATTGCGGTTTCCTTTATGGTGGATGCGTCGTTCTCGCTGCTGTGGGGTGAGGGCGCGTTGAACCCGAAGCTGATTGCCGTGCTCTCTCGCGTTCAGGACCCCGGTAACGCGGGCACGATTCTGCGTGTTGCGGGGGAAGCGGGTGCCGACCTGGTGATTACCACCAAGGGCTCGGTGGATTTGTACAACCCGAAGACGGTGCGTTCCACCGCGGGTTCGCTGTTTCATGTGCCGGTGATCCAGGGCGTGGAGCTTGAGGACTTCGCGGAGGACGTGAAGTCTCAGGGGACTGCGGTGCTGGCTGCTGACGGCTACGGTGCGGTGAACCTGCAGGAGCTGGCGGAGTACACTGCGGCTCGTCGCGCGGGTGTGGAGGCGAGCGCTCCGTCAGGCGTGAAGGGTAATTTTGATTTGTCCAAGCCGACGATGTGGCTTTTCGGGAATGAAGCGCAGGGTTTGAACGCTGAGGAGAAGGCGGCCGCTACGATGCGAGTGGCTGTGCCGGTGTACGGTTCGGCGGAGTCCTTGAACGTGGGTACCGCTGCGGCGGTCTGCCTGTACGCCTCGGCGATGGCGCAGCGCTCGACCACTCTGAGCTAATTTCCTGGGCTAATCACTTCGCGATGCGGCCCTTCGGCGAGCTGTGTTCGCCGGGGCTGTACCGGCCGAGGTTTTAGTCGTGCCCACCGCGGGCTTTTTCACAGACTTTTGAATAGCGTCGCCCCCGTTGGTTCTGTGCCTTTCGGGCTGGTGCGGCCTGCAGAAAGGTAACTATGTCTCAATCCAGTCATTCCGGTCATTCAGGAGCCGGAGCGATTATTGCCGCCCTGGGGGCGAATATCGGTATTGCCATCCTGAAGTTCTTGGCTTTTGCCCTGACCCGTTCTTCCTCGATGTTGGCCGAGGGCATCCATTCGCTGGCTGACTCCGGTAACCAGTTGCTGTTGCTGGTGGGTGGTCGCGCCTCCCGCAAGCAGGCCGATGAAGAGCATCCGTTCGGTTATGGCCGTAACCGCTACATTTACGCGTTCATCGTCTCGATTATCATCTTTGCACTGGGCGGTCTGTTCGCCCTGTATGAGGGTTTCGAGAAGCTTCATAATCCGCACGGTATTACTGAGTGGCAGTGGGTTCCGGTAGCCGTGCTGGTGGGTTCGATTCTCCTGGAGGGTAATTCCTTCCGCGTGGCGGTCAAGGAATCCGGCGGCTTGAAGGGGCAGCAGAGCTGGTTGCGTTTCCTGCGCACCTCGAAGAACCCGGAGCTTCCGGTGCTTCTGCTTGAGGACGCGGGCGCGCTGGTTGGCCTGTTACTGGCCCTGGTTGGTGTTGGCATGACCTTGCTGACCGGTAACGGTCTGTGGGATGCTTTCGGCACTTTGGCTATCGGTATTCTGTTGGTTTTCATCGCGGTTTTTCTTGCCGTGGAGATGAAGTCTTTGATTCTTGGTGAGGCTGCTTCTCCCGAGGATTTGGCGAAGATTCGTGCGGCGATTGAGGATGGCGACTCCGGTCGAATTATTCACATTAAGACCGTGCATTTGGGCCCCGAGGAGATTTTGGTGGCGGCGAAGATTCGTATTCACGATGCTGACACCGGTTGTGCCGTGGCTGATGAGATCGATGCGGCAGAGGTGCGTATTCGTGAGGCTGTTCCTGCGGCACGCATCATTTATTTGGAACCGGATATTTTCCGGGCCTAGCTCTAGGAGATTTTTGTTATGACCGTTGAGATGATCGTTGATGGTTTGCTAAAGATTTTCGTTGGCCTGATCATTCTTTTGGTGTACCTGCGTCTGACTCACCGTTCTCAGGCGGGGCACCAGACCCCGATTGATACCATCGGTAACTTTGTCATCGGTGGTGTGTTCGGTGGCGTGTTGTACAGCACGCAGATTAGCCTGTTCTACTTTGTCATCTACATGGTGTTTACGCTGTGCATGATTCAGTTGCTGAATGTGGCGACGACGAAGATTCGTTTTCTGCATATGGCGGTGCGTGAGCAGCGTGTGCCGGTCATTACCGACGGTGATATCGATATTAAGAGCTTTCAGCAGTCCGATGTGGTTCTTGACCCGATGCGTCTGATTGCTGACCTGCGTGCGCAGGGTATTTATGACCTGGAAGAGATTGAGTTCGCTCAGATTGAGCCGAATGGTGCGCTGAGCGTGATTCGTAAGGGCGACGGTGTTCCGAACTTTGCTCTGATTGTGAAGGGCACTCTGGTCATTCGTGATATTGCGGATGCTCACAAGACCGAGGACTGGGTGCGATTGCAGTTGCGTGCGGCGAAGGTTGAACTTGAGGATGTCTTCCTGATGGAGTTCAAGAACGGTAACCGCCTTCTGATTCTGCTGAATGACGGCACTAATATTCGACGTGAGGTAGCAGAAGCCTCGAATATGAATGATGAGGAAGAAGAGTGGCAGGAAGGCGTGGAGGAAGCTCCTGAGCCTGAGGATACTGAGGAGGCCGAGAACGAAGTAGCGGAGCACGCTGCTGAGGATGCGCATCCGATGATGGATTCTAAAGCGTAGAAGAAGGTAGAGAAAGAATGAGTGAAGTGTCGCCCTCGTTTGAGGTTCAGGTGGTTGGCGCCGCCGTGGTTGATTCTTTGGTGGCTCCGACCCGTATGTTGGTGGCTCAGCGTTCTGAGCCGCAGACTGTTGCCGGTATGTGGGAGTTCCCGGGCGGTAAGGTCGAGCCGGGGGAGAGCTGCGAGCAGGCGCTGGTGCGTGAGCTGAGGGAGGAGCTGGGCGTGCAGGCGCGTTTGGGTGCTGAGGTGCCCGGCGCGTATCCGCAGGGCTGGCGTCTGAGCGAGCGTCTGGCGATGCGCGTGTTCTTTGCGGAGATTCTTTCGGGCACTCCGGATACTTTGGAAGATCACAGCGCGTTGCGGTGGATGCCGTTGCCGAAGTCTAAGGATGACGCGCAGGCGTACGATGATTTGCTGGGTTTGCCGTGGATTCCGGCGGATTTGCCGATTGTTGTGGCTCTTCTGCAGCAAGTGTAGGATGCAGGTACTGGCGAGGCGTAATCCTGGTGGCGTGGCGCTAAGACTCTGTGTTAGTTCTCTGCGTTAGTTCGTTGCGCAGCTAATTTGCCGTTGTGCGACAAGTTTGCGGCGGTAACAGGATAAATTTTCTCTATCTTTTTTGACACTGTTTGAAGGCGGGATTCCCTGTGGGGAGTCCCGCCTTTATTCATATTTTGAGGGTGATTTATGCGCCAGGTAATCCTGACTTGTGTGTTTATTAGGGTGTTTATTCAAAGTGCGTAAAGTTATGGCGACAGGTCGTGTCTAAGAGCCTGCGCCGTAAAGATATAGGCGATTTTAGGTGTGTTTTAGGCGTGCTCAGCCCCATAATCCTGGATGCAATCCTGCACCAATCACCGTATGTTTAACCGTATGTTTATTAGGTAAGAAAAAACTATCTAATTGGTGATACCGAGATGAACTTTTGGGGAGCCTTCCTCGGAAACTTTTTGATCGGCCTGCGCGAAGGTCTCGAAGCGGCACTGGTTGTCGGCGTCCTGCTCGCCTACATCCGCAAAACGCAGCGCACCCACCTGCTGGCACCTCCCGCCGCGGTGCTCTCGGCGCCGCACTAGCTGGTGCCGGTGCTCTGGGTGCGCTCGGCGCGCTCGCCGGTTGCTCCTCCAATTCCAGTGCGCAGACTTCTGCGAGCGCTTCCCCGACCGCTGTGAAGGATTCCCACTCTTTCTACGGCAAGCATCAGAGTGGCATCTCTACGGAGGTGCAGGACCGCATGTATTTTGCGGCGCTGAACTTGAAGACTACCGACTGTGACGAAATCCAGTCCCTGTTCAAGGAGTGGAGTGCCGCTGCTGCGAAGTTGCAGGCGGGCGAGTTGGTGGGGGAGGACCGCTCCTATGAGGGGCCTCCTAAGGACACCGGCGAGGCGATGGACCTGTCTGCCGCGAACCTGACCCTCACCTTTGGTTTGGGTCGCAGCTTCTTCGTCGATGATGAGGGTAAGGACCGCTTTGGCTTTGCGAGCAAGCTCCCGGAGCGCTGGTCC
>OFCN01001009.1_pt1 | contig 10241 bp, 11 predicted proteins | sample 1520801 | NCBI WGS metagenome assembly OFCN01 (sample SAMEA2699029, study PRJEB24076) | metagenome | biome: Human gut stool | place: Spain | collected 2012-03-20 | reverse complement strand
GAAGACATGCACCAATATGTCCGAGTAGTCCATAGCTACCCATTCGGCATTGCGCAGCCCGTCTACGGCAAAGGGCTTGGTATCGGCACCCTTGCGTGTGAAGTCCCTGATGGATTCTACAATGGCTGTCACTTGGCTGGGAGAGTTTCCTTGGCAGATGACGAAATAATTGCATATTGTATCGTCGATTTTTGTCAGATCTGCGATGACGATTTTTTTTCCTTTTTTATCTTGAATACCTTCTGTTATCTGTTGAATCAGTTTCTTCGTTTCGTTCATTATACATTATTATATTAAAACAGTTGACAAATATACGTTGATTTCTCATATCAAACACGCAAAAGAGGAAAACTCTTTCAATTTTTGATTTTTTTTACGAATTAATAGATAGAAGCTAGTTTTAGATCTAATAAAAGATATAAGGCAGGAAAAAATGAAAAAAATTAAAATCGATGTGGTAGCTGTTCCCTTGAGTGGGCATCTGTACCCAACTTTAAATCTCGTTAAACCCTTATTAGATGATCCAACTATGGAAATCCGAATTTTCACGGGTCCTCAGAAAAAAGCCGTCGCAGAAAGTCTCGGCTTCACGGTCGTTCCGATTCTAGAGGACAAAGTAGAAGAATTTGAACGTGTGGCTAATAACGATAAAAAATACAATCTCTTTTCAGCTTATCGGCAATTGTCTAGGAGTCTTGATTTGATTAATCACGTATCGGATCAATTGCTAGAGGAGTGGCGTGTCAACCGTCCAGATATTGTCATTGCTGACTTTATCACTCTATCAGCTGGTTTTGTGGCAGAAGAGTTAGAAATTCCTTGGATTACCACCATGGCGACCCAATTTGCAATCGAAACTCCTTATGGTCCTCCTTGCTTCTTCGGAGGGATGGGAATCGCGCGTACGAAGAAGGAAGAGAAGATCCAAGCACTTTGCCGTAAACTCACGCGCATTGGAAAATACTGTGGGGCTTTCCTCTTACGCAAACGCTTAAAACGTTACAATTTCAAGTTGTACAATCAAAATGGAGTGGAGACCATCTACTCTCCTTATGCCATCTTTGGAATTGGTATGATGGAGCTAGAGTTGAAGACACACTTCCCTCATCAATATGCCTGGCTTGGCCCTTTGGGGACTTCTCTTGAAAAAGCAGAAGATTATCCTTTAGATCTCAGTCCTTACGAGGACAAGACGAAGGTACTCGTGACTTGTGGAACCCAGTTGCCTTGGGCAAAAGAGAATTTACTAGAGCAAACCAAGCAGTTGGCTAAAAAGCATCCAGAATGTCACTTTTTCGTCACTTTAGGAGATGGGGCAAAAGACTTTTCTGAAGAAGAAGTAGCACCAAATGTGACGCTCGTCTCTTATCTGCCCTACAAAGAATATATTCCGCAGATGGACTATGTCATTCACCATGGAGGAGCTGGAATCTTTTATCAGTGTATCGAATTTAAAAAACCAGCCTTGATCTTGCCACATGATTATGACCAATTTGACTATGCGATTCGAGGAGTAGAAGCAGGAATTGCCTTTCAAGCTCATCGCAATCGCACCGAAGAGATTCAAGCAGGTTTTAATGCCCTATTAGAAAAAGAATCTTGGGAAAAGTTAGAGAGACTAAACAAACTTTCAAAAACCTACAAGCCGTTGGATACCTTGGAGTTTGAAATTCAACGATTATTAAGACGTGGAACGGATGGGAAACTATGAAAATTCTTGTAACAGGTGCGACTGGCTTCCTTGGAAAATACGTGATCGAAGAGTTATTAGATCACGACTATTCCATTGTAGCCTTTGGCCGAAACGAAAAAATTGGGAAGGCTCTGGAAGGTGAGCGCGTTCAATTTATTAAAGGGGATTTGAGCGCTATTGAGGAATTAAGACAAGCCTTTCAGTCTGTTGATGCTGTGGTTCACGCTGGAGCTTTATCCACTGCCTGGGGACCTTGGAAGGCCTTCTATCAGGCGAATGTAGTCGGCACTAAAAATGTCCTTGAATTGTGCCGTGAATATGCGGTAAAACGCTTGGTTTACGTATCTTCTCCTAGTATTTACACAGCTGGAAAAGATCAATTAAACATCATGGAAAGTGATGCTCCAAAAGAAAATCACCTCAACAATTACATCCGAAGTAAATTGGCGTCTGAAAAACTTTTTTCTGACTATCCGGATGTGCCAAGTATCATCTTGCGTCCTAGAGGATTATTTGGTGTGGGGGATACCAGCATTTTGCCTCGTGTCTTACGCCTCAGTCGAAAAATTGGAATTCCTTTGATTCGAGGAGGAGAGCAGCTCATGGATATGACCTGTGTGGAAAATGTTGCCCTAGCCATTCGCTTGGCTCTGGAAGCAAAAGAAGCACACGGACAGGTTTATAATATTACAAATGGGGAACCAAAGACCTTTAAGTATTTGATTGAAACCACACTAAAGGGATTGGGAGAGCCGATTCGCTATCGGAAAATTCCGGCAGGTCTGGTAGCAGGTGCGGCCTATAGCCTTGAAGGAGTGTATCGATTCTTTCATCTGAAAGCTGAACCCCCATTGACTCGCTATACCTATTATCTCCTTCGATATAGCCAAACCCTCGATATTCAAAAGGCTCAAACCGAACTTGGCTACTATCCAAAAATGACCATTGAAGAAGGGATTGACAACTATGTCCAACATGATCAAGCGTATTGATTATTTTCCAGCAGGCTATTGTAGCAGTCATTCTGGTCTCTTATTTAAAGGGATTCCAAATGAAAAAATGCAATTTCCAGCAGGTGTCTTTTTGATTCATCATCGTGAAAAAGGCTATATTTTGTACGATACCGGCTATCACTACGAGATTAAGAAAAAAGCTCGGTATTTCTGGTACCGTCTAGCCACACCAATGCAGATGAAAAAAGAAGACCAGATCGATTATTTATTGCAAGAGCGTGGGATTGATCCAGCAGATATTACTTATGTGATTCTTTCTCATTTGCACCCTGATCATCTCGGTGGAGCAGCCCTTTTTCCAAATGCTCATTTCTTTGTCAGTCAGGAAGTCTATGAGGTGTACCAAAAACCGAAATTTAAAGATCTAATTTTTAAAGAGTTTTTGCCAGCTGATTTCAAGGATCGGGTGACTTGTCTCAAAGCAAATCAAAGGCATCCTGCTTTCCCTTACCTCCCGACTGCGGATCTTTTTGGGGATGGGAGCATTCTTGTTTCGTCCATCGATGGGCATGCGAGAGGGCAAGGCTGTCTTTATCTGGATGAGCTCAAGCTCTTTATTGGAGCAGATCTTTCTTGGGGAGTAGACCTCTTGCCTTACACAGGGCAAATGCGACTGATTCCTTCCTTGGTTCAGGATGATAAGAAGGCTTATCTTAAAGGAACTGAGTTGCTGGAAACACTCTTGCAGGATGGCATTCAAGTTGTGGTCAGCCACGACCCACAAGAACGGATTGAAAGGATTTTAAATGAAAAAAACAGTCTTTCTGAAAACCTTTATTGAAACCAGATGGTGCCATCGATTCCGTTCAAGGGAAGCCTTAGAAAGGTACCAAAAAAAGCAATTGGCGCGTTACCATGCTTTTATCACCTCTCAATCTCCCTATTTTCAAACCCATTCTCCCGAATCCTTTGGAACCATGGATAAAACCTTCATGATGACACATTTCAATGAGCTCAATACCCTAGGGGTGGATCGAGATCAGGCTTTAGAGATGGCGATTCGCGGAGAACAGACGCGAGATTTTACTGAGATGAATGGAGAAGTAGCAGTAGGCTTGTCTTCGGGGACTTCCGGCCACCGAGGAGTCTTTGTCACCACAGAAAAAGAAAGAAGTATGTGGGCTGCAGCGATCTTAGCCAAGATGCTACCGAAAGGAAAACTGTTTGGTCATCGCATTGCCTTTTTCTTACGAGCGGACAATGAACTCTATCAAACCATTAATTCAGGCCTTATTCGCTTGGAATATTTTGATATTTTCAAGGATAGCAAGGAGCATTTAGAGCGTCTCAAAGACTATCAACCAACCATTGTGGTTGCACCAGCTTCGACCTTGATTGAGTTAGCTAACTATGTCAGCAATCAGCAACTTGCGATTCAACCTGTCAAGGTTGTTTCTGTCGCAGAGATCCTAGAAGATCGAGATGCTGAGACCATCGCCAAAGCTTTTCAACTAGACAAGGTTGATCAGGTCTACCAAGCGACAGAGGGGTTTTTAGCTTGTACCTGTTCAGAAGGCAATCTACATCTCAATGAAGATATTTTGTCTGTTGAAAAAGAGTATCTAGATGATAGCCGCTTTTATCCGATTATTACAGATTTCAAACGAACCAGTCAACCCATCTATCGCTACCGCCTCAATGATATTTTGGTGGAAGAAAAGTCCCCTTGCCCTTGTGGTTCCGTCTTTACTCGAATCGCAAAGATCGAAGGACGATCGGACGATATCTTCTATTTCAATAAAGAAGATGGCAGTAGCCAGATGGTCTATCCGGATTTTATTCGACGGTGCATTCTCTTTGTCGAAAATATTCAGGACTATCAAGTAACTCAGTTGGCAGATGGATCCATTACCATTGCCTTGAGTCACCGGACAGAGTCTATGGAGCAATCGATCTTTGCTCAATTTGAACTCTTAGCTCAGCAAAAACAATTCATTCTTCCAAGTATTCAATTTATCGATTACCAATGGGACCCAACACGTAAATTAAAACGTGTTCAACGACTTCAATAAAAGGAGAATCCTATGACTACTGTAAAAAGACATTTGCAAATTAAAGGCTATGGAACAGCGCTTCCAGCTCATACCGTAACTTTCAAAGACCAGACTCGTTACCGCGTGAAAGAAGGAGAAGAAACACAGATTGATCTTGCAGCGCGTGCTATTGAACAGGCTCTAAAGCAGGCAGGATTGACTATGGCAGATATTGACTGCCTAGTTTCAGCGAGCGCCGTAGGGGTTCAGCCGATTCCATGTACGGCAGCTCTAATCCATGAGCGCGTGGCCAAGGGACTGACGATTCCTGCTATGGATATCAATACCACTTGTACCAGTTTTGTATCTGCTTTAAGCACTGTTTCTTATCTGATTGAAGGTGGTGAATACCAACGGGTTCTGATTGTATCTAGTGAAGTAGGGAGCCTAGGGCTGAATCCTAAACAAAAAGAAAGCTTTGAATTGTTTAGTGATGGAGCTGCAGCCTTTATTTTTGAAGCAACAAAGGAAGATAAAGGAATCATTGCCAGTATGCAACGTACCTGGTCTGAGGGAGCCCATGATACTGAAATTCGTGGTGGTTTGACAGCTTATCATCCGAAATTGTACTCTGAAGCAACCAAGACTGATTTCATGTTTGATATGAAAGGGAAGAAAATCCTCTTACTTTCTGCCCGTGTTATTCCAGAAATGTTCCAAGAATTCCAAGAAAAATCAGGCATTTCTAAAGATGCTGTAGACTATATTATTCCTCACCAAGCAAGTCGCGCCTTACCACTTGTCATGGACAAATTGGGCGTCGGCAAAGACAAGTACCTCAATATTGTCAGTGATTATGGAAATATGGTTTCGGTAGCCGTACCTTTCGGCCTAGCCTATGCACTGGATCATGGCTATGTGAAGGAAGGAGATACCATCTTCTTGATGGGAACTGCAGCAGGGATGACGGTCAATATGTTGGCACTGAAACTTTAATGATGAATCCTCTTATTTCAAGCTCAAAAAGCATCAAGTCCCGCTAGTCTTTAGCGGGCTTTTTTGATATAATGAAAGGTATGGAAATTGAGAAAACCAACCGAATGAATGCGCTCTTTGAGTTTTATGCAGCGCTCTTGACGGACAAGCAGATGAACTACATCGAGCTCTACTACGCAGATGACTACAGCTTGGCTGAGATTGCAGAAGAGTTTGGAGTGAGCCGTCAAGCGGTCTATGACAATATTAAACGTACAGAAAAGATTTTGGAAGATTACGAAATGAAACTCCATATGTATTCCGATTACATTGTACGCAGCCAGATTTTTGATCAGATTTTAGAACGCTATCCGGAAGATACTTTTCTACAAGAGCAGGTTGAAATTTTATCAAGCATTGACAATCGGGAGTGATTATGGACAGTCTCGTCATTTATCAAGGAATACCTTGCAAACTATTAGTCGCAGAGGAAGTATTTCCTACTCGACTACAGATTATCTCGCCCAATGATATCTCCAAAGCTATGCAAATAGGTTTTAGCTGTTGGGGATATCCAAATGAAATCATGAAAGAAGTCACACCCGAAGAACTAGAATGTTTGCAACATTTCGGACGATTTCCACTGAATTGAAAAAATAGGAGAAAATAATGGCATTTGAAAGTTTAACCGAACGTTTACAAAACGTCTTTAAAAATCTTCGTAAGAAAGGGAAAATCTCTGAAGCGGATGTCCAAGAGGCAACCAAAGAGATTCGTCTAGCCCTCTTAGAGGCCGACGTTGCCCTCCCTGTTGTAAAAGACTTCATCAAACGGGTTCGCGAGCGGGCTGTAGGTCATGAAGTCATCGAAACCTTGAACCCTGCCCAACAAATCGTGAAGATTGTCGATGAAGAATTGACAGCGATTTTGGGTTCAGAAACAGCAGAAATTATCAAATCTCCAAAAATTCCAACCATTATCATGATGGTTGGTCTTCAAGGGGCTGGTAAAACAACCTTTGCGGGTAAATTGGCCAACAAATTGGTCAAGGAAGAGAACGCACGTCCTTTGATGATTGCGGCCGATATCTATCGTCCAGCAGCCATCGACCAGTTGAAAACCCTTGGTCAACAGATCAATGTCCCTGTCTTCTCACTTGGTACAGAAGTCCCTGCAGTAGAGATCGTTCGTCAAGGTTTGGAGCAGGCGAGAGCCAATCACAATGACTATGTCTTGATCGATACGGCTGGTCGTCTGCAAATCGATGAAAAACTCATGGGCGAATTGCGTGATGTCAAAGCCCTTGCTGAACCAAATGAAATCCTCTTGGTTGTCGATGCCATGATCGGTCAAGAAGCGGCCAATGTGGCGCGTGAGTTCAATGAACAACTCGAAGTAACCGGGGTCATCTTGACCAAGATCGATGGGGATACCCGTGGTGGTGCGGCCCTTTCTGTCCGTCAGATTACTGGGAAACCAATCAAGTTCACTGGTACTGGTGAAAAAATCACGGATATCGAAACCTTCCACCCAGACCGCATGTCTGGTCGGATCCTCGGTATGGGGGATATGCTGACGCTGATCGAGAAGGCTTCTCAAGAATACGATGAGAAACGCTCTCTTGAGCTCGCTGAGAAGATGCGGGAAAATACCTTTGACTTCAACGATTTCATCGATCAGTTAGACCAAGTTCAAAACATGGGACCAATGGAAGACCTGCTTAAGATGCTTCCAGGTATGGCCAACAATCCAGCTATGAAGAACTTCAAGGTCGATGAACGAGAGATTGCTCGCAAACGTGCGATCGTATCATCCATGACACCAGCTGAACGCGAAAATCCAGATTTATTAAATCCAAGCCGTCGTCGTCGGATTGCTGCTGGATCAGGGAACACCTTTGTCGAAGTCAACAAATTCATCAAAGACTTTAACCAAGCCAAGCAGATGATGCAAGGCGTCCTCTCTGGCGATATGAACAAGATGATGAAACAAATGGGGCTCAATCCAAATAATATGCCGAAAAACATGCCTGGTGGAATGCCAGATATGTCTGCCCTCGAAGGCTTGATGGGACAAGGTGGCATGCCTGACTTGTCAGCTCTTGGTGGAGGCGCTGGAATGCCTGATATGAGCCAAATGTTTGGCGGTGGTCTCAAAGGAAAAGCCGGCGAATTTATGATGAAACGGGCAATGAACAAGATGGCCAAACAAATGCGCAAAAATAAGAAAAAACGGAAATAATCGTTTCTAAGTGGGCCTGGAACACACTGTTCTGGGTTCTTTTAGAAACTACTACTAGAGGATCATGTTAAAAAAACTATTTCAACAAGTCATTCGTTTCTTTACAAGATTGTTTTCTTCGCACAGAAAGCCCTTTGAATTTCCTAAAGGATCGAAGAAACCACCCATCAGACCGATTATCTTTGTACCTGGGAGTTCAGCCAGTATCCAGCGATTCAACGGAACCATCCGCATGCTCCATCGCTTTTCTAGAAAAAAGCAAAGTCTCTTAAAAATAAAGGTCAATAAAGATGATTCTATAGAGATGGAAGGAAGACTAAATACAAAAGAGCCAAACCCTATGATTGTGATTGGCTTTGAGAATAATCGAGATGGCTACAGCAATATCAAGCAGCAAATCGAATCCCTTAAAATTGCTTTAACCTATCTCCTTGATCACTATTATTTTACAGAGTTCAAGGCAGTCGGGCACTCCAATGGTGGACTAGTTTTGACTGGTTTATTGGAAAGTGGCTTTTTAGAAAAGAAAAAACTGACCGTAAGGAAGCTCGCTATTATTGGCAGTCCTTACCAATTCAATCAAGAAATGTATGAAGATTTTCAAAAATGGAAGCATCGATTAGATAAAGAAGTAGAGGTCCTTAACTTTGTCGGTAGCTTTGCTGGGAAATCAGACGGGATCGTCCCCCTTTCTAGTGCACAAGCAGCACAATCTATTTTTGAGAAACAAGCCTATACAGAAGTAAATTTAAAAGGACGCAAGGCTCATCATTCAGCTTTACCCACTAATCCAGATCTAGTGAAACAATTAAGTCTATTTTTGAATCTATAAGTAAATTACATAATTTCGGTTATGTAATTTTTATTTGTCTCTTGCAATCCTTAAGTAAATATGGTACATTTTTGGTAGCGATTACACATACTTAAGGAGGATTTTATGAAAGATCCCAAATTATTAGAAACAATGAAAGATTATAAGGGACGAGATGAGGTTCCCGCAGATTTTGATACCTTTTGGGATCAAGCCCTAGCAAAGATGACTAAACTGCCTGAATATAAGCTCGAAGAACGAGATTTCAGCATTCCAAATGTGATTTGTTATGAATTAACCTTTAAAGGAACACGAGATGGATCCGTTTATGCGCGGGTTGTTTTCCCAAAAACGGATCAAAAGGTTCCCGTTATTTTCCATTTTCATGGCTATATGGGCCGTTGTTGGGATTGGGCTGACATGCTGGCTTATACAGTAGCCGGCTATGGTGTTGTGTCTATGGATGTAAGAGGTCAGTCGGGCTTTTCAACCGACGGAGATCGTTCACCACTTGGAAATACGGTAAAAGGACAGATTATCCGTGGCGCCGTGGAAGGTCCGGACCAGCTCTTTTATAAGGATGTCTATTTAGATCTTTACCAGTTAATTGAAATTGTAGCCAGCCTTCCTCAAGTAGATGACAGCAAACTTGCCAGCTACGGAGCCTCTCAAGGCGGTGCCCTGGCCCTGGTTGCTGCTGGATTGAATCCTCGTATACAACGAACGGTAGCCATTTATCCATTTTTATCGGATTTCAGACGTGTATTAGAGATCGGGAACACCAGCGAGGCCTATGACGAGCTTTTCCGTTATTTCAAGTTCCATGATCCATTCCACGAAACCGAAGATCGTTTGATGCAGACTTTGGCCTATATTGATGTAAAAAATTTTGCCCATCGTATCAAAGGACAAGTTCACATGATTACCGGGCTAGATGATGATGTCTGTCATCCTGAAACACAGTTTGCCATTTATAATCGATTAGAATGTCCAAAAGAGCATTTAATCATGCCAGAATATGCCCACGAAGCCATGAACGTTCAAGTCAATGATCGAGTCTATAATTGGCTCTGTGGTAGCAAGATTTCATTTCAATATGTAGAAAAATAAGTTAGAAAAGAAAATAATCAGTAGATCCATGTGATTTGCTGATTGTTTTGTGTTTAAAGGGATCTGTATAGATATAGAAACAAAACAGTCCTATAAAAACTAAAAGTTTATGTACAATTGACTTAACAAGAGCTAAATCATTGATACAACTGAATTAGAAGCATAAAGTACATTCTTTAAAGAGTGTACTTTATTTTTGTTTTGTACATTTTTTGTTGATGGCTTAATCAATACTACATCTCTATCAGGCAATTCAGACTCCATTTAGTCCTCTAAAACCCATGTTGAGTGTGTATCTTTGCTGGTAAAAGCTTAGAAACCTGAATTTTAGTGAGAATATACTTTACTAAAATCTTATAGTTAAAGACTGACAAGGAATTTGCCAGCCTTTTTGTCATTAGTGTTCTTTAATATAATTCATCCCT
>OFCN01000995.1_pt1 | contig 10379 bp, 5 predicted proteins | sample 1520801 | NCBI WGS metagenome assembly OFCN01 (sample SAMEA2699029, study PRJEB24076) | metagenome | biome: Human gut stool | place: Spain | collected 2012-03-20 | reverse complement strand
TGGGTGCCGTCAATCATGTAACCGAAAATCCAGCCGACACCACCAACAGTCTGGCAGTGCGAAGGCTGGTTCGCCTTACAGTAGGAGCACTTACCGCAACTGGTCACAGCGGGAATGATGATGCGGTCGCCGACCTTCAGGTCAGTCACCGCGGAGCCAACCTCGGTAATGGTACCGACAGCCTCGTGGCCCAAGATACGTCCGTGGTCCACCTCGGGGCAGTCGCCCTTCAGAATATGCAGGTCAGTACCGCAAATAGTGGTGGTATCGACGCGAGCGATGACGTCCGTGGGCTCAAGGATGGTGGGGTTCGGGACTTCCTCCCAAGCGCCCTTCTGGTCGGGGCCGTGGTACACATATGCCTTCATGGTGACTCTTTCGTTGAAGCTCTAATGAGGGTACAGTGGATGAGTAATCACCGCCTGTATCAACCTATAAGGAATATTTGATAGGTTGTATTTTCATTAAACCCGATATGTTGAATTAAGCCCTTTTATTACACGGAGTGTATCTTTTAGTTCTTTAAACATAAACGTAATTCGATTTAGGTACATAAGACCTGTAAAAACGCACGAGGCGCACCCCCCAAACAGGGATGCGCCTCGTGCGTTTACTCGTGCGTTGAGCCGAGAAAAGTTGGATTGAACTGGGGTCGAGCTAGGCTTAGTTCTTCAGCTGGGCACGCGCTCGCGAACGAACCGCCGTCACCGCCCACACCAGCACAAAAGCCGCCACCATCGACAGCACAATCGTGCCACCGGTCGGCAGGTTAAACGCCCACGACAGGTACAGGCCAACAATCGAACAGATACCGCCAAACACCGGCGAGAACACCATCATCGACCCCAGACGGCGGCACGCCAGGCGGGCAGCCGACGCTGGAATCACCAGAAGCGCCAACACCAGCACATTACCGAGCGTCTGCAAACCCAGCACCACAGAAATGGTCACCAGAACGTACAGCACAATATCCAGGGCGAGCACCGGCAAGCCCATCGCACGGGCGCTCTCACGGTCCAGGCTGACCGTCACAATCTGCCGGTGGAACAGCCACAACACCAGCAGGATCACGGCGCCCATGATCGCGGCATTAGTAATGTCCTCATTCGAAACACCCACAATCGAGCCGAACAAGAAATCCTGCACCGACCCCGAATAACCAGGCGCCAAAGAAATAATCACAATACCCAACGCAAAAGATGCCGCAAAGAAAATACCAATCACGGAATCCTCACGTAGCCGCTGATTCTGACTAAAAATAGCCACCAGAATAGCCGTCACCACGCCCGCGGCCAGGCCACCCACCATCAGGTTGCCGCCCAGCACGAACGCCACCGCAAGACCCGGGAACACCGAGTGAGCCACCGCATCGCCAATGAAGACCATGCCGCGCATCAGCACGTGGCAGCCCACCACGCCGGTAACCACCGACGCAAGCAGCACCGCCGCCAGGGCGCGCGGAAGGAACGCCAGAGACGGGTTGAACAGGTCGGCAATAAAATCGAGAGGAGTAATCAACGGGCACCCCCGGTAGAAACAGAATCAGCGTGGGCGGAGGAGAGGGAAGAGCCAGAAGCGCAAGAATCCGGCAGCTCGTGGCCGTACTCATCCAACGCACCACCGGCACAGGTGAAGCCCGTGCGGGCGTGGCCCTGTGCCTCCTCAATGTCGTGACCGTGCAACCACGTATGCAGCTGCTCCAGGCTAAAGGAGTCCGCCGGACCATCCAGGTGAATATTGCCGCGCACACCGCACAGACGCGAACAGGATTCGCGCGCCGCCAGCATGTCGTGCGTGGACATCAGAATCGTGATGCCCTCGTCCGCCAACTCACGGTACAGGCGGGTCAGAGTGGTCTGAGTCGGGGCGTCCACGCCCGTGAACGGCTCGTCCAGCAGTAGCAGGGAGGGGCCGGCCGCCAGCGCGCGCGCAAGTAGCACCCTCTGCCGCTGGCCACCGGAAAGCTCAGCGATGGAGGCGTCCTGCAGGTGCAGAACATCGGTGCGTTCCATCGCCGAAAAAACCTGCACCCAGTCCTTCTTCGCCGGGCGGCGGAAGAACCCAATCTCACGCACGCGGCCGGTCATCACCGTGTCCTTGACGGTCAGCGGAAAATCCCACTGGAACTGGTGCTTCTGCGGCACGTAACCGATGTGCGCACGCGCCGCGCGGGGCGATTCACCCAACACGCGAACCTGGCCGGACGCCGGGCGAATCAGACCCAAAATGGTGCGCAACAGCGTGGTCTTACCGGCGCCATTGGCACCAATCAGGCCCGCAAACTCGCCGCGCTCCAAGGTCAGGGACAGATCCTTGAGGATAGAGCGGCGCGCGTAGCCGGCGTACAGGTTTGAAATTTCGAGGACGGGCTCAGTGCTCGCTGCCTTAGCGCCCGAGGTTACCGGCGCGCTCACGAACGGTCACCGCGCACTTCATCCAGGGCCTCACGCTGCGCGGAGGAGCGGCGACGGAACGAAAGGAACGCGCCCACGCCCACCACGACCACGATGCCAGCAACGGCAGCCCAGGGAATCGAGAACTCAGCGCGGAAACCACCCTGCTCGCTTGCCGCGGCGGCAGACGAAGAACCGGACGCCTGCGCGCCGGATGCCTGGGTACCGGCGGCCTGAGAAGTAGAAGAAGCCGAACCCGAGGATGCAGAACCGCGCGCCTGCGCCTCCATCGCGTACAGGGTATCGGCGCTCGCAGAATCACCCACCGCAAACTTCAGGTAGCGGGTATCGGAAACAGTCGAGCCGTCAGAGAGCTCGGCGCTCGCGGTGACCTTCAACAAGTACTCGCCAGGGGCGGTGAACACCCAGTTCGCGTGGGTGTGAGTGTTCTTCTCAACCCACAGCTTCTGCGGCTCGCTCTTGGTCGAGGACCACAGCACCTGCGGCGCCGAGAAGTTGCCGTTCTCCAGGTACAGGCTGAATGTGCCGGGGCCGCTCACCTGCTCCAGGGTCAGGTTCACGCCGCGGTTCAGTTTGGACACCAGCTGCGGATCCTGGGTGTTCCAACCGGGCCAAATCACGCCCTTGGTTTCGGTCTGCGGAATCACGTACACCTTCGAGCCGGCGGGCGCGCCCACGAAGGAGTAGCGCGGGTCGTTCGGCACCTCAAGGATCGCCTTATCGCTACCGCGGTAGATGACCTCATCCAGGCTACGCCAGACGGGGCTCTCGCCGTGGTCGTCGTGGAGCATGAGCTCAAACTTACCGTTGTTGAAGCGAGGCCCCATATCCACGTGGCCGGCGGAGATTTCGGTGCGGCCGGATGCGACCGGCTGCTCCGCCGACAGGGTCTGGGTGAGGGCGCGCTCGCCGCGGCTCAGGTTGCTGTCGCTCGGCTGTGCGGAGGCGCTCTCGGCGGTTGCCGGGGTGGTCTCCGCGTGTGCCACGCCCAGGGGTGCGAGCATGAGGCTGGCACCCAGAACCAGAGCGGACAGGCTACGAGAAGAGCGGGTGGTTGAGTTCATCATGAGGACTTCCTTGAATCATGACCGAAACGGTGTATGAAAGATTATCTATATACTGATATGGCTATATTAGCTTGTGAGAGGCTTAAAAAATCGGGTTACGAGGTGCTCGCCTCCGAGCAACTAGCGCCCGAAGAATCGCCGCCAGAACTAGCCCCAGAGCACAGCGCAATCGTGTGAGCATTCGCCAACATCATCTGCGCGTAGTGAGGAGCCTGCGCATCCAGGGTGTCCGAATAGAGCACCCCGGTACGCACCTGCGCCTCCCGAGCCAACTCCGTCAGAACCGGCGAACGCATCGCCGTGGACTTATCCAGGTAAATCGCCGGGACCTTCAAATCCTCGACCGTGCGACGCAGACGCTGACGCTGCTGAATACTCGGCTCGCCGCTGGCACTGGCACTCACAAAACCAGCAATGTGCAACCCGTATGTGCTCGCCAGGTAGCGGTAGCCGTCGTGCGTGGTGACCAAGTTGCGTGCCGACTCCGGCAGACCTCCGTAGACCTGACGCAGCTGAGCGTCCAGGGAGTCAAGCTCCTTCATGACCTGCTCGGTGCGGGTCGCGTACTCGCTTGCACCCTCCGGGTCGGCGGAGGTGAGTGCGTCACGAATGACCTGCACGCTCGCCTTCGCGTTCGGCACCGAATGCCAAATGTGCGGGTCAATTTCGCCGTGCACGTGCTTGCCCAGAACGGCCTGGGCCAGCAGGTACACCTGACCGCGATGCTCCGAAGCACCCGAACGCAGGAAGCGGTAGCTACCGCCGGCGGGCACCTCCTGCAGGGTGCGGGAGGGGACTGCGACCACGGTGCGGTTCAGTTCGTACTCGACGGCCCCCTGGGAGGAATCCGCGCGAAGCACGAGCCTGCCGTCGCCGGTGCGTGCCGTAATATCGGCGTGACCTGCCGAAAGAACCTTAATGTCTGAGGCAGAAACGTTCTGTTCCTTCGCCAGGCGGTCCACCAGTTCCTGCGGGTCACGACCGACCGCACAGTACAGGGTGCCGCGCGAAGAACGCACAGACTCCGGGGCCTTGACCGCGGTGGCGCTCAGCTCAATGGCGTACTCGCCGGCATCGCTAAACGCCCACGACAGGTGCGTATGCGCCTGCAGAGGAAGCTCCAGCGAACCCATATCGCCGGTACGGATTGCGGTGTCCCCCTCACGGGTGAGGTTCACGCCGCGCGCATGCGAATCGCACAGCATCTCCACTGCGCCGAAGGTCTGCGTAATGAACGCCGCCAACTGCGCATTCGACGAATCGGTAGAGGTGCGCGCCCGCACGCTCTGCACTTCAAAGCGCATGCCTGCATCCGAAGAGTCAACGGGGGCGGACTCATTCTGCCCGCCCTCTTCGACTCGCAAACCCAGCCAGATGGAGTCCAGGGAGGCATCCTCAACAATGGCTTCCAGCTTGCCGCCGTACTGCTCAATCTTCTCCGCAACCGCCACGGACGCAACCCCGGCGGGCAGGTTCGCCTCAACCATTTTGCTGAGCTTACGCTGCTCCAGAAGCAGACCGTTCGTCAGAGCGCAGCGGGCGTAGGCGACATCGCGGATATCGCGCAGGCTAGGCTCATACGAGTGCGGGTCAGCACCGGCAGGCACCAGGGAGTGCACGCTGGCGCGGTCGCCGGCAATCTGCTGCGCCAAGTCCGCCAGGATCGGGGTCGTGGCGACCACGCGCATCCGGTCGGATGAGGCGTTCACGGTGCTGGCGCATCCGCTCAGGGCGAAGGCACCAGCCCCCACCCCCGCACCCACCACGATACGGGAGGCGAGGGTGAGGGCGGTTCGCCGACTATAAGCGTGTGCGCGGTTGCCGGTATGCCCGCTATGCGGTGTCACCGCTGCGGCCCTTTCGGCGTGCCGAACGCAGAATCATGGCACCGAGTGCCAACGCCAGAATGGAGGTGCTGACCACGAACGGGTCGATAACCACACCGGTGTTCGGCAACTTACCTGCCGCGGCTGCCTTCTGGGCGTTGGCGAGTTCCTGACTGGTCAGGGCGCAATCCTCACCGGAGGCGGTCTTACCGACGATGCGCACCTTGGATCCGTCGGGCTTGGTGACGATACCGGTGGCTTCGTCGACAGTGCCGTTGACGGGGTTCTTTGCAGTGCTCTTCCCGCCGCCGTCCTGCTTGGCTTCTGCCCCACCCTGCACGTTGTTGCTTGCCGGGGCGTTATCGGGGTTGCCGACGGTGAAGTGCAGAACCGATTCGCTACTGACCTGCTGGCCATTCTTCAGGCGTGCCGTCCAGCCGATGGTCACGGTGTAGCGACCCTCAGCGGTGAACACCCAGTTGCTGTGCTGGTGGGTGTTTGCGGGCACCTGGAAGGAGCCGCCGCTACGCGAATCGAAGACCTGCTGACCTGCGGAACCGAAGTTGCCGGAGAGGAAGGTGAACATCGTGCCGGGGCCCTCAAAACCGTTGAGGCTCATGGTGACGGGGCCGTCGAGCTGCTTAAGCAGTTCGGGGTCCTGGGTGCTCCAGCCGAGCCAGGGCACGCCCTGCTGCTGGGTTGCACCGATCATGTGCACGGGGGTGCCTGCCGGGGCGATGTTCTCCATGCCTGCGGGCAGGTTGATCTTCGCGGCGTCGTTGAGTACGAACTCGAGAGCGCCGGGGGAGACGTGGCGGGCGGGGCTGGTGCGGTCGTCCTTCACGCTGCTGGTGAGGTTGCCGCCGTTGAGGACCGGGCCTACGTCGAAGTGGCCGTGGGTGACTTCTTCACGGCCGCTGTGCTCGGCGGTGTTGACCACGGCAAGGGTGGGGATGCCAGTCGGCGCCTGGGCCGCCTGGGCGTTCTGCTTGCTGTCCTTCTGAGTGTCCTTGCTGTCCTTGGCGTCTTCGGCGGGAACCTCGGTGGCGATGCACTGCTGGTTCAGGCTGCCGGGCAGGCCGGAGGAGAGGATACCGCCGCCGCTGTTGTTGCCGGGTGCGGTGACGTTCTGGGCGTTGGAACCCTTCACGCTGGATCCCTTCACGCTGCGGGAGTTGCCACCCTTGCTTTCACCCTTGTCAGAGCCGTTATTAGTGGTATTGTCGGCGCCGCTGATAGCGGTAACACCGGATCCACCCTGGGATGCCTGCTCACCATTCGCGGCTGCCTTCGCGCTGTTCGGGTCGGTCACCTGCGCGGCGTTCTGACCGTTCACGGATCCATCCACGCGGCGAATACCGGTGGATGCGCTCGCCTCGGCACTTGCGGAAGTAGATGCACTGGCGCTGCTGGTGGCGCTCTCGGTGGCGGTGGAGGTCGCCTCGGGGATAGTGGTTGCTTCGCTCGTGGCGCCCTTGGTTGCTTCCTTCGCGGCGTTCTGCGCGTTCAGGAGCTTGAAGCCGTCCTCGGCATCGGTGCCCACGGCGATGGTGTAGGTCGCCTCGGAGCTGACCGGGGTGCCGTCGGCAAGGGTTGCGGTGGCGCGGAACGTCAGCTGGTAGATGCCGGCGCGGGTGAATGCCCAGCTGAGGTGCTCGTGACCGCCCGCGGTGATGATGTGCGGTGCGAGCTGGTCGTTGGTGCTGAAGACGCGCGGGTTGTCGCGACCGGATTCGGTGAAGACTTCGGCTCGGCCGCCTTCGGGTACGCTGCTGCGCACGAGTTCAAGGTTGATGGTGTCGCCCTTGAGCGCGCCGGGGCGGATTCCTTCCGCGCCGAGGCCGGGGTAGAGCAGGCCGCGGGTGCGGGTGGAGGGAATGTAGAAGATGTCGGTGCCTTCGGGGGCAATGTAGTCGTAGCCTGCTACGACTTTGGTGTGTGCATCCTCGACGTCGGGCAGGTGGAAGACGGTGTGGGCGGGGTTGAATCGTCCCTGCTGGCCGGGGGCGGTGTCTGCGAGGGTGCCGAGGGTGAACTGGTTGCCGTCGAGGAAGGCGTTGAGCATTTCGGTGTGCACACCGGCGATGACGTAGTCACCTTCGTAGTTGACGTAGGCGCGCGACTCGGTGCCTGCCTGGTTTTCCTGCGCCTGTGCGGCGGTGAAGGTGCCGACCTGGGGGAGGGCGAGGGGTGCTCCGAGTGCGAGCGTGCATCCGAGGGTGGTTGCGCTGAGTAGGCTCAGGGGTTTGGTGCGTCCTTGCATGGTGGCTCCTTGGATGACTGCTCGTTGGCTGGCGCGCCGCCCGGGTTCCCGGGGTGTGCCGGGTGGTAGGCCGGGGCTAGTCCCGGCGACCTGTTGCCGGGGTCCGGGTTTTGCCCCGTTAGTGGGTGCGTGCGTGCTGTTTCTCTTTGTGGATGTATGTGGTGTGTGCGGGTTTTATGCCGCGGCACACCGGTGTTTCTGAGAATCACTATACTCAGCTATTGCATAAATGACAATTATTTGCAAAAGAGCTACCCTAAGAGATAGAAGTGAGAAAGGTTATCATGAACTCCCAGAAGCAGACCCAACGACGGGTCACCACACACACCCCCGCACTCTTCATCCCCGGCGGCAAGCCCGCCCTCCGCCGCGCAGCCGCATTCCTCTCCGCCACAGCACTGCTCGCGCTCGCCGGCGCTGCCCCCTCCCTGCCCGCCGCCGCAGGCCCCGACGACGGAAAAATCGTCACCACCAAGGGCCACGTTGACGCCCCCAAGGCATACTGGGACGAGCAGAACGGCACCTTCGTCCTCATGAACGAGGCGAACCCCTACAAGACCGGCGCAGACACCTACGAACTGGACAAGACCGTCAACTGGGTCGGCAAGGGCTACAGCGGCCGCGACGGCAAGTCGCAGTACACCATGACCCTGGGCGAATCGCCCTCCCTGGCGTTCCTCGGCGAACCCGGCCAGACCCTCTACATGGCACCGCACCTAACCTACGGCAACCAGGACCCCATCTGGGCTGGCCTGGGCGCATCCACGAAGGTGCCCACCGAACGCTTCCGTGACGGCGTGTTCGCTACCGACATCCTCTCCGTTGAGGGCCCGGGCCGCATGGAGCTCTTCCGCTACAACCCGGATGACGCCCCCGCCGACGTGTACCGCATGCTCTCCAGCAGCTCCACCGGATGGCACTCCTGGCTGCTCGACAAGGGTAGCCACACCCACAACACCACGACCTTCACCCGCCCCGGCCGCTACGTGGTCACCTACCGCGCCGTGGCGCGCTCCACCGACGGCCGCATCATTAGCTCCAAGCCGTCGAAGCTGGTCTGGCAGGTTGGCGGCATGCAGCCCGTGCTCGGTGACGGCACCCCCACCGCCGTGCCCACGGTCGACCGCTACAATGCGGCACCCGTTGGCGACCTGGACGCCGCAAAGTACGTGCTGTCCGTGGCACCGCACCGCCTGGACGCCGACCCGGCAAAGAATAAGGATGCCGACGACAAACTCAGCGATATCACCTTCACTGCCGCGAACAAGAACCTCAAGGGCACCCTGACCCTGTACAACAACGGCTACTTCCTGACCGACCTACCGGTCGTGAACGGTACCGCCACCTGGTCTGAAATGCTCGGTAGCGAGGGTTCTCAGCTGCAGGCTGTCTTCACCCCCGACACCTCCGACGCGAACAGCGCGGAGGCGTCCCGCTGGATCTCGCACAAGCTCACCTACGAACCCGGCAAGGCTGAGAGCGTGTACAGCGATGACGGTAACGGCTCCTGGCCTGAAGAAATCCCAGATCAGGCGAACACTGTACTCAGCACCCAGCAGTACACGCCGACCAGCATGGACTACGACGTGACCGTCACCCCGAACGGCAACGGCTTCAGCACCGTTGAGGTCCGCTTCAAGGACCCGAAGGTGCGCGGCTTCCTGCGCGGCGGCTTCTACGCCCAGGATGACCCGGTCTACCCGTACCTCGACCTGGAAGGCTCCATTCAGGATGGTGTGGCGCGCTTTACCTTCCGTGACGAGTCGTTCTACAAGGGTACGGCTCTGCGCGTGAAGATGCTGACCCACCCGGATATGAACGCTTCCGCCTCCACCACTGAGGTTGCGGCGAAGTACGAGCCGGGCACCAAGTACACTGCGCACGGTGCTTTGGCTCCCGATAGCGCACCCATTAACGATGCGCCGAAGCCTGCTCCGGTGGATCCGTCGCCGAGCGCTGAGCCTACCGTCGCGCCCTCTGCTGAGCCTTCTGCTAAGCCGAGTGAGGCTCCGACCGCTGAGCCCAGCACCGTTCCGTCGGTGTCCCCCAGCGAGGTTCCGACCGTGCCTGCGGTGCCGACCGCCTCCGCAGAGCCGAGCGTACCTGCTCCGACTAGCCCGGCACCGTCTGCGCAGCCGTCCACCCCCGGAACCCCCGGTCACCAGTGCGTGCCTGGCCAGATTGACGGCCGCACCAAGATTTCGCACGGTCACCTGGACATTCAGGCGACCCTGAAGGACCGCCAGCTGTCCGTGGGTCTGCGCGACGACAGCGGCATCATTGACGCCGATTCGACGGTGCGCCCGCTTGATTCGGTCGTGTGGACCGTCAGCGAGAACGCCCGCCGTGTACGCACCGAACGTATGGCTGATGAGAAGCTGAACTTCATGGGCCCGGTCGGCACCGCCTTCTACGGCCTGCCGCAGACTCAGCAGAGCGGCCTGCCCTGGCCCGGCTACAACACGCAGGACATCGACTACTCGCAGCTGCGCGGCCCGGTGCGCCTGCACGTGGTGCCGAAGGTCATGCCTGAGGGCGCGCGCTTCGGCATGTTCACTGAGTCGCTGAACGGTGCGGATGTGCTGCTGGATTCGACGAGCGGCAAGACCACGATCGACATTGATTACGCGACGCACGCGCACGCGAACTGGGTGTTCTCTGAGCCCGGCCAGTACATGTTTGACGTGCACTATTCCGCGACTCTGGCTGATGGTACTGAGGTGAACAGCCCGGTGCAGCAGCTTGCGGTTGCTGTGGGTAAGAAGGCGTCGGATGCGTGCTCGTTTGAGACTGCCGTGCCGAAGGACCC
>OFCN01000994.1_pt1 | contig 10381 bp, 9 predicted proteins | sample 1520801 | NCBI WGS metagenome assembly OFCN01 (sample SAMEA2699029, study PRJEB24076) | metagenome | biome: Human gut stool | place: Spain | collected 2012-03-20 | reverse complement strand
ACGGATTCCAGCGCGATTTTGATCATGTCGTTGAAGGTCGTCTGACGTTCAGCGGAACTGGTCTGCTCGTGGGTACGGATATGGTCGGAGACCGTGCAGATGGTCAGCGCTTTAGCGCCAAACTCCGCCGCGACGCCGTAGATACCGGCCGCTTCCATTTCCACGCCCAGGATACCGTATTTTTCCATCACGTCGAACATCTCGCCGCCGTCCGGCGCATAGAACAGGTCGGCGGAGAAAATGTTGCCCACGCGAGCGTCAACGCCCAGCGCTTTTGCCGCGTCAACCGCGTTACGCACCATGCCAAAGTCGGCAATCGCCGCAAAGTCGTGGTCTTTAAAACGCATACGGTTAACTTTAGAGTCGGTGCAGGCACCCATGCCGATAACCACGTCGCGCAGCTTAACGTCCATACGCACCGCGCCGCAGGAGCCTACGCGAATGATTTTTTTGACGCCGAAGTCGGTGATCAGCTCTTTTGCGTAAATGGAGCAGGACGGGATCCCCATACCGTGGCCCATAACGGAAATTTTGCGGCCTTTGTAGGTGCCGGTAAAGCCCAGCATACCGCGCACGTTGTTCACTTCGCGGACGTCTTCAAGGAACGTTTCTGCAATGTGCTTCGCGCGCAGCGGGTCGCCCGGCATCAGCACAACGTCAGCGAAATCGCCCATTTCTGCGTTAATGTGTGGAGTAGCCATCGTTAAATCCTTCTGAATGTTGTTGCCTGATGGCGGCAGCGCCTTATCAGGCCGACAAAAAAGGCCCGGCGAACGAAGCTCGCCGGGCAAATAATCACAGCATGTTTTTGCCGTAGTCCATCGCAGAGGTACCGAAGTACGTCGCCAGGGTCTGGCCAATATCCGCGAAGGTTTCACGGTGACCCAGCGAGCCCGGCTTCACTTTCGGGCCATAAATCAGTACCGGAATGTGTTCACGAGTATGGTCGGTACCGGTCCAGGTCGGGTCGCAGCCGTGATCGGCGGTCAGGATCAGAATGTCATCTTCCCCGACCAGTTCCATCAGCTCCGGCAGACGGCGATCGAACAGCTCCAGCCCTGCGGCATAGCCTGCAACGTCGCGGCGGTGGCCCCAGGAAGAGTCGAAGTCTACGAAGTTGGTGAAGACGATGGTCTCGTCCCCCGCTTCTTTCATCTCTTTGATGGTGGCGTCAAACAGCGCATCCAGGCCGGTCGCTTTCACTTTTTTAGTGATACCGCAGTTGGCGTAGATATCGGCGATTTTACCCACCGATACGACCTGGCCCTTTTTCTCGTCGACCAGCTTCTGCAGTACCGTCGGCGCCGGCGGCTCAACGGCCAGATCGTGGCGGTTACCGGTGCGCTGGAAGTTGCCGGCTTTGTCGCCGATAAACGGACGCGCGATGACGCGACCAATGTTGTAGCCGCCTTCGGTCAGCTCTTCACGCGCGATTTCACACAGCTCGTACAGCTTATCGAGACCATAGGTCTCTTCATGGCAGGCAATCTGGAATACCGAGTCAGCGGAGGTATAGAAAATCGGCTTGCCGGTTTTCATATGCTCTTCGCCCAGCTGGTCGAGGATAACGGTACCGGAAGAGTGGCAGTTGCCGAGGTAGCCCGGCAGGTTGGCGCGCTTAACCAGCTTATCCAGAAGCTCCTGCGGGAAGCTGTTTTCATGCTCGGGGAAGTAGCCCCAGTCAAAGAGAACCGGCACGCCGGCGATTTCCCAGTGGCCTGACGGGGTGTCTTTACCGGAAGAGAGTTCATGCGCCCATGCGTAAGCGCCGATAACTTCCGCGCTGCCGTCCATACCGGCGGCAACTTTACCGGTAGAACCCTCATGGGCTTTAACCAGCCCCAGACGGGTCAGATTAGGTAAATTCAGCGGGCCTTTGCGGCCGTTGTCAGCCTCGCCCTTGGCGCAGGCTTCTGCAATATGGCCCATGGTGTCCGAGCCGACGTCGCCAAAGCGATCGGCGTCTTCAGTCGCACCGATGCCGAATGAGTCCAGCACCATAATAAATGCACGTTTCATATTATTCTCCGTACCTTTTGCGCTGTAAAAAAGCGATCAGATCAGTATATAACTATTCGGTGATACGACGATAGACCGTCGGCGTCATTTCAGGCGCTTTAGCGCCAAGTTTTATGGCGGCTTTAACGGCCCTGGCCGCTTCCTGCCAGCTGTTTTCATCTTTTGCATGGATAACCGCCAGCGGCTGCTGCGCGTCTACGCGCGCGCCGAGGCGAACCATATCGGTGAAACCGACGCTGTAATCAATCAGATCCGAGGCCTGACGGCGACCGCCGCCCATCGACACCACCGCCATGCCCAACGCACGGGTGTCCATTTCTGCGACAAACCCTTCGCCTTCGGCGTAGACCGCTTTGCTCAGCATCGCGGCCGGCAGATATTTATCGTAGTTTTCCACGAAGTCGTTCGGCCCTTTTTGCGCCGCCACCATCCGGCCGAAGACGTCGGCGGCTTTACCGTTATCCAGCACCGCCTGCAGCTTCGCCCGCGCGTCGGCGTCGTTCTCCGCCAGTTTGCCGGAAATCAGCATCTCGACGCATAGCGCCATCGTCACCTCAAGCAGCCGCGGATTGCGGTACTCGCCGGTGAGGAACTGCACGGCTTCACGCACTTCCACCGCATTACCGGCGCTGGAAGCCAGTACCTGATTCATATCGGTTAACAGCGCGGTCGTTCGCACGCCGGCGCCGTTGGATACCCCAACGATCGCTTCAGCCAGCGCGGCGGAAAGCTCATAAGTAGGCATAAAGGCGCCGCTGCCGACTTTGACATCCATCACCAGCGCGTCCAGTCCTTCCGCCAGCTTCTTGGCCAGAATCGAGGCGGTAATCAGCGGGATAGAGTCCACCGTCGCGGTGATATCGCGCGTCGCGTAAAAACGTTTGTCCGCCGGCGCCAGAGAGCTGGTCTGCCCGATAATCGCGACGCCGACATCTTTAATGATTTCCCGGAAGCGGCTATCGTCCGGGAAGATATCGAACCCTGGAATCGCCTCCAGCTTATCGAGCGTACCGCCGGTGTGCCCGAGGCCGCGCCCGGAGATCATCGGCACATAGCCGCCGCAGGCCGCGACCATTGGCCCCAGCATCAGCGAAGTCACATCGCCCACGCCCCCGGTGGAGTGTTTATCGACGATTGGGCCATTAAGGTTAAGATGCTTCCAGTCCAGAACGGTTCCTGAATCCCGCATCGCCATGGTCAGCGAAACGCGCTCCGGCATAGACATATCGTGGAAAAAAATGGTCATCGCCAGCGCGGCGATCTGCCCTTCTGAGACGGTGTTGTCGCGGATGCCGTTGATGAAGAAGCGAATTTCTTCATCACTCAGCGCATGACCATCACGTTTTTTACGAATAATTTCTTGTGCGAGAAACAAGATAACCTCCCGGGGAAAGAGTCAAAGACCAACCGCAGGCCGGACAACATCCGGCCTTGAGGTCGGCAAATTACGTTTTAGTAGCTGCTGGCGCTCTTACCATCGCCGTGACCCAGCGCTTTCAGCAGGCTTGCCAGCAGGCTGGAGGCGCCAAAACGGTAGTGGCGAGAGTCCGCCCAGTCGGCACCGAACAGCTCATCGGCAATCGCGAGGAATTTTTGCGCGTCTTCTGCGCTACGCACGCCGCCTGCCGGCTTGAAGCCGACGCTCTGCTGAACGCCCATATCGCGGATGACCTCCAGCATGATGCGCGCGCTTTCCGGGGTCGCGTTCACCGGAACTTTACCGGTAGAGGTTTTGATGAAGTCGGCGCCGGCTTTGATGGCGATTTCAGACGCTTTACGAATCAGCGCATCTTCTTTCAGTTCGCCGGTTTCGATAATCACTTTCAGCAGCACGTTTGCTGCCGCGCAGGCTTCTTTACAGGCTTTCACCAGGTCAAAACCGACCTGTTCGTTGCCGGCAATCAGCGCGCGGTAAGGGAACACGACGTCAACTTCGTCAGCGCCGTAAGCGATCGCCGCGCGGGTTTCCGCCAGCGCGATATCAATATCATCGTTACCGTGCGGGAAGTTAGTCACCGTCGCGATGCGAATATCCGGGGTACCCTGCTCGTTCAGCGTTTTACGCGCGATCGGGATAAAGCGCGGGTAGATGCACACTGCGGCAGTATTACCTACCGGTGTTTTGGCCTGGTGACACAGCGCGATCACTTTTTCATTGGTGTCATCATCGTTCAGGGTGGTCAGGTCCATCAGTTTTAACGCGCGCAGGCTGCTTGCCGTTAAATCAGTCATTTCATACTCCGACGGCGTAGTGCCGTTTTAAAGTTTGTTCACCTTGCGAGTCTGTTACTATTGTAACATTCCCTCGCCGCTACACTTCGATACACATCACAGTTAATGAAAACTAATTGCTAATTTGCATTACTGTATAGTGATAAAAATCACAAAATAAAGCCTAATCCGTGCGCTTCCACTGCCAGACTCTCTATAAGCATAATCAGGAATCGCCACTGCGAATCAATGTTATTATTATAACATAACCTCGCAACAAGCCTCGACACCGGCACCGACATTTTGTGCGAAAAAATGCCAGATACATCATGAGTGGTTGATAAATAGAGAATTATAAAATGATAGAATTTTAACACTCAGAAGTGAGAACCCCACGGCGGCAATGCCGCGGGGTTCTTGGCGTGCAAGACGGCGTTATAGCGCGAGGAATACGCCCGCTATCGTGGCGCTCATCAGGTTAGACAGCGTTCCCGCCGCCACGGCCCGCATGCCCAGTTGGGCAATTTCCTGGCGGCGATTAGGCGCCATGCCGCCCAGTCCGCCAATCAGGATGGCAATGGACGACAGGTTGGCAAAACCGCACAGGGCAAAGGAGATGATGGCCTTGGTGCGGGTTGAAATCACCTGCAAACCGGCGGCAGCGACCTCGGTATCGGCTTTCAGATACTCGCCGAAATTCATGTAGGCCACAAACTCGTTGATAATCAGCTTCTGGCCGATAAATGAACCGGCAACGGTGGCTTCATTCCACGGCACGCCAATCACCCACGCCAGCGGCGAGAAAACCCAGCCAAGGATCATTTGCAGCGACAGGTCCGGATGGTTAAACCAGCCGCCCACGCCGGAAAGAATACCGTTAACCAGGGCAATCAGCGCGATAAACGCCAGCAGCATCGCCCCGACGTTAAGCGCCAGCTGCATCCCGGAAGCCGCGCCGGATGCGGCGGCATCCAGCACGTTCGCCGGCGCCTGCGGATCGGCGTCATTTTTTTCCATCGCCGGGTTGTCCCGGGGCTGCTCGGTCTCCGGCACGATAATCTTCGCGAACAGCAGGCCGCCCGGCGCCGCCATAAACGAAGCGGCGATCAGATATTCCAGCGGTACGCCCATCTGAGCGTAACCGGCCAGAACGGAGCCCGCTACCGAGGCCAGCCCTCCGCACATCACCGCGAAAAAGCTCGGAACGGGTCATGGTGGCGATGTAAGGACGCACCACCAGCGGCGCTTCGGTCTGACCAACGAAGATGTTCGCCGTGGCGGAGAGCGACTCCGTGCGCGAGGTTTTGAGTACCGCGCGCAGCGCCCCGCCGAGGATGCGGATAACAAACTGCATGATGCCGAGGTAATAAAGCACGGCGATCAGCGATGAGAAGAAGACGATGACCGGCAGGACGCGCAGGGCAAAAACAAACCCGCCGCCGCCGAAGACCTCAAACATCTTATCGGAAACCAGCCCGCCAAAAATAAAGCCGATCCCTTCGTTGCCGTAGGCAATCACGTTGGCAACGCCGTTCGATATGGCCAACAGCGCCGTACGCCCGGCCGGTACATAAAGAATTAACGCGCCGATCCCGACCTGGATAATCCAGGCGCCAAGGACGGTGCGCAGATTGATGGCTTTTCGATTACTGGAGAGGAGCACAGCGATGGCTAACAGCACCACCATGCCAATAAGTCCCATGATAATTTGCATACAGAGTCCCTGTGTATTGATAGTTCAGTCTAAAACCCCGCGATTATAACGGCATGAAACCATCACGCTTATTTCAGCTCACACATTTTAAGCAAAACAATGAGATAAAAAGGCAGGAATGAGACACAGGTCACTCAGTAAGACGTTACTGAAGGGAAAAAATCTCTTTTGTATTATCTATCAGGGTATTAGCTATCACTTCCGCGGGCTCAGGGCGCAGCTCGCATAGGGTGGAGAAGACGCGAGCCGCCTGTTCGGGCCGGTTCGGCTGCCCCTGGAAACCGTTCAACGGCATATCCGGCGCATCGGTCTCCAGCAGTAGCGCCGAAAGCGGCAGCTGCGCCATCACATCGCGGGTCTTGCTGGCGCGCGGGTAGGTAATGGTGCCGCCAACGCCAATCTTATAGCCCAGTTGCACAAACCGCTCCGCCTGCTGAAGGCTGCCGGCAAAACCGTGGACCACGCCGGTTCGCGGTAAAGCGTGTTTTTTCAGCAGCATCGCCAGCTTATCGTGGGTGCGTCTGGAGTGGAGGATCGCCGGCAAATCGTAGCGTTTCGCCAGACGTAGCTGCGCCTCAAATACAGAAAGCTGGCGCTCAAACTGCGGATCTTCGCGATAGAGATCGAGACCTATCTCCCCGACCGCGACCAGCTTAGCATCGCGTTTCGCCAGACAGCGCTCAAGCCGTTCAAGGCTGTCGGCGCCATGCCGCTCAATCGCTATCGGGTGGAGGCCCAGGGCGGCGTAGAGCTCGCTATGCTTCTCTGCCAGCGCTAACACGCGGTCAAAGTTATCCGCTTCCGTCGCGGGCACCACGATCTGCGTCACGCCAGCCCGCACCGCCCGGGCAATACTGGCGCTTTCGTCACCGGTGAACGGGGGGAAATCGAAATGGCAGTGGGTATCAATAAATCGCAGGGTCACGCCAGATCCTCACTCTCAAAGCTGGCATCATTGGCCTGCACGGCCGCGATAACCGGAGCCTGGGGGATCTCATTGGCCACCGGCGCCGGCGGGATAACCACCGTTTTCGGCACCGCAATACGCGGCGCATGGCGCAGCAGCGGCGGTCTGTCGGCCAGCAGTTTGCCGACGGTGGCGAGGAAATAGCGCCCGCACTGGCGCCCGGTCTTGTAGTCTTCCAGCAACGCCGGTAGACGACTGCCTAACGCCATACTCTTCAACGGCTTCTGCGGATAAATCTCCAGAATTCTCAGCTTACCCGGCGGTTTTTCAATGAACTCCTGGGTGGAGCGATAGGTGGTTTCGTGGTGCTGTACCAGATTCACAAACGGCTGCAGGCTGCTTTCGCCGAGCCAGCGCTCCATCCGCTTAAACCACTGCGGGGTGTAGTACATCTGGGACGGTACGGTGCGGATCACCACGATGGTTTGCGCCCCGCGACGGGCGGCTTCCTGCACGGGGATCGCATCGCTGACGCCGCCGTCGAGATAGCTCACGCCGTCCAGCAGCACGCCGCTGCGGTAAAAACCGGGAATGGCGCTGGAGGCGCGAATCAGGTCAAGCCAGGTCTGCTGGGTTGGGGAGAAGTAGTTTGGCGTGTAATCATCGCCGCGACAGGCGCACATCCAGAACTCTTTGCCCTGGGCAAAACGATCTTCAGCATAGGCCATCGCCAGCGGCATTTTTTTCGCGGTGCTGTCGACCAGCCAGTCAAGATCGATAAGATTTCCGCCGCGCACAAAACGCATCGGGTCGAAAAACTCGCGGGCGGTGGTGTAGCGGGTGATCACCTTACGGGCATAGCCGGGCTGGTTGCACAGATAGGCCGACAGGTTTTGCGCCCCGGCAGAGGTGCCGAACATCATATCGAACGGGTTAAATCCCGCGCGCATGAATTCGTCCAGCACCCCGGCGGTAAAAATCCCTCTCTGTCCCCCGCCTTCGCACACCAGAGCAAGCCTGCCCGGCTGGAAGGGTTTAACAGATAACGGCGTAATGTTGCCCAACGTAACGGGAATTCGCTGCCCCACCCTGCTTTCCTGTCCTGCTTATTATAAAAACAAAGGTAACGCATTTTTTAACGCCCTGAAACCGAGAAAGCCAGTCACATTGACTGGCTTTATGTAAGACGGTATTTCACACGTTAACGTCTAGGGACGCCGACGGCCGGTGAACAGGCTGACCAGGAACAGGATAATACCGACAACGAAGACAATTTTCGCAGCCCAGGCAGCGGTACCAGCCAGGCCACCAAAGCCCAAAGCGGCGGCAATTAACGCGATCACCAGAAAAATAATGCCCCATCTAAACATACGTCTCTCCTTACCATAGTTAATGACGGTCGATTTTCTGCGCACTCAGGCCGCGCATACACAACCCTGTGGTGCTACACATCCTGCGGAAAGGCCGCAGAATAATTGTTTTAATGAATAGATTTATTTGACGCTAAGGTCGTTCTTCACGCTTTTGACGCCGGATACAGCTTTCGCAATACCTTCCGCCCGCTCCGACTGCTTACTGGATGCGACCGTACCGGATAGATGTACAACGCCATCGGTGGTCTCTACCTTCACGTTTCGCGACGGAACGATATCGTCAGCCAGCAATTTAGCTTTGATCTCGCTGGTCACCGCCGTGTCGCCGGCATAGCCCTTCAGCGAAGCAGATTTTTCGTTCTGCACGCTAAGCTTATCGTTAACGGAGCTCACGCCTTCAACCGCCTTCGCGACGCTAAGCGCCTGCTGGTGCTGTTCTGAACTATCAACCGTCCCGCTTAAGGTGACGACTTTATCTTCAGTTTTCACAGAGATATCGGTGCTGCGAATATCTTTATGATCGATCAGCGCCGCTTTCACCCTGGCGGTGATGGTGCTGTCGTCCATAAAATTCCCGACTTTGTTCATCGAATTATCGACGGCTTGCCCGGCATTGCTTGCTGCAGATTTCGCGCTGTCTACGGTCGAGTTTTCTGCATACGCCGAAGCGCTGATTATTGCTGAGCCCAGGAAGAGGGCCAGGAGTGTCTTGCCGCTCTTAAGTCTTGTCATCGTCGTTCCTCGTTATATCTAAGCAGGTAAAGCAAAATAAGTAGTCTATTAAGCCAGGATTCCAAAAATTACTTATTAAATGTAGTAGATACACGGAAGAGTGCGGCATTAACGGGTAAAAAAGCGCGCAAAACGGTAAGAATTAAGAACTTTCCAGAAAGGGCAAACCGAGGGGAAAATGGCGTGGAGCGCGGCGAAAACCGCGCTCCAAAGAGGATTAGTGCTCGCGGGTTTTACGGAACTGGACGTCTGGGTAACGTTCCTGCGTCAGATTCAGGTTCACCATGGTCGGGGCGATATAAGTCAGGTTATCGCCGCCATCCAGCGCCAGCTGAATTTCATTCTTACGCTTGAACTCTTCAAATTTCTTCGCGTCGCTGCATTCCACCCAGCGTGCGGTCGCGACGTTGACGGACTCATAAATCGCCTCGACGTTGTATTCGCTCTTCAGACGAGCGACAACCACGTCAAACTGCAGCACGCCCACCGCGCCGACGATCAGATCGTTATTGGCGATCGGCCGGAATACCTGCACCGCGCCCTCTTCCGAGAGCTGTACCAGTCCTTTCAGCAGCTGCTTCTGCTTGAGCGGATCTTTCAGGCGAATACGACGGAACAGTTCCGGCGCGAAGTTCGGGATACCGGTGAACTTCATCATTTCGCCCTGGGTGAAGGTATCGCCAATCTGGATGGTGCCGTGGTTATGCAGGCCAAGGATATCGCCCGGATACGCTTCTTCCACGTGCGAACGGTCGCCGGCCATAAAGGTTAGCGCGTCGGAGATCACCACGTCCTTGCCGATACGCACCTGGCGCATCTTCATGCCCTTCTCGTACTTACCGGAAACCACGCGCATAAAGGCCACGCGGTCGCGGTGTTTCGGGTCCATGTTAGCCTGAATTTTAAACACGAAGCCGGTGAACTTATCTTCCGAGGCTTCCACCGTGCGGGTGTCGGTTTTACGCGGCATCGGCGCAGGGGCCCACTCCACTAAACCGTCCAGCATATGATCGACGCCAAAGTTACCCAGCGCGGTTCCGAAGAATACCGGGGTAATTTCGCCCGCCAGGAACAGCTCTTTATCGAACTCGTTAGACGCGCCCTGCACCAGCTCCAGCTCATCGCGCAGCTGCTGCGCCAGGTCTTCACCCACCGCCGCATCAAGCTCCGGGTTGTCTAACCCTTTCACGATGCGCACTTCCTGGATGGTGTGGCCTTTACCGGTCTGATACAGGTAGGTTTCATCTTTATAAAGATGGTAAACGCCCTTGAACAGTTTGCCGCAGCCAATCGGCCAGGTGATCGGCGCGCAGCCGATTTTCAGCTCGTTTTCCACTTCATCCAGCAGCTCCATCGGGTCACGGATGTCGCGGTCGAGTTTGTTCATAAAGGTGAGGATCGGCGTATCGCGCAGACGGGTGACTT
>OFCN01000982.1_pt1 | contig 10476 bp, 9 predicted proteins | sample 1520801 | NCBI WGS metagenome assembly OFCN01 (sample SAMEA2699029, study PRJEB24076) | metagenome | biome: Human gut stool | place: Spain | collected 2012-03-20 | reverse complement strand
TATAGCTAGTGCTAATTGTTCATCAGCAGCTTTACGCGCTTGTCGCTCTACCTCTGATTCAATGCCAACAGAACCACTTTCTAAGATGAGGTTTTCAATTTCAGAACTATACTCAAGAGCATATAGTAAAGCTAATCGTGCCCCCATGGAGTATCCCATGAGAGAATAGCTTTCACCAGCCACGGCAGAAATTACCGTATGTAAATCGTTGAGCATAGTAGGAATAGAAAAGGCAGTCTCATCCTCTGGAATATCCGAATCCCCATGTCCAATCGTATCGATACGGATAAGTTGATAGCCTGGCACAACGATGCCATCCCAGGTATAACCAGACTCAGAAAAACCATGTAAACACACAAGAGGTTTACCGGCGCCAGCTAGCGTCACCCCATATCGATACTCACCAAGATCGACATACATGCGAAGTGCTGGATTGAATAGGGAGTTATCTATAATACTGCAAGCATATTGGCTCATAGTTGGTCCTCCTTGTTTGTAGGAATCGTCGTATATAGCGCATGTAATTCCCGACTTCGTTCTTTAGATGTGGGGATTTCAATAACGTGAACACCTGCTGTTCCAACATAGTTTTGTAACGCATTTTTCAATTCATCATTGCTCGACACACATACAAAGTCGATACCATATAGTGTCGCAAGGCCACTATAGTCTAGGCCTTGTGCGGTACTAAATAAATAATCAAAATGCGGCGTTCCCTTTTGCGGCAAATATTCAAAAATGCCACCCCCATCATTATTGTGAACAATGATGGTTACATTTAATGGGTGCGTTTTCGCCACGGCGAGGCCATTCAAATCGTGAAAGAAGGTTAAGTCCCCCGTAAGCAATACGGTAGGCATGCCATTTGTAGCGATGCCAAGGGCGGTAGAAACGGTACCATCAATACCGTTAACGCCACGGTTACCATAGATAATAGCACTGTGACGATTACCAGACCAGAAATAATCCATATCTCGAATACTCATACTATTGGCAACCACAAGTTGGCTATTCTTCGGCAACAATTCTTGTAATAGATGAATCGTATATCCTTCAAATAGCTCTTGTTCCCTAGCTACTGTATCGAGTTGTTTACGGCCTACACCGTCTGCATCAATCCACGTAGCCAAATAGCCATTATCAACTGTATTGAGTTCCTCATCAGCGACTTCTGCATGGACCTCATTTGCCATTACATGAAGCTCAGAAATCTCCATATTCAGTGCATCAACCAAACCTTGTGGTGTCGATTGTACAAAGAGGATCGTGTTTCCTGCAGGGTTTGTATAGTCCATTGTAGGGCTAACAGATATGATTGGGATATGTTGCATGGATGCCACCCACTGCTGAACGCGTTTAGATACGACCATCTGACCAATTTGTAACATGCAATCTGGTCGCAATGTATCTCGATACACCTCTTGTGAAAGCAATGCATCATAAGATGTAATGACTCGTTCATCATAAACACGACGCATATTGGACAATGGATCACCTAATATTGGCGCATGGAATATATTAGATAGACCAAGAATGGCATCGGCATCCTCAAGATTCGTACTTGGCCCTGCTAAGATAAGCACTTTTTTATTTGCAAGGAGGTCATAGATAGTGCATGCATCACCTGGCTGAATAGCAGCCGGAACAACAGAAAATGGTTGCCTGCCACATTCAAAATGTTTCCTATCTAACTCCGGTACCAATGGCTCAAAGAGCGGTACATTAATATGTACCGGTCCCCTTTTCACATCCATAGACTTCATATAAGCCTTACGAGCTACTAGGCGCGGATATGTATAGTAATGCTCCTGTTGTGGTACTGCCAATTCCTCGTAATAATTAACAGCTGTACCAAATATTTTTTGTTGATCTACCGTTTGTGGAGCCCCTACATGTTGCAATGTATGAGGCCTATCTGCGGATAAAATAATCAAGGGTACACCGCTATATTGTGCTTCTAGTACAGCCGGCATATAATGTACTACCGCTGAGCCCGACGTGCACACGAGAATTACAGGCTTTCTATGGGTCTTTGCGATGCCTAAGGCCATAAATCCTGCTGACCTTTCGTCAATATTCATATAGGTTTCAAAAGCACCGTGTTCCCTAAATAGCATGGCCATCGTTGTAGAGCGCGAACCAGGGCTAAACACAGCATATGTGATGCCTAATTGGGCGAATTCATCCACCAAGGCGGCGATATATTCATTCATGTAATTTCTCCGTAATATAGATGAGGATATATTCCTCATCATATTTTTTCGCACTAGATCTTTACCATTTACAATGCATCTAGAATAGTACGCATTTTATTATTAGTCTCTATATATTCTTCATCCGCATCAGAATCGGCAACCACACCACATCCTACATAGGCATAGAGAATATTATCCATAATCAAGGCAGAACGAATGGCAACGACAACAATGCCATCCCCCATATCCTTCATAAAACCAAATGGTGCAGCGTACATACCGCGCTCATGAGCTTCGTATGTTTCTAAGAGAGCCATCGCCTTCTCTCGTGGTTCACCACCAAGAGCCGGTGTTGGATGTAGTAATTTTGCCCATTCTACGAGAGATTTTGTGCTATCTTTTGCAGTAATAATAGTACGTAAATGATAGAGATGAGCTAGCTCCATAATGCCAGTTTCCCCCACCGTAACGTCTGGAGTGATTTGCTTCATCGTGTTCACGATACGGTCACGGACGATATTATGTTCAAAGAGATTTTTCTTATCACTTAGCAACTGTTCCTTAGTCCACGCATTAGGGCCATCCTTTGGCGCGGTTCCAGCCAGTGCATAACTAAGGATTTCGCTACCACGATGACGCACCAAAATTTCAGGAGAGGCCCCCACAAAGGTGCGCCCATCCTTCTCATAACCAAAGATGAAACAGTTCGGATTATTTTCAACCAAATTGGTCAAGATACTCGCCACATTAAACGGTGTATCACTTGTGAATTGCACCTCACGGGATGCGACTACCTTTGTCATCTCTCCACGGCCGATGCCATCTGAAATGGCATTCATCAAGCGGTCCCAATCGCCTTTATCATCACTAGTTTCACGGAAATCATGACGAATATGAGGCACTTCTATATCTTCGATGCTAACACTTTCACCAGCATGCAAATAAAAGGCTTCTCCATTTTCTACGATGTAGTAATGGGTGAACGCAATCATTTCATGCCCCATTCCCGACCACTTAGGATCCTTTGATGTGTCAAAAAAAGTATCCCCATAAAATACATACGCATAATTATGGCGGTCCTCATCATCTTTAACTGTGGCTAGACGTTTAGCGCCTACAACAATACGATTACTTTGCCGGTCCACCCAAAAAACACGTTCCTCATTGGGGAAATTAAGCCAAAAGGCTACAGGACTATTCAGTTGTAACGGTTCTTTATTATAAATCATAATGGTATATCGCTATTACAAAGAAAACAGACTCTATTACATCACCAAATGTCATCTACATTGGTGTTTCTATGTATATCGATATTATTATATCACGGGTACATACTAAATTATAGGCAATAAAAATCCCCTACACCGTATGCATACGCATATAGTATAGGGGATTATGTATTATTTGAAAGCTTTTGCGCCAATATCCTTACGATATTGCATGCCCTTAAATGTAATATGATCAACGCGCTCATAGGCACGGTCTAAAGCGGTTCGCAAATCCTTACCCAGCCCCACAACGCCAAGAACACGACCACCATTCGTGACATAATGGTCACCTTCTAACTTCGTACCAGAATGGAAAATGATGGATGTATCATATTGTACAAGTTCACCTAAGATGACATCGCCTTTAGAAGAGGTTTCGGGATAGCCTTTTGAAGCGAGAATGACACAGGCAGCAGAAGAGTCTTTCCATTTCACCATATTAGGTTGTAATGTACCTGTAGCACAGGCCATCATAATTTGTCCTAAATCACCTTCCAACAATGGTAATACCACTTGTGTCTCTGGATCGCCAAAGCGTGCATTAAATTCTACCACCTTCAAACCTTCATTGGTAATCATAAGGCCTGCATAAAGACAGCCCACATATGGCATACCTTCCTTTGCCATGGCTGCTACCATAGGCTCTAAAATGGTCTTCATGGCTTCATCGCGCAATGCATCAGTTAGCACAGGTGCTGGTGCATAGGTTCCCATACCGCCTGTATTAGGACCCTTATCACCATCAAAGATGCGCTTATGGTCTTGAGAGGCAATCATAGGAACTACGGTCTTACCATCTACAAAGGCAAGAAGGCTCGCTTCTTCACCTTCCATAAATTCTTCGATAACAACGGTACTGCCAGCCTCACCAAAGCGATTTCCACTTAGCATGTCATCAACGGCTGCATTAGCTTCTTCAACAGTCATTGCCACTACAACACCCTTGCCAGCTGCTAATCCATCTGCTTTTACTACAATAGGTGCTCCGGTTTTGGCGATGAATTGTTTTGCTTCATCTGCATTAGAGAATACACCGTAAGCAGCTGTAGGGATATTATATTTTTTCATAAGATCTTTAGCAAAGACCTTAGAACCTTCCAATTGAGCAGCCGCCTTGGAAGGTCCAAACACAGGGATTCCTGCTTCATGCAACGCATCTGCAAGACCTGCCACAAGAGGCGCTTCAGGACCTACAACAACAAGGTCCACCTTATTATCTTTCAAAAAACGGATAAGATGATCCGTATGAGACCAATCAATGCCTACTAGTTCAGCACAATTTTTCATAGCCGCACTGCCAGGAACGGCATACACCTTTTCTACACTCGGACTGATGGATAAACGCCACGCTATAGCGTGTTCGCGGCCGCCATTACCGATTACGCAAACCTTCATAGTTACCTCTAATGTTTAAAATGACGAATGCCTGTAAATACCATCGCAATACCTGCTTCATCAGCAGCCTTAATGGATTCTTCATCACGGATAGAACCACCTGGTTGGATAATAGCAGCTATGCCATGTTTAGCCGCTGTTTCTACGGTATCGCCAAATGGGAAGAACGCATCAGATGCAAGAACAGCCCCTTTTGCAGCCTCTCCAGCTTGTTCAAGGGCAATTTTAGCCGATCCAACGCGATTCATTTGACCGGCACCAACACCTAGTGTTCGTTTCTCGTTAGAAATTAAGATAGCATTGGACTTTACATGCTTTACAAGCTTCCATGCAAATTCAAGAGCTTTCCATTGTTCTTCCGTAGGTTGCGCCTTTGTAACAACCTTATAATTAGCACGGTCTTCTACGATGTCATCTTCCGTTTGTACGAGCATACCGCCAGATACCTTTTTCACAGTTACTTGGCCAGATTCAGGCTTAGATAACTCGATGAGACGAATATTTTTCTTCGCTTCCAAAATATCTAGAGCTTCCTTTGTGAAAGCTGGCGCCATGATAACTTCTAAGAAAATCTTGCTCATTTCTTCGGCAGTGGCCGCATCAACTTCGCGATTTAACGCAACGATGCCACCAAAAGCGGATACAGAATCGGCTTCATAGGCATTGACATACGCATCGTGCAATGTGGATGCCGTTGCGGCACCGCATGGATTAGTATGTTTAATAATACATGCCGCAGGGTCCGTAAATTCCCACACCATATTCCACGCAGCTTCCATATCGACGATATTGTTATAAGATAATTCCTTACCGTGTAGTTGTTTTAATGCCCCCATGCCGTGAGCCTTGCCAATTTCTTTATAAAAAGCTGCCTTTTGATGAGGATTTTCGCCATAACGAAGGTCCATAACCTTTTCATAAGCACTTAAATATTCAGGAGGTGTAGGGCCTTCTCCAATAACACCACTCATATAATTAGCAATCGCCGTATCATATGCAGCAGTATGAGCAAATGCTTCTTTAGCGAGTGCAAAACGATAGTCTTGCGTCAATGCGCCATTCGTTTTAAGCATTTCTAGAATTTCATCATAGTGATCAGGGTTAACCACAATGCCTACATATGCATTATTTTTAGCCGCAGAGCGCACCATAGTCGGGCCCCCAATATCTATATTTTCAATAGCATCTTCTAATGAAACATTTGGTTTTGCAATCGTTTCGCGGAAAGGATATAAATTTACAACCACTAAATCGATTGGTAAAATACCGTGTTCTTCCATAGCGGCTTGATGCTTTGCATTATCACGAATCGCTAAGATGCCACCATGTACCTTTGGATGTAACGTCTTTACACGACCATCCATCATTTCAGGAAAACCGGTAAGAGATTCTACAGCCTTTGCAGGAACGCCTGCATCAGAAATAGCTTTCAACGTGCCACCTGTAGAATAGATAGTCACCCCTAAGTCTACAAGACCTTTGGCAAAGTCGACAATACCTGTTTTATCAGAAACACTAAGTAATGCGTTTTGAATCATCGTTCCTCCTAAATATAATGTACAATGCGTCCTTCTATACGTAATGCATCTTCACAGAACAAGCGAAGTGCTTCACGATAGGTCGCATGTTCTACGGGCAATAATCGTTCGGACAAAGTATCCTCTGTATCATCTGGATATACAGAAACCGTATTTTGCATGATGATAGGACCTGTATCCATACCGGCATCTACAAAATGAACGGTACAACCTGTTACTTTTACGCCCGCATCAATAGCCTGTTGATGACCATGAAGCCCTGGAAAGGATGGCAATAGAGCAGGATGAATATTTATGTTCATAGCGAGCAATAAGACCAGCCCCTACAATACGCATGTAGCCTGCCAACACAATACCATCAACACAATACGGCTCAAGAGCATCCAATTGAGCTTGTTCAAAGGCTTGCTTTGAATCAAATTGACTACGTTCAATAGCAATAAGTGGAATGCCCCATCCTTTAGAGCGTTCTACAATACCTGCATCTGCATGGTCTGTAATAATAACGACAAACTCGCCATTGATAAGGCCCTCTTGCATCGCCTTGTACAAGGCTTCGCCATTTGAGCCTCTACCACTGGCAAATAGAGCAAGACGCTTTTTAGATACGGAATTAGTCATTAAATACCGCCCCTTTTACGACAACAGGACCTTCGCCTGTAACGATACGACCAATTTCATATACAGCTTCATTTCGGCTTTCAAGATTAGCTTTCACCGTATCTACATCATCGGCATCGACGATGAGAATCATACCGATACCCATGTTAAACGTACGGTACATTTCATGCCAATCCACATTGCCCCATTCTTGCACTTTTGTAAACACAGGAAGACGTGGCCATGTATCACAATCTACCTCAGCAGTTACGCCATTTGGTAGTACACGTGGGATGTTTTCATAGAAACCACCGCCCGTGATATGAACCATACCTTTGATATAGTTTTCTTTAATCAACGGTAATACAGCTTTAGGATACAAGCGTGTTGGTGTTAATAGTTCTTCCCCAAGGGTTTTACCAAATTCTGGAATGTCTTGATCTATAGAGAAACCCTTATGGTCGAAAACGATTTTACGAACCAAGGAGAACCCATTGGAATGAACACCGGAGGATGGCAAACCAAGAATGACATCACCAGATTTAATATGTTCACCTGTAATCAGTTTAGGACGGTCTACAATACCTACGGCAAAACCTGCCACATCATAGTCACCTTCACCATAGAAACCAGCCATTTCAGCTGTTTCCCCACCAAGGAGGGCGCAGCCAGATTCCTCGCAGGCATTAGCAACACCGCGTACGATATCAGCGACTTGTACGGGATCAAGTTTACCAACCGCTACATAGTCTAAGAAGAACAGAGGCGTTGCCCCTTGCACAAGAATATCATTTACACTCATGGCCACACAGTCTTGTCCAATCGTATCATGTTTATCCATCATGATAGCGAGGCGCAATTTTGTGCCAACACCGTCTGTGCCAGATACGAGCATTGGTTCTTCCATGGAATGACCTGCTAAGGAGTATAGGCCACCAAAGCCACCTAAATCACCTACAACACCTGCTGTGTATGTTCTTTTTACGGATTCTTTCATCAACTCTACGGCTTTATTACCGGCATCGATATCTACACCTGCATCACGATAGGTTAATCCTGTTTTATTCGAGCACATATTTGACCCCTTCCTCTTGTTCTGTAGGCACATCTACCCTGTAATCGCCATTGAAACAAGCGAAACATAAATCCGCTTCTGGCACGCCGCTAATAGCTCGGCACAAGCCTTCTTTTGATAGATAATGCAATTTATCTGCCTTAATATAATCTCTAATTTCTTCAATTGTATGTGTGGCCGCAATCAATTCTTTACGAACCGATGTATCAATACCATAGTGACAAGAATATTCGATAGCCGGCGAGCTAACACACATATAGATTTCCTTAGCGCCTGCCTCTTTTAACATCTTAACGATAAGGCCACTTGTGGTACCACGCACGATAGAGTCATCGATTAATACAATACGTTTACCGCCTACAACCTCTGGCATAGCATTTAGCTTCATACGCACAGCTAGTTCCCGCTCTTCTTGATTAGGTTTGATAAATGTACGTCCACTGTATCGATTTTTAATCAAACCTTCTGCAAAAGGGATGCCCGACGCACGAGCATATCCAAGAGCAGCCGTCGTGCCAGAGTCGGGAATAGACATGACGATATCTGCATCATATTTAGTTTCATTATATAGTTCACGTCCCATATTGAGTCGTGTTTCATATACAGATTGGCCATCAATTTTACTATCGGAGCGCGCAAAATAAATATATTCAAAGACACAAAGTTTTTTATCAATTTTTTGAGATTCTGCATAGATTGTGCTGCGCACACCACGATCATCGATGATAACCATTTCACCTGGGTCAATATCGCGAATAAATTCAGCTTTTATAGCATCAAAAGCACAGCTTTCACTAGATAAAACATACCCATGTTCAGTCTTACCTAAGCAAAGAGGTCTAAAGCCTTGAGGGTCGCGAAGCCCAACGAGAGAGTCATTAGTTGTAATAACCAAGGAGAAGGCCCCTTCGATTTGTCGAGCCGCATCAGCAATGCGTTCCTCTTGCGTTTCAGCCTTAGAACGAGCGATTAAGTTTACGATAACCTCTGAATCCATAGTTGTTTGAAAAATGGAACCATCTGCTTCAAGTTGACGACGGATGCCTAGAGCATTCGTCAAATTGCCATTATGGGCTACTGCAATTTGGCCACCTTGATAATGGATTACAAGAGGTTGAATATTACGTGGGTTATTAGAGCCAGTTGTAGAATACCGAACATGACCAGTCCCCATATGGCTTTTTAATGTTGGTAATTCCTTGATAGCCTCAGTCAATAAACCCATACCTTTTTTTAGAGCCACTTCATTACCATCGGTAATAGCGATACCTGCACTTTCTTGACCGCGGTGTTGAAGGGCAAACAATCCCCAGTATACATATCGTGCAACGTCAACAGTGCGGTCAAACACACCAAAGGCGCCACATTCTTCATGCCATTTGTCAAAAATTGGATCGTAGTTCATCAATAACCCCCAGGTTATGCACGTTCGCCCGTTAAGCGGAATAACATTTCTTTATAAGCTTCTTCGATATTGCCAAGGTCGCGACGGAAACGGTCTTTATCGAGTTTTTCACCTGTTGTTGCATCCCAGAAACGGCATGTATCAGGAGAAATTTCATCACCCAATAAAACTTCACCATTATGGGTACCAAATTCTACCTTGAAATCTACAAGGGTCACATTTTTAGTAGCCAAAAATTTCTTCAATATATCATTTACCTTTAAAGTAATTGTAGAAATTACATCAAGTTGTTCTTGAGTAGCCCAACCAAGTGCTGTAATTTGGGATTCGTTGGCAAATGGATCGCCTAATTCATCATTTTTATAGCAGAATTCAAGGATTGGGTGTTTAAGAGGAGTACCTTCTTCAATACCAAAGCGTTTAGCCATAGAACCAGCTGCAATGTTGCGAACGATAACTTCTAGAGGAATGATATTCAATGTAAGTACTGTTTGATTACGATCATCTTCGCGACGAACGAAGTGAGTAGGTACGCCTTCTTTCTTCAATAATTCAAAGAAGAAGGAAGAGATTTTATTGTTCAATACGCCTTTGCCAAGGATAGTATCATGTTTCTCGCCGTTAAATGCGGTAGCATCATCTTTGTAATGAACAATGTACTCGTCTTTGTTATCTGTTTGATATACTTGTTTTGCTTTACCTTCATACAATAATGTTAATGTTTCCAAGTTGATGTTAGCCATGATGTGTCTCCTTTTACTCTTATCTATTCAAAGATGTATAAATGATGATGTAAACGCTTCAAACGATTATAGTTTAATGGCACCTTGTAATTCAGCATTGTCCGCTAATACTTTTTCAGCCATATCTTTGCGATACTGTACATATCGGTCTTTCAATTCTTTGTTGAAAGCTGCTCCAATTTGGACTGCAAAAAGTGCTCCGTTTTTAGCACCATCTACAGCCATAGTTGCTACAGGCATACCAGATGGCATTTGAA
>OFCN01000972.1_pt1 | contig 10560 bp, 5 predicted proteins | sample 1520801 | NCBI WGS metagenome assembly OFCN01 (sample SAMEA2699029, study PRJEB24076) | metagenome | biome: Human gut stool | place: Spain | collected 2012-03-20 | reverse complement strand
TTCAATTTTATGCTAAATCACATACCAAGACGTTTGCTATAAATCACTGTGAAGAGGGGCGCATAGAGTGCAAGTTTTCATCTGGTGAGTATTTATATATGGGGCCTGGGGATATGTCGTTAGGTTGGCATATACGCGCTGATTATCAACATGAAAATTACTTTCCTACAAAATTATTTAAAGGAATTGTATTATTAGTAGATGTTGAAAAAGCTCAACCCGTATTAGATGCACTTGTTAGTGATTCTCGAATTGATTTGACTGAGTTGGCCAATCGGTTTTGTGAGCATTCTGATTTTGGTATGATGATGGAAGAAACGGAAACTGTTCGTCACATTTTTTCCAGTTTATATAATGTGCCAGATCAAATAAAAGAGCACTATTTTAAATTAAAAGTGATTGAAATCTTTTTATTATTATCTGTTATTTCTACAGCCAATCCTGAAAAGAGAAGTACCTATAGAAAGCAACAGGTAGATATTGTAAAAGCTATAAGTGAATATGTATCGACACAGTTCATGAAGCGTATTACTATTGACTCCTTGTCTGAACAGTTTGATATTCCTACATCTACCCTGAAACGTTGCTTTAAAGGTGTATTTGGTACAACTATACATCAATATCTAAAAGAATGTCGTATTAATGCGGCAAAGCGATTGCTTCAAGACTCAGATCAGTCTATTTTAGAAATCGCTAATGCGGTAGGGTATGAGAATGGTAGTAAGTTTACTAGTGCATTCAAAGAGGCTACTGGTGTAACGCCAAGTGCTTATCGTAAGGTTTAAATAATTTGGGCCTTATATTATCCTAGCTAAAAATTTTTGTGCTTTAGTCTAGGTTTGATAGTCTATGAAAATTAAATATTGTCCGAAACGTATGTTTTTGGTCTATTCGGAGTAGATATGTATAATACACTTTGCTACTATTAAATCTGTAAATGATTTTCAATGTCATTTGGCTGTAGTGGTAAAGTGTATTTTTATATGCATGGTTAAATATATGTTTGGAGGAAGTTTAATGAATAGGAGTTGGGTGCGGGCAAGGAGATATGTCATACTATCCTGCGCAGTAGCGTGCTGGTTGCAAATGCCGGTGGTTATGGCGGACAATGCGACTGTAACAACCGATGTGGTTCATGTTCGCGGTACATGGGCTGAAGAGCAGGCAAAACAAGAGTCTCAACAGACGACGATTATCACGAAGAAGGATATTGTCAAAAAGCAGGCAAAATCCGTAGAAGATATTGTATTTTCCGAAACTGGCGTATCTAGAACCGTCGATTCGATGGGGCGCGTCGGCGTATCTATCCGTGGAGCGGATCCTCGTCATACCTTGATTCTTGTGGATGGACAGCCTGTGATGGGCGACCTTGCCAAATATCAAGGTGCTGGTGATGAATTACAACGTCTCGGTACAGAAAATGTGGAACGTATAGAAATTATCCAAGGTGCAGCCAGTGCTAAATACGGATCCGATGCCATCGGTGGTGTTATCAATGTTATTACCAATAAACCGCGTAAAACCGCTGGCCTTCAGTTTAATGCGGAAGGTCGTAGAACTAAAGGCGACGGTGATATCGTACCGTTTTCCAATTTCTTTATGCGCGCTGATTCTGGCTCATTAGGTAAGTTAAAAGTTAATATTCACGGTAGTAAACGTGACATTATGCCTATTTATGCCAGCGAGCAGCGTCGTATCAGCGCTATGACCAATGATGAAGACCATGGTTTTTTAAAGAATTCCCTACGGTATTACGGTACAAATTCCAATATAGGTTTGGCCGCTACGTATGATATTAATGATAAACAGTCTTTGGGAATCCGTATCGATCGGTATAATGAAGACTTGGAACGATATGTAAAGCGCAGTACTTCTTATTTGGAACCTCAGGTTCATTATAAACGGGATTTAGACAGGAATAATCTTAATTTGACGTATACTGGTCAGGATAATAAGAGTTCGTGGAAAGCGGAACTGAATTATACGCGGACCAAAGAAGATGATGTAACATTAACCAGTGACTATGGGAACAGTACCTATGAAGGGAAAAATACATTAAACTATGTGGATAATGTAGATCATCGTCAATGGAGCGTAACACTCGGGGCAGACACGCAAGTCAATAAGAAACATCTCTTGTCTTATGGTATTGGGTTTATACGGGAGACAGGCGAAGGTAGCAGACTTAAAAATGCGCCTCATACCTATAAACGGCATATCGATCCCTGGGATTACGATAAAAGTCTAGCTGTAAAAAACGGTGTTCCTTCATCCACAATTTATGACCATTCTTTCAGAAAAAACGACGCTGGTGTAGAGCAGTGGAATAAGGAGAAAGAATGGTATAACGGGGATAAAAGTAAGCCAAATACATTGCCAGAATTTACTTACGAAGAATATCTTCAATATTTGGATCCTCAGGCGGGAATTGATTCGGCGGCCGTAATGGGGCTTGTGGATGGCCCCGTGACGGAGCGTACGCTGAAAAAACGGAATCCTGAAGCTTATGCGCGATATCAGCAGTTTGCTAAACGTTTATTAGCGGAGAATAAAGAATTTATTGAAGACTATCATTTTAATAAGGAGGGCCGAAAAGATGAAAACGGTAAGTATTATCCAGCACTTTATGATGCCTATTTACCGAGCTTTTACTATGGCGCCGTACCGGATTTTGATTCTACGAAGTTGAAGTTAAACGGAGCTTATTTTAAAGAAGAATATTTAAAACGCGTTAATCAACAGACCGCAGGACGTGCGGAGATCAAGAAGCAGAATTTCTTTATTCAGGATACGTGGCAGGTTAATAAAAATACTACTTTATCACCAATTATAAGACTGGATCATAGTGATTTATTCGGCTCTAACTGGTCTTTTAATTTCGGCATGACTCACAATGTACATGGAAATGTACACCGCAGATTAAAGGCTAATGTGGGTACCAGCTATACGGAACCCGGTATGGGCGAGCTGTATTATAACTGGGAAATGTATGGCCCGAATATTACAAATGCCACAATCGGTGGCGGTGAAGCCCGATTAGGTTGGTATTGGGTTGGAAATCCGAACCTTAAACCAGAGAAATCCATGAATTTCGATCTTTCTTTGGAAGGGGAAAATAAAAATACCTATGGTAAAGTAACCGTATTCCACAATAATATTCGGAATTATATGTCGATTTACAATACGGGATATTTGATGGATTTTTATCCTCAGTATGATGAATCTACCACATATGGAGCGGCGAAATTTGCGCATGCGCCGGATATGATTTACAGTTTCCGTAATATCGGCAAGGCCCAAATCACAGGTCTTCAATTTGAAGTGAAACAGACTTTGAATAAGCACTGGAAAGCTCGTTTGGGATATACGTATTTACGAGCGCTTAATAAGAGCGATAAAGATATGCCTCGTGAATTACTGGATAAACCTCGTCATAAAGTGGATATCGGTGTAGATTTTGAGGATAAGTCTAGCGGATGGAGCGGTAGCCTGTGGGGCGATTATTATATTCATATGCTGGATAGTAACTCCTTGTCTGGTGGCGGTAATTATATGGTATCTTATATTGATCCTAATAATTCCGATCGTTCCGTTATCAGATATAATTTGAATAATAGAAGAACCGCCGATATGTATGAACATAAAACTTACGGCATATGGAATTTGATGATTCAAAAGAAGATTGATAAGGATTCACGAATCTATTTCGGTATTGATAATCTCTTTAACCATCGTGATGATGATCGGGCTTTATCGGCTCGAGTATATCGTATTGGATTAAATATGAAATTCGGTTTCGGTTCAGGTGAAAGTAAAACGAAACTTACGAAGGAGCAGTTTGAATCGTTACCTCCGGTTATGCTGCAAGATTTTATTACGCGTCCTTTCGATACAGACAGAAAACGAGGTACGGAATTGGTAGGTGACTATCGTGTACGTAATGATAGTCATCTTGGATCCGATCGTCCTGCTACGCGGGTGACGACTACTAGTTACGTATCCGACGAGGCGGCAAAGAATCTGGCGGATCGGAAGGAACACGGCTTGAATCAACGTATACGTGTCGGTGTCGATGCTCGCATTAACGATAATACGAATATACGTGTTGTAGGCAGTGCTTCTGGCCAAGCTGGTGTAGATAGCAGTCATGAAACAGAAGGCTCTAAAGGCTTTAATCATCAACGTCTCGAAGAAGTAGATGTAACACATCACGGTTCTAAATGGGATCATAGTGTTGGTCGTATTACTGAATCTATGGGGGTTACAGGTTATTGGTTTAATAAAGAATATGACGGCCTTCGTAGTGTTTGGACGAATAAGAATACTCAAGTCCGTATCGGTGTGGGAACCTTTAAACATAGTACGGGAATTAGCGATAGTGCTTATACTCATGCTATTTATACGCATTTTAAACGGGTTCCAACGGTAGAGGAATTCTTAGGTGTTACTATGGATTCGGACGGTGCCAATAAGGAACTCATCGTACCAAATGCAGGGAATACTATTAATTTCTATCAGCAATTAAAAGCCTTGCGCGATAAGGAAGGCACCTTAGATGCGGAGGTAGGTACATTAAAGAAGAAAATCGACGATATGACTTCCGATATCTGGTCTAAAGAATTTATTGACGGCATGTCCGCGGATCAACTGGCTCCATTAAAAGCGGAGCTGGCAAAGTTGGAAGCATCTTTGCCGGATGTGGAAGCTCGTGTGGCGAAAGAACGGGAACCGTTGCGAGCTGCGCAGTTTGATGTGTTGCGCCGGATGCAGGAAATCGCGGTGAAAGCTTATGGTGCGGATGCGGCTAAACAGACTGTATCGATTAAGATGCCGGATGTGTCAGTAACGTATTCTTATAAATCGCGATACTATGATGAAGATGATGAACAATGGTATGAAGATGAACGTACTTTCACTCAGAAAATAGCACCGGGAACGATTGGGCTTGATAAGAAAAACCCATTGTTTGAAATGAAGTTGAGTGATACCTCTGTTCTTGCTAAGGGCGGAAAACCGTTTATTTCAAATTGGTACAATCAGAATAAGTCGGCTATCGTAGAGGCGTATCGTGCCAAGGCGAAAGATATAGCAACCTATAGTTTCGGTAATAATCCATATACGATGAAATTTGAAGATAATGCCTTTGACGGGCTAGACGAGTCTATTTATAAGGCAAATGTCGTTGATATTAACGACTCTGGCACGTCCGGTCTTATTAACGTAAAAGGAAGTGCCTATTATCCTTCTATGATAGCTTCGTACTTTAATAGCTTGGCTCGAATGCTTGAAAAAGCGGACGGCAACAGTCGTTTGCCGAGAGAAGCGTTAGGAAAATATACAGGTGCTGTTATTCCTTCAATAGGTGTCGTATTGGAGCGGGATACAATTCCACCAATTGAAAAGGCTGCCTATGTTCAAGTTAAACATATGGTAACACCTCGACTTGGCTTAGCTGCATGGTACTTGCGCTCCTTTGGCGGTAGTGACTATCGCTTCTATACGGCGAATGGTAATGCTACAGAAACGCATGAATTCAACAATATGGCTAATATTTTCGGTCTTGGAGCTAAGTATCAATTAAATCATAATGTAAGTATTTCCTTTGACTATGGACAAAACCGTAGTGACTTTGGTCGCTTCATGAATGGCAATACTCATTATGACCATAAGGCTGGATCTGCTCAATTTGATATCAAGGGGCGTGATATAGGTGGTGTACCTCATTTTTGGGCATTGCGCTTTGATGTTGGCCGCGTTGATATGAATAAACCTGGCTCTTGGAATGCCTATGTGGACTATAAATACTTTGCTCATGGCTCCTTCTTCGGCGGCAATGGCACAGAGGCTGTACCTGACCGTTACTTGGATGGTATTAAGAGCTTTACCTTTGGTGGTGGCTATGTGCCAACTAAAGATCTTCTTTTACAAGCATTCTATACATTTGATGCTAAAGGGATTAATAAACGAGATACCTTATATGGATCTGAAAACTTCAAACTTGGGAATTATACTCGTTTCCAAATGACGTATAAATTCTAAAAATTATGTCCGATTTGTCCGAAACGTATATTTTTGGTCTATTCGGAGTAGATATACAAGATACACTTTGTTAACATAAAAATGTAAATGATTTTCAATGTCATTATACTGTTAACAAAGTGTATTTTTGTTTACGTGAAACGACATGATTGTATATTACCTATATGGTTGAGAGATATTGGATTGTGAGGAGGCAACAGTGAGTCGATGGGAACGTACAAAACGCTATTTAGTCCTATCTAGTGCGGTTGCACTATGGCTAAATGCACCTCTCATTGTCATGGCAGATAATGCAGCTGTTACGACAGATGTGGTTCATGTACAAGGTACTTGGGCAGAAGAAGAGGCAAAATTAAATCCACAGCAAGTGCAAATCATTACTAAAAAAGAGATAGAGAAGAAGCAGGCGAAGTCCGTCGAAGATATTATATTTACTCAAACAGGTGTATCTAGAACCGTTGATGCTATGGGCCGTGTTGGTGTATCTATCCGCGGTGCCGAAGCGCGTCACACACTGATCCTTGTAGATGGTCAACCCGTACTCGGCGATTTTGATAAGTACTCTGGTGCAGCAGACGAAGTGCAACGGCTAGGTACAGAAAACGTTGAACGTATAGAAGTTATACAAGGTGCTGCCAGTGCTAAATACGGCTCTGATGCTATAGGTGGTGTAGTTAATATCATCACTAAAAAGGCACAAAAGAAACCATCTTTGCAATTAAATGCAGAAGGTATGCGTCGTAAGAGCGATGGCGATGCGTTCCCATATCAAAACTTTTTCATTCGTGCAGACTCTGGTCAAATGGGGAAATTAAAGGTCGGTTTATCTGGTAGTAAACGTGATCTTATGCCTGTTTTAGCATCCGTTAAACGTCGTGACTCAGGCATGGCTTTTGATTATGCTAAGCATAACTTCAAACCAAATGTACTTCGGTACTATGGTGATGCGGCAGATATCGGCCTTGTAGCAACTTATGATGCAAACGATAAAAATAAATTTGAAATGCGTCTCAACCGTTATACAGAAGATCTTGTACGCGATGTTAAACACTCTGACTCCGACTTAGAGCCTCAACAACACTTTAAACGTACTGCAGATCGTAATACGGCAAACTTGCAATGGTCCTCTCGAGCTGGTAAAAGCGACTGGACTGTTGAAACTAACTACTCCCGCATCAAAGAAAATGACGTAGCCCTCATTAGTTATACTGGTCGTTCTGCTTATGAAGGCTCCAATGAGTTACGCTATATCGATAATATCGACCACCGTCAATTAGACATTCGAGCTAATGCAAATACACAGCTCAATAAAAATCATCTGCTTAGCTACGGCGTAAGCTATGCTCGCGAAGAAGGTTCTGGTAGCCGATTGAAGAGCTCTCCTAATACAAGCACAATGTACATCGATCCATGGGACTATGATAAGAGCTTGCTTGTAGATAAACTAGACCGTCTTGTAAGACGTAAAGGCGATAACAGTATTAAGGTCTATTCTCACATCCACGCATACTCATACACATATGTTCTGCCTCAATGACAACGAAAGCACCCTTAGCACCTAGATAGTCCATCAAGGCATCGGCCACTTCAATATTCAAACGTTCTTGAATCTGTGGTTTTTTAGAATAAACCTCAACTGTGCGTGCTAGTTTGGACAAGCCTGCCACACGTCCATCTGGAATGTAGGCAATATGCGCTTTCCCATAAAATGGCAAGAAGTGGTGTTCACACATGGTATGGAAAAAGATATCCTTTTCTACTACCATATTGTCATCAATAATCTCAAAGGATTTTGACAAATGTTCCTCCGCTGTTTGACCAAGACCTGAAAAAATCTCTTGGTACATACGAGCCACACGAGCAGGTGTTTCCTGCAAGCCCTCGCGGTTAGTGTCCTCTCCTACAGCCTCGATAATCATTTTTACAGCTGCTTCAATCTTTTGTGTATCCATTCTCTTTCTTCCTCTCCATCAGATAGGCTCTCACTTGGCTCAAGAAATACAAGGAACCTGTGACAATCCTAACTGTTTTTTTCTCTTCTTTTTTATCTGTCAATTTCTGCTCTAGAAAATCCTGCCAACTTTGGTAGTTGAGATTTCTAGAATGAGCGGTTGCTTTTAACACATCCTCATCCGTCGCCCGACTATCGTCAAAATGTGTTAGAGTAAGCTTCGCATCTGGAACTCTTTCCAACAAGTCCAACATATCCTCTAAAGCCTTGGTTCTAATGCAAGTAAAGAGGATTTCCTTATGATAATCAGTAAATCGTTCTTCCAGAGTAGCTAATAAAGCCTTGATGGCATGGGGATTGTGGGCCCCATCTAAAATCATCAAGGGTTCCCTAGAAACAACTTCCAAACGTCCAGGCCAATTTGTCTCCTCTAAGGCTTGATCCACTATATCATTTTCTGGTAATTCTCGCCCAGTCTCTTGACAAAAGGTATCCAACAAGGCAAGTGCCATCCCAGCATTCTCTACCTGGTGCAAACCAAGCAGACCTGTCTGGAAGCGACCTTGTCTAAGTGGGCTTGTATAGTCAAAGACTTCGCCAGTCCCCACACTCACTTGATGACTGACTTGATAATCTTTCCCGTAGATGATTCTAGGAGCATCTTTTCCTGCTGCTACACGGTCGATAACAGCTAAAGCTTCTGGGGCAATGTGACCGGTCACCAAAGGAATCCCTTGTTTGATAATTCCAGCTTTCTGCTCCGCGATAGCTTCCAAGCTATCCCCTAGTAAAGCTACGTGATCCAGGCCAATGGTCGTAATACCTGTTAAGATAGGCTGACAAACATTGGTACTATCCAAAAGTCCACCCATACCTACTTCCATAATGGCCACATCGACTTGCTCAGAAGCAAAATAATCATAGGCTATGGCAGTGATAATCTCAAATTCTGTCGTTCCCTGCAAATCATGAACATACTCCCCCTCAAGTAGTGAGCGATAGTCTACCATCAAGGTCTCTAATCTTGCTTCTGGGATAGATTCCTCATCAATGGCAATCTGATCGGTATAATGAATCAGATAGGGTGAGCTAAAGACTCCAACTCTTAGCCCCATCTTTTTCAACATATTCTTCAAAAAGGCTATAGTAGACCCCTTACCATTGGTTCCTCCGATATGGATAACTTTGAGTTTCAGATGAGGATTGCCACGTAGGGCTAATAGCTTCACCATTCTCTCCAAACCAAAATGCGGTTGGTCTGTCCGGTAGTTAGTTATCCACTGATTCGTTTCATTTTTATTCATCTTATTTATACTGTTTCAAGTTTAAATTTTCCGCATCATCTGCCAGACGGATGGCTGATGCAATTTCGACTGCCATCTTGTGGCTGGCTACATCGTGTACACGCACAACTTCTACACCCTTTCTAGCAGCGATACTAGTCACATGAGCTGAAGCCGTATCACGATTGCGGAAACCAGCTTCAGTTTCTGGGTTGACTTCAAATCCATTTTCTTCAAGAATATTGATGACAAAGCGCTTGCGAGAGACTCCTAAAAAGATAGGATAGCCCATTTCATGCAATTTATCAAGGTCACGTAGGAGGATGAGATTTTCCTTTTTGGTTAAACCAAAGCCAATTCCTGGATCCAGCATGATGTTTTCTTTTGCAATACCAGCTTCCTTCGCTCTTACTAGAGCACGGTCAAAGAAAGCTGTCATCAATTCTTCTACTGGTAGTTGTTCAAAGTCTGCTAAGTCTTCCTTTGTAAAAGTCTCTCCAAATCCAAAATGAGGGAAGATAAGTGAACTAGGGTGCTGAGGGCGTGCCATGACTGGATTAAACATGATGACTACCTGAGCTCCAGCCCTGGCAACCACCTCTGCCATCTTCTCATCACCCATGAGGCCTGTAATGTCATTGACTATATTGGCACCAGCATTTAAAGCTGCTTCTGCCACCTGACTCTTCCAAGTATCGACCGAAATCAGAACATCACTTTCTTGACGAATAGCCTGAATGACTGGAACCACACGCTGGATTTCCTCTTCAATCTCAACATAGCTACTTCCAGGTCGAGTAGATTCTCCACCGATATCTAAGATAGTGGCACCTTCAGCTATCAATTTTCTAGCTTGTTTTAAGGCTTCCTCAATAGCAAAAAATTGACCCCCGTCAGAAAAAGAATCTGGGGTGACATTGATAATACCGCAAATAGCTGTTTTTGTAGGATTCTCTCTTTTTTCCACGTTCATCACTCAAATTTCATTTAGATTGGTATTCCTCTATTTTACTGTTTTTTTTGGATTCTGTCCAATTATCCCTCGGTTCCTTGACATCATTAAGACTACAAAAGAGCGCAAAAAAAGGAGAACCTGAGTCCTCCTTTTTCTATATTCTTATTTTTCAGTCAATGCTGCAAGTCCTGGAAGAACTTTACCTTCAAGAAGTTCCATTGAAGCTCCACCACCAGTAGAGATCCATGAGAACTTGTCTGCACGACCAAGGTTGATCGCTGCGGCAGCTGAGTCACCACCACCGATGATTGATTTAACGCCTGGTTGTTTCA
>OFCN01000959.1_pt1 | contig 10656 bp, 7 predicted proteins | sample 1520801 | NCBI WGS metagenome assembly OFCN01 (sample SAMEA2699029, study PRJEB24076) | metagenome | biome: Human gut stool | place: Spain | collected 2012-03-20 | reverse complement strand
CAGTTCTCGCTCGGTATGAGCCAGCGACTGTCCATTGCTGCGAGATTGTGAAGAACAGTAAGTCGAATGCCATTGTGCTGGCAAAAGGAAAGCAGTTGTTGGCAAGTGGTGTAGGTCAGACCAGCCGTGTGGATGCTTTGAAGCAGGCTATCGAGAAAGCCAAAAACTTCGGTTTCGACTTGAATGGCGCTGTAATGGCAAGTGACGCATTCTTCCCTTTCCCCGACTGCGTGGAAATTGCCGGCAATGAAGGCGTAACAGCCGTCATCCAGCCGGGTGGAAGCATCAAGGATGAACTCTCGTTTGAATATTGCAACGAGCATGGCATCGCCATGGTGACTACGGGATTCCGTCACTTTAAACACTAAGGTCATTTACTATTTGACGATTTACTATTTACTATTTGCCGGGAGGCGTCATTGTAGGTGGGGGTCGTCAGATAGCAGATCTGCCAAATAGTAAATAGTAAATCATTTAATAGTAAATCAATAGATGGGATTATTCTCCTTTACACAAGAAATAGCGATGGACCTTGGCACAGCCAATACCATCATCACCACGAATGGCAAGATTGTGGTGGATGAGCCTTCGGTGGTGGCTTTGGACCGTCGTACCGATAAGATGATTGCCGTGGGTGACAAGGCAAAGATGATGCACGAAAAGACCCACGAAAACATACGTACCATCCGTCCGTTGCGCGACGGTGTGATTGCCGACTTCTATGCCTGCGAGCAGATGATACGCGGACTTATCAAGATGGTGAACAACCGTAACCGTCTCTTCTCTCCGTCACTCCGCATGGTAATCGGGGTTCCTTCGGGCAGTACCGAAGTGGAGCTGCGTGCCGTGCGCGACTCTGCCGAGCATGCCGGCGGGCGCGACGTTTATTTGATTTTCGAGCCGATGGCTGCTGCCATCGGTATCGGTATCGATGTAGAGGCTCCCGAAGGCAACATGATTGTTGACATAGGTGGTGGTTCTACGGAAATTGCCGTTATCTCTTTGGGAGGTATCGTAAGTAACAACTCCATCCGCATTGCCGGTGACGACTTGACTGCCGATATTCAGGAATACATGAGCCGCCAGCACAACGTGAAGGTCAGCGAGCGTATGGCTGAGCGTATTAAGATTAATGTGGGGGCTGCCTTGACGGAACTCGGTGAGGATGCTCCTGAAGACTATATCGTTCATGGTCCGAACCGCATCACGGCATTGCCCATGGAAGTGCCGGTATGCTATCAGGAAGTGGCGCATTGCTTGGAGAAGTCTATCTCTAAGATTGAGACAGCCATCTTGAGCGCATTGGAAAATACGCCTCCCGAATTGTATGCCGACATCGTTCACAACGGTATCTATCTTGCCGGTGGCGGTGCATTGCTTCGTGGACTGGATAAGCGTCTGACTGATAAAATAAACATACCGTTCCACATTGCGGAAGACCCCTTGCATGCCGTTGCCAAAGGTACGGGCGTGGCATTGAAGAACGTTGACCGCTTCTCATTCTTGATGCGGTAATGCGAAATTTGTTAAACTTTCTCATTAAATATAATTACTGGTTCCTCTTTCTTCTGTTAGAGGTTGCCAGTTTTATTTTATTATTTCGCTTTAATCATTACCAGCAGAGTGTGTATTTCACCTCTGCCAATGGCGTGGCGGGGAAGGTTTATGAAATATCGGGTGGCATCACTTCCTATTTCCACTTGAAGACGGCCAACGAAGACCTGCTCGACCGCAACATGTGGTTGGAGCAGCGGCTTTCGTTTCTGGAAAATGTCTTGAAGGAGAAAGGATTGGACTCCGCCAGGTTGTACAGCATGGAACGGCTTGCTCCTACGGAGTATCAGATATTCAAGGCGAATGTCATAAAGAACAGCTTGAACAAGGCTGACAATTATATCACTTTAGACCGTGGAACAACAGAAGGTATCCGTCCTGAGATGGGAGTTGTAGATGCCAATGGCGTGGTGGGTATTGTGTATAAGACCTCTCCCCATTACTCGTTGGTTATTCCGTTGCTGAACAGCAAGTCGAGCATCAGCTGTAAGATTGTGGGCAGTGATTATTTCGGTTATTTGAAGTGGGAGGGAGGTAATTCCCGTTTTGCCTATCTGAAGGATTTGCCCCGGCATGCCGAATTCAATCTGGGAGATACAGTAGTGACCAGCGGCTATTCCACCGTGTTTCCAGAAGGTGTTATGGTGGGGACGGTGGATGACATGTCTGACTCGCACGACGGGCTTTCGTATCTGTTGAAGATAAAGCTGGCTACGGACTTTGGAAAGGTGAGCAATGTGCGCGTCATTTCCCGCAACGGGCAGGATGAACAAAAGGCATTGGAGTCGAGGGCGGACGAGAAGTGACTAAGAAATTAGGGATTAGGGGTTAAGGATTAGGGATTAATCATCTTTATATCTTATAACTTATACACTCAATAACTTGTAACTCGTAACTTATAACTCATTAGCGTTGTTAATTAATTATCTGCATAAAATAGGATGGTTCATAGGCTTGGTACTGTTGCAGGTGCTGATATTGAACAATGTGCATATTGCAGGATATGCCACTCCATTTCTGTATATCTACTTGATACTGAAGTTTGAGTCGGACACTCCCCGCAATGCGTTGATGTTGTGGGCATTCTTTTTAGGGCTGGCTGTCGACGTCTTTTCCGACACACCGGGGATGAACGCTGCTGCTACGGTGTTGCTGGCTTTCTTGCGCCCCACTTTCCTGCGGCTGTTCGTGCCTCGTGACACGCTGGATACACTGGTTCCGGCCATCCGTACAATGGGGATTCTTCCTTTCCTGAAATATCTGGTTGTGAGTGTGCTGATACATCACGGCTTGTTGCTTACCCTCGAATTCTTCTCTTTTGCCCATATCGGTACGCTGTTGTTGAGAATTGCGGCAAGTACCCTGCTTACTGTGACCTGCATTATGGCTGTTGAGGGAATAAGAAAGAAAGGATAAAGGGATTAAGGATTAGGAATTGATGAAAGACTATACACTGGAAAAGCGGAAATATGTAATTGGAGCGGCGGCTATTGTCATCGTTCTTATTTACGTGTTCCGGCTGTTCGACCTGCAAATCATGACTGATGACTACAAGAAGAACGCGGACAGTAACGCTTTTCTGAACAAGATACAATATCCATCACGGGGGGCTATCTACGACCGTAACGGTAAGTTGCTCGTGTTTAACCAGCCTGCCTATGATATTACGTTTGTGCCTCGGGAGGTGACGCAGCTGGATACACTCGACCTTTGCAGTGCCTTGAACATTACCCGTGAGCAGTTTGACAAACGGATGAAGGACGTCAAGAACCGCTGGATGAACCCCGGTTATTCCAAATACACCCATCAGGTGTTCATGACGCAGCTTTCTGCCGAAGAGTGCGGTGTGTTTCAGGAGAAGCTGTTCAAATTTCCAGGTTTCTATATTCAGCGGCGTACTATCCGCCAATATACCTATAACTCTGCCGGCCATTTGCTGGGGGACATCGGCGAAGTGTCCAAGAAAGACATTGAGAACGATGACTATTATATTCGCGGAGACTATATAGGCAAGCAAGGCATCGAGAAATCCTATGAAAAGTATCTGCGTGGAGAGAAGGGGGTGGAGATTCTGCTTCGTGACGCTCACGGGCGTATCCAGGGACACTACATGGACGGACAGTTGGACCGTTCCTCCGTACCCGGCAAGAACCTGACGTTGGGCATCGACATTGACCTTCAGATGTTGGGAGAACGACTGCTTCAACACAAAATCGGTGCCATTGTGGCCATCGAACCGGCTACGGGTGAGATTCTATGTATGGTTTCCTCGCCTACCTTTGACCCTCATCTGATGATAGGGCGCCAGCGGGGAAAGAACCACCGCCTGTTGCAGATGGACAAGCGGAAGCCTTTGTTGAACCGTGCCATCATGGGAGCTTATCCGCCGGGCTCCACCTTCAAGACGGCGCAGGCACTGACTTTCCTTCAAGAAGAGATTATCCACGAAGATTATCCGACTTTCCCTTGTGCGCATGGTTTCAATCATAAAGGCCTTCATGTGGGATGTCACGGACATGGTTCGCCTCTGTCGCTGATTCCTGCCATCGCGACCTCTTGTAATTCCTATTTCTGTTGGGGATTGTATCGCATGTTCGGTGATAAAAAATACGGTTCGCCGCAGAATGCCATTACCGTATGGAAAGACCACATGGTATCGCAGGGCTTCGGCTATCGGCTCGGTACCGACCTCCCCGGCGAACAGCGTGGACTGATACCGAATGCAAAGTTCTACGACAAGCCCTATCGGGGTTCGTGGAACGGTCTGACGGTGATTAGTATCTCCATCGGGCAGGGAGAGATTCTCGCCACCCCGTTGCAGATAGCCAATCTGGGTGCCACCATTGCCAACCGGGGGCATTTCATTACTCCGCACATCGTGAAGGAGATAGAAGACAATGAACTGGACAGCATCTATCGCAATCCCCGTTATCCCACCATCGACCGCGAATATTATGAAATGGTGGTGAAAGGCATGCGTGCCGCTGTAGACGGAAGTACGGGTAGCGCCACTTGCCGCATGGCGGGAGCCATCCTGCCGGGTGTGGAGGTCTGCGGAAAGACGGGCACGGCACAGAACCGCGGCAAGGACCATTCTGTCTTTATGGGCTTTGCCCCGATGGACAACCCTAAGATAGCCATTGCCGTCTATGTGGAGAACGGTGGTTTCGGTGCCACGTATGGCGTACCTATCGGTGCCATGATGATGGACCAGTATCTGCATGGAAAGCTGTCGCCCGAGAATGAGATACGGGCGGAAGAATTCAGTAACCGGGTGATACTTTACGGAGATGAGGAGAGATGATGATTAGGGATTAAGGATTAGGGGTTAGGGATGAACGGTGAGTGACTTCAATAGTAAATAGTAAATAGTAAAATCGTAAATAAATTGGTGACAAGGAGAGATAGCATATGGAAATCATTGGACTGGGTGACGATTGTCGTTTACCTGCTGCTGATTGTATTCGGCTGGTTCAGTGTCTGTGGGGCGAGTTATGATTATGGTGACCGTGACTTTCTGGACTTCTCTACGCGTGCCGGCAAGCAGTTTGTCTGGATTATATGTTCCTTCGGGCTGGGGTTTGTGCTGCTGATGTTCTCCTACCTTATATATATAGGGCTGATGCTGTTGCTGATTGTCACGATATTCATTGCGCCCGACACGAAAGGGTCGCGGTCGTGGCTCATTCTGGGGCCGGTCAGTTTGCAGCCGGCGGAGTTTGCCAAGTTTGCCACGGCGCTGGCGCTTGCCAAGTATATGAGCGCCTACTCGTTTACGATGAAGAATTGGAAAAGCTCCCTTATGCTGGCTTTCTTGATTCTTTTCCCCATGTTGCTGATTATCCTACAGCGGGAGACGGGTTCGGCATTGGTGTACTCTGCATTTTTCCTGATGCTTTATCGGGAGGGAATGCCGGGCGTGGTACTGTTCTCGGGTATATGTGCAGTGGCCTACTTTGTGGTGGGCATCCGTTTTGATGCGGTGATGATTGCCGATACACCGACGCCTATCGGAGAATTTGCCGTGCTGCTGATGGTACTGCTCTTTGCCGGAGGCATGGTGTGGGTCTATAAAAAGCGCTGGGAGCCCACGCGGAATATTATCGGCGGTTCGCTGGGAGTGCTGCTCGTGGCTTATCTGATTTCGGAATACGTAGTACCCTTCAACTTGGTGTGGGTGCAGTGGGGGCTTTGTGCACTTGTTATCGGGTATCTTGTCTTTCTTTCTTTAAGCGAGCGCCATTTATCTTATTTTCTGATTGGGCTGTTTGCTTTGGGTTCGATAGGTTTCCTCTACTCCAGCGACTACTTCTTCAATAAAGTGCTGGAGCCCCATCAACAGATACGTATCAAGGTGGTGCTCGGTATGGAAGAGGACCTTGCTGGTGCCGGCTATAACGTGAACCAGTCGAAGATAGCCATCGGCTCCGGGGGGCTGACCGGCAAAGGTTTCTTGAATGGTACGCAGACAAAGCTGAAGTATGTGCCGGAGCAAGATACGGACTTCATTTTTTGCACCGTGGGTGAGGAGGAAGGATTCGTAGGGTCTACGGCTGTACTGTTACTGTTCCTTATTCTTATTTTACGGCTGATTGTCGTGGCCGAGCGGCAGCAATCTCCCTTTGGCCGGGTGTATGGTTATTCTGTGCTTAGTATATTCTTGTTCCATCTATTCATCAATATAGGCATGGTGCTGGGGCTGACCCCCGTCATCGGTATCCCGTTGCCTTTCTTCAGTTACGGAGGTTCTTCTCTCTGGGGATTCACAATCTTGCTGTTTATCTTTCTGCGGATTGATGCGGGACGTAATCGTCGAATTTAGTTATGACCGTTTCCTTGTGGGACATACGAATGGACTTGATTATCATTACATTGCATTTACACATTGTTTACATCGTAATGTAACGGTCGTTACACCGCATTGTAACGTCCTTTACGCTGTATCGTAACGACTTTTACGCTATATTGTAACGCCCTTTACATGCTGGTGTAACGGTCGTTACATCCTGGCGTAAAAGACGTAACGCTACGAGGTAAGAGGGCAAGTTATGATACCCCGCCCGTTTCCGCTTCAAGGAGACGTGAGTGGGAGACTGAGGTGGTTGTTAGAAGAAGGTAATAAAGAACAATAGGGAGTTCCTATCTCTTCAGTTTGATGCCGATGTCATTGATTCCTTGCAGCCTTTCGTCCGGTAGCGTATAGGCCACTTTAAAGAGGTAGGTGCCGGGTTTGCCGATTCGAACGCTTCCTGCGGGAACGGCAGTCTGATAGAGACCTCCCCAGCCGTCACCTTTCCAGATTCCTTCTTTGTCCGCGAGGATTAGCTGTATGGTGTCCGTGGGTGACGGAATGGAATCTGCGGTGGTGTAGCAGATGGATAGAGGTAGATTCTGATAGGGGTAGTTGCTTCGGTTACGAACTTCCAAAGACAGTTTGTAGTAGGTCAGTGAGTCGGTGACCTTCACGTCGAAAGAGAGCGTGTCTTCGCGCAGCCAGCCTTCGGTGGGAAGGGATTGGAAGGAATGGTATACGGTCTGTTTGTCGCAAGCGCTCAGCAGGCTTGCGACAAACAGTAGTATGATACCTTTCAGGCAGAGATTCCTATTCTTGAGCCGGTTTGTCATTTTGGGCAGGTCTTTCACCTTGAGGTTTGGGCTTATTGTTACGGGGCGGACGACGGTTGTTATTGTTCCGTTGTTGACGTTCGCCTTGTTGCTGTTCACCTTGTTTGGGTGCTTGCCGGTCTTGTTTCTGTCTCGGTTGCCGGTCTTGCCTGGATTGTTCTCTCTGGTTGTTGGATTGCGGAGCACCCTGCTGCTCACCTCCTTGCGGACGACCGTTTCCACTCTTTTTCTTTCTCTTGTTACGGCTGTTGTTGCTGTTCTCGCCACCGTTGCCGTCACTGCCACTCTTGCCTTTCCGGCTGCGGTCAAAGCGGGTGAGGCTCTCTTGTTCCAGCAAGTCCACCGGCTTTTTGGGTTCGGAACGATGGGTTTCTTCTATCAGGCTGTCGGGCTTGATGCCACGTCTGTTCAAACCGATAATCTCGAAGGCGCGTCTGCCGCTGATGGTCACCAGGTTGGCGGGGATGTTCTTGTCACTTGAGTAGGTTATCTGGTTGCTCAGAATGTCGGCTTTGAAGAAGAAGAACTCGCCGTCTTTGGTTTCCAGGGTAATCTCGCGTGAGGGCAGGCGTTTCTGTGCTTCCACGTAGCAGTCCACTTCGTAGTTGAGGCAGCACTTCAGCTTGGCGCATTGTCCGGCAAGTTTCTGCGGATTCAGTGATATGTCCTGGAAGCGTGCAGCGCTGGTAGATACCGACACGAAGGAGGTCATCCAGGTGGCGCAGCAGAGTTCGCGTCCGCAGGGACCGATGCCACCAATGCGTCCGGCTTCCTGGCGGGCGCCAATCTGTTTCATCTCGATGCGCACGCGGAAGGCGTCGGCAAGGACCTTGATGAGCTGGCGGAAGTCCACACGCTCGTCGGCGATGTAGTAGAAGATGGCTTTGTTGCCGTCTCCCTGGTATTCCACGTCACCAATCTTCATGTTGAGGTTGAGGTCCAGGGCAATCTGGCGCGAGCGTATCATGGTGGCGTGCTCGCGGGCTTTTGCCTCGTTGTACTTCTCCATATCTACGGGCTTCGCCTTGCGGTAGATGCGTTTGATGTCTGCCTCAGACTTGATATTGGCTTTCTTCATTTGCAGCGGCACGAGACGTCCGGTCAGGGTCACCACGCCGATGTCATGTCCGGGGGTGGCTTCTACGGCTACGATGTCGCCTTTCTCCAGGGGTATCTTGTTGCTGTTGCGGAAATATCCCTTGCGGGTATTCTTGAACTGAACCTCTACCAGCTCGCTTTCATCGGCATTGCCCGGTATGTCGGCCAGCCAGTCGTAGGTGTTCAGTTGCTTGTCCTGCCTGCCGCAACTCTTGCAGCAGAGACCTCCGCTTCCGTTATGTAGTTTAAATTCCATCATCTATTTATTTACTATTTGACTATTTACGATTTGATACTTTGCATTTCATTATTTTGCCACTTTTCATTGTTTCAATAAAACAATCATTTTGAGAGAGAAGTCGAAAAACACCATGCGGGCGTTTACGTTCTGCTCGATGTGGCGTTGCGCTTCACTTAGTTCGTCCATGATACCCATGACGTTCCGTTCGTTGACAAAGGGGGCGAAACGGGTGGCGAAGTTCTGTTCGGGCAGCGTCATGTAGTTCATCTCCTTGCGGTGCAGGTTGTAGATGAAGTTCTCGCGGGTCATGCGCTGGCAGTAGTCCAGGAAGTTCTTCTGCCGTTCGCGTCCCATGGCAGCAAGCTGCTCGCTCCATTGTTTCATTTCCCGTATCTTGCGCTGGTAGGAGAGTCGCATCAGGCTGACAAAGAGGTTGAAGAACAGTTCGTTCTCTTCGTTCAGATGGATGGTCTCCAATACTTTGATGAAGTCTCCGTTTGCCAGGTGGGCTATCGTCTCGCTGTCGCGGGGCTGCACTCCGTACTTCTGCTGCAGGGCTTCGGCTATGTCGGCTTCTTCAATCTTAGGAATGTTGAAGCGCTGCGTGCGGCTGAGGATGGTGGGCAGTATCATTTCCGGAGCTTCGGAGATGAGGAGGAATATCGTTTTCTCGGGTGGCTCTTCCAGCAGTTTCAGCAGCTTGTTGGCGCATACTTCATGCAGCTTTTCGGGTAGCCATACGATGGTGACTTTGTAACCTCCTTCACTGGATTTCAGACTCAGCTTGCGGGTTATCTCGTCGCTTTCTTTGGCATAGATAATAGCTTGTCCGTTTTCGGCATCCATCTCGTTCAGCCAGTGGTTCAGCCCGAAGTAGGGGCTGTTCAGCAACAGGTGCCGCCAGTTGGCGATATAGTCGTCGCAGACTTCCTTTTTCCCTTTGGCGCTCTTGACGATAGGGTATACGAAGTGTACGTCCGGGTGCACCAGCTTATTCCATTTTACGCAGGAGGGACAAGTACCGCAGGCATCGGTTTCCGTCCGGTTGGGACAGCAGATGTAGCGGGCATAGGCAAGTGCCAATGGGAGTTTTCCTACTCCGGCAGGGCCACAGAAGAGTTGTGCGTGGGGGATACGTCCTTCCTGCACTTCTTGTATCAGCCTTTGCTTGGCTGCCTCTTGGCCTATTATGTCCTTGAAACTGAACACGGGTTAATTAGTTATAAGTTATTACTTGTGACACTGCCTATTGTCAATTGTCAACTGTTGATTGTCCATTGTTTAGTAGATTTGTTTGGCTACTTCCTTGATGCTGTCTGTAGCTCCTACCGAGTAGAAGTGGAGGCTTGGGACGCCATGGGCTATCAGCTCTTTGCACTGCTGCACGCACCATTCGATACCCACTTGCTGAGCTTCCGCATCGGTGTTGCACTTCAGAACCTCTTGGGTCAGTTCCTCGGGCAAATCTACTTTGAACGTCTTGGGTATCATGCTGAGTTGTGACAACTTCTTGAAGGGCTTGATGCCCGGGATAATCGGGATGGTGACACCGGCTTGACGGGCACGTTCCACGAAGTCGAAATATTTCCGGTTGTCGTAGAAGAGCTGGGTCACGGCATACTCTGCACCCATTTCCATTTTTTTCTTCAGCCAGTAGATGTCTGTATCCATGTTGGGGGCTTCTTCATGCTTTTCCGGATAGCACGCCACACCGTATGAAAACGGGGTATTGGTAACTTTCATCTCGGAGCCGTCCACAAAAATACCTTTATTGAAGTTGTTGATTTGCTCTTGTAGTTCGACGGCGTGGTGGTAACCGTTGCCCACGGGGATAAAAGAGGATTCGTGCTTTGCCTTGTCGCCACGAAGCACCAGCAGGTCGGTGATGCCGAGGAATTGCAGGTCGAGCAGCACGTACTCCGTCTCTTCGCGGGTGAAGCCGCTGCAAAGGATGTGCGGCACCATGGTGATGTTGTACTTGTTCTGGATGGCAGCAGCTACGGCTACGGTGCCGGGGCGGCGGCGCAGGCGGTTTCGCTGGAACAATCCGTTGCCGAGGTCTTTGTACACGTACTCGCTGCGGTGCGTGGTGATGTTGATGTATTTGGGGTCGAATTCCCGTAACGTATCTATGGTTT
>OFCN01000935.1_pt1 | contig 10891 bp, 8 predicted proteins | sample 1520801 | NCBI WGS metagenome assembly OFCN01 (sample SAMEA2699029, study PRJEB24076) | metagenome | biome: Human gut stool | place: Spain | collected 2012-03-20 | reverse complement strand
GGCCCAGCTGAATATTACCTTCGAACAATTCGTTCTCGAGCCAGCGCAGAATTTTACGATGAATAGCCACGTGTATGCTGTCTTTCGCTTAAAGAGGTGAGTGAGAGTGGGTGTTTGAGGACAGGGAATAGCGCACAGGGCGCCGGGATGCGTGGGCTAACGGCGGCGGCCACGCAGGAAGCCGAAGAGGCCACCGCGGTGTTCCTTCTCCTTGGGCTCCTGGACGGGGGCGTACGCCGAGCTGTAGGCGGGCATCGTCTGGTATTCGGGTTCGCTCTGCACGGGCTCGACAGGTACGGACTCGGATTCCTCGAGGGTTTCCTCGGGGGTTTCTTCAGAGCCTTCGACCTGTTCCGGCGCCTCTTCTGTCACCTCACGATTCTCTGCAGAATCTTCTGCGGGCTCAACGGCAGGAGCCGCTACGGTAGCTTCTTCAGAGCGCTCGGAGGAGCCTTCCTCAGCGGTGTTTTCTTCAGCTACGTTTTCTTCAACGATGGGCTGAACCGATCCGCCCACCACGGCAGCGGGGTCGATACCGTAGGAGGATGCAGAATCGAAGCCGTAACCGGAGGACACGGTAACCGCGGGGCTTTCCGCCTTATCGACGGGTTTTTCCTCGGCCTTGGCAGGTTCCGCAGAGGCAGGCGGTACAGCCTGCGCTTCGGAAAGGGCGGTGCGGCCCACATCGTAACCGTAGGAGGCTGGGGTGAAGGGGCGCATCGGGGTGCTATCCACCGCATCCTCGTGGGCAGCGATGGCGGGCACAGCGGAGTCCTGAACAGATTCGGTGCGAGATTCAGCATCCCGAGTGGCTGCATTTGCGACTGCGGGGGATGATGCATCGGCGGAGGCCGGATGCGCCGGGCGGGCGATGATGCGCGCGGTCGGGGTGATGTACTGGGCGCGGGCGCGACGGATTCGTTCCTGTTCCAGCTCCTCTGCAGTTGGCTGAACCTCAGCAACGGACTGCTCTGCGGGCTTTTCCTTGGGGGTTTCAGCCGTCTGAGACTCGGCGACCTTCTCGGGAGCCTTCTCGACCCCGGGCTCGGTGACGCTGGTAGGGGCGACCTCGGCCTTTTCGTCAGGGGCGCGTTCACTGGACAGGGTGGCGCCTCCGGGTAGAGCCACGGGTGCTTCGCTGGCACGGAGTGCAATCTGTACCGTCTCATTGATCCATTCGGTGACGGTCGCAAATACCTCGGGGTTGAGCGAATAGAGGCGACGCTGCCCCTCCACCGTCACGGAGACGACGTCTGCATCGCGAAGGACCTTGAGGTGCTTTGAGATGGTCGGCTGGCTCATGCCCAGCTTTTCGACAACAGCACCCACCGTGTGGGTTTGTTCGGCGAGGATACGCACGATTCGACGACGGGTAGGGTCTGCGATGACAGAAAAAACATCAGAATGCATATAGCGATTATGACATATAAAAGAGGCATCTCAAGCTAAGAGTGAGGGTGATGCGATGAATCCCCTTAAATTTTTTATGCTTTGCACCTTATAAGAGCTTCTTGCATACAAACCCAACAAAGACTATACGCATACCATTCTTACTATTCCTACAATGTTGTCGAACATTGAAAACTAGGTATATGCAATCATCGCAACAATTTTAAAGCATAATATTCTCATATTAGAATATATTGCCTCCTCAGATCTCCCCCTCCAGTTTTAAGATTCGCTAGGCCTTGCACGGTTAAGCACAGTTAAGCAGGGCAGGGAACATTCTCGTAAAAGCCCCCCCCCGGCCCACACCAACACCCACCGCATGTCTCATACACGCCCATCACCTCGGTTCTGCACGTTGAGCGCGATACACTAGGAAGGCGTCGTTTTGTGCTGTTCTCTCACCTTCGCACGTTGCGTCACGCACCCCACCACGAGTTCTTTGAAGGAGGCGCATGGGACACCTATTCCCTCACCCTCGGCGCCATCCTCGGCGCCACCCTCAGGGCCACAGCGGCTCGCAGAATCTCCTCAACCCCCGCTGGAGCTCCTTCAGCGGTGTTCAGCATAGGCCTCGCACCGGTAGTTACCGTGAGCGCGTTGAAGAGCTTGAAGGCTTGAGCGTCCTTGCCAGCATCCCGGGTCTTAAACTGGACAGGTTACCCGCGCTACGCGACCACCATGAGCATTCCAGCACCCACCATCACCAGCCGAAGGGGCCCCTCGGGTTCAACCGATACACCCTGGAACGTTTCCGTGATTTCATTGACGCAACCGTTCTGTCCTCGCCCTCGCGTACCGCAATTGGTGCGTTCCTGTTGGTCATCATCTTCTTCACGCTCACTCTGCTACTACCTATCTCCTCCAATGACGGGCAGCCAGCTCCCTTCCACCACGCATTTTTCACTTCCACCAGCGCGGTGACCGTTACGGGTCTGACTACCGTCTCCACAGCCCAGCAGTGGTCGACTTTCGGGCAGGCCATGATTCTGGCGGCTTGTCAGGTGGGCGGTTTGGGTACTCTGACCATCACCTCGCTGCTGGCGCTAGCCATCGGCCGCAAGATGGGTCTGCGCACTAAACTTATCGCGCAGGAGGACCTGAATATCAGCCGACTCGGTGAAGTTGGTGGCATCGTGAAAAGCGTCTCCTACGCTTCCTTTTCTATTGAAGCAATCATTGCGCTTGTTCTCATTCCGCGCTTCCTCGCTCTGGGCGAAGGTCCTTTCCAAGCTATCTGGCACAGCATTTTCTACTCTGTCTCTGCCTTCAACAATGCGGGCTTCACGCCCCACTCTGACGGTATCGTGCCCTACGGTCACGACCTTTTCCTGCTTGTTCCCATCTGCATTGCCGTGTTCCTGGGTTCCCTCGGGTTCCCTGTTTTTATCGCGATTCAGCGTAACCCTTTCCGCCCTCAGCACTGGTCGCTCACGGCCAAGCTGACCTCCGTCACGACTCTGTTCTTTTTCGTCTTCGGTGCTTTCTTCTGGGGTCTTTTCGAGTGGAATAACCCCGCTACCATCGGCGACTACTCCCCCGGAGAGAAGATTCTTAACGCGGTGTTTGCCTCCATCATGATGCGTTCGGGCGGCTTCAATCTGGTCGATATGAGTAGCATTACCCCAGTCTCCACGCTCCTGACGGATATGCTCATGTTTATTGGCGGTGGTTCCGGTTCCACCGCGGGCGGCGTCAAGGTCACCACCATCGCCGTGATTGCCCTGTCGATCCTGGCCGAGGCCCGCGGTGACAGCAAGGTCGTCGCGTTCAACCGCGCAATTCCCGAAAGCTCGCTGCGCATCGCTATCTCCGTGATTGTGATGGGTGCTACCGTGGTGGGTATCGGCTCGGCTTTGATACTTATTATTAGCGGCGCAGATTTGAAGGAAGTGATCTTCGAGGTCATCTCGGCCTTCGCAACCTGTGGCCTCTCGGACGGCCTTTCGGCGTCCCTGCCACCCGCGGGTATCTATGTGCTCAGCGTGCTGATGCTTATCGGTCGTGTGGGTACGACTACCGCCGCCACCGGTTTGGCTATGCGCTCTCGTCGCCGCCTCTACAAGTTCCCCGAAGAAAGGCCCACCATTGGCTAACGCACATAACGCCCCCGTCCTCGTGATTGGCCTGGGGCGCTTTGGCTCCGCGGTTGCCGCTCAGTTGCGCGTGCAGAATAAGGAGGTCCTCGCGATTGAGAAGGACCCTGAGCTTGTGCAGAAGTGGTCGGGTGTGCTGACCCATGTGGTCTCCGCCGATGCCACGGATATTGATGCGCTCCACCAGCTTGGTGCGGACGATTTTGGGTCTGCCGTGGTGGGTGTGGGTACCTCGATTGAGGCGTCTGTTCTCATTACCGCAAACCTTGTGGACCTGGGTGTGGAGCGTATCTGGGCGAAAGCTATTACCCCGGCTCACGGCAAGATTCTGGAGCGCATTGGCGCGCACCACGTGGTCTACCCGGAGGCTGACGCTGGCCGCCGTGCTGCGCACCTGGTTTCGGGTCGTCTGCTGGACTACATCGAGTTTGATGACGACTTCGCGATTGCGAAGATGCGCCCGCCGAAGGAGACTCACGGCTTTACGCTGGCGGAGTCGGATATTCGCGCCAAGTACGGTGTGTCCGTGGTCGGTATTAAGTCTCCCGGTGAGGATTTCACCTACGCGGATGCCACGACGCGTATTCACTCACGCGACATTCTGATCGTCTCGGGCCAGGTGGACCTGATTGAGCGTTTTGCGGCGCGTCCCTAAAAGCGCGTTTCCTCATTGCCTTGAGGAGCCCGCAAATATACGTAGAAAAATAGCCTCTTCCCGGGGTTTCCGGGAGGAGGCTGTTTTTCTGTAGGTTTACCCAGTTTTCTGTCGTTTTACCTAGTCCGGACGACCCTACCGAGCGGTATTAGCTCATGCTGATGAGTCCCCGCCGGTTAGTCTTCGTCAGCGGTGTATAGCTGGCTCATTTCCGCCGAGCGGGCGGCGCAGGCGCGCATCGCCTGTTCGGTCAGCTGGAAGAGGCCACCATCCACGAAGGTGTTCAGCGCGCGCTCGGTGGTGCCGTTCGGGCTGGTCACCGCGCGACGCAGAGCGGGCGCATCCGGGTTGGTGTCGAGCAGGTAGCCCGCACCCGCAACGGTTGCGCTGGCCAGCTTGAGGGCGGTGTTTGCGTCCAGGCCGAGCTTCTCGCCGGCGGCGGCCATCGCTTCTGCGAGCAGGAATGCGTATGCCGGGCCGGAGCCGGAGACGGCGGTGACCGCATCCATCTGGTCCTCGCGGACCTCAACGACCGTGCCGACGGTGCCCAGGACCTCTTCGACGAGCTTCTTCTGTTCGTCCTTCACGCTGTCGGTGGTGGAGATAGCGAGCACACCCTTACCCACGGAGGAGGGGGTGTTCGGCATGCAGCGAACAATGGGCTGACCAGCAGGAAGGCACTCGGCGAGGGTTTCGAGGGTCACGCCCGCGGCCACGGACACGACGACGGCGTTCGGGGCGAGGGCGGGTGCGATGTCGCGGGCAAGCTCCACGATGCCGTAGGGCTTCACGCCGAGCAGCACGACGTCCGCGTGGGCGGTTGCCTTGTGGTTGCCGTCAGCTTCGCCGCCGGTGGTGATGATTTCTACCTTGTCGCCGAGGCGCTGGGCGAGGGCGGCGCGGGATTCTTCGGTGCGCACGGTGGCGCGGATGCGGACGGGGTCGTGGCCGGCTGCGAGCAGGCCTGCGGCGATGGAGCCGTTCATGGAGCCGGTGCCAAGAAAAGCGATAGTTGCGGTCATCGTTGATCCTTCCTAATGGAGTGCCTGCGCCCGGCGGCCGAAACACTCGGCGCGTGCGGCGGGCGCGTGGAGGCGTACCCCTCCAGCTTAGCGGGTGCGGGTGGTTTGGGGCACACCGAACCAACGCGTGAAAGCCGAGAGTTGATATGCCGGACTCGGGGACGAGGCTCGTGTTGCCATCTGGAACCGGGTTTTCGTGGTGCCTCCGTTGCCCCGCTACTGAGGCTTAAAAGCGTAGGCGTAAAATTGAGCTGGCTTCGTTCGCCCCGATTTTCATCCGGCCTTTGCCCGGCGGTCGCTATGGCTTTCGCCGCGGTTTACGCAGGTTATGAAGCCTCAACCCAACACACAGCACGCAACACACAAAACCCCTTTTTCTATGTCTTCTCATACTGGTTCTTCGTCGAATGGCCCGTGGAATCCTGCGGGTTCCCGTTCTTTTCCGTTTCGCCTCCTGCTCGGGTTGACTCTTGCCGCGCTGGTCACGGGTGTGCTCAGCGGTTTGGGTGCGATTGCTCTGCATTATGTTCTGGACTTTATGCAGGAGCTCGCGTTCGGCCATTCTGAGGGCCACCATCCGATGGTGACTGACGGTGCCGACCCGGCGCGCCGTGCGCTGGTGCTGGCGGCTCTGGGCCCGTTTGTGGCGCTGGTTTGGTATTACCTGCAGTCGGGCGGTCGACGCATCGTGAGCGTGAAGGCGCAGATTGCGGGCGCAACCGAGGAGGACCTTAAGCCTTCGCTGTGGCGGCAGATTTCCCATTCGGTGATTCAGATTGTTGCGGTGGGTGCAGGTTCCCCCGTGGGTAAGGAGGTCGCGCCTCGTGAGCTGGGTGCCCTGGCCGCGGGCCGGTGCGCACGCCTGCTGGAACGTATTGGCGGCACTCGCCCGGATGGTTCGCCGCTGCTGGGTGATCGTGAACGTCGCCTGCTGGTGGCGGCGGGTGCGGCGTCCGGCCTGGCGGCGGTGTATCAGGTGCCGATTGGCGGCCTGGTGTACCTCGTGGAGGCGATGGCTGCGGGTCTGAGCCTGTGGTCGCTGTATGTGGGTGCGGTGACGGTGTGGACGGCTACGGCGACGGCGAATCTGGTGATTTCGAATGCGCCGACGTACCCGGTGCCGCAACTTCCGCTGGATGCGACGACGCTGACGGTGGCGGCACTGACGGGTGTGGTATTGACTCCGTTGGCGTTGGGTTTTAGGGCGCTATCGCAGCGTGCGGAGAAGATTAAGGCGAAGGACCGTTCTCTTCTGTGGCGTATTCCTGTGGCGTTTGCGCTGGTTGCGGTGGTTTCTCTGTGGCTTCCGGAGATTCTGGGTAATGGTCGTCTGCTGACTCAGCACACGTTTACTGTGTCGTTGGATGTTGCGGGCGACTTGTCTGCGGCGGCGGCTGTGTATGTGTTGGCGTTGGCTGTGGCGAAGGCTGCCGTGGTGGTGTTGAGCCTGCGTTTCGGTTCGTATGGCGGTACGTTGACGCCGGGTTTGGCGTTGGGTGCGGCGGCTGCGTTTTGTGTGGCGGCGCTGGTACTGTGGGCGTTCCCTGCTTTGGGCGGGGTGCCTGGTGGCGCGTCGATGGTGTTGTATGCGGCGGCGTTGACGGGTACGGCGGCGTTTTTGGGTATTTCGATGAATGCGCCGCTGTCTGCGCTGACTCTGTTGATTGGTTTTACGGGTCAGGGTGCGAGTGCGTGGCTGCCGATGGCGGTTGCGGTGGGTACGGCGGTGCTGACCCGCTGGGCGTGGACGCGAGTGTTCGACTCTAAGAAGTAGGTTCTGGCAGGTGGCGGGCGGCCCCGGATGCGTGTGTGCGTCCGGGGCCGCCTACTTTTAGATGAAGACGCTGGCCTATCCACGAATTCCGCAATGTACACAGATTTACTTGATACATAAACTATTAAGAATCCCAAATAATGGCCAGCCACCATCAACGCCTTCAAAAGAATGCAAACAATGGCAAACATACGATATGGTGGATTACATAATGTTCTAATGGCGCATTGATGCACCTATTAGACACACTACAGGGCTGACCCTCTTCCGGCGGTCGACTCGACCTGTGAAAACCAGCCCGACATGCACATATACACACCATCACCGACGATAGGAGCACACCTTCTATGGATTCGACCATTCTCAACCGCCGAACCCTGCTTGGCGGCGGCGCACTTGTGGGCCTGGGGGCCCTGCTTGCGGCGTGCGGCCAGCAGGCTTCTAATGAGGCGGCAGCCACCGCATCCGCCGCACCGAGCGAGACCGCTTCGGCTTCTGCGGCAACTTCTGAGTCACCTTCGGCAAGCGCAACCCCGTCTACTGTTCGAGGCTACTCGGGCGGTTCCAAGGCACCCGATGGAGAGTACCGCCCTGCGGATAAGTACGGTCCGGCGCAGAATGTACCGAAACCCAATGCCCCTGAAGATGGCTACCGCGAGAAGTCTTTGGAAGGTATTCGCAAAACAATGGATGCGTGGATTAAATGGGGTAATTACGGTACTCAAACTGGCGATTACTCGATGGTCCGCAAGTTCATCTCACCAACTTTTGAACGCGAACTAAAAGAATACGATTATATTGAAGAACTTTATCGACGTGGAGGTTGGGTAATTGATGGAATTGAAAGCTTGACTGCTGATGGTGCACCTTGGTCTGAAGATGGAGATACTTATTTCTGGAAAGCATACCGAGAATGGAACCGCGAGATAAATGTTGAACCTGATGGTAGCTGGCATGGATGGAATAATGATGACAAGAGCAACGATACATTCAAATATGAATTGAAGCATAACGGAAAAAAGTGGGAAATTATGGGCTACGAAGGAGTTGATGACTAGTAATGTCTCAATTTCGAAAATACCTCGCAGTCTCTATTGCAGGTCTTCAGATTCTATATTCAATATCGACTTACGCATTTGCATATTCAAACACTGTAGAATGTTCATCAGGAAATAAAGCCACAATATGTCAAGATAAATTTTCTAAGCATAAGGACAAAAATAGTGGCAGTGAAGTATCTGGAAATAATACTGAAAATATTAATTCTGGAAACGATAATACCAACCAATCAGGTCAACCACAATATACCTATACCACGGTAAATCAAGGAAACGGCATAAAAGTTACCTACGCCAACGAAAATCACAATATTATGTCATGCACAACGAAAGACGGAAGAACAGGAACATTCAAGTTCACAAATATGTCGCTTGAATCTGGCATTCCTGTAGACCACGGAAGTCCCCGAAGTCCTTCCTCTGCTAATTGCATCCCCGACAATGCCCGCACCCTCACCGGTACCAACAACCCCGGCCCCACCGGCCCCACCTACGAAGAAGTCATGACGGAAATCCGCCATGCTGCAGAGTCCCTAGAACCCGGCAAGCCCACCCTCCACCAGTCCTACAACAACCCCACAGGCACCGGCCGAGCCGAAGGCGACCCCAACGTCTACAAAGGCGACAACATCAACTTCTACGTCAACGACGGAGGCCCCTACCGCCTCGAAGCAGACATGCTCGCCGGACACGTCGAAATTGAACTCATGCCCTCCTCCTACGTCATCGAGTACGGCAACGGCGATACAGACACCAACTACACCGCAGGCAAACCGGTCACCACCTACCCACGCGAACGTCCGCGTCAAACAGCTACCAGTTACGTCTACCAGCGTTCGGGCAACTTCCACGCGTACGCGACCGTGCACTATACGGCTCGTTTCCGTGTGGATGGTGGCCCGTGGCAGATGATGATGGTGACCCCGCAGGCAACCAGTGACCCGCTACTGGTGCGTGTGTGGTGGGTTGATGTGGGACGCGTAGCAGGTGACTGCAGCTACGACGACACCAGGTGGGGCTGCAAGAACGATCCGACCATGGGCAAGCCGGATAACCCAAACCCTCGCCTGCGCAAGGCCGATATTCGTACCGGCCAGCGTTGGCACCTGAATGACAATGGTGACGGGGATACAGAGTATTCGTTGCACCGCGACTGGCCCGACATGTAAACCAGTTCTAACCCAACATATAGATAACCGCAGCAGGCGGCCCCGAATGTTCAAACATTCAGGGCCGCCTGCTTCGTATGGACTACTCAGTACCGGTAAAAATTCGGTCATGACTTAGTAATTTCAGTCATGACTTAGCGTCTTTGGTACTGGCTAAAACCCCAGCCTATAGTCACTAACCCGCCACCAAAAAGCTAAACCATAACCGCCCCCCCTACCTGGCACCGGCAAAGATTCTGTAATGGGTTACGGATTTGTGCCATAGGTTAGCGTCTTTGGCCCTAGTTAAAAACCACGGCAGAAGACACTAACCTATGGTACAAATTCTGCGGGATTTAAAGATACTCCCGTAGAGCCCCCTCTCCCGACGATAAGGAAAAATATCTTAATAACCTTATTTTCTCCTTGATGCTAAAAACAGTTTTAAAACTTCTTATATACCCCCTGTTTCAAATCTTCCTTCTCATCAACCCCAAATATCTCTGGCTTATATTTCCCATAATAACCCCATTCTCCATGAATAAATTTAGAAAATAAACACAACACCCAATACGGAGAAACAGCTATCAAAGGTTTTAACAACAATGAGACATATTTAATATTCCAATAAATAGGGAGGCATACATATTCACCATAATCTCTATCCCATATTGAAACTCTCACTCTTCCAGCATTTCTACCATAGGTATTTACCATCGTTAGAAGGTTTTTAAACTCCTTCTTGGACAGATAACCTTGGAGAACCTTAAGATACGAATACTCAGCAAGATTCTCAGAGCAAACATAATTTCGAAGAGAGCTGGGGATATAGACCAATAAACCAATTAAAAATAAAGCCAACATAACTTCAATAATGGTCAATAGATTAAGACTTCCAGATACATAACTAGAATTCACATCGCGATATACAGGAATAAAAACACTAGACAAGAGCTGAAGGAAAAATATTCCCTGTAGAATGAACTCCACTACCACACCACGCGCTGATTGAAATTTAGGGAAATATCCGGGGAGATTCAGATACTCGCCAACAATAAACCGCTCAGGAAGATTAAGTATATTTTTCTGGGCATTTGCATCCGAACAGAAGCTAAGAACTTTTCGCTCCCACACAGCTCGTTCAAGAGCAGCTTTTCGAGAAGCTTCAATCTCCCTATATTCTTCAGAAGCTATAGAAAGCGCATCTACATTTTCAAGATTGACAAGCTCTTTATAACTCTCTGATACTTCGAGCCAGGTCTTATAACGAGTTAACTCAGGTGGCATCCCTTGTTTAGAGAGTTCCATCTGCTTAGTCTCCCTGCGGGCACTCAGTATAAGACTTAAAGCAGCAATGATTGCCGTTGCAATCGGTGCAATTGCAGAAATCAGCACTTTGCCGAGATCCTGGTCATGAGTCCAATGCCAGAGATAATCCCAGCTGAATCCCTCAGCTAGCCCTTGCGCTAACAGTAGTTGGTTTACCATCAGTGATTGTTCCTTTCCTACGTCTTTGCTTCCCGTTTATCACAGAGAAATTTTCCTCTCTCTAAATTTATCCTACAATTTCACCTAAAAACTACATATAATTCAACAGATTATCATGCTATAAACTTCCCGATAAATATAAATTCTCAACATTCACCTCTTAATAGATAAAAGTTAATCGCCTGAATATAAACTGCTCCCTTC
>OFCN01000932.1_pt1 | contig 10918 bp, 10 predicted proteins | sample 1520801 | NCBI WGS metagenome assembly OFCN01 (sample SAMEA2699029, study PRJEB24076) | metagenome | biome: Human gut stool | place: Spain | collected 2012-03-20 | reverse complement strand
CATTGCAAAACAAATTGGGGTAAAAGAAAACGAGATTATTTTTACCTCAGGGGGAACCGAAGCAAATAATCTAGCGGTGTTTGGAGCAGTGGAAGCCAAAAAACGCTTTGGCAATAAAATTGTAACTACTGCAATTGAGCATCCATCCGTATTGGGATGTATGGAGCAGCTTGAAAAAAATGGGTTTGAAGTGGTTTATCTCAAACCGGATATGACCGGCGCCATTTCACCGGAACAGGTAATGGAAGCAATTGATGAACATACCGTATTGGTCAGCATGATGTTGGTGAACAACGAAGTAGGAAGCATATTACCAATTGAAGCCGCAGCCAAAGCAATCAAGCAAAAAAAGTCTCCTGCATTGTTTCATGTAGATGCCGTACAGGGATTTGGAAAAATGGCAATTTATCCGAACAAAAGTGGAATTGACCTGCTGACTATAAGCGGCCATAAAATCCATGCTCCCAAAGGAATAGGTGCGCTTTATATTTCAAAAGACATCCGTATTCCTCCTCGCACATTTGGCGGTGGACAAGAAAATGGAATTCGACCCGGCACAGAGGCGCTCCCTCTTATCAGTGGTTTTGGAGAGGCTGTCATGCAGCTTCCGAATATATCCGAGGAAATCAAACGCATTCAAACATTATATGACAGCTGTAAAGAACAACTGTTGCAGCTGCCCGGTATTGTAATCAATTCTCCGGAACAGGGATTGCCTTATGTGCTGAATTTTTCTACTTGTTCTGTTCGCTCGGAGACGATGCTGCATTTTTTGGCATCCAAACATATCTTTGTTTCCGGCGGTTCTGCGTGTGCTAAGGGAAAGCGCAGTCATGTGCTGACTGCTATGGGACTGGACCGTGCCAGAATTCAAACCGCAATCAGAGTTAGTTTTTCAAGAGAGAATACACAGCAGGATGTTGATGTTTTTATTGAAGCCGTTAAAGACGGACTATCTTCTCTTGCGACAGGTAAATGATAGGAGTTATGAATTGATGAATGAAATTTTATTGCTAAAATTGGGCGAATTGGTGCTCAAAGGGTTGAATCGAAAATTATTTGAAAATGTATTGTTAAAACGTATTCAATACACATTATGCGATTTAGGCAAGTTTGATATAAAATTGGCGCAGTCAACAATCACCATTGTTCCGCAAGAAGAAACAATTGATTTAGAAGAAGCGGCAGAAAGGGTTTCTAAAATATTTGGTATTGCAGCCTTTTCACGTGCACGCGTGACAGAAAAAAATATGGATGCAATCAAACAAGCATCAGCAGAATATTTGGCGGAAGAACTGGAAGCGGCGAAAACATTCAAAGTGGAAGCAAAACGGTCTGATAAAAAATTTCCTCTGAATTCTCCTCAAATTTGTACGCAAGTAGGGGAATATTTATTGGAGGCATATCCTCACTTAACAGTAGATGTTCATAATCCTGACAGTATTGTGTATGTAGAAGTTCGAGATTACGGCGCATATATCAGAGGTCGTGCACTGCAAGGAGCAGGCGGTATTCCTGTAGGGACAGGCGGAAAAGCGGCGGTATTAATCAGCGGCGGTATTGATAGTCCGGTTGCTTCCTGGATGATGGCAAAACGTGGTGTTGAACTCACAGCTATCCACTTTGCAAGCCCTCCGTATACCAGTGAACGGGCTGAGGATAAAGTTGTCCGTTTATTAACGCAAGTGAGTGCATACAGTGGCAGAATGAAAATGTATACCGTTCCTTTCACAAAAGTACAAGAATTGATACAGGCTAACTGCCCGGAGGAATTGTTTACAATTATCATGCGCCGTTTTATGATGCGTGTTGCAGAACAAATTGCGAGAAAAGAAGAATGTGGCGCATTGATTACAGGAGAGAGTTTGGGGCAGGTAGCAAGCCAAACCATGCAGGCAATCGGCTGTACAGATATGGTTGCAACCATGCCTGTGTTCCGCCCATTAATCGGCATGGATAAAACAGAGATTGTAGCCATTGCACATCGTATAGGAACCTTCGATATATCCATTGAACCATATGAAGATTGCTGCACAATATTTACACCAAAACATCCAAGAACAAAACCAATCCCATCCTTTGTGGAAATAGGGGAGTCTGCACTTGATATCGATGCTTTGGTAGAAGAATGTGTCAAAAATGCTCGCTATCAGAAAATAGGTTATCGTCAAAATCAATGATTTTTGTTTGAGTAAAACAATAGTTGTCCATATTCGTTTTAAGCATCTATTGAGAAAGGAAGCAGTGTTATGAATGCAGAAATTATCTCAGTCGGAACAGAGTTATTGTTAGGTCATACTGTAAATACCGATACTACCATAGTGGCCAGAGCATTATCAGACTTGGGTATCAATTTATTGTATGCTTGTACGGTGGGAGACAATGAAGGCCGTTTAAAACTGGCGCTGGAACAAGCGCTGCAGCGCAGTGATTTGGTCATTACAACAGGTGGCTTGGGACCAACAAAAGATGACCTTACGAAAGAAACCATTGCAGATGTAGCCGGAAAACCACTTGTGGAAGACCCTGACAGTATGGAACGAATCAAACAATATTTTAAGGGCAGATATTGCGGAGAAAATCAATTAAAACAAGCGTTGTTGCCAAAAGACTGTGTTGTGTTGCCCAATGATGTGGGAACGGCTCCCGGTTGTGTTGTTACAACGAACCAAGGGAAAATGATTATGATGTTTCCCGGTCCTCCTTCGGAATTAAAACCAATGCTGCACAATTATGCGGTTCCGTTTTTACAGGATATAGAACAATCTGCTATTTACTCGGATAATATTCATGTGTTTGGTAAAGGAGAAGGTGCCGTTGCAGAAGAAATTGCGGCATATATTGACGGGCAAAATCCAACGGTTGCTACCTATGCAAAAGATGGGGAAATGTTTGTGCGTGTAACAGCAAAAGCCGGAACAAAAGAAGCAGCAGCTTTATTATGTGAACCGGTTACAAAAGAAATTGTTGCAATTTTGGGCGATGTGGTGTATGGTGTAAATGTAGACAGCTTAGAGCAAACGGTTGTGAATCGTCTGTTAAGCAGAGGTGAAACGGTTGCTACAGCGGAATCTTGCACCGGCGGTTTGGTTTCAAAAAGGCTAACAGATATTGCAGGCGTTTCAGAAGTATTTGAAATGGGCGCCTGTACGTATTCAAACCGCATTAAACATTTGTTAATTGATGTTCCAAACGATATGCTTGCTGAATATGGAGCAGTTAGTGAACAAGTGGCCAAGGCAATGGCGGAAGGTGTCTGCAAAACAGCAGGGAGTACTTATGGAATTGGTATCACAGGTATAGCGGGTCCTGGAGGCGGCACTGAAGAAAAGCCGGTTGGATTGGTTTATATCGGCTTGACAGATGGCACCAAAACATGGGTAAAAAAATTAGGAGGAACAAAAACAGTAGAGCGAAGCAGAGATTACTATCGTACGCTTTCTGCATCTACTGCTTTAAATATGCTGCGGCGTTATCTACAGGGATTAAATCCTGTAGAATAATTGTTTCTGATGCAACGAATTAGGAGGTACTCAATTGGCGGGAAAATACGCAAAAAAACAAAAGCGTCCTTGGATAGCCGCTGTTTTACCATGGAAAGGGGATAGAGCAGGGGAAGCGATTCGCAAAATTGTTTTTCTGGTAGCGCTCATCACCTTTTTGGTAACAGGTGGTATTCTACTGTGGGAAATGGTCATTCAGCCCGCTATGGTAGATAATAAAGCAAATTATGTACAACAAATTTATCATGCGGATGATAGCCAGGATAATACAGCTACCAACGAAGATTCTGAATATGACGAAAACGGAAATCTAAAGAAATTTGTAGAATTGCAAAAAATTAATCCCGATATTAAGGGATGGATTCGAATTGCAGATACAGTGGTAGATTATCCTATCTTGCAATCCGGTGAAGATAATCCTGAATACTATTTGTACTTGGATTATCAAAAGAACCACAGCAAATACGGAAGCTTATTCTTCGACGCAAGAAATTCAATTCATTTGGAGGACCCAAGTTCAAAAAGCTTGATTGTATACGGACACAGCATGAATGACGGCAGAATGTTCGGAAGCTTATTAAACTACGGTTCTTTGGATTATTATAAAGAACATCCTACTTTTGAAATGGATACAGTAAAATACAACGGAGATTGGAAAATCTTCTCTGTATTTAAAACCAATACACTATCAAGTCAGGGAGAACCATTTAATTATTTGAGAACATCGTTTTCCAGTGACAGCGATTTTCTAAACTTTATCTATCAAATGGAAATTCGTTCTCTGTTTAATACAGGAGTTGATGTTTCAGCAGATGACCAGATTGTGCTTCTGTCTACTTGTTCTTATGAGATGGATGGTTTCAGAACGGTCATTGCAGCACGTAAGGTACGTGAGGGCGAAGATACAACAGTGGACACAAGCAAGGCTACTTGGAACTGTTTTATATCCTGACGGTTGGTATAGCGCTAAGGGCGGAACAAAACCACAGCATCCGGCTACTTTTGAGGAAGCGTTGGCGCAGGGTAAAATTAATTGGTTAGCAGAAGAATGATAAATATAGAAAAAGAGGCATGCCTATTCAGGGGCATGCCTCTTTTTAGTTTGTTTGTAAAAAGGGAACAGAGCAGGAATACTGCTCTGTTCGGGAAAGAAGATATATGAAAAAGTTTGTCGTAAGCTAACTCATAGGGGAGTACTCTGTCAGAGTAACTGTAGCTGTGAAGCTTTCTCCCGTAGTTGGGCGGTATACTTCCAATTCTACAGTATCTCCCGGTTTTTTCTTTGCAATTACATTCTGCACTGTAGTTTCGGAACTTACATTGTTTCCATCAATTTTAGTAATGATGTCACTTTTTTGCAGTCCGGCATCAGATACATTACTGTTTAATTTTACAATGCTGTATCCTTGCGTTAAACCATAAAAACGTGCAGTAGTTGCATCTATATACTGACCGGTTATGCCTAGCATAGCACGGTCTTTTACATAACCATATTGTTTTAAATTATTGATAATAGGTTGAACGGTATTAATCGGAATTGCAAAACCCAAACCTTCATATCCGGTTGCAGTAATCTTTGCAGAGTTAATGCCGATTACTTGGCCATACATGTTTACAAGCGCACCGCCGGAATTGCCTGGGTTAATTGCAGCATCGGTTTGGATACACTCCATATCGTAACCATTATAAGTAATGGAACGATTTAATGCAGATACATAACCGACTGTAACGGAAGAATTAAATTGAATACCTCCGGGATTACCGATTGCAATGACTTGTTCTCCAACCTGTAAATCTTCAGATGAACCGAATTCAGCAGCTTGTAAACCGGTAGCTTCAATTTTAATTAATGCTAAGTCAGTTGCAGTATCGGAACCTATAACCTTTGCTTCATAACTGGTACCGTCAGATAAAATTACTTTTAAAGCAGATGCTCCCTCAATAACATGAGCATTTGTAATAATATACCCGTCAGATGATGCAATAATACCGGAACCTTCTCCCGTTTCAGAAGAAGTGCCTAAATATCCATTGGTATTGCTGTAAGCCTGTATACACACAACAGAAGGGATTACTTTCTGTGCAGCTTCTTCTGTTGATAGTTTTCCGGTAATAGTAGATGTTTCGCTGGTATTGTTATTTTCTACTTTGGTAGTATTCACAATAGAATTGGAACTGTTTGTACCGGAAGCGGAAAATGGGATTGCTCCCATATTTACCAAACCTATGAATCCACCAATGGAGCCTGCTGATATTACCAAACATGCTGCTGCACCACAGACAATTTTCACCCAAAGTTTGATTGGTTTTTTAGGTGGCTTTTGTTTTGGCGGCTCTCCGGAACCACCGGAATAACGATTATGGCTTTGATAAGAGCCGTGATAAGTACTACCATTCCATTGGGTATTTCCGGCAATATCATTTTGTTCAGGTGCTTGCCATTCTACTTCTAACGGTTGCTCGTTGTTATTATATGGATAATATGAATGATCACGATTCATAGTGGTTATCTCTCCTTCAAGATATCATAAATGGATTAACTATGCCTATATTATGTCTCTTGATTGTGATAACTATGTGATGATTATTCATAAGTTTGCTGAGAATTGGGAAAACTATTGAAAAATAAAATTTTGAATATCCGACGGGGTAGAAGCAATCATTTGTGCACCTGCATGAAGCAGTTCTTCTCTGCTGCGATATCCCCACAGCACACCTGCGGTTTTCATACCTGCACTGTTGCCGGTATGCATATCTACATCACTGTCCCCGATGAATAAACATTGACTTGGTTGTACCGATAATTCTTTTGCAATCATAAGTGCTCCGTCGGGTGCAGGTTTGCGGGGAATTTCATCTCTTTGACCATACCATATATCAAACAGATGCTCACCAAATAATTTTGGAACGGATAGTCTGGTCAAAACATGTGGTTTATTGGAGAGAATTGCCAAAAGAATTCCATTGCTTTTTAGTGTATAAAGCAATGGTAAGATGCCATCATATAATGTTACACATTTTAATGGATTTTCCTGATATAAGTCCATAAACATTTGTTTCGCTGTGTGTACATCTTCCGGAGTATAAGTAGGATGAACGATATGAAACATGTTATGTATTAATTGCTCGGCACCATTACCGACAAGACTTCTGTATTTATCTGTTGGTATATTTGAATATCCTAATTGTTTTAATGTTTGATTACAAAAATATGCAATGGAATCCAACGTATTGCATAAAGTACCGTCTAAATCAAAAATACATGCTTTTATCATTTTTCGTTTCCACCTTCTTATTTATTATACGGATATATCATGCTATTGTAAAGACTTTTTGTGAATTGAAATCGCACAGGCGTTTCCTATTGCGGTTTTAAATGATTATTGTTATACTGAAAATGGTCATTTTAAAAAATGATTCTTATTTCGTATATGTTTATAGATATAGAAAGAGGTATTTTATTATGGATTATGCAAAAGTTGCTTTAGAAAAACATTTACAATGGAAAGGAAAAATAGAAATTGTACCAACTTGTCCCGTAGAGACAAAGGATGACCTTTCTATTGCTTATACACCGGGCGTAGCTGCACCATGTATACAGATTAATAAAGATGTAAATGATGCATATGAATACTGCCGCAAATGGAATTTGGTTGCGGTTGTAACAGACGGAACCGCTGTGTTGGGATTGGGCGATATTGGTCCTGAAGCAGGTATGCCTGTTATGGAGGGAAAATCAGTTCTGTTTAAAGCCTTTGGAGATGTGGATGCGTTCCCGATTTGTTTGGCTTCTAAGGATGTAGAAGAAATTGTACAGGCAGTAAAAATGATTGCCCCTACCTTTGGCGGTATTAATTTGGAAGATATTGCAGCTCCTCGCTGCTTTGAAATTGAAAAACGCTTAAAAGAAGAATTGGATATTCCTGTATTTCATGATGACCAGCACGGTACTGCCATTGTAGCTGCAGCAGCTATGGTGAACGCTTTGAAAATTGTGGATAAAAAAATAGAAGATATCCGTGTTGTGGTAAATGGTGCAGGTTCTGCAGGTATTGCTTGTACTAAACTGTTTATGGCAATGGGATTGAAACATGTTATTTTATGTGACCGTGACGGGGCTATCTATGAAGGGAAAGAAGGCCTGAACGAAGGCCAAAAAGCAATGGCCGCGGTTACAAACCGAGAGCACAAAAAAGGTTCCTTGGCTGAAATTATTCAGGGTGCGGATATGCTGCTTGGAGTTTCGGCACCGGGCTGTGTGACAAAAGATATGGTTCGTTCTATGGCAAAAGATCCTATTATTTTTGCTATGGCAAATCCTGTGCCTGAAATTTTCCCTGACGAAGCAATTGAAGCAGGTGCCAAAGTTGTAGGAACCGGACGTTCCGATTTTCCAAATCAAATTAACAATGTATTGGTATTCCCTGGAATTTTCCGTGGAGCATTGGATGTGCGGGCAAAAGAAATCAATGACGAAATGAAAATTGCGGCTGCATATGCCATTGCCGGTTTGGTGAAAGAAGATGAACTATGTCCGGAATTTATTATTCCAAATCCGCTAAATAAAGAAGTTGCACCTGCAGTTGCAAACGCAGTAAAAGAAGCTGCAAGAAAAACAGGGGTTGCGAGAGTGTAAGAAAACACCGAAAAAGGGTGAAACAGTGGTATGAATGATAATACAAAAATTCAATTACTGGCAATTGACTTGGATGGAACCACGTTGCGTAATGATGCCTCTTTATCGTCAAATGTAAAAAAGGCACTGGAGTATGCCATACAACAAGATATCTTTGTGGTGCCTTGTACAGGCAGAGCGTTAGGTTCCTTATCTCCTGAAGTGACAGCAATCCCTGGAATCACTTATGCAGTAACTTCTAATGGGGCGGCGATTGAGAATTTATCACTGGGACAGAGAATTTATTGTAATTTACTGGATAAAGGGACATCTTTGTCTATTCTGGATACATTATCTTCTCAGGATATAATGGTGGAAGTATTCATACAGGGAAAGGCATATACGGAACAAAGGTTTTTAGAAAATTTGCCCCATTACGGCACCTCGAAAGATTATATTCCATATGTGCTCAGTACCCGGAATCCGGTGAACGACATTCGTTCACTCGTAGAGCAGTCGCCTCAAAATATAGAAAATATCAATTTAAAAACAGCGGATAGCGCTTTGCGGAAAAGATTATGGCATAAGTTAGCATTGATGCAGACTGTTTCCATTACCTCATCTTCCTCCATGAATATTGAGGTAAGCGCTGTCAATACAGGAAAGGCTCAGGCCATTGTACATCTATGCAAAGTATTAGGAGTTACCATGAACGAGGTTATGGCAATAGGAGACAGTTTAAATGATGTTATGTTGCTTCAACAGGCAGGATACTCTGTGGCAATGGAAAACGGTGTGAATGAAGTAAAACAAGCAGCTGATTTTATTACCCTGTCCAATGAAGCGGATGGCGTAGCTTATGCAATTAAACATTTTTTAGCTGACAGAAAAATGAAATGAAGGATGAATGAACATGGATTATAGAGAATACGGCAGAACCGGCAAGAAAGTTTCCGCAATTGGTTTTGGCGGTTTGCGTTTTCCAAAAGAAGATTATCAGTCAGGAAACTATGAAAACAGTGTCAAAATAATTCATCGTGCCCATGAGTTGGGTGTGAATTATTTTGATACGGCTCCTGATTATTGCGATGAACACAGCGAGGATATTTTTGGACAAGCATTTCAAACAATGGACCGCAGTACATTTTATGTTTCTACTAAATGTGGACTGTGGAATGCTGCTGATGGCGATGAGGCAAGAAAAGTTTTGGAAAAATCCCTTACCAAAATGGGATTGCAAAAAATAGATTTTTTTCATATCTGGGCGATTAAAACAATGGAAGATTACGCAGCATATATGAAAAAAGGCGGCATTTATGAAGGAATACTGAAAGCAAAAGAAGAAGGTCTGGTTGACCATATCTGTTTTTCTACGCATTTAAACGGTGACGATATTGCAAAAGTTGCACAGGAGGGCGTTTTTGAAGGTGTAACATTAGGATATAATGCCGTAAACTTTGCATACCGCCGTAAAGGGGTAGAAGCCTGTGCAAAGGCAGGAATGGGTATTACGACGATGAATCCGTTGGGTGGAGGAATTATCCCACAGCATCCGGACCGCTTTTCTTTTATTCGTCAAAATACAGAGGAACCCATTGCTGTTTCTGCCTTAAAATTCATTTTGGCTCAACCTGAAATTACAATTGCCTTAGTAGGAATGAATTCCGTGAAGGATGTAGAAGAAAGTGTAATTGCGGGAGAACATATTATTCCTGCAACACCGGATTTACTGGAGAACATGGGAAAGCATCTAACACAGGAATTGGATGCCTTATGTACAGGCTGCAGTTATTGTGATGAATGTCCGGTAGACATTGCAATCCCTAAATTAATGGATGCATATAATGAATTTGTTTTGACAGGGGGAGACAGTGGAGCTGTTAAGGAGCGTCTAAAAGTGCAGTGGAGTATGGACAACAGCACAGCAGCACGTTGTGTGGCATGTGGAAAATGTGAGACACTTTGTACACAAAAGCTTCCAATTATAGACAGACTAAAACAAATTGCGTGCATGTAATACATAGTATTTGATTCTAATGGTATTTTAATATAATAGCTTTACTCTGTATAAGGAGGTGTTTGTCATGAGAGTTTTACTGGCAGAAGACGAAGAAGATTTAAATTTTATCATTACACAAAAGTTAAGATCAGAAGGATACAGTGTAGACAGCTGTTATGACGGAGAGGAAGCATTGGACGCATTGGCTGTAGTAGACTACGATGCAATCATTTTAGATATTATGATGCCGAAAATCGATGGACTGGAAGTATTGCGTTCATTTCGTCAGACAGGTAAAACAACCCCCGTTTTATTTCTCACAGCAAAAGACGCAGTTCCTGACCGGGTAAAAGGTCTTGATAGTGGAGCAAATGATTATTTAGTCAAACCCTTTTCGTTTGATGAACTCATGGCAAGACTCCGCGCTATCATTCGCAATTCATTTGGTATGACTGACAATACAGTCACTGTGGCCGATTTAACCATGGATTGTGCTGCTCATACAGTCACACGAGCAGGACAAGAAATTTCTCTTTCCGCAAAAGAGTATGCATTACTGGAATATTTACTTCAAAATAAAGGAATTGTACTATCAAGGGAAAAAATTGAAGACCATATATGGGATTTCGATTATGAAGGAGGCACCAATGTTGTAGATGTTTATATTCGTTACCTCCGTAAAAAACTGGATGATGACTACGATAATAAGTTAATTCATACAGTCAGAGGAAGAGGATATGTGATACGTGAGGAAATATTCCAGTAATGCATACTCTTTTGCGGAAAGAGAAATTTCTTGTC
>OFCN01000926.1_pt1 | contig 11021 bp, 8 predicted proteins | sample 1520801 | NCBI WGS metagenome assembly OFCN01 (sample SAMEA2699029, study PRJEB24076) | metagenome | biome: Human gut stool | place: Spain | collected 2012-03-20 | reverse complement strand
AGTTGCAACCAGCATTGATGCTCTCGCAGTCGGTATCAGTTTTGCATTCCTGAAATCTGCGATAGCGACGCCAGTCATCCGGGGAATAATGACGCGTGGGATAGGTCGAATAGTTCAGCGATTGTTCATAGGTTATCACATCGGCATCGTAAGGATGGCGGGAAAAGTTCAAGGGCAATCCAGGCCATTCGTCTTGAGAAAGTTCAGGCAAATTGCCGTATGGCAGATTCTGCCCACGTGCATATTCACAGATATTGTGGGGATTATCGAAGCCAACTACAAGAAAGAAGGGCCGGGTGTGTTCCCGTTCAAGAAAGGCAACGGAAGCCTCAGCCAATCCGTGGTCGGTGTGCGGATGAAGGACAGAAAAACCAAACTCCCGATCCGGTATGGAAGCGGTATGTACATGCCACTTTCCGGCATATGCGCATTCATATCCGGCATGCTGCATCAGAACTCCCAAGGTCGTTGCCCGCAAGGAATCGGGCATAGGCACATTGTTTCTCGCAAGACCTATTTCATGGGATGTGTGTCCCGTAAACATGGATGCCCTAGAAGGACCGCTCAAGGGAGCAGAGCAATAAGCATTGGTAAACAAGACACCCGCCTGCGCCAAACGGTCTATATTCGGGGTATGCACATCCGTATTTCCCACACAGCTCATAGCAGAAGCCGTTTGCTGATCGGTCACAATATAGATAATATTCGGCAACTCCTTGGCTCCCGACAAAACTGGAACAAAAGCTGTGGTACAAAATAGTACGTCTTTGAATTTCATCATGGTACAAATTTATCGGATTTAAAAATCGATTTCTAAGGTTCACCTTTTCAATTCCACGTCAAGGCTCACTGCATCGCGACAGGTAAAACGAAGTACTGTCTGCTTCCGGTCGGCCACCACCACTTGACAATATGGAGTTTCGGTCACTTTCCACAAACCTTTCAGCGTAATGGTCACGGGAATTTCACCACTGACATTTTTTATCCACGGGCGTGAATAGATACTGCGCTCAATACGTTTTCCGTCTTTATCGAAAGCCTCGTCACTCGGACCACGATACAAGGCCAGGTCGGGTTGGGAAACAGTCAGCAGAAGCTTGTCCTTATATTCGCGTATCATGACAAGGCACGATGTATCGGCTTTCTGCAACAATCCGCCGTCGGGCAGAGCCTGCGGAGTCTCAAACAAGACGTAAGAAGTAAGACCGTCTGCCGGAGAACGCACAATGTGGGCGTTGCGGTCTTGTTGGAGAATCTTGTAAGTGGGTTTCTTGGCGAATGCCTCCAAAGCGGCGGCATCCGTGTGGGGCAGCACGGCATATTCGTAGGAAGCGCCTTTCGGGGCTTTGCCATGCTGTAATGTCAAGGACACCCAGTCGCCGGAAGTGGGCTTGGTGCTACGCTCGCCCACGGTCACTTGCGGGAAGTTCTTCTCGTAGCGGGCATCAGGGCGGGAGGCTTTGGAAATGTAATAACCTACGCCGTTGGGATCTATATAAGTCTGCCCGTCACTCTGACAGGACTCCCAGTACCGGCGGGTTTCGGGAGTGGTGGCGGCAAGCTGGAACACGGTGGTTTCCGTTGGATATTCGGTATTCAAGTTTTCGATGTCCGTACCGAGGCATACAATGGTGCCGTCGAAGAAATGGAACGACTTGCGGGCACGGTGAGAACCGTTATACTTATCATGTTCATGCAGCACCATGCCGAAGTTACCGTTCAGATGTGCTTGGGACAAACCGCCGGCAAAAGCTTCGTCGGAATAGAGCATCTCCTCCATGCCGGAGAAGGTATCGACATTCAATACCCGGGCACGCAGCTGGTCGAAAGGCAAATGAATGCTCGTGACACCCGGAATACGATTCCAGTCGAAACCGGCCTCCTGCCAGCCACTGGTGGCAAAAGTAACCATTTCATCGGTTTTTCCGGTAAGAATCTGCATGCTGCCATGTGCCAGATAACGGCCATAGAAATTGGCGGGGAGATAGTGCTCGGCAGCCCAGAGGTAACGGGAATGTCCGCGTACTACGGCAGCCCAGTTGCTGCGACGCTGTACGGATACACAACCGTAACCCAAAGCCAGATTGCCTTGCGGGTCGGGTTCTGGACGGAAGCCTTGGGCTTCAAGCAACTTCTTCATCTCCAATTCGTGGCGAGTGGAAGCCTTCGGCAGATAGTCGGGCGCATTCTTGTCCGGAGCTTCTGTATAGGCAACCAGGCGCAAATAGGCAGCGGCCATTTCGGGGTCATACTTCTGCTTGCCATCCGGCGTACCGGCAATGGCCATCGTGGCATATTGGATAGGTATCAGACTTCCTCCCCCGTTGGGATGGCGTCCGGACATGGAGAGAGACCATTGCTTCAGGTTGCAATAGAAACGCATGGTGAGAAGCACTTTCTTCACCGTCTCGTGTGCCTGCTCGGACAGGCGGAACTCGGTACCACTCAGCAAGTAAATCATATTAGTGGCACCGTCCAGACCGCCCACTGCATAAGCAGGATAATTGTTGCAATGATGGAAGCAGGCACCGTCCGGCTTGAAAGAACCGGCCAATCCCGGCGCAGGAAGACAGCCTTTGTCCAGCCAACGGGAGAAGGAACGCAGGTATTGCAGTTTCTCCGGTGTATCCTCCATAATCAGAATGCTGGCTATGCGGCCTTGCAACTTGGTGTTGAACGTATCTATATCAATACCGTTGACGGCAGGTTCGGGATATACCTCATTGGTGATGGCATACCAGTTGAGCGTACGTACCGCCTCTTCCAGCTTACCTGCCTCACGCAACACGTCCTTCATCAAGAAATAAGCCACAAACAGACCGCGCATACTATATCCGTAATGGTGGATATTCCCCCAGCAACTGCCGTAGGCAATACCCTGGTCGGTGGCGTTATCGTACATGGCGATGAATTTCTGCTTCAACTCGTGTTTCAGCGCCGCATCCTCCGCATTGTTGTAGGCGATGGCGACGCGTTTCATCAGGTTGAAATAGTCGCTTATCTCTATCCCCAGTCTGGAGAACATATCTTTGTCCCAATCGGGTACCATACGTTCGTATGCCTCGGAGTGACGTACGAAATAGATAGGACGTCCTGCTACCTTGCCGTTCTTGTAGGTAATCCGATAAAAATCATACTTCTCACGGATGGACTGCATCTCCTTGTCCGAAAGCGCGGAAGGTGTGTAGAGCATGCCGCGGAAACGCTTCTCCATAATCCGTATATCCTGCTTCTGCGCCTCGGTCACGTCTGTCAGAGGGATGTCCGGTTTCCACAAGGAGTGTTCGTAGATAACCAGCCAGTGGTTGGTGGTTCCCTTATTTACAAACGGTACCTGCAAGTCGGCAGTCTGCTGGCGGGCATCTACCTTGCTGGCAGTAATCAGATGGTCGAAAAAGAGTTTCCCTTTCACGTCGGGGGCTACAATGCGGATTTCGTCCATCCCTTCTTCCGGGGTGCCTTGCATATCGCGTTCATAACATACCCATGCTCCGCGCCAACCGGTGAAGTTGATGCCAAAAGGAAAAGAGGTGCATACCTTGCCATCCTTCAGGAACTCGAACCGAATCTGCTTGTCCTGGGCCTGCTCATTGTACACCCATACGATGAAAGCCGAAAGATAGGTGTCTTTCCCCGTCGGGTCTTTCTTCTCAAACTTCAAGTCTTTTTTGATAGACAGTGCGGCACCCGGCTCGAAAGTCCAGCTCAAACTGTGGTCGCCATCCCTATAATGTTCGTCGCTAATGCCCAACTGCGAACCAGCTGCCGTAGTGACAAACGCCGGAACCTGCTTCTCCTCAAAAGAAAGCAAGCGCTCATTCTTCACGATTTGTGCATGTACACTGCCCGGCAGCAACATGCAAACGAGCGCTACCGCTCCTATTTTCCATTTACTGAATTGCATCATGTCTGTTTATTTAAGGTTATCGATATTTGCTACTTGGAAATCTGCAAAACGTACGTGGTTCTGCCACAACCGTAAGGCGAAATAGCCGTCTCCTTTGCCATCGGCAACCGGTAAGCTGAAAAGCTCTTCACCATCCATGGCATAAGTGGTGGCTCCATTCTCCACACGGATTTTAACTTCATACCAATGGTTGGGCTTCAAAAGGTGGGCGGCATCGGTATACTCTTTCAAGATGGGTTTAATCTTTGCATCGTCCACTCCATAATACTCTCCATGGTATTCACGGAAACGCGTAGTTCCATTATCATTACCGCCGTAGCCCACATAGTAAAGGTCCAGCGTATTGTAATTCTTGAACTCGCCGTTGCGCCATGCACTGCGGGCAAAGAAGTCATCCGGATGCCGGGGGTCATCGGCCCCCCAAAAACAATTCAAGTCGCTGAGACGGTCGTAGCTACCATTCTCAACCACCACTTGTACCCGGTAGGTAATCTCATAGTTTCCCGTCAACCGTTCCTTATACCAAAGGGACAGCCCGTCCGGAGATACAATATCCATCGTATCGCCGATACATGTAATTTCCACTTTTCCGGAAGAATCCTCCACGACCCAGGCGGTAAGCCGGCAGGAAGCGCCCATCTCCATACCGGGGAGGACACATAAGAGAAGTTGCATCAAAAGAAGTTGTAACCGCATATTTCAATGTATTAGTACGGTACAAAGAAACCCCTCTTTTTGGAAAAAGAGGGGCATAAATCGTACAGAAGAAGGATAAAATAATGATTGAGGCGGATTTCTGCCCCCACTTCATCAGGGATGAAGTTCTTCGAAAGCCTTGTTTTCCTCTTGTACCGCCTGAATAGTTTCTTCCAGTTCATTGATAGGGAGATCGAAGTTGTACCAGTCGTTATAGCAGTCGGTGCCTGCTTCGAACTCTTTATGGGCAGGCTCATTGACAGTGAAGTGAGAAATATAGGTACCTCCCTCCTCTTCGGTAGTACGTCCTTCCTTCAGCGTTTCTTCGTCTAGCAATGCCCACTTCTCGCGGGTGAAGGGAAAAGTCTGTTCCGTCTCACCGTCATCCTTCAAGAGGGCGATGGGAGACTTCAAAGGAAACTTGATTCGGGAATACTGGAATGAAGCACTGGACGTGAATTTCTGAAGAAATGTCTTGAAATCCTCCTCTTCGGCAGCCAGACCATTGAGAGTCGTCAGCATGAGTGCCGCAAACAGACAAAAAACAAAGCGGATAGCCTTCATATACTCGGATTATTTTTCAATGCGCAAAGATAATATAAAAGTAATAAAATGCTAAGGCTATGGGGCGATAATTATTATCATCTATGTTTCAGATACTCGTAACCAAACCGGCAACGCAAGCAGTCTTTCTTGTCACAATATTCCTTTTGAAGTTGAAGCAGAGCCTGCGAATCGGCAGCGGTAGATACCGGCAAACCGGCACCATCCCAAAGTCGGGTTACGTGATTGTTTTCGGCCTTCAAGGATTCAAGGAAACGGGTGGCACGGTCACACAAAACGTCATCGGCCTTGTGCAGGCCATAAGCATAAAGAAACGGGATGACCGTATTGATGGCAATCAGATTCAAGGCACCGTCCCCTACCCGCTTTTCCCTCCGGGGTGAAACCTTTCTGAAATTGAAGTGCTCCTCCCAATACGCGGAAGTCTTGGCAGCCAGTATCTTCTTCACCGCCTCCAGCGTTTCAGCCTCCATAACACGCGAGAAGAGCGACTGCTCCTTGTGATACAGACAGGCAAGCTGGGCGAGGCGTACATGTGGAAAGTTATCGGGACGAAGACGCAGAAACCGCCACTGCTCAACAGACATGGGAGCTGGCAGCTCGAACTTGTGTTGCAGGTAGCGGAACTCTTTCTGAAGTATCAAATAATAATCATCTGCCTCTGCCGAGACCTCCTCCAGCAGGCCTGCCTGCCCCAGGAAGAAAGCCTCCACTTGAAACAGACTGTCCCGATGCTTGTCTACGGCGCGGAATGGAAGGCGGTTTGCCCATGCCTCGAAAGCATCCCCATTCAGCCCGAAGCCGAAGTTACGAGCAAGAGTAATGAAGAAAACATCTTCCCAATGATGATTGCAGCGTTCGAGCCGCTGGGATATGACGCATGCTTTCTGCTCAAAACGCTCTACCTGCAAAGCGGACAGCCAGGAGTGGACGGTCAGCTTCGGAAGGGAGGCAAGGATGGAATAGCAGGGAGGATAAATCTCTGTCTGCCGAAGCTCTTCATAACGCAAGCGGACAGTGTCGGGGCAGGTGAGCACCATCTGGGGAACCAGCTCACCGTTCGTGCGGTACACATCACAATTCGATTCGCCCACCACGTGCAGGATGACGGTATCATACGCCTTGTCACGGTCGTGCCTATGGAGCAGCCAGTCTGATGCCTGCGTATGCACTTCGACGTTGCCCACCCAGAGCGTACCGTCTATTTTCAGTTTGGCATTAAAAAAATCGGGGCCTGCATTCATGTTCGGCAAACCGGGATCTATCACTTCTACCGGCCGGCCGGAGGTTGTCTGGAGCAATGACAAAGGAAATATTTTGTGCTTCCAAACATAATGCAGTAGTTGTTCCATGTTAACAAGACGTTAATGTTGAGCACAAATGTAAGAAAAAGATTATCTTTGCGACCTATAGTTTGTTGATAAACTAAATAAAAACAGATAGAAACAATGAAAATCGCATTAATCGGCTACGGAAAAATGGGCAAGGAAATCGAGAAAATAGCCCTTGGCCGCGGACACGAAATTGTAAGCATCATCGATGTCGACAATCAGGAAGACTTTGAATCGGCAGCCTTCAAGAGCGCCGACGTTGCCATAGAGTTCACCAACCCCATGGTTGCATACAATAACTATATGAAGGCATTCCGCGCCGGGGTCAAACTGGTATCCGGCAGCACGGGCTGGATGGCGGAACATGGAGACGAAGTGAAGAGACTTTGTACCGAAGGCGGCAAGACACTGTTCTGGTCGTCCAACTTCAGTCTGGGAGTAAGCATATTCTCTGCCGTCAACAAGTACCTCGCAAAGATAATGAACCAATTCCCTGCCTATGATGTGACAATGAGCGAAACGCACCACATCCACAAGATGGACGCTCCGAGCGGAACGGCCATCACGCTTGCCGAAGGTATTCTGGAGAATCTCGACCGTAAGGACAAATGGATAGAAGGAACTTTCCAGGCTCCCGACGGAACCGTTTCGGGCTCTACGGAATGTGCAGCCAATGAGCTACCCATAAGTTCTATCCGCGAAGGAGAAGTACCGGGCATCCACAGCATCCGCTACGACTCCGAAGCCGACAGCATCACTATCACCCACGATGCCAAGAATCGCAGGGGATTTGCCTTGGGAGCTGTCCTTGCTGCCGAATATACCGCCAAGCACGAAGGTGCTTTGGGAATGAGTGACTTGTTTCCATTTTTAAAAGACTAAAACATCATGAGAAAAGCAACACGCACCCAATGGATTAAATTCAGTATAGTCACCCTGCTCTACCTTGCCTTTCTGGTTTGGGTAAAAAGCTGGCTGGGACTGATTGTACTACCCTTCATTTTTGACATCTACATCAGTAAGAAGATACCCTGGGGGTTCTGGAAGAAATCGGAGAATCCTGCCGTACGCAGCATCATGAGTTGGGTGGATGCCATCGTATTTGCGCTGGTAGCCGTCTACTTCGTAAATATCTATGTGTTCCAGAATTACCAGATACCGTCTTCCTCACTGGAGAAATCCTTGTTGGTAGGCGATTTCCTTTATGTCAGCAAGATGAGCTATGGCCCGCGCGTACCGAATACGCCGCTTTCCATGCCGCTGGCACAACATACACTACCGGTATTCAACACCAAGTCGTACATCGAATGGCCTCAATGGGAATACAAACGTGTGCCGGGCTTCGGCAAAGTGAAACTGAACGATATTGTGGTGTTCAACTTCCCGGCAGGCGACACGGTAGCCACCAACTTCCAGCAGACAGACTTCTATACCCTTGCTTACGAAGAAGGAAAACGCGTGTATCCCAACAAGGTGAATATGGACAGCCTGACACGCAAGCAGCAACGTACTGTCTACGACCTGTACTACAATGCCGGACGTAATCTTATCCGTTCCAATCCTAGAATGTACGGTGACATTGTCATACGCCCCGTTGACCGTCGTGAAAACTATGTAAAACGTTGCGTAGGCCTGCCCGGCGATACGTTGCAAATCAAGAAAGGACAGGTATACATCGACGGCAAGGCCATCGAGAACCCTGCAGAAATGCAGTTCAACTACTTTGTACAGACTACAGGTCCTTATATCACCGATGATATGTTCCGTGAACTGGGCATCAGCAAAGAGGACCAGACACTGATGACCGACGGTCTGGGCTGGGAAGAGAATCTGATTGAAATGGGACTGGGCCGCCGGGATGCCCAGGGCAGGCGGGCACCGGTCTACCATATTCCTCCCACCAAAAAGAAGTATAAGACCCTTACGGGCAACAAGAAACTCATCAGCAAGATTATCATCGAGCCGGGAGAGTTCTCGGGACAGATGTATCCGCTGAACCTTTACACCAAATGGGACCGCAACAACTACGGCCCGATATGGATTCCTGCCAAAGGCGCCACCATCAAGCTGACCGAGGACAACCTTCCCATCTACGAACGCTGCATCGTTGCTTACGAAGGCAACAAACTGGAAGTCAAGGAAGACGGCATCTACATCAATGGTGAAAAGACCGACTCCTATACCTTCAATATGGACTACTACTGGATGATGGGCGACAACCGCGACAAGTCCGCCGACTCCCGTTACTGGGGCTTTGTGCCGGAAGACCATGTCGTAGGAAAGCCTATCGTAGTATGGTTGTCACTGGACAAACGGTAAGATACGCTGGAACCGGATATTCAAGTGGATGGACGGCATTAAATGAATTAAAGAGTTAAAGAATTAAGAATTAAGAGTTAAAGAATTAAAGAGGGAGGTGGGGAAACGACCTCAAGCCTTTCCTTCTTTCACTCTTTAATTCTTTAATTTCGAACGACAGGATGAAAGGATGGAAGATGGCAATTGCAATGGTTGGAGTAGTGCTCGTCGTAGTACTGCTCCGGGGTTGTGTGACAACTTCCTATCTTATCCCTTCTTCCGGTATGGAGAACTCACTGTACCGGGGTGAATGTATTCTTGTAAACAAGTGGAGCTACGGTCTACGGCTTCCTTTTATGAAGTTATGGGGATATCATCGCTGGGCGGACAGTCCGGTGCAGAAAGAGGATATTCTTGTATTCAACAATCCTGCCAATCTTTCAGAACCCGTGATTGACCGACGGGAAGTCTTTATCAGCCGTTGCATCGGTACTCCCGGAGATACCTTGCTGATAGATTCGCTTTTTTCAGTGATTCCTTCCGAAAAGAATGCACCCGACCAGAAGTTCCTTTATTCTTACCCCAGGCAACGGGAACGACAGTTGGATTCATTGCTTTCCATCCTTTCCATCGCTCCCAACAAACTATTGGGGCAGGACTCAATAAAGAATATACGCAGTTTCAGCCGTTATGAACACTACTTGTTGGAACAAGCCATGAACGGGAATTGCTGGATAGAACCGATTGTCAAGGAAGACTCCATGGAGATGCTGAAACCTCTGATAATCCCCAGCAAAGGCAAAGCCATACGCGTATATCCGTGGAACAAGACTTTGTTGCGAAATACCCTGGTACTTCACGAAAAGAAACAGGCCGAAATCAAGAACGACACCCTTTATGTGGAAGGCAAGCCCGTGCAACACTGCTATTTTACCAAAGACTACTACTGGGTAGGTGCCAACAATGCCATCAATCTTTCGGACTCCCGCCTTTTCGGTTTCGTCCCCGAAGACCACATCATAGGCAAGGCATCTATCATCTGGTTCTCCAAAGAAAAGGGAACAGGATTCTTCAACGGCTACCGTTGGGACAGAATGGGGAAAAAGGTGGAATGACAAACAAGCGAAAAAATAAACGTACAAACAACGAACAGTAATTTCAATCGTAAATCGTCTAATCATAAATACACCGATGAAAACCGTATTTCTTTCTTCTGCCTACCTAGCCCCCGTAGAGTATTACACCAAATTGCTGGCATACGACAAAGTGTTTATCGAACAGCACGACCACTATATGAAGCAGACCTACCGCAACCGCTGTACCATTGCCGCACCGGACGGTGAATTGGCTCTTTCCATCCCCACCGTCAAACCGAATACCCTGAAATGCCCCATGCGGGATATACGTATTTCCGACCACGGTAACTGGCGGCACCTGCATTGGAATGCCATAGAGTCGGCCTATAACCATACTCCTTTCTTTGAGTATTATAAAGACGATTTCCGTCCTTTCTACGAAAAGAAGTATGAATTCCTGGCCGACTTCAATGAAGAACTTTGCCGTCTCATCTGTTCCTTGATAGATATACAGCCCGATATGGAACGTACCTCTGAATACCGGACCGAATTCACTCTGGATGAAACAGACTTCCGCGAAAGCATCCATCCGAAAAAGGACTTCACGCTGGAAGACACAGCGTTCTCACCACAGCCCTATTATCAGGTATTTCAGGAGAGACTTGGTTTTCTGCCCAACCTAAGCATCATAGACCTGCTGTTCAATATGGGGCCGGAAAGTCTGTTGGTGTTACAAAAGTCTATTACTTGCTGAATTTCTGCAGAAATTCCGGCAAGTTCTCCCCCTCTCCAAGACCCAGCTTCTTCCGCAGACGATACCGGCTGATTTCAACCCCACGCAAAGAGATATTCATCAATGGAGCTATCTCTTTAGAAAGCAGATTCATCTTTATATATGCACACAACAGCTTATCTTTGTTATTCAATCCAGGATATGCCTCTTCCAGCTTCCGGAAGAAGTCGTGATGTACCGAGTCAAATGTACTTTGGAATGCCTGCAAATCATCATCATGCTCTATATTCGTTTCAATCTGTCCTAACAGGCGGAGTGTTTTACGACGAAGAGAAACCAAATTCGCTTCATTGATGGAATGGGAAATGCCCAAAACTTCCTTCTTAATTCCCAATAGCATCTCATTTTTACGTACT
>OFCN01000903.1_pt1 | contig 11262 bp, 9 predicted proteins | sample 1520801 | NCBI WGS metagenome assembly OFCN01 (sample SAMEA2699029, study PRJEB24076) | metagenome | biome: Human gut stool | place: Spain | collected 2012-03-20 | reverse complement strand
AGCCACCCTTTCTTATCGCGTCCGTGAACTGGCGTTCGAACAAATGAACAACGCCGAGTACGTCGAAGTTGAGCCTGAGCAGAAAACGGGCCACCGTATTAAAGAAGAGCTGTTCTATCCTTCCAACGAAGAAAAAATGCGCCTCCTGCAGACCTTGCTTGAAGAAGAGTGGCCGGATCGCGCGATTATTTTCGCCAATACCAAGCATCGTTGTGAAGATATCTGGGGTCACCTGGCGGCGGACGGCCATCGCGTTGGTCTGTTAACCGGCGACGTCGCGCAAAAAAAACGCCTGCGCATTCTCGATGAATTTACCCGCGGCGATATCGACATTCTGGTTGCAACCGACGTTGCCGCCCGCGGTCTGCATATTCCGGCCGTTACGCACGTCTTTAACTACGACCTGCCGGACGATTGCGAAGACTACGTTCACCGTATTGGCCGTACCGGCCGCGCTGGCGCCAGCGGTCACTCCATCAGCCTGGCCTGTGAAGAGTACGCGCTGAACCTGCCGGCGATTGAAACCTATATTGGTCATTCAATTCCGGTCAGCAAATACAATTCTGACGCGCTCATGACCGAACTGCCCAGACCGCTGCGCCTCACGCGCCCGCGCCCTGGCAACGGCCCGCGTCGTAACGGTCCACCACGTAATCGTCGTCGTTCAGGTTAAAGCAATATGCCATACGCAACATCATGCAAGTTGCATCAAGGCGGCAAGAGAACGAATCCCGATGAGCCTATTCTGGTAAGCGCTCCGGGAAAGAGAACGCGGCCAGCGCAGAGGCAGCTTGAAGGATGAAGTGTATGAGTTCCACCTCGCTCTATGCAGCTATCGATCTTGGCTCCAATAGCTTTCATATGTTGGTTGTACGCGAGGTGGCCGGGAGCATCCAGACCCTCAGTCGTATCAAACGCAAAGTCCGTCTGGCCGCTGGCCTTAATGGCGACAACACGCTCTCTGCCGAAGCCATGGAGCGCGGCTGGCAATGCTTGCGCCTGTTCGCCGAGCGTTTGCAGGATATTCCCCCGACGCAAATCCGCGTGGTCGCTACGGCGACGCTGCGCCTGGCGGTTAACGCCGGTGAGTTTCTGGAAAAAGCACGGGAAATCCTCGGCTGCGCGGTGCAGGTTATCAGCGGCGAAGAGGAAGCGCGCCTGATTTATCAGGGCGTCGCGCATACAACCGGCGGCGCGGATCAGCGTCTGGTCGTGGATATTGGCGGCGCCAGCACCGAGCTGGTTACCGGCACCGGCGCGCAAACCACCTCGCTTTTTAGCCTGTCGATGGGCTGCGTGACCTGGCTGGAACGGTACTTCGCCGATCGCAGCCTGACCAAAGAAAACTTTGACCAGGCCGAAACCGCCGCGCGTGAAGTTTTGCGTCCCGTCGCCGATGTTCTGCGCTATCACGGCTGGAAAGTGTGCGTCGGGGCTTCCGGTACGGTCCAGGCGTTACAAGAAATCATGATGGCGCAGGGGATGGATGAACGCATCACCTTAGCCAAACTACAGCAGCTCAAACAGCGCGCTATTCAGTGCGGTCGTCTGGAAGAGCTGGAGATTGAAGGCCTGACCCTTGAACGCGCGCTCGTCTTTCCTAGCGGACTGGCGATTCTCATGGCCATCTTCAGCGAGCTGAACATTCAGTGCATGACGCTCGCCGGCGGCGCGCTGCGTGAAGGTCTGGTCTACGGCATGCTGCACCTGTCGATCGATCAGGATATTCGCAGTCGTACCTTACGTAATATTCAGCGCCGGTTTCTGGTTGATACCGAACAGGCGCAGCGCGTTGCCCAGCTGGCCGCCCATTTCGTTCATCAGGTGGAAAACAGCTGGGAAATTGAGCCGCTATGCTTCGATTTGCTGCAAAGCGCCTGCCAGCTGCATGAAATCGGCCTGAGCGTGGAGTACAAGCAGGCGCCTTTGCACGCCGCCTGGCTGGTGCGCAATCTGGACCTGCCCGGCTTTACCCCCGCGCAAAAGAAGCTGTTGGCGACCCTGCTGTTAAACCAAACCAGCACCGTCGACCTTTCTTCCCTTCATCAACAAAACGCGGTTCCGCCGAGAGTCGCGGAGCATATGTGTCGTCTGCTGCGTCTGGCTATTCTGTTTGCCAGCCGCCGACGCGACGACCTGCTGCCGATGATTACGTTGGCTGCCGTCGATGAAAATTTGACGTTAACGCTGCCCCATGGGTGGATGGAAAATCATCCGCTGGGCCGGGAAATGGTCGAACAGGAGTGCCAGTGGCAGAGCTACGTTCACTGGCCGCTACTGCTGAACGAGGATGGCGCAGCAAAATAGCCCAATCAGGGGAATATCATGCGAGAAGAACTGGACTTCAAATCGCTACGTTTTTTTTCCGCCCTCTTCCGCCTGGGGAATGTCTCTCCTGCCGCCGAAGCGCTCAACGTCAGTCAGCCGACCGGCAGCCTGTTGTTGAAAAAGCTGCGCGAGCATTTTGACGATCCCCTGTTTGTGCGAATCGGGCAACGTATGGTGCCCACGCCTCGCGCCGATGATATCGCCCAGACCATTTTTACCATTCTTCAGCTAGTCGATAACCAACTTCCCGGCAATCCTGAATTTAACCCCCAAACCAATACGCGTAACTTCACTATCGGCATGACCGATATTAGCCAAATGACGTTGTTACCGCCGCTGCAGGCTCTGCTACAGCAGCAGCGCGCCGAAGGCATTACTTTTTCCGTATTGAATATCGACGATCAAACGCTGGGCGCGCTTGAGTCGGGTAAATGCGATTTAGCTATTGGCTATCTGATGCAGCTACCGGATAGCGTTTATCAGCAACGCCTGTTTAATCAATCCTACGTTTGCCTGGCGGCAGAAAACCATCCGCGGATCCGAGACTCGTTTACTGCCGAGAACTGGCGGCTGGAAAAGCATCTTGCCGTTCACGTCAACGGCACAGGGCATGGCGATATCGATAAATTGCTTAATGAGTACGGCATGCCGCGCCGTATCGCCCTCACCCTCCCCAGCTTTTTAGGCGCAGGCGAACTGGTTGCGGATAGCGAATTGCTTGCCGTCGTCCCCGAACAGCTGGCGAACCATATTATTAATCGCTATCCCTGCTGCAGCTGGCCGTTGCCATTTTCGTTACCGGAAATTGCTATTCGCCAGGTCTGGCATCAGCGTCTACATCGCGATCCGGGGCATATCTGGCTACGGTCGCTGATCGTCAACTTACCCACAACGGGCAGTAACACAACCATCTATTAATTTTTAGACCTCAAATCATAATACTGTATTAGTTTTCCTGATAGTCTGTATTACATTCTGCTTATTGCTGCCAATACGTAAAAAATCCTATTCTCCTCGCATCAGATAATATCGAAAACGATTAGAGGAATAGATTATGCGTGGTAAAATCGCTTTAGAAGAACACGTTTCAACACTTAAAAATAACAGCCTGTGGGATGCCACGGGTGAAGCCTCAAGAAATGGTTCTGAATACATGCAGGACGTTGAGCGCCGCTTATTAGATCGTAGCTATCAGCTGAATGAAATGGCCCAGAGGAATATTGACCATGTTATCCTTTCTTTAACTTCACCTGGGGCCCAATCTATTTTAGATAAAGCGACAGCCGTATCTTTTGCTCGCGAAACCAATGACTATATCATCGAGAACTACGTTAAACCCAATCCGGATAAATTCAGCGCATTCGCTACTTTAGCATTACAAAATCCCGAAGCTGCGGCCGAAGAGCTGGATCGCGCAGTAAAAAAACTGGGAATGAAAGGCGCGCTGATTAACGGTTATACCAATGTCCAGGATAGCGAACACGGCCTGTACCTGGATGATGAATCGATGCTGGTATTCTGGGATAAAGTCAATGAGCTGAACGTTCCCGTTTATCTGCATCCTCGTGAACCATTAGAAGGCGCTGCGCGCGGTATCTACACCGGCTATGAAAGCCTGATCGGTTCCGCCTGGGGGTTTGCGCAGGAAACCGCAGTTCATGCGATTCGCCTGATGATGAGCGGACTGTTTGACCGCTATCCAAACCTGAATCTGGTGCTGGGCCATTTAGGCGAAGGACTGGTCCATATGCTGCCACGAACGCAGCATCGTCTCTATCGCCAGCGTTTCGGCTGCGGCCTCGGCAAAGCAGAAAAACCATTAATGCACTATTTGCAGAATAACTTTATCGTGACCACCAGCGGCCACTTTAATACTTATTCGCTGCAAAATGCGCTTGATATTATGGGCCCGGATCGCGTGATGTTTTCCGTCGATTATCCCTATGAAGATATTCATCAGGCCTGCGATTGGTTCGATCCGCTGGAAATGGATACTGAACTGAAAGATAAAATTGCCTGGGGCAACGCTAGCCGCGTGTTTAATATTAAATAACCCATCCCATTACAACTAAAGGGCCTAATAACAGGCCCTTTTCATTTATGGAGAATATATCATGCCGCTAGGTATTTTTATTTGCAGTGGTTCACTGCTTATCGGTGCCATTTTTGGTGCTTCTCTCAACCGATTTATTCCTGAGCATTTAAAAAAAACCTTACCGCTAATCGCCGGATTAATATCCATCAGTATGGGTGTGTTTTTTCTCAATAAGTTGATAAATCTGCCGCCTATTGCTTTGGCAGTCATCGTGGGTACCATTATCGGTAGCCTGCTGCATATCGAAAAGCTTATCGAAAATGCCGCAATGAAGCTTCGGGGTCCTATCGAGAAGGTTTTTCCCACCAACGGCAACTCCGGTATGGAGCCAGAGGATTTTACCAACCAGTTTATCGCCGTACTGATCCTGTTTTGCGCCAGCGGAACCGGTATTTTTGGTGCATTAACCGAAGGAATGACCGGAGATGCGACAATATTGATCACTAAATCTATTCTCGACTTCTTCACCGCCGCTATTTTTGCCTCCGCGCTGGGGTATATCATCGCCGTTATTTTTGTGCCCCAGCTAATTGTATTTGCGATCCTCTTCTTCGCCGCCAGCTTTATTATGGTGTTTATCACTCCGTCAATGATCGCGGATTTTACGGCCTGCGGCGGCATCGTCATGTTGGCGACGGGTTTTCGACTCTGCGGTATTCGCGCTTTTCCAACGGCGAACATGCTACCCTCGCTGCTGCTGGTAATGCCCTTCTCCGCCGCCTGGCAACAATGCATCGCCTGAAGGGCATCTTTACCAGCATCGCCCGGATACTGGCATCACGCCTCTTTTCTGCGTACGACGTCTGGTTTGCCGCCAGGCAACGACTGGAGCTTCACTCTGAAATCAAAATTAAAGTAATTGCTCAGGCAGAAGGCGGTACCGTACTCAAGCACCTCGCCCTGAGCATTACGGCTTTTCAGCGTAATTTTCATCAATGGCACCCCCTGCGGCAAGTCGAGCAAATTCAGCTCTTCCCCCGAAGGAACATGTACCGTCAAGGAGTAATCCTGAAGATCGGGAAAAATAGCATTTTCCGCCCAGTGCGCGTACAGCGACCCTTCAAGTAAATCCGGGCGGGGCAAGAAACGCTCGGGAATAAACATGGTTTCGATAGAAACCGGAAGGGCATCGACCAGACGTACGCGTTTAATTTTCGCCACCCGATCGCCGACCGCGATCTCCAGCTCACGAGCCAGAAAATCATCCGCCGCCAGCTTTTCCCGCACCAGCCATCGATTGGACACCGTTCCTGAATTTTGTAGCTGGGCAGAAAACCCGCCGCTGGCAAGGTTATAGCTTACCGGCAGATTCACCTCGGTCCCTTTTCCATGGCGCTTAATCACCAACCCGGCTTCCAGCAGCGCATCAAGGGCCTTAACCACCGTCACGCGCGATAGTTCCAGCGTCTGCGACATTTTGCGCTCGGAGGGCAGAATGCTGCCGTGCGTCAATAACCGCTCCGTCATCGCAGCTTCAATAGCTTGTTTAAGCTGAATATAAAGCGGCGCGGGAGCCTCTGCATTCAGACGCCCTTTTATATACTCAAGCAACGGTTGCGACATAATTTCGTGGCCTTGCGGAATTCAGTGGCAGTGGATTTATCATAGTGGATCCATACTGGAATCAATAGCCCCATCATAACGTCTCCCCACTATTTTGAGCGCCGCATTTTTCTCTCAGAATGCGCCTGCGATCACAGCATGATGATAAAGGACTTTAACTGGACTTAATCTGGATCTATTTTTAGATTAACTTTTATTCATTTCTTCCTGGGAGCCGACGATGTCTGATATTCGCCCTACCTATATTGCCGAAAGCCGCATCCTTGGCTGTCTTTTTGGGCAAGCCATCGGTGATGCGATGGGCATGCCCTCTGAACTGTGGCCTAAACGTCGAATCATTAACCATTTTGGCTGGATTGAACGCTTTCTTCCCGGACCGAAAGAGAATATTGCTGCCTGCGAATTTCGCGCCGCCGAGTTCACGGATGACACCCATCAGTGCATCGCGCTGATGGATGCGCTTGATGAAAACAACGGCGTGACCGATCCACTGGCCATCGCCAGACACATCCTGCTGTGGGCCCGACGCTGCCAGGCATTTGAGAAAAATATTCTCGGCCCAACCTCAAAGGCTTCTCTGATCGCGCTCGAACAGGGGCAACCGCTGGATGAGATCGCGGCCAACGGCGTGACCAACGGTGCGGCAATGCGCGTGGCGCCGATGGGCTGTCGACTGCCCACCGGGGACAGGGCGTTTTTCATTGAGCAAGTGCGGCTATCCTGCCTGCCGACGCACAAATCCGACATCGCCATCGCCGGCGCGGTGGTCATTGCCTGGGCGATCAGCCGCGCCATTGAAGGGGCCGAATGGCCGTTAATCAAAACGGAGCTGGCTTCGCTGGCAAATGAAACCCAGCGCCATTACGAGTCCACTTTTAGTCCACTTCTTGGGAACCGTATCCACCTGGCGCTGGAAACGATCTCCGGAGAGACTGACCACCTGACAGGTATCGAACGTATTTATGAGGATATCGGCGCCGGTATGGATATTATCGAGTCTGTCCCCGCAGCGATTGCGCTGGTCGAGCTGGCAAAAACGCAGCCCATGAAATGCGCTATGCTGGCAGCCAATTTAGGCGGCGACACCGACACTATTGGCGCGATGGCAACCGCCATCTGCGGCGCGCTTCATGGCATAGAGGCTTTTCCTGAAGAACCGATACAACAGATTAAGCAGGCCAACAGCATCGACTTCGCGCCTTACGCACAGCGGCTTGCAGGATACCGCTTCGCATAATTCACTGAGGGCATCACTATGGACAGCAAAGCTTCATACGATGGAAATATCCAGACGGCAGATCCCGGAATGGCGGAATTAGGGATCGGTCTCGTTCCCCCGGTCCACCAGACCCAACAACCGGTCCAGCTGTTTTTCGTCTGGTGCGCCGCGAATATTGGCATTCTTGGGGTCGTTTACGGCGCGGTCATTGTGGCGTTTGGCCTCTCATTCTGGCAGTCGATCCTTGCCGCCGTGGCGGGCGTCGCCTCTTTTGCGCTGGTCGGCGTCACCAGCATCGCCGGCAAAATCGGCCGCACCACGACGCTCACCCTCTCCCGGGTCATTTTTGGCAAACGCGGCAATATCGCGCCCACCAGCTTCTGTTGGGTGAATCTGATGGGCTGGGAAGCGGTCAATATCATTACCGGCGCGCTCACCCTCGTCGCGCTGTTTGCCGCCATGGGTCTTGAAGAGAGCCTGACCACCACCGCGCTGTCGCTTTTCTTGTTTGGCGGGCTGACCGTACTGGTCAGCGTGCTCGGGCAAAATGCCGTGCTGATGATGCAAAAATGGATCACCCGGATCTTTGGCGCCATGACGCTGCTGGTAGTGATCTATTTACTCTTCACCGCAGACTGGCAGGCCATCCTCGCGCTGCCTTCAGGCAGCTGGCTCACCGGCTTTTTGCCGGCGGTATCAATTATTGCCGCGGGCACCGGCATCAGTTGGGCTATCGCCGGCGCCGACTATAGCCGGGATCAGCGTCCCGACGCCGGTGAAAAGCCTATTTTTCTCGCCGTTGTCAGCGGCGCCGCGCTCCCCCTACTGCTGCTGATGCTCACCGGGATACTGCTTACCGCCCAGATCCCCGACCTGGCCTCCAGCGAGAACCCCATTTCAGCGATTGGCAAACTGCTGCCTTCCTGGATGGCAATCCCCTATCTGGCCGCGGCGACCGCCGGGGTCGTGACCATCGCCGTGCTGAGTCTCTATTCCGCCAGCCTTAACCTGTTAAGCATGGGGATTAAGCTCCAGCAGCGCTCCGCCGTAGCCCTTGATGCCGTTCTGGTGCTGGGGATCGCGCTCTACGTGCTGTTTGTCTCGAAAGATTTTCTCGGCCCTTTCATCGCGTTTCTGATTTTCTGCGGCGTATTTCTGGCCGCCTGGGCCGCCATTTTTATGGTCGATTTTTATCGGATTCGCCGCCGAGCCGGATATGCTGAAGCTGATTTATTCAGGGACAGCGGAGCGAACCGCACCGCGCTGGGCTGCTGGATTGTCGGCGCACTGGCGGGATTGATGGTATCCAAAACCGGGTTTATCGACGGACCTTTCGCGGTCGGCATTTTCGCGGACTCTAGCCTGGGTCTGTTTGTCTCTTTTATTCTGAGCCTGGCGCTGTATCTGGCGTTCGGCGCAAGAAAGGAGGCCAGCCGTGACAATAACAGCTGACCTGCTGTCGCCGCGGCGGCCGATCGTGGTTATCGGCGCCGCTTTTGGCGACATGATTCTCCATCTCGATGCGCTGCCGCATAGCGGTAGCGATGTTTCTGCCCGCGATGGCGGACGGCAGATTGGCGGCTGCGCGTTTAATGTCGCCCGCGCGCTCTCGCGCCTTGAACTCCCTTTGATAAACGCGATACCGGTGGGCAATGGCGAGTGGGGGCAGGCCGTTGCACAGAAAATGGCGCTGGAAAACCTACCCGTCCTCTTGCGCCACCCCACCCACGATAACGGCTGGTGTCTGGCACTCGTCGAGGCGAACAAAGAGCGGACGTTTATCACCATTGAGGGCTGCGAGCAGCACTGGAACAACGAGCTGCTGGCACAAATTCCGCAGCCGAAGGACGCCATAATTTATGTCTCTGGCTACGAGCTGGCCAGCGAAGCGCTGCGCCAGTGGATTCTGGACCTTACGGAAGATAAAACGCTGTTTGTCGATTTTGGCCCGCGTCTGAACGATCTGGATATTCACTTTATCCAGGCGCTGCTGGGCAAAGCTCCTGTGCTCACTCTGAATCGCGATGAACTCAGCGTGCTGTGCACACGTTTATACGATTTGGATAGCGCGACCCTTGACGCCGCTTCACGGCTCGCCAGCGGCTGGCATTTACGGGCGATCTGTCGGTTCGATAAAGATGGCGCGTGGGTGGTTGAACCTGACGCACAACCGCAGCATATTCCTGCCTGCCGCGTGAAGGTCTACGATACGATTGCCGCTGGAGACAGCCACTGCGCCGGTACGATCGCCGGGCTGGCCTGCGGGATGGATCTGCGCCAGGCCGCGCTGCTGGGCAATGAAGTAGCGGCTATTGTCGTCACCCGGCCGGGTGCAGACGGTGCTCCGGGTCGCGAAGAGCTACGTCAGTTCCAGATTCAGCAGCAAAACGGCCGCTAGCCGCTATTTACGCGCTTTCGCCAGCATCGCCCGGATGTTGGCGACGTTCGCCTGACCTTTATGCATACGCTCTTCCGGCGAAATCACTTTGCGCTCCTGCTCCCAAATCAGATCATCCTGCGGCAGCTCCAGCAGGAAACGGCTCGGCTCCGGTCGCACCAGCTCGCCGTACTGACGGCGCTCTTTGCACAAGGTAAAAGTAAGCTCTTTCTGCGCGCGGGTGATACCCACGTAGGCAAGACGGCGTTCTTCATCGACGTTGTCTTCATCAATGCTGCTCTGGTGCGGCAGCAGCCCTTCCTCCATGCCAACCAGGTAGACGTAGGGGAACTCCAGCCCTTTTGAAGCGTGAAGCGTCATCAGCTGAACCTGATCCGTCTCCTCATCCGACTCGCCGCGCTCCATCATGTCTCGTAGCGTAAAACGGGTCACGACCTGGGTGAGCGTCATCGGTTCATCGATATCGCTGCCCTCCAGCATTTCCGTCATCCACGTGAAGAGCGTATTGACGTTTTTCATCCGCATTTCGGCGGCTTTCGGGCTGGGCGAAGTTTCATAGAGCCAGGATTCATAATCCACGCCGCGGATCAGATCGCGGACGGCGGCAATCGGCTCGCGCTCTGAAAGCTGCTGGATCTCCCGCAGCCAGTGGGTGAAGCGGGTCAAAGACTCATAGCCGCGTCCGTTCAGCGTCTGGGTCAGGCCCATATCGAAGCTGGCAGTAAACATGCTTTTATTGCGCCCCATCGCCCATTCGCCCAGCTTTTGCAGCGTCGCCGAACCGATTTCGCGCTTCGGCGTATTGACGATGCGCAGGAAGGCGCTGTCGTCATCAGGGTTAGTCAGCACGCGCAGATAGGCCAGCAGGTCTTTAATTTCCGGACGGGAAAAGAACGACGTGCCGCCGGAAATTTTGTACGGGATGCGATTTTGCATCAGCATCTTTTCGAAAACCCGCGACTGATGGTTGCCGCGATACAGGATCGCGTAATCCTTATAGGCGGTTTTATTAATAAAGTGATGGGCGATCAGTTCGCCAGCCACGCGTTCCGCCTCGTGGTCTTCATTGTTGGCGGAGAGCACCTTCAGCTCTACGCCATAGCCCAGCTCGGAAAACAGGCGCTTTTCGAAGACGTGCGGGTTGTTGGCAATCAGGATGTTGGCCGCCTTCAGAATACGCCCGGAAGAGCGGTAGTTTTGCTCCAGCTTGATCACCTGCAGCGCCGGGAAATCCTGGCTTAGCAGCACCAGGTTCTGCGGCCGCGCGCCGCGCCAGGAGTAGATCGACTGATCGTCATCGCCGACTACGGTAAAGCGCGCCCGCTGACCCACCAGCAGTTTCACCAGCTCGTACTGGCTGGTGTTGGTGTCCTGGTATTCATCCACCAGCAGATAGCGAATCTTGTTCTGCCAGCGCTCCCGCACCTCTTCGTTGCGCTGCAGCAGCAGGGTCGGCAGCAGGATCAGATCGTCAAAGTCGAGTACGTTACAGGCTTTCATATGCGCGTCGTACAGTCCGTAGCAGTGAGCAAAGATCCGATCCCGCTCCCCTTTCGCGCCGGCGGCGGCCTGGGCAGGGGTTTTCAGATCGTTTTTCCAGTTGGAGATCGTCGAGATCAGCTGCTGAAGCACCACTTTATCGTCTTCGATCAGCCCTTC
>OFCN01000900.1_pt1 | contig 11327 bp, 9 predicted proteins | sample 1520801 | NCBI WGS metagenome assembly OFCN01 (sample SAMEA2699029, study PRJEB24076) | metagenome | biome: Human gut stool | place: Spain | collected 2012-03-20 | reverse complement strand
AACGGGTTTCATGACCCCATCGGTGCCTTTCGCAGAAAGGTGGAAAATAATTATGGAACAGAAAATAATAGCAGTTGTGGCAGGAAGAGAAATCAAAGAATCTGATTTTGAAAAATTCCTGCAGAATGTACCGAGAGAGCAGCAGGCGTATCTTTCCAATCCACAGTTCAGACAGCAGTGTCTGGATCAGTTTGTAGCACTTCATATGTTTGCGGAGCTCGGCGGGGAGATGAAGCTGGAAGAGACAGAAGAATATCAGGAGATGGTAGAAAATGCCAAGAGAGATATCCTTGCACAGATGACAATGCGAGAAGTGATGAAAGATGCAGTTGTGACAGAAGAGGATGTCAAAAATTATTATGAGGAGCACAAGCAGCAGTTTACAAAAGGAGAGACTGTTCGCGCAAAACATATTCTGACAGATTCCAAAGAAAAATGTGATGCGATTTTAGCGGCGATCCAGAGCGGAGAGACATCCTTTGAAGATGCTGCAAAAGAAAAATCTACATGTCCGTCCGGAGCAAAAGGCGGAGATCTTGGAGAGTTTGGGAAAGGACAGATGGTAAAAGAGTTTGAAGATGCTGCGTTTACAGCAGAGATCGGTGCGATTGTGGGACCGGTTCAGACACAGTTCGGATATCATCTGATCAAAGTGGAAGAGAAAAAGGATGCGGCAGTTGCAGATTTCGAGGAAGTAAAGAATTCAATCAGGAACCAGCTCTTGCAGCAGAGACAGAATAAAGTCTACAGTGATAAAGTAAAAGAACTGCGGGAGAAATACGTTCAGGAATAAAAAGAAAACAGGACGATCAGGAAACGAGCAGTCCTGAAATAAAGAAGGTTGTGACTTAAAACAGTTGCAGCCTTCTTTACAATTAGTAATGAAGGGAGAAACACGTGATACGTAAATATCAACCACAGGATTTAGAGCACATAATGAAAATCTGGCTGGAGACAAATCTTGCTGCTCATGGCTTTATCCCGGCAGAGTATTGGAACGAGCAGTATGAAGCTGTAAAAGAGGCTCTGCCGCAGGCCGATATTCTGATTTATGAAGAAGAGGGGACAGTTCTTGGATTTCTGGGATTACAGGACAGTTATATCGCGGGACTTTTTGTGGAAAAAGCATCTCGGTCCAGGGGGATTGGCCGCTTGCTTCTGGAAGCTGCTAAATCGGGACGGCAGGAACTGACACTTCACGCTTATGCAGAGAACACAGGAGCAGTCCGGTTTTATGAACGAGAAGGGTTTCAAACGGCAGCATTTGAAAAGGAAGAAACGACGGGACGTGAGGGTGTTTTGATGCGCTGGACAAGAGAAGAAGAGAAAAACAGCCTTTAAAAAAGAGGATATTTGGTGTATAGTAATCTCTGTAAGTAAAATTAGGAGAATCGACATGAGTGAAAAAATTGTTTTGATAGATGGACACAGCATTTTAAACCGGGCCTTCTATGGAGTGCCGGATCTGACCAATGCGGAAGGCCTTCATACGAATGCGGTGTACGGATTTTTGAATATCTTGTTTAAAATTCTGGAAGAAGAAAAACCGGAGTATCTGACGGTCACATTTGATGTTCATGCACCGACATTTCGTCATGAGATGTTTGCTGATTATAAAGGAACAAGAAAGCCGATGGCAGAAGAACTCCGTCAGCAGGTTCCGGTCATCAAAGAGGTGCTGAAGGCGATGGACATTGCGATCATCGAGAAAGCCGGACTGGAGGCGGACGATCTGCTCGGTACGATTTCCAGAACCTGTGAGGAAAAGGGGATGGAGGTTGCTGTTATTTCAGGAGACAGAGATACTCTGCAGCTTGCTACGGAGCATGTAAAGATCCGGATTCCGAAGACAAAGGGCGGACGCACGGAAATCGAAGATTATTATGCAGCAGATGTCAAAGAGCGTTATGAAGTGACACCGACAGAGTTTATCGATGTAAAAGCGCTGATGGGGGATACAGCGGATAATATTCCGGGAGTGCCGGGAGTTGGTGAGAAAACTGCCACCAAGATTATTGTGGAATACGGATCACTGGAGAATGCCTATGCACATGTGGAGGAGTTAAAGCCGCCGAGAGCAAGCAAGAATTTAAAAGAATTCTGGGAACAGGCAAAACTGAGTAAAGTTCTGGCGACCATTGATACGCATGCAGAACTGGAGTTCTCTCTGGAAGATGCAAAGCATGGAAATATGTTCACCAAAGAGGCATATACGTGGTTCCAGAAACTGCAGTTTAAAAATCTGCTCGGAAAGTTTGATGTGGAAGCAGCTGAAAATGAAGTTGAAAAAGCATTCCGGGAAGTAACAGAGCAGGAAGAAATCGAGCGAATTTTCTCAGAGGCAAAAAAGGCAGAGTGTGTGGGAGCTGCACTGATCAAATGTGACGGGAATGTGCTGCCGTTATTTGCACATCCGTCAGGATACGGCAGGATTGCTCTGGCATACGGGAAAGATCAGGTGTATTCCATTGCATGCAGTATGGATACAGATATGGATGCACTGTTTGCACAGCTTTCGGATGTGGCATGTTCTGCCGGTCGTTTTGTCATGTTTGATCTGAAAAAATATCTTCCGGTATTGGGCGCGGTTTGTCAGAAAAACTGCTTTGACGCAACAGTGGCAGCCTATCTTCTGAATCCGCTGAAAAATGATTATACCTATGAAGATGTGGCAAGAGAACAGCTGGGACTGATGATCGATGACAAGGCAGATGAGTGGACAAAGAGCTGTTATGAAGCATATACTGCCTATGCGGCATCTGAAAAATTGATGGAAAAACTCAAAGAGGAGCAGATGGACAGGCTGTTTCTGGAAATTGAGATGCCGCTTGTTTTTACCTTATTTGATATGGAACAGGCTGGGGTGCGCATTGAGGCTGAGGAGCTGAAAAAATATGGAGAACAATTGGGCGAACAGATCGTACAGCTGGAATCCGAGATTTACGAGATGGCAGGGGAGAATTTTAACATCAATTCTCCGAAACAGCTGGGTGTGATCTTGTTTGAGAAGCTGCAGATGCCTCATGCCAAGAAAACAAAAACAGGATATTCGACTGCGGCGGATGTACTGGAAAAGCTGGCTCCGGAATTTCCAATCGTGGATAAGATTCTGGAATACCGTCAGCTTACAAAGTTAAAATCTACGTATGCAGACGGACTGGCAAATTATATCGGACCAGATGGACGGATTCACGGAACGTTTAACCAGACGATTACCGCGACCGGGCGGATCAGCAGTACAGAACCGAATCTGCAGAATATTCCGGTAAGAATGGAACTGGGAAGGCTGATCCGGAAAGTATTTGTGCCTCAGGAAGGCTATGTATTTATTGATGCGGATTATTCGCAGATTGAGCTGCGTATACTGGCGCATTGTTCCGGAGATGCACATCTGATCCAGGCATACCGGGAGGCACAGGATATTCACCGAATGACAGCGTCTCAGGTGTTTAAGACTCCGTTTGACGAGGTGACAGATCTGCAGAGACGAAATGCCAAGGCAGTCAACTTTGGAATTGTTTACGGGATCAGTTCGTTTGGATTGAGTCAGGACTTGAGTATCACGAGAAAAGAAGCGTCTCAGTATATTGAAAGTTATTTTGAGACGTATCCGGGAATCAAAAAGTTTCTTGACGATTCCGTGACGCATGCAAAAGAAGAAGGATATGCCGTTACATTGTTTGGAAGAAGACGTCCGATACCGGAGTTAAAATCCAGCAATTTTATGCAGAGGAATTTCGGAGAACGTGTGGCAATGAATGCGCCGATCCAGGGAACTGCGGCAGATATTATGAAGATTGCCATGATCGGAGTCAACCGGGAACTGAAAGAAAAACGGATGAAATCCCGTATGATCCTGCAGGTTCATGATGAACTTCTGATCGAGACACATCCGGATGAGATCGAGACAGTGAAAGAGATCCTCAAACGGCAGATGGAAACAGCGGCTTCCTTAGATGTGCCGTTGATCGCGGATATGCAGGTCGGAAAAAACTGGTACGAGGCAAAATAGTGATGAAGGTAATTGGAATTACAGGTGGAGTGGGTTCCGGGAAAAGTGCAGTTTTAAAGCTGCTGGAGGAAGAATATCATGCAGTTGTAGTACAGCTTGATGAAGTTGCAAAAGCGCTGCAGAGAAAGGGCACTCCCTGCTGGAAAGCGATCGTAGAAGCATTTGGAAGAGAGATTTTAGATGAAAACGAAGAGCTGGACCGAAAAAAACTGGCCCAAATTGTGTTTCAGAGCAGTGAAAAGCTGGAACAGCTCAATGGGATCGTCCATCCTGCGGTAAAACAGCAGGTGCTTCTGGATATCGAAGAAAAAAGAAAAGAGAAGACAGAGCTGTACGTACTGGAGGCTGCTCTTCTTCTGGAAGCAGGATATGCCAAAATCTGCGAAGAAACATGGTTTATCTATACAGAGGAATCGGTAAGAAGAGAGCGGCTGAAAGCATCCCGGGGATATAGTGATGAAAGAATTACAGATATGATACGCAGCCAGAGTCCGGAAGCGTATTTTCGGAAAAACTGTACCCGGGTGATCGACAACAGCAGAGAGATCGAAGAAACAAGACGACAAATAGGAGAGATACTATGAGATTATGCAGCATTGCCAGTGGCAGCAGTGGAAACTGCATCTATGTAGGCAGTGACAATACACATTTACTGATCGATACCGGAATCAGTAAAAAAAGAATTGATGCCGGTTTAAAGGAGCTGGAGATTAAAGGGGAGGAGCTGGACGGGATTCTGATCACCCATGAGCACTCAGATCACATTCAGGGACTTGGAGTGTTCAGCAGAAAATATGAGATCCCGATCTATGCAACTCCGGGAACGATTGCGGGGATTCAGGCGTATTCCAGACTGGGAGCCATGCCGGAAGGATTGTATCATGTGATACACAGTGATGAATCCTTTATGCTGGGGGATATCAGGGTAAATCCGTTTGCAATTTCCCATGATGCCAACGAACCGACCGGATACCGTCTGGAGTGCAGAGACAAATCTGTGGCAGTGGCGACAGATCTGGGAATCTATGATGCATATACGGTGTCCCATCTCCAGAATCTGGATGCAGTTCTTCTGGAGGCAAACCATGATCTGCATATGTTGGAAGTGGGACCATATCCATATCCGCTGAAGCGAAGAGTAATGGGAGACAAAGGACATTTGTCGAATGAATTGTCAGGACGTCTCCTTTGTGATATACTACATGATAATTTGAAACATATTGTTCTGGGGCATTTGAGCAAAGAAAATAATTATGAAAGTCTGGCATATGAGACTGTCAAACTGGAAGTGACATTAGGGGATAATGCATATAAAGGGGAAGACTTGAATATGGCAGTGGCAAAAAGGGACAGTATTTCAGAGATTATCACCGTTTAACTTGAGGAGGAAAAACCATGAAAAAATGTATCGTAACCGTAGTAGGAAAAGACACTGTGGGAATTATCGCGAAAGTGTGTACATACCTTGCAGAAAGTAAGATCAATATTTTAGATATTTCCCAGACGATCGTACAGGGATATTTCAATATGATGATGGTTGTAGATATTTCAGAAATCGAAAAAGATTTTAAAGTGATCTGTGATGAGATGGAGCAGATGGGCGAAGAGATCGGGGTAAAGATCCAGTGCCAGAAAGAAGAGATTTTTGAAAAGATGCACAGATTATAAGAATAAGCAGAGACGAGGATAAAGACCATGATTAATATGTATGAAGTTTCCGAAACCAATAAGATGATCGAGCAGGAAAATCTGGATGTTCGTACCATCACACTGGGAATCAGCCTGATGGACTGTATTGATTCGGATTTGAATGAATTGAACAGAAAGATTTATGAAAAAATCACAGTAACTGCAAAAGACCTTGTGTCAACAGGAAAACATATTGAAAGAGAATTTGGAATTCCGATCGTAAACAAACGAATTTCTATTACACCGATCGCTCTGATCGGCGGTGCTGCATGTAAGTGTCCGGAAGATTTTGTGACCATCGCAGAAACACTGGATAAAGCGGCTAAGGAAGTTGGAGTTAATTTTATCGGAGGATACTCTGCGCTGGTTTCCAAGGGAATGACAAAAAGTGATGAGAATCTGATCCGTTCGATCCCGCAGGCACTGGCAAGAACGGAGAGAGTGTGCAGTTCTGTCAATGTAGGTTCCACCAGAACCGGAATCAACATGGATGCAGTACGTCTTTGTGGAGAAATGGTAAAAGAAACAGCAGAAGCGACAAAAGAGCGTGATTCTTTCGGATGTGCAAAACTTGTTATCTTTTGTAATGCGCCGGATGACAATCCGTTTATGGCGGGTGCATTCCTTGGAGTGACAGAAGCGGATGCGGTGATCAATGTCGGCGTCAGCGGTCCCGGAGTTGTGAAAAAAGCATTGGAAAAGGTGCGCGGCAAAGGATTTGAAGAGCTTTGCGAGACAATCAAAAAGACGGCATTTAAGGTGACACGAGTAGGACAGCTGGTAGCCGGAGAGGCATCCAGACGTCTGGGAATTCCGTTTGGAATCATTGACTTGTCACTGGCACCGACTCCGGCAATCGGAGACAGCGTGGCAGAGATCTTAGAAGAGATTGGTCTGGAGCGGGTAGGTGCGCCGGGAACGACGGCGGCACTGGCACTTCTCAACGATCAGGTGAAAAAAGGCGGTGTGATGGCATCCTCTTATGTAGGAGGACTCAGTGGTGCGTTTATTCCGGTCAGTGAAGATCAGGGAATGATCGATGCAGTGAATGCAGGTTCACTGACACTGGAAAAATTAGAAGCCATGACTTGTGTCTGCTCAGTTGGTCTTGATATGATCGCGGTTCCGGGAAAGACATCTGCAGCGACAATTTCCGGAATCATTGCAGATGAGATGGCGATCGGTATGGTCAACCAGAAGACGACAGCAGTCCGTCTCATTCCGGTGATCGGAAAAGATGTGGGAGAGATTGTCGAATTCGGCGGACTTCTGGGTTATGCGCCGATCATGCCGGTGAATGAGTTCGGCTGTGAGGCATTTGTAAATCGGGCAGGAAGAATTCCGGCACCGATTCATAGTTTTAAAAACTAGAAACAGGGGAGAAAAGATGAAAAAAATTGCAATCGTAACGGACAGCAACAGTGGTATTACGCAGGAAATGGGAAAAACGATGGGAATTCATGTGATTCCCATGCCGTTCTTTATTGACGGGGAGTTGTTTCTGGAAGATATTACGCTGACGCAGGAGGAATTTTATAAGCGTCTGGGAGAAGATTCTGATATTTCCACGTCTCAGCCATCTCCGGGTGAAGTCATGGAATGCTGGGACGAGCTGCTGAAAGAGTACGATGAGATCGTGCACATTCCAATGTCCAGCGGACTGAGCAGCACTTGTCATGCGGCACAGTCTCTGTCTCAGGAATACGAGGGAAAGGTTTGTGTAGTGGATAACCAGAGAATTTCTGTGACACAGAAGCAATCGGTGGAAGATGCGATCGTGCTCCGGGATGCAGGAAAATCTGCATCTGAGATCAAGGAGATACTGGAGGCTGAAAAGCTGCAGGCAAGTATCTATATTACCGTGGATACGTTAAAATATCTGAAAAAGGGCGGACGTGTTACACCGGCTGCCGCGGCGCTCGGAACGGTATTGAACCTGAAACCGGTGCTTCAGATTCAGGGAGAAAAACTGGATGCATTTTCAAAAGTAAGAGGATGGAAAGCCGCAAAGCGTACTATGCTCAAGGCGATAGAAAAAGATCTGAATGACCGCTTTGCAGATGTCCGGGAAGATATGGTGCTGGGAATGGCTTATACTTGCAGCAAAGAAGAGGCACAGGAATGGAAACAGGAGATCGCGGAGAAGTTTCCGGAATACGAAATTGTAGAAGGTCCGCTTTCTCTGAGCGTTGCCTGTCACATCGGACCAGGGGCTATGGCAGTGACCTGTATGAAAAAAGTCCGGTGATTGCCGCTGGTATTATGAAAAATGTCCGAATAACCTCATTTTATAGGTTATTCGGACATTTTTTAAATCAAATCTAAATCATTTTGTGTTAGAATTGCTTTAATCTATAAATTCTCAGGTGGTGCTTACATGAAAGAACGTATATTGATTATGGAAGATGAAACAGCAATACAGTCTGTTTTATATGAGTTGTTGACTGACGCGGGATATGAAGTTTCATTAGCAAGTGATGGATTGGAAGGAATTTCGCTTTTTCAGTCACAATCCTTTTCGCTCATTTTGTTAGATATTATGATGCCTAAAATAGACGGTTATGCGGTATGTGAATTTATTCGTAAAAAGTCCCGGATTCCGATTATCATGCTTACGGCTATGGACGAAGAAGAAGCACAAATAAGAGCTTTTGAATTGCAGGTTGATGATTATATCACAAAGCCCTTTTCGTTAAAACTTGTTTTAATGAGAATTGAAGCTGTACTTAGACGGATCAAGGAAAAATCAGAAAAACAAAAAATACTCTCTGCGCAAGGAATTGAACTCAATAAAGACAGTCATGAGGTATATAAAAACGGTGCTCCTGTCAATTTAACACAACTCGAATTTGAACTTTTACTGACCTTTTTGAACCATAAAAATCAAGTCCTCACGAGGGATAATCTGATCCAACAAGTATGGGGCTATGATTTTGCCGGCGACGAAAAAACAGTAAATATACATATTATGAATTTGCGACGAAAATTAGATACAGGATGTATTCATACAATACGAGGGGTGAGATATAAATTTGAGAGCAAAAATTAATGACAGCCTGAGTGCAAAAGTTTTCTTATGGATCGCAGGTTCTTTAATTTTATGTAGTTTTCTTATTTATGGAAGTATTCTGTTTTTCCTGCCGAAAAGTTATGTGGCTGTATCATCAGAACATATCAACACGGAAATAAAAGAACTGACAGAAACACTTTCTAAAACAAAATTTGAAAATGCAAAAGATGTATTGGAAAAATTTTGTTCAGATCATCAGGCAACTATCATCGTTCAAGGTGGTGGAGAAGAACAGCAGTATGGAACGCCTGACGAAGTTTCTTCAGAGAAAGAAGAAATGTTATCCTTTGCTCAGGAGATTCAATTCTCTGACAGAGCAGAGACATATATGCTCAATATCATTGCCCAGATTTCCTCCAGTCATGAGTTAATAAGTGCGTTATTAAAATTATTGCCGTTTCTTTTGATAATTATTTTCCTGGTTTCATTTTCAGGGGCATGGATTTGCAGCCGTTTGATCGTAAAACCAGTGATAGAAATCAGTGAAGTTTCAAAACGAATGGAAAAGCTTGATATGACCTGGCAATGTAAGATAAACCGTACAGATGAAATTGGTATTCTTGCAAATAGTCTGAATTCCATGTCCCAAAATCTGTCAGATACCATGCTGAAACTGGAAACAGCAAACAGACAGTTAAAGCAGGATATGGAGCATATTGACGAACTGAATAAACAGCGTCAGTATTTTTTTGCGACAGCTTCCCATGAATTGAAAACCCCGATCACCATAATCAAAGGGCAGGTGGAAAGTATGATTATGGAAATTGGAAGATATAAGGACACGAGAACGATACTTCCGGAAACATTAAAAGAAATTGAAAATATGGAACAGCTTGTAAAGGAAATCCTGTCGATATCAAAGCTGGAAATGAATACAATGAGTCATACGGAGCTTCTTTCTCTTTCCAATATTCTGAAACGTGTATATAAACATCTTATCCCACTGGCCAATGAAAAACATATCCGTATTCAGAAGAATATTTCAGAAGATGTTATGATGATGGGAAATGAGCTGCTTTTGGAAAAAGCAGTCCATAATATCATCAGCAACGCAATACGGCACTCCCCTGTTGGTGCCGAACTGGGGTTAGAACTGTCTTTTGATTCTCTTCTTGTCAGAAACAGTGGTGTAAATATTCCGGATGAAGATTTGGATAAACTGTTTACTCCATTCTATTGTGTGGAAAAATCACATAATAAACTGACCGGCGGAAGCGGGTTGGGACTATATCTTGTAAAAATTATCTTGGAACAGCATGGTCTGTCATATACGATTGAGAACCGGCAAGACAGTATCTGCTTCAAAATCACATTAAATTCACATAATCTAAATTAAAATTAAATGGAATCTAAATCGAAGTTAAACCGTCCTTTCTTATACTGCAGATATAAAGAAAGGACGGTGTTTTTATGAATGTAGGAAAGCGGGCATTTCTCTATCTGACCCGCAAAAAAGGAAAAAATTTATTGCTTGGAATAGTATTTCTATTGATTTCATTCTCCTTGCTGACAGGAAGTGTGGTCTATTTGGGGATCCGGCAGGTTTCTGAGGATTTGCGTTCCAATATTGGTGCTTCTTTCAATATCAGACCTTATGAACAGTTTGATATGAATAACGGACAGGTTTCCAGTAAGGGGACACCTGTCATTGATGAGCAGTCCATTCGGCGGGTTATTTCCATCGTTGGAAAAGATCTGAAATGCTACAATACAGAACACTCCGGCTATGTAAAGGGAGAAAACCTGTCATTTCTCGCAGGGACAGGACACAGTGAAGAAAGCAATATGGGAACTGTAAAAGCAGTGCGTGATTCCAGCTTGTGCCAAGCCTTTTTGGATGAGGAATACGAACTGGCAGAGGGGGAACATATCAGATCAGAGGACAACGGTAAAATTCTTATCAGTAAAGCCCTTGCCGAACAAAACAATCTTGCTGTTGGAGATAAGATAACCCTTACCCATGCAAAACTGGGTTCAGACGATGGTGTATATACAGACCTGATGAAAGAAAAAAGTGCATATGAAACAGTGGAAATCAAAGGAATCTACGATATAAAAAATGCTTCCGATAATGCGTTAAATCCGACAGTGAAAAAAGCCGAAAATCTTATTTTTTCAGATAGTCAACTGTTAATCAACTTGCAGGAGCAAGGTGTTTATGAGGGCGAGATTTCTTTTTTCATTGCCGACCCACTGCATCTTGACAAGATGGTATCAGAAATAAAAGGGATTGATTCGATTGCCTGGAACAACCATGTCATCAATACGAATGACTTCAAGTATTCTAAGATTGCAGAACAGCTTCAAAGTATGCAAAAGATCGTTGTCGCACTGATTGCGGTTGCTGCAGTATTGGGATTTCTGGTATTTATGCTGATACTGACATTCAGGATTCGTGGAAGAATGCAGGAAGCCGGCATTTTACTTGCCGTAGGAAAACCGAAACAGCGGATTATCGGGCAATTTCTGATAGAGGCAATGATTCTGCTGTGGATCGGCTTTCTAGTGTGCTGTATCGTTGATATTTAACATTACTACTGCATCTTATTCAGATGC
>OFCN01000897.1_pt1 | contig 11356 bp, 8 predicted proteins | sample 1520801 | NCBI WGS metagenome assembly OFCN01 (sample SAMEA2699029, study PRJEB24076) | metagenome | biome: Human gut stool | place: Spain | collected 2012-03-20 | reverse complement strand
TTGGCAAGCAACCAATTTTCACTTCTGTTGACAAAGCCGGCTAACTTAAACACTTATTTTATTTCACGAATCAACATTCCCGGATAAAAATCGCCACCCGACACTTTTCGGAAAGTGGTAAAACCAAAGTCCGAACCATAAGCCTGTTCCTCGGAAGCCATATAACGATTATCCCAAATCAGATTCTCCTTAGGCTGAATCACTCCTACACGCTTATAAGTCATTTTGCCTTCTTTGCTCAGTTCGGCTTCCAGTACTTCAAATTTAGACTTTTCAGTGACTCCCTCTTTCAAGCCAATATAAGCTTTAAGGGGAGAAACACTAATTAAGGGGGTATTTACTTTGAACTGGTCAAAATTCTTTTGCAGACTCGCTATATTTTCATCAATGGCACGTTGGCATGCCTTTCGCACCATTTGCTGGGGCTCGTCCAAGTTAATACCCAAAAAGGAAGTGTTACTTCCATCACTATGCTGGCTGCCCACATACTTCAACTTGAACATCTTACGGTTATTATTGAAAGCATTCACCTTCTCCTTATTATCCTTATCAGTATAATATTGAGTATAGAATTTTGTTGCAGTCTCTTCATCCCAAACCAGTTGATAGAGATAAGTATCAATATTTACTTTAAACCCCTTATAGGATGCAACTATATCTCCCGTAGAATTACCTAAATCCATATAGGATGTCTCACCGGTGTAAATGGCCGCTGCCGCACCCAGCCCTTTGACAATTCCTCCCCACACACTTGAACCTTTTGAACGGTCAATATAGCGAATGTCATTCACAATAAGAAAAGTATTTCCAATCAAGTCCTCACCGGCATCTTCCAACAGAGCGTTTCCGCGTTGAGTCTTGGATGCCAAAGCCTTGTCCAGTTCGGAAGCATTGTACAGCCCTCGTTCTTTCACCAGTTCTACATCACAGACCCCTGTCATGTAATCACGGTTAAACCAGCGTCCTACCATACGACTGGCAATACCATTATTTCTGATAAATTCATCTATCTCCTCATGGTTTTTATCCAATTTCTTTTCAGAAGTATAGATTACTTTTACACTTAAATCATGATTATTGTATTTATCAGGAACAGGAATTTTGAGAAAAACATCCTTTATTTCATCACCAAATTCTCTTCCTTCGTGATTGATCATCATGCTATAAAGAGAACTGCGACGATATTTTATTTCGCCGTCTCCTTGGGCTTGAATTTGAGCGGCGAATACCACCGTCAACAACTGTATTATAATGAATCTTTTCATTTTTCAAACATTCAATAATTAATAATCCCAATGTTTATCTGGAATGACAGAGGTTATCTTAAACATATTTGTATCCGGGTCAAAACGTGCAATCACTCGAAGAGCCTCTACTTCGGTCAAGCTCTTCTTGTCTTCCGCTAACATATATTGTTTGGCCAAGACCATATCCTCTTCTTTTTCGAACAAGCAAGGCACCAGTATCTTGCCATCCGGATCAATAATCCCCCACTTTCCATCGGACATCACATAAGCCATCTCATTATCAAAATTGGATGCATTGGCAAATCCCTGCTTCAGACGAACAGACTTTTGCACCCCATCATAAAGGTAATACAGGTTATCCTTTTTCACCCATATCAATTGCGGATTGACTATAGGAGCTACACCTTGCCACTCTAAAGGAACGACAACCCGGTTCTGCAAATCAATAGCCCCCCATAATTTGTTCAGGCATACGGATGCATACCCCCGATGAAAATTGCCTATACGGTCATACTTATCGGATACGATTTGTCCTTTCATATCTACATAAAACCAAGAAGCATTTTTTTGTACTCCCAAGCGCCCATTGTTCACACTGGTAAGCGAATTAGTATATTCAATAGGAATAACAACTGCCCCTGTAGAATCAATTGCACCAAAAGCCGATCCCTTTTGTACCACCCGGTATCCTTCATTGCTCAGGAAAGCCTTTGACAGGCCACCAATCACCTTGTTCCCCTTTTTATCTATGAAATACAATTCATCATCCAATGAAACCGGAGCTAAATTATGGCTGAAAGCCCCAAACTTTCCCTTTTCTGAAGAAGGTATTCTGACCATCACTTCAGCATCCAAATCATAATAAGCTTTAGCTATTTGCTTCTTTTCCACTTTAGCAAGCCTAAGCATATTGTCTGAAGGAGGAAGAATAGCCTGATTGGCTGTTAAAGGAATAATAGTATTTCCATGGACATCTACCAACCCTTGGGATTTCTTATTAATGAAATAAAAATAATCTACCCTCGATGAAGGCAACTGGGACTCAGCAGCATGAGGCTTGGGAAGCAGCAAGCTCTGTATCTCCTGCTTGGTAGCAGGAAATGCGGACTGGTCTGCCTTAGTATAAAAGGCAGCCTCATCAAGCAAAGCTCCAGTTTTCTTATCTCGCAAAATAGGGAAGTTGCCCACATCTTCATATTTGGCAGGAATTATTTCCCGCCCATTTTCATTAATTAACCCGAATTTACCTTTAGACACCATGTTGTTCTTTTTATCGTATTTGCCACCGATATTAACCCAACAGATTCCTTGGTCGTTGAAACTGCCTATAAAATTATAAGTAGGCTTCACTATGATATTGCCAGCTGAATCAATGAACCCGAACTTCTTGCCTTTCAAGACATATATCAGTTTTTTATTTAAATCTCCCATTGCCTCATAATCAATTTTCAGGATTTCCTTACCTGTCTTATCAATCAACCCCCATTTTTCACCTGTATTACTACTAGCTTTATTGCCTATGAGTCCACCCGTTGTTAGCATTACTCCTTTTTTAGTATTTCCACCTTCAGCGACGGGGCAAACCCCGTTATAAAATTCACCGATATATGTATATTTCCGTTTTGTAATGATTTCACCATCTTCATTAATCAGACTGTATTTTCCATCTTTTCCTATTTTAGCGATACCGTCTTTAAAAGGGGTAGCTTCATCATATTTATACTTTATCACTACTGTCCCGTCTTCCGTCATAAAGCCATAACGCCCCTTTTCATTCTGCACGGCCTTCAACCTCTGAGCTTGCACAGAGCCACCGACCAGCACCAGCAGACATAGAATTAGGATAACTTTTTTATTTCTCATATTCTTTTTATTTAAAATCATTTGAACTTGAATTAATGGAGCCAAGTAATATTAGTAGTAACCGGTTGCTGCCCATTACCAAATGCTACACCTATAGCTCTGGCAGCTTCTATCCTCTGCTTTTTCAGCCCCGCTTCATCCTTATATTTCTCACGATTCTCAAAATCCCAATCACTAGTCACCTTTTGCTTTATTTCATTATACAAAGCTTTAGCTTCACTTTCACAACTACTTCCCGGCTCAATGAAAACCAACCAGTCAAAAGCCCTTGAAGCACCTTCCGCATCGGGTGACTTTGCCCATTCGGATCTGGCGTATTGCATAATCAATTGACAATTATAATTCACATATTGAGTATAATAAGTGTCTATCAGTTTACTAGCTTCCTCATAGCCGACACAACATTCAGGAATGGAGGTAACATAATACAATGCAGCATCATACTCATGCATAGAAGCACTTTTTTGCGCTTTTATCAATATTTGCCTATAATTACTATTATACCAAGAGATAATTTTTTCTTTCCCTTCGCGTATAAATTCTTGCATTTTCACGTTTTTGCCATTTATTGCACGGAAAGCATTGATATATGCCCGGTTAATATTAGTACCTACTCCTTTTGCATCCACAGTGAGAGTAGAAAATACTTTCTGCCCTACTGCATCTCCTATATACAAAGTCAATTGAACAGTAAGCGCTGTACTGACAGGAGGACCGGACAATGTTTCCTTATATAAAGTATTGGCCTTAGCTGTGATAAAGAATGGTGTAAAATTGGAATTGGCAACACCCCCCTGAGCGGCCACTGCCGCAGCTAAACGATTTCCTAAAATCTCTTGTACCTGAGATGGAAGTTCCTCTTTCTGGGCAGCTTTAGCTATTGTAAGGCTTATCTCACAATCCTGTGCTGCCGCAGACATGGCACAACATGCGCACCAAGCGGTAAATATCATATTCCTTATTTTCATATCTTTTCTATTTTTCTCCGATAACCAATTCAGCTTTACCTAACCCTTTCGTCATTACTTTGCAGGTAAGATTGGCTTTCTGATTGAGATATTTGCGCAAATCATTTGCAAAGCTTCTTGTATCTCTAGCCATTCCATTTTCACGATAAAGCGGAATGCGTACCTGCTCAAAAAGCATCATATTCTCAGTTGCATCAGTTAAACTAAAACGATGAGCCACCGTATTCTGCGCCACCCAATCTTCTATGATTTCCTGTAGTTCAGCCCCCCCAAATTCACTTTCCAAATTAACACCGCTCCCATTATCAAACACGTGGACTTCTAATGCTACTTCACGGCCATTAGCCATCAAATCATCAAAATGTTTCTGTAACTGACTTACGAAAGCATCCATCTTGTCTACTACCGCTTCTTCCAACAATACTGCCACTTCAGCAGCCATAGAAGGTTCTCCCGTACCTTGCGTCGCTGCGACCTGCTTATTAGTGTAAGCATCCAAGCCTCGCAAAGTATAAGTAACAGAACGTTTGGGACCCATTGTATTAATATTCCAAACTACTTCAATCAGAATATCAGCTTTAGCTCTATTCATTAACCGATCCAAAGGAGACTCTGCCAGTGAAGCTCCCGAAGTAGAACTGGTAGTCATCTCATGTTCCGCCGAACTCTGCTCTATGGAACGAATAGAAGATGCCATATCTTTCAACGGAAAATCTTTTTCAGCCATCAACTCACCTATTTTCGTTATGACATTCACCAAGTTCAGATCATTATCCAACGCCTTTTTATAATCCGGAAGTTCGGTAATAATGCCTTGATTGTTATATTTTTGTGTATAACCATTATGGGTACACCACACATTAGCAGGAACAACCATAATGGTGGGTTTTTTAGCCTGTCCATACACTCCGGTGTGTACAAGTGCTACAATAAATAAAATAGCATATAATTTTTTCATGTTTTTCTGTCTTTATGGTTTTAAAATTTTATCTTCTATCAGTTTCTGCTGTAATTGAGAACGAAGCACACGCACCGTAGTGGAATAAGAAATTTGAGTCTTATTAGAAGTCTTCATGTCAGAATTTGTTTTCTTATCTTCCATACTTACATACTTCAGGTATTCCCCTCCGTCTCTAAAAAAGTCGTTAAAATAATATGCATACCGTTCCTGTGCATTCACTTCTGTTACCAAAGGGCGCACACTACATTCACGACTACCGGCAGCAACACCTTTGAACAAAACATCCCTTACTGCATTTTTCTTTGCCTGCTCTATAGCATCAGTACGATTTTTCCCTCTGCCCCAAGCTCGAAGTGTCTCCGAACCATCCAGTTCTACTGCCAAACATTCACTCTCAAAGGAATGATAGGAAGAAACACTCTTTTTGCTGCTGCATCCGGCAAAGACAAGTAAAAGCAGACATCCCAATTTCCACGTATAAAATAGATATTTCATAATTTTTTCTTCTTTAAAATTCATAGCCTAATTTCAATAATACAATATTCTCAAAATGACGCTCTCCTCCACAAACTTCCACAACGACCAAAGGATACTGATAAATTTCACCATTGGATGCCTTTATTTTCACTATCCGTACGCTTCAAGATAACTCCCTTCACTACGTACCATTATTCAGATAAAACACTTCATGAGCCTGCTGGGCAAAAGGAGGCCAAGCGCCGCCTATGGAGATGGGTAAAGTAACAATCAATCTCTTATACATAAGCTAAAATCCATTATTTAGTCCTTTAATAACTCCGGCTGATACCAGCTCTTGATAGAGGGCGTCTTTCGCAACGGAAACCACTGCTGAAATTCGATACTGCTTTCCCATTTTCACCACTGAAAGATTCTCTCCTATCATATTGGCAAAATTTATATAAGAACCTCCTTTTTGGAAGAAGACATCAAAATAATCCTGATGCTGCTGTTCTACCACCATACTTCCTGCCAAAGGTTTCTGCCGGGTACGTGAAGTCTGACTGGAAAATCCTTTGAAAAGCACCCCATGAACCGCACACTTCTTGATCACATCGATATCCAATTTACTTTTCTTCTGGATTACTGTCACTTTTACTAAATAAGTACCCTGTACACCTACTCCTTCTCCCTCTATCTCATACTTTAAAAGGTCATCACCTGCGTACGCTCCAATACAGATGAATACAAAAAGAATCGTCATAATGATTCTACCGACAAATTTCACATTCATTACTCTCATAATTCTAATCTTTAATTATATATTATTGTTCACACCCTTCTTTACTGGCAAACTGCAAATATTCATCCTTCACTTTCCGATAATACTCTCCCATCAATTTGCCTGTATTCTCCTGAATCTTTTCTTCAAGATCTTCTAACACATATTTCAAAAAATCGCAATGATTACTGCCTCCTGCTATAGCAGTAGCTGTAGATCCACCAAGGGCATCTATCTCATCCATAGAAACCCCCAGACTAATTCCGGATGAAGGCTTATTTTGATTTCTGCTTTCATCCTTAAAAGAATTAGAGTTCGTAGATTCCAAATCATTATGCACACTTGCAATGTAACCAATCGTATTCAAAGTTCTTTTCTTCTTGTCCTTTTTGGCTTGCTTCAGCGCCAACGCTACTTCTTCATTATCCGGATCCAATTCTGCCGCTATCTTCAGATGCTCCATTCCCTTAGAATAAATGCCATCTGCCACTTGTCCTTTTCCCATATAATAGTGGGCCATGGCATAGTCCGGAATCAAGTCTGTTAATAAATTAAACATACCCCAAGCACCTGCCACTCCCCTTTTTTCTTCTTTCAAAAAGGATTCTGTCACATCCTCTGCAAAGCCATCAGAGAGTTGTCCCTTCGTATCTATCCAACCAAGTACGGAATTCAGCCAAACAGGTGCTTTGCCATCCACAAAACTACCTATATAATCAATCCTTCCCGGTAGTAATAAAGCACCTTGACTATTATATAACCCCATTGCAAAACTTTTGGCAATCCAGACCTTTGCCGATACATCATAATATACCCATTGATAAACACAAGGCAATATAGTACGCCCATATATATCCAAAACTCCCCATTTATCCCGCTTGCAAGCAAGAACGAATCCATCTTCAGCTATTATAAGCTCCTCATATTCTGTAGGAATTACAATTTGTTCTCCCACTATAAGGCCCATTTTACCATTATCTTCCCTTATTCTGAGAGAATCGGTTATAACTTCTGTTCCAGGATTATTAATTTTTTCATTGACCTCTCTGCTACATTCAGCGATTTTATCAAGCAAATCATCAAAATCACCGTTCCCTTTCGCATTTTTCATTTCTTCTTGTTTCTGACGATATACCTTATTGGATATAGGAACGCTTATCATTGCTTCTTCTAGAATATATTTACATGGAACAACGATTTCCCCCCTCAAATTAATAGCCCCGAACTTACCATCTTGCTTGATTGTAGCCAACATGTTATCTCTAAAATTATCAGCGTAATCAAATTGAGGTTCAATGACAAATTCTCCTTTTTTATTTATAAAGCCAAATTTGCCATTCTTCTTTACCGCAGACAGTCCTAAATTAAACCCATGAACATCATCTACATTTTCAAACTGCGGTTTAATTATAAAACGGTTGTGTATGTCTATAAAACCTACTTTTCCTCCTAAAACTACTCCCGCCAACTTTTCTGTAAATCTCTTAGTCACCTCTTCATATTGTGGAGAAATCAACCAATTTATCTCATAATCCTGATTTACTAAAGCCGCATCCCATTCACCAAACATAGAATTACCTCTATATTTTGAATTTTCCCACCATCCTTTATTTTCGGTCTGCTCATACCCCCATTTCTTTGTTGCAGCATTTTGGCGTGCTTTCTGTGCATAAAAACTAAAAGGTATAGCACAGCATAACAAAAACAATATTACTTTTTTTACTTCATTCATATACATGTCTTTTTTTTAACCTTATGTGGCTTCAAAGAAAAACAATTAACGCCATTTTACAAATTCACAAAACCAAGAGAAAGTATCAAACAGCCTAATAAGCATACTATTCTATCTAAATTAATGACTATATAACCTCATTTCCATATACCGCAAAGGAAAAATTAAGCACTAAAAGCAAAAAAGCAGCAATCTCACGACTCCTGCTCTTCCATTGTGATTTAAAATCACTTTCTATAAACTTGTATTTTCAATGTTATCAATAGATTCACTACAACAAATAAAACCTATCCTGTAATTCTTTTCTGAATTTCTTGGAAACCTGAAGTTCCGTAATATTCTCAAACGGGGGAAACATGACACAGCGGTTCTCCTTAATCATCATCAGATAATTGATATTAATGATATACGACTGATGGATCTGGACGAAGCAGGGGTCATATCCCTTGATATGATCAGCCGTAGTATTTTTCTTCAGCAGCAGAGGCAGCTGGTTGTTCAGCACCACTTCCCACAGTTTCCGGTCGGAGTTATAACGGAAAAAACCAATGTCAATGGAACGTAGAATACGCAAATCATTGGTAGGCGTGGATATCATAAAGGTATGCTCGCCGACCGAATGCACACGCGCAGGAATAGCCAAAGATGCAGCTGCCGACTCTTCCTCCTTTTTCATGAAGCGGTCGATAATCCCTTCCAGCTCCTTCTTGTCTATCGGCTTCAGCAAGTAGTCGAAAGCTGCCCCACGGATGGCATAAATCATGTATTTATCATAAGCCGTATAGAACACAATCTGCATATTCCAAGTGATTGCCCCCCTTATCTGTTCCAGCAGTTCCATGCCCTTCATGTCCGGCAGTTCCACGTCCAGGAACAGCAAATCCGGATGAACCTTTTCCAGCAGTTTCCGGCCATTCACACCGTTACGCGCCATCCCATCTATAGACAGCCTGTTATATTTCTTCAGTTCCAGACAAAGATTGTCCGCAGAGAACTCATCATCATCAATTATTACGACCCTGTATAGTTTATCCATAGTAAACAATCCTGCTTTAGTTATTAACGGAACAAAAGTATTAAAACATGTTTTAACGCACAAACCCGACACTCTGGTTATGGAACTATAGCGACCGTTTCGGACACTATTCTAGCAAAAATAATGACTAAACCATCTTTTTCAAATTATAATCATAACCATGGGGCAGGAAGACAGCAAACTCGCAACCGGTTTCTCCGTCTTCCAACTGCACATTGGTTATGGATATATCGATATGCTTCTTATTGTTAGCGTTCAACAACTGTATGGTTTGAAGAATCACTTTTATACCGGTGCCTGTACCGTAGTTGGCACTGTTTACCCGGTAACCTCCCCCGTTGTCACGCACCTTGACACAGATTCCTTCCCCGGTCTTTCTGATGTCAACCCACAGTCTTTTCATCCCCTCTTTGTCCTTCAGGGCATGCTTGATGGCATTTTCTATCGGAATCTGTATCATCATGGAAGGAAGTATTTCTTGGTCAAGATGGATGGCAGCATCTATGGATGTGGACAGTATAAAGCTATCTCCCAATGCTTCACGTTCCAGGTTGATAAACGTATTGACAAAGTCCAGTTCCTCAGCCATGGTAACACACAGTTGCTCGGTCAGTTCCAGGTTGCGCCGCATCAGTTTTACCAGCCCACGCATATTTCCGACTTGCTCGTCGGTGTAGTTACCCATCTCACGGTTCAGAATGTTAAAAATGAAATGGGGAGAAACCCGGTTACGGATATTCTCCATACGCAAAGTGGCAATCATATTCTGACTTCTCATTTGCAGCAAGAAACGCTGTCTCTTGTTGTATGTGTAGACAAATACAGCGAGCCCCAGAATACAGATGCAGGCAAACATCCACAGGTAAAGCGTCTGGTTCAGCGCCAGAACTTCATTCTCTTTTTGCTGAATGAAAATTTTCTGCTTCATCAGCGTGGTGTCCTGACTGTATTTCAGATCAATTTCAGCTGTACGCATTTTAATACGCTCATTACGTGTAGAATCATCAATACGCTGATTTTCCATTTGATAATAATAAGCTTGTTTGAAATCTCCCACCTCTTCAAAATAATGTTGTAGGTAACGGTTACGGATATGCTGCATATTCGGTTCCACATAATCAGGCTGGATAGCCTCAGACATACGTTTACGTGCTAAAGGCAAATTATTCTGCTTCAAGGCAAGTTCAATCAACTGGGTATCCAAATAATAGAGAGCTGTCTGATTTTCGATAGAACGAAAAAAATCACTACAAAGATTTAAATAGTATGCGGCAGAATCAACCTGATTCATCAACAGAAAAGTTTCTCCCAAATTCATTTCAGTCAGATGTTCCTCAAAAATCATATCTGGATAAGAACGAGCTAACAATAATGATTTTCTGAAAAATTCTAAAGCATTAGGATAATCAGCACGAAAATAATAAGAATTACCACGATTATTCAAATAAATATGTTTCTCAAATGGAAGCATCTTATCATATTGCCGAGCCGCCAGTTCATAGTAATAATCACAAGAAGTAAAATCACGAAGTTCCATATAAACCTGTGCCAATCCGTAATAAACAGGAAAACGCTTTTCTTCAGGAATCTTCAATGAATCACAGTAAGACAAAGCTTTACGATACCACATCGCACCTTTATCATAATGACCGGTACGGACAAAAGCATCAGCCAAATTAATAGAAATATCATGAAGCATATCTCTGTTACTACCCTTCAAACGATAATCGAACGCTTTTTGAAAACATACCACTGAAGAATCTGTCAACCCTTGACGAACACATACATTACCCCGCATATTGTAAATCTCAGCATACAAATCATTAATTAACGGTGACGGTTCAGCTCCATCGCAAAATACTTCCGCTCTATCCATGCTAAGTTTAGCCGAATCCATCTCGGACTTAAACATATATGCTTTTGCCAAAAGAACAAGATAATGGCAATACGCCACACTATCTGTGGTAAACGACATTTGCCTGGCAGTCCGGGTACATACATAATTAGGATTTTTTGACAGTGAATCAATTATAAAATCATAATACTGCATATAAATATCCATTTGAGTCTTTTTATAAGTTCCGGAACTTGTACAAGATACTCCCCATATACAAAATAATATACTATACCATAAAAATTTAAATATCAAATGTATGTTCTCCATCTTATCCTCCTTCATAGTTTTATTGACAAACATAAGCAAAAATAAACACAAGCATAAGCTTTTATTAAAATTTATTTGATCCCAAAAAGCCTTTTAGATAAAATTTACACAAAGATGAAGATTCACTTTGTCATGTCATGAAACA
>OFCN01000856.1_pt1 | contig 11775 bp, 9 predicted proteins | sample 1520801 | NCBI WGS metagenome assembly OFCN01 (sample SAMEA2699029, study PRJEB24076) | metagenome | biome: Human gut stool | place: Spain | collected 2012-03-20 | reverse complement strand
AAATGAGGCAAATAAGTTGCTCCTGCCATCGATTATTTTATTGATTTTATTTGCCTATATCCCTATGGCGGGTCTAGTCATCGCTTTTAAAGATTACTCTCCCGCTACTGGGATATTTGGAAGTCCTTGGGCTGGTCTCAAGTATTTTAACCAGTTCTTCTCATCCTTCCAATTTGCGACAACCATGAAGAATACCTTGAAAATTTCTATTTACAGTATTCTGGTTGGTTTTCCCTTGCCGATTGTTCTAGCCATTATTTGCAACCAGATTCGTGTGGGCAAGTTCAAAAAAATCTTTCAAGTAACAACTTATTTGCCTCATTTTATCTCGACCATGGTCATGTGTGGGATGATTATTCTTTTTCTCTCTCCAAGTAGTGGACTGTTAGCCAATGTCCTCAAATTGGTCGGCTTAAAGATGCCTGCTCTCTTATCCAAACCGGGTAGCTTTGCAGGTGTCTATGTCTGGAGCGATGTCTGGCAACATATCGGTTGGGATAGTATCATTTATCTAGCCGCTCTATCGGCCATTGATCCGACCTTTTATGAGGCGGCGACTATGGACGGGGCGAGTCGATTGCAAAAAATCCGTCATATTGACTTACCCTTACTGTTACCAACGGCGATGATTCTCTTGATTCTCAGAGCAGGAAGCCTACTCAGTGTTGGTTTTGAAAAGGTCTTGCTCTTGCAAAATCCACTCAATCTGGCAGGAAGTGAAATCATTTCGACCTATGTCTATAAAGTGGGGATGATTAATTTCCAATATAGTTATTCGACAGCGATCGGTCTCTTTAATACCTTGGTTAACTTGATCATCTTATTGTCGGTCAACTGGTTTGCGAAACGCTATACCAAGACAGGATTGTTCTAGAAAGGAGGAGAAATTGTGAAATTGTTTCAACATGCGAGAAAGACCAAGTCAGAAATCCTCTTTGATGTTTTTATCTATGGTCTAGCGATTTGCTTGATTCTCTTGATTGTCTACCCTTTGTGGTTTGTCATTATTGCCTCCTTCAGTAATCCGTCTGATGTGGCAACTGGTAAGGTTTGGTTTATCCCGAGGGAATGGCGACTAGACGGCTATCAACGCTTGATTGAGCAGCCTTTATTTCTAAAGAGCTATCTCAACACCATCCTTTACACGGTTGTGGGAACCATCGTTGCCCTGGTCATTAATATCCCGGCTGGTTACGCCTTGTCGCGAAAGGACCTCTTTGCTAAGAAATGGGTCAGTGTCTTCTTTATCGTTCCCATGTTTGTCTCTGGGGGCTTGATTCCCATTTATTTGACAGTGAAACAAATGGGATTGGTCGACACCTTCTGGGTAATGGTTGTACCGTTTGCAGTATCTCCTTACAATATCGTTGTAGCTCGAACTTTCTTTAACAATAGTATTCCAGAAGGGATGTGGGAAGCCGCCCAGATCGATGGTTGCGGAACCATTTATTACTTCAGAAAGATCGTGCTCCCCTTGTCCAAGGCTATTATTGCCGTTATTGGACTTTGGACAGCAGTAGGGATCTGGAATTCTTGGTTCAATGCCCTGATTTATTTGACCAATGAAAATCTCCAACCCCTACAACTGATCCTGCGACGTCTCTTAATTAGTAATCAAATGTTGCAGTCGCAAGCAACAGGGGAGGTAGCTTCTGACCTCCGTATCAAGGCTGATATGATGAAATATGCAGCCATCGTTATCTCAACAGCACCGATTATGATGCTGTATCCATTCGTCCAAAAATACTTTAATCAAGGTGTCATGATAGGGGCCTTGAAAGAATAGGAGAAGATCATGAAAAACAGGAAATTTGCCTATCTGCTCCTTGGAGCAGCTGCTTTAGCTGGCTTGACGGCTTGTGGAGCTTCCACAAATAAATCAAGCAATGACAAGAATGATGGAAATACCTTCAAGATCACGACCGTTCGTTGGTCGGATTGGGGGGAAGACTATCACAAAGGTTTTCTAGATGATTCAGCCAAGGAATCAGGTATCAAGATCAAATGGGATACCATGGTGGCTGCAGACTGGTCTGATAAGAAATCTGTTCTTGTTGCCAGTGGAGATTTACCAGACGCTTTCTTGGGATCCAATGCCTTCACGGATTCTGAAATCGCTCAGAACCAAAACATGTTCATTCCATTGGAAGACTTGATCAAGGATAATATGCCAAACTTGAACAAGGCCTTTGAAAAAGAACCGAAATTAAAAGCCATGGTGACCAATCCAGATGGTCATATTTACAGCCTGCCTAAGAAATTGCCAATGCGGCCAATCGTCGGCAACCAACTCTTTATTAATAAGAAATGGTTGGATAATCTTGGCTTGAAGATGCCCGAAACCTATGACGAATTGGTGACTGTTTTACAAGCCTTCAAGGACAAGGATGCCAATGGCAACGGCGATGTCAATGATGAAATTCCATTTGGCTCTGGTAACTTTGATCCGACCTTCTCTTATATTTTGCCATTCAACAACCGTCTGGGCGGAGATAACACCTATGAAATGTCCGTCAAAGATGGCAAACCGGTCTACCTCCGGATGGAAGAAAGTTATAAACAAGGGATAGCGGCGATGCATGAAGCCTACAAGAAAGGCTTGATCGACCCTGAACTCTTTACAGAAGATACCTCCATGTCTGTTGCCAAACGGATGGACAAGGGTGTGGCGCGTGTCGGTGTGTCAAGTGGTTGGACAGCAGATGCAACCTTTGGCCAACATGCTAGCGAATATGCTCCTCTCCCAGCATTGAAAGGCCCTGATGGCAAACAATATGTCATTTCTGACCCAGATCATTTGAACTATGGACGCAATGAAATCCTGATCACAAATAAGTGCAAGGACCCTGCAAAATTGCTCAAATGGTTGGATAAATTCTACACGGATGATGCCAGCATCCAAAACTTCTATGGATCCTTTGGCATTGCGACTGAAAAAGATGGCGACAAGTACAAGGTCTTGGCTCCAAAAGATGGTAAATCTGCCGATGAATGGGCTTGGATCAATTCCCTTCGTGACTTTGGACCAAAATATGTATCAGATGATATCAATAGTCATGTCGACATCGACCAAACACAGGGTGATGGTCTCAAATTGAAGATGGACAAAGAATTGAAACAATACGCTTTGCCAGCATATCCAAATGTCATCTACTCTCAAGAAGAATTGAACAAATTATCCTCTATTTATGTAGATATCAACTCCTATGTTACCCAACAAGCTTCTAAATGGGTAGTAGAAGGGGGCGTCGAAAAGGATTGGGACGATTACAAAGCAACCTTGAAGAAGATGGGCATTGATGACTTTATGAAGATTCAACAAGATGCCTATGATCGTTACCAAAAAGAAGTGAAGTAACAGGGGTCTAAATGGATTCAAGTAGGTAACTCAGGGGCGTAGAGCCCCTGAGTGCTTCCTTAGAGGAAGTAGCAGAAATTGAGATGAAGAACAAGGAGAAGAAGATGCAAAAATTATTTTCATTGGATGGACGCTTGGTCAAGACCTTGACCCGGTTGACAGACATCATTATCTTGAACACCTTGTTTATCGTTTGTTGCCTTCCGATTCTCACGATCGGTGCATCGCTTACGGCTTTAGCAACCATGTGGCACCGCTTGTTGAAAGGGGAAGATACGGATCTCGTCTTTCATTTTTTCCGTCTCTTTCGAGCTAATTTCAAGCAAGCGACGGTGATTTGGCTGACTTGTCTAGGACTATCAGCCCTTCTTTATCTGGATTACTGTCTTTTTTCAAATACGGCCTTCTTAAGTGAGTATGGGATTTGGATCTTGCTTCCCTTTATCGTCCTTCTATGTGGAGGGATGACCTTGATCTTCCCTTATATCGGCCTCTTTGAAGATCCTACAAAAAAGGTCTGTCTGAATAGTTTCCTCATTGCTCTCTTAAATCCTATTCAAATCATCTTTCTTATCTTCTTCAATCTGGCAGTGGTTTATATCAGTCTCAGTAGTCCTGAACGGTTACTGACAGCTATTTATCTCTTTACCTTTGGAGGTTTTGCTCTTTGGAGCTTCTTGAATGTTCGACTGACCGATCAGATCTTTTCAAAGATCCAAGAAGGAGGAGTCTTTGAAAAATAAGGTCAAGCAAGTGGGAAGTATATTTTTCTAATATTATTTAAATCGAATAAAGTTTCCTAGAAAATCTAGGAAACTTTTTTTATTTCATAAACATTTCACATTTCTTTTCTATAATAACTATAACAAATGATGAAAGCGCCCATATTGCATTGCTGTGGGCTTTGAAATGGAGGGTGAGTTCATGCTCTTACAACAGGCAATCGCCTATATTTCTCGAAAAAGAACGAGGAATCTGGTCCTTTTTCTGATTCTCCTCTTGATCCTCTCTTGCTTGTATTTCTGTTTTTCACTGATGCAAGTGGGAGAAAGGTTGGAGGACCATATCAAGCAGTCGGCTGGGACCAGTTTTGCCCTGACCAGTAAGCAGGGGGATACGCCCTTTGCTCTAAAGGAAGCTGAAAAGGTGCGAGAGCTTTCTGGGGTAGGAGCTATGGTTCCTCAATATGAAAGTCCCGTTCGCATTCTTGGTAAAGAGGCGGTGACGGGGCAGCAGTCGGTGGAACGGGATGATCTGGGTCAGGAAGCCAAGCAAGCGTTAGGTGCTGTCTTTACCCAGAAGACAGACCAGCACCTGGATTTCCGCAGTAGCAGTTTCCAACTGGTGCAAGGCAAACACTTATCCGACAAGGCTCGTGGCCAGATCTTGATTCACGAGGAGTTGGCTAAGAAGAACAAGCTAAAGGTCGGAGATTCCTTGACCTTATCCAGCTTTCAGATGGGAGAGACTCCTGCCAAAGAGCAAACTTTTAAAATCGTAGGGATCTTTTCAGGTAAGAAACAGGAAAAATTCACTGGGATGACCTCTGATCTGAGTGAGAATCAAGTCTACCTCCCTTATGAGGATGCGACTAAGCTTCTTGGTCTCAGTCAGCAAGAAGTGACCCAGGTCACCTTTGGGGTCAAAGATCCTGAGAAAATCGATGCCCTCTTGAAGCAAGTCAAAAACTTGGATCTGGATTGGCAGTCTCTGCGCGTGGTCGAAGATCGCAAGGCTTTTGACCAGATGAAAGAATCCTCTCAGACCCTAGAAGGCCTGGTGCGGATCATGATGATCGTCCTCCTAGTGACAGGAGCCGGTGCTCTATCGCTCTTACTGAGTCTCTGGACACGGGAGCGGATCCATGAAATCGGCGTCCTCTTATCCATTGGGAAAAGCAAGGGACGGATCTTTAGACAGTTCCTCTTGGAAGTGGTGCTGGTATCTTTACTAGCGGTGATCCCAGCCTTTCTCATCGGGCGGATGGTCAGCCATCGTTTCTTAGAGCAGTTTGTCGGACAGACGGGTCAACAGCAGACCCTAGACTTGCTCAACCAAGTCCCTCAAGGCCTTTCCTTAGGAATCGCCTATGCTAGCCTCTTGTGCTTGATCCTTTTGTCGCTCGGTGTAACTACCAGCATGATCTGGCGCAAGAGTCCAAAAGAAATATTAACAAAAATGAGTTAAGGAGAAATGACACCTATGTTAGAACTCAAACATGTATCCTATAGTTACCAAAGCTACCAAGAAGAGATCTTCTCAGACGTGAACTATCAGTTCGCAAATGGGACATTTTACAGCATTATCGGTCAGTCTGGAGCAGGGAAATCGACCCTCCTCTCCCTCTTGGCTGGTCTGGACAATCCCAAGAAGGGGCAGGTTCTCTTTGATGGGGAGGACATCCAAACCAAAGGGTCTAGCTACCACCGCAAGCACCATGTTTCCCTTGTCTTTCAGAATTACAATCTGATTGATTATTTGACGCCACTGGAAAATGTCCGCCTGGTCAACAAACAAGCTGGAAAAGAAATTCTCTTGGAATTGGGATTGGACGAAACGCAAATCAAACGCAACGTCCTTCAACTATCTGGAGGGCAGCAACAGCGGGTGGCCATTGCGCGTGCGCTCGTTTCAGAAGCACCTGTCATCTTGGCAGATGAGCCAACAGGAAACCTAGACGAACAGACAGCGGGTGACATTATTGCCATTTTGAAGAAGTTGGCCAAGGAACGCCAAAAATGTGTCATCGTTGTCACCCACAGTAAGGAAGTGGCAGAGGCCTCCGATGTTATCTTGGAATTGAGTCGCCGTAGCCTCGTTGAGAAGAGTAAGTAAGGAGGGAATGTTATGTTGCGCAATGCTTTTGCTTATATCACACGTAAATGGCCCAAGTCCCTCTTGCTCTTTGCCATCATTCTCCTCATGGGGACCTTGAGCTTGATCGGACTCTCCATGAAGGGAGCGACCCAAAAAGCTTCATCGGAAAGCCTGGGATCCATCACTAATAGCTTCTCCATGCAGATCAACCGCAGGACCAATCCAGGAACCCCTCGGGGAGCAGGGAATCTCAGAGGAGAAGATATCGAAAAAATCAGCCAGGTAGAGGGGATCACCTCCTCTATCAAGCGGATCAATGCCATCGCGGATATCCTAGACCACGAGATCATTGAGACTGAAGAAACCCTGCAAAATCAATCTCCAGAGCGGGCCAAGCACTTCAAGAATACCTTGATGGTGACAGGGGTCAATGACTCTTCTAAAGAAGATAAGTTTGTCTCTGGAGCCTACAAGCTGGTCCAAGGGGAGCACCTGACGGATAAGGACAAAAACCAAATCCTCATGCACGAAGATTTGGCGAAAAAGAATGGCCTCAAGGTAGGCGATAAGGTGCGTCTCAAGTCTAATCTCTACGATGCTGACAATGAAAAAGGGGCCAATGAAACCGTCGAAGTGACCATTAAGGGTCTGTTCTCAGGGAAGAACCAAGCTCCTCTAACTTACGCCCAAGAATTGTATGAAGATACCCTCATTTCTGACCTGGATACAGCTGCTAAACTCTATGGCAATACTGTCCAAACAGCTACCTATGAGGATGCAACCTTCTTTGCCAAGGGGGATCAGGACCTGGATGCCTTGATCGAAAAAATCAAAGCCTTGGATATCCCATGGAATTACTTTGACTTGGTTAAGAGCTCTTCTAACTATCCAGCCTTGCAAAAATCCATTAGCAGCATGTTCCAAGTGGCAGACTACTTGTTTATCGGTAGCCTCATCTTTGCTAGCTTGCTTCTCACCCTTCTCCTCGTCTTGTGGCTCAATGCCCGTCGCAGAGAAGTGGGAATCTTATTGGCTCTAGGACTCTCTAAGGTACAGATTGCGGGACAATTCGTAGCAGAATTGGTCATGATTTCCATCCCAGCCTTCCTCCTTTCCTATGGAGTTGCAGGACTTCTTGCCAAAGCTGTGGGAGATACGGTGCTTAAGAACGTAACCAGTGGCATTGCCAAACAAATGGCTCAAGAATCCTCTGCAGCCAACCTTGGTGGTGGAGCTGAGGCAGAAAGCTTCAGTAAGACCCTGACAGACCTCCATATGGACATCCAACCGAGCCAATTGCTGGTGATTGTCTTGGTTGGCGGCCTCCTCTTGATTCTCGTATCCATCCTTTCTTCTCAATGGCTCTTGCATAAGAAACCAAAAGATCTCTTGGTGGATGTCGAATAAGAGATTGTTTCCTAAAATAGAAATAGGGTATAATAGGAGGTAGAAGAAGTTTCTTAGATAAAAGGAAAGTGTATGAAGATACTAATCGTAGAAGATGAAGTCCTGATTCGCGAAGGGATGAGCGACTATCTCATGGAATGTGGTTATGAAGTCTTTGAAGCAGGAGATGGGCAGGAGGCCCTGGACCTCTTTCACAGAGAGGCGCCAGATCTGGTCTTGCTGGATATCCAGCTCCCTATCCTCAATGGCTTGGAGGTCCTTAAGACCATCCGGAAGACCAGCTCAGTCCCTGTCCTCATGCTGACGGCCTTCCATGACGAGGACTATAAGTTGACGGCCTTTGGAGAGTTGGCAGATGGCTACCTGGAAAAACCTTTCTCCTTGTCACTTTTAAAGGTCCGTATCGAAGCTATTTTTAAAAAGCTCCAGCCTTCCCGGGTCTTCACCTATGGAGAGGCACGGGTGGATTTTGAGAGCTACACAGCCAGTCTAGCTGGGCAAGCCATCTCTATGAATGCCAAGGAGTTGGAAATCTTGGAATACTTGCTCCATCATGAGGGCAAGGCACGGACCCGCTCTCAGATCCTCGATGCCGTCTGGAAGGAGACAGAGGAGATTCCTTTTGACCGGGTGATCGATGTCTATATCAAGGAACTACGAAAAAAACTAGAGCTGGACTGTATCGTTACGGTACGCAATGTCGGCTATAAATTGGAGAGACCATGACCAAACGGAGTATCTTTGCAAAGATCTTTCTGATCACCTTTGCCCTATTTAGTGGCTTAGTCATCCTTCTACATGCTTCGGTTTACTTTATTTTCCCGTCGACCTATATCGAGTCTCAGCGCCAGACGATTTTGAAGAAATCACAGGCCCTAGCCAAGAGTTTCCAAGGCCAGGAAGAAGGGACCATTGAGTCGGTCATCGACCTTTATTCCAAAACCAATGATATCAAGGTCTCAATCAAGGGCAAGGAAAAACAAAATGCCCTAGAGGTAAAGGATGACTTGCTCCTGAACCCGGATAGCCAGAACAATTCCCTGGTCATTGAAGAGCGAAAGATCCAGACCAAAGAGGGAAAGGACTTGATCTTGCAATTCTTAGCAACTGTCGATTCCCAAAAGGAAGCGCGGGACATCAGTCTGGGCTTTCTTCCCTATAGTCTCCTCGCTTCCTTTGTTCTGTCACTCCTTGCCTCCTATCTCTATGCCCGCCTGATTTCTGCTCCGATCCTGGAGATCAAGCAGATGACCAAGCGGATGAAGCGTTTGGATCGGACGGCCAGTCTTCCCATTCATTCGCAGGATGAGATCGGCGTCCTCAAGCAACAGATCAACGACCTCTATCACCATCTCCTAGAAGTGATCGACAATCTAGAGCAGCAGAAACAGGAAAATCTGAAGTTGGAGCAGATGAAGGTCGAATTCCTACGGGGGGCCTCGCATGAGCTCAAGACGCCGCTAGCCAGCTTGAAGATTATCCTAGAAAATATGCGGGATAAGATTGGCCGCTACAAGGATCGGGACCGCTACCTGTCGGTCTCCCTCGATATCGTCGATGAGATGAACCAGATCGTCTTAGAAATCCTGTCCCTGTCCTCTGTCCAAGAATTGGCCGGAGACAAGGAGTGGATCCAGCTGGATCAGGTCGTAGAGCAGATCCTCGACCAGTACAAGGTCTTGGCTCAATCCCGCGCGCTCACGATTGACAATCAGATCCCTGACAAAGCCGTCTATATGGACCCAGCGATTCTGAAATTGGTTCTCTCAAATGTCATCAGTAATGCCGTCAAGCATTCGGATGCCGGTGGAGAGATCCAGCTCCGTCTCGAAGAGGAAGGAACGCACTTGGCGGTTGAAAATACCAGCCAGGAAATGGTAGAGACCGCTGAGATGCCAATGACTGCTAGCCACCAGAAGAAGGAAGGAGGCTTGGGACTCTTTGTGGTCCAACACTTGCTAGACCATGAAGAACTGGCCTACCAATTTGATAAAACGGCTATGGGCTTACGCTTCCGTATGGAACTGCCCAAAGAGCCACAAGAATAAAAAGAGGCTGGGACAAAAGTCCTAGCCTCTCAATTATTTTTGGATTGTCGAGCAAGACGCAGTGGTTGAGTGGGCTCTACTACGCTGATTTCATCAGCTTTTACAGCCCTACTCAACTGTGCGGAGGTAGGACGACGAAATCGAATTCTAACGAATTACCGATTTCTGTCCCACTCGCTTGTATTTAATCAACCTTTTCTACCTTTAGCAGTTGGCCGTGTTTTAATTCATAAATGGTATCCACATAGGTCAGGATGGAGCGGTCATGGGTCACCATGATGGCGCTCTTGTTTTTAGATTTGACTTCTTTTTGGATCAATTGGGCGATTTCTTGTCCCCGATCCGGGTCTAGGCTAGCCGTTGGTTCATCGGCTAAAATGACCTGTGGATTTCCGATGAAGGCCCGAGCAATGGCTGCCCGTTGTTTTTGCCCACCGGATATCTGATTCGGATATTGGTGGTAACAAGTTTCGATGCCAAGATCTGCCAACAAGGCTTTGACTTCCTCTTGGCGTTTTTTCTTGTCCTTTTCCCCTTTTAATTTGGCCACCAGTTCTAACTGGTCACCGATTTTCATATAGGAGAGGAGCTGGTGATCCTGAAAGATAAAGCCGAGCAATTCCAGCCGTTTTTGCGTCCACTGGCCTTGGTTGAGACCGGTCAAGTCTTGGCCTGCGATGCGAATCCGCCCCTCGTCTGCTGATAAAAGTAAGCCAGCGATAGCCAAAAGCGTGGACTTGCCAGATCCTGATGGGCCCAAGATGGCGACAAATTCGTTGGGTTCGACGCTTAAATTAAGCTGGTTGAGGACATGGTGCATCTGGTTGCCATCGGCGTAGGATTTTCTGATATTTTCTAATGCAATAATAGCCATCTTATTCTCCATTTCCACCAATGACTTCGATTGGATCTACTTTTTTGATTTTGACAAGGGACAAGGTACCACACAAGATAGAGGTCAGGATAAAGCTAAGCGAGATGGTGAGGTTGTCTTTCAGGGTCATAAAGGAAGGGACGCTATTGGGTAAAAATGGCGCCATTATAGTTGTCAGGCCAAGACCCAGCAGTACTCCGATAAGGGAGATGATGGTGAGCTGGGATAGTTGGACATAGGTAATCTGGCTCATGGACATGCCAATGGCCTTCAAGACGCCGAACTGTTTCAACTTCTGCAAGGTGAGGATATAGAAGAAAACCCCAAGGATAGCAGAAGAAGCGAGTAAGAGCACCCACGTGATCATCCGTAGCGTCAGGTTTTGAGCCTTGTAGCCAGGGATTTTATCGATTACTTGCTTCTTATCCGCCACCATCAAGTTGCTGGCTAGATCGCTAGAAGGGATGCTTTTCTTGGTCACAAGGGTTTGGGCTTGCCATTGATAGCTTGGATCTGTTTTTTGTCGCATGCCTGTGTAGGTATCCGAGCTGATAAAACCAATCTCGCTGTAGCCGTATTTGGCATTTTTCGCGAAGGCCACGACCTTGAGTTTTTGCTTAGAAGTTTTGTCGATCACTTGATCGCCGACTTGGATCCCTTCATCCTCTTTGAAAGAACTGTCCAAAATGACCTCGTTTTTCTTTAGGTCGGAGATCTTGAGGTCTGTATCTTCCATGATTGGATTGAGGATTTCTTCTTCGTTGTGATCGGTCGCGAAGTAGGTGATATCCAGAGTATTGGAATCCTCTGTTTTTGAGACGGTTGCCCGCTGGATGGACAAACCCGAATAGTCCATCCCCTCTATCTTTTGGACCTCATCTAAATCTTTCTCCGTAATGGTTGAAAAGGGGATAATCCCTTCTGAATCCGTAGAAAGGATGTAGTGCAGCGACCCATAGTTATCGATTTGAGCCGATACCGAACGGCCCAGTCCATTTGTCAGCCCGGACAAGAACACCACCATAAACATGAGAATGGTAATGAGGAGTTCAATCAGGATAAACTTCTTGGGTTGGTATTTAATTTCATTCCATGCGATTTTCATATTCGTTCTCCTTTTAGCACGGAGGTGCTCGAGCAGGGTTGACGGCACCTAAACATACTCTACCATCATACCACAAGTGGGGGGATAATAGGGGGATGGTGTTTGGGGAGTATGAAGGAATCAAAAATTATTGAATGATAAATAATGAAATTATATTTTTCTAAAA
>OFCN01000844.1_pt1 | contig 11922 bp, 9 predicted proteins | sample 1520801 | NCBI WGS metagenome assembly OFCN01 (sample SAMEA2699029, study PRJEB24076) | metagenome | biome: Human gut stool | place: Spain | collected 2012-03-20 | reverse complement strand
AAGGCGTGAATACGATTGCGGGAACGTTCCACGGCTCCATTTGCATGTTAGAGTTGTGTTTCGGAACGCTCTTTTAATCGTAAGTTTCAAGAGAGTTTTAGTCAGAGTCCTTACCGATGGATGCAGGAGCGGAGGACTGAACTGGTTCGTGAGAAAATTTGTGATCCGGATATTGCTTTCCGGGAAATAGCTATGGACTTTGGGTTTAGCTCTCCTGCACATCTGACTTGTTATTGTAAAAAGTTATTTGGTGCAACTCCAACTGAACTGAGAAATAATTATAATAAGGGAAATGAAACTTAGACTGTAATGTGTTCATAGCTCTTGTCTTTTAGGGATCTTATTAGAAAGATCTCCGTGTGTATAAAGATAGGAAATACTTCTCGTAATTTCTTGGTATAAGACTTCCTTTGTTTTTTTAACTCTCGGTTTTACATTGATCCTTTAACTCTCGGTTTAACTGAACCATGTAATCCTGCACAATTCAGGCATAAAAAAAGAGAGTTACTTTCGTGTAACTCTCTGATTTCTAAGTGATCCGCCTGGGGCTCGAACCCAGGACCCCAACATTAAAAGTGTTGTGCTCTACCTGCTGAGCTAGCGAATCAATCCTTATTTGCAAATCAGTTATTTCCTGATTGCGGGTGCAAAGGTAGTGACTTTTATTTAATTTGCAAGCGTTTCGTGGAAAAAAGTTCCAATTATTTTTCCTTTTTACTGCTTGTTTCTTGATTATCAGTTGTTTCTACTTCATCATATTTTATCTTTTCTTTGTTGATAATAAAGCGTTGGTAGTAAGAGAGCATTAAAGTTGTTAACGGTAAAGCAATAATCATTCCCAACATTCCCATTAATGAGCCCCAGATAGAAAGTGATAAAAGGATAATGGCAGGATTTAGGCCGGTAATCTTTCCCATAATTTTGGGGACGAGAAAAGTATCCTGTATAATTTGTACGATAGCAAAGACAGCTAATGCGCACGCAATGATAATCCAGAAATTCTGCCCCGTATCCGCTGCTTTGAGGATAGCTAGCAATACAGTGGGAAGGAAACCTATGATTTGCAGATAAGGAACCATGTTGAGAGCACCGATGAAAAGTCCCAGAGCGATAGCCATTGGAAAATCAATAATGAGGAAACCTATGCTGAACAGGATACCTACGCAAAATGCCACCAAAGCTTGACCACGAAAATATCTGTTCATACCGTCCTGCACGTCATGAACCAGATTGGAGGCAAATGTACGGTACTTGTTCGGAAGCAGGTGCAACCACCCTTCGGCTATTGCTTCATAATCCAGCAATATAAAAATAACATATAATAAGATAATAAAGGACGCAAGAATGCTAAATAGAATATTGAGAGATTCTGCAAGCAAAGCCCACATCCTGGGCACGGTATCCTTGATAGCTGCAAGAATATTCTCCTCGCTTAATATACGGTTGAGCGCTTGAAGGTCGATATTCTCATGGATAAACTCGGAAAGATTTTGAGGGACGTTGTTGCCGGCACCGTTGGTGAGGTAAGTCACGAGCAAGTCATTCATTCTGCTGATTTCCGAAATCATTGGCGGTACTAACAGATAAAATAAGGATACTCCGACAACTGTAATCAGGAATAATGCACAGAGGATAGAGACGATACGACTTTTCAACTTCAGCTTGTATTGGAAGAATTTGACCAGCGGATAAACCATGTAAGCGATCAGCCACGCAATAAAGAAGGGCAATAACACTCCGCTCAGTCGTTCCACCAGCATTAATATTCCTACCACCAATACACATCCGATGGCACCACGTATAAAACTGTCGAATGTTATTTTTTTCCTTTCCATATATGTAATTGTTAGTTTATATTTTTTGTCCGTCCTCTTTGAGCGCACGGAGATAACACTCCCTGCAGAGAGGCTCATATTCTGCTGTTTCTCCCAAAAGAACCTGTTTGTCATTCTTCACCGTGCGATGCGAGAAAGAAGCCAACTGTCCGCATTTCACACAGATAGCGTGCACTTTTGATACTTCGTCTGCAATGGCGCATAACTGAGGCATTGGTCCGAAAGGGTTCCCTTTGAAGTCCATATCCAGTCCGGCGATGATGACACGTACACCATTATTGGCAAGCTGGTTGCAGATATCAATTAGTCCGCTGTCGAAAAACTGAGCTTCGTCAATACCCACTACATCTATTTCGGAAGTGAATAGCAGGATACTTGCCGATGAGTCGATAGGAGTAGAAGCGATAGAGTGACTATCGTGTGAAACCACATCTTCTTCCGAATAACGGGTGTCGATAGCTGGTTTGAATATCTCCACACGTTGGCGGGCAAACTTGGCTCTTTTCATTCTACGAATTAGTTCCTCCGTCTTTCCGGAAAACATGGAGCCGCAGATAACTTCGATTCTACCTCTTCTTTTAGTCTCTTGTATATGATCTTCTGAGAATAATACCATGATATGATTTCGTGCTTCCTTGATTAAATAAATGTGTGTACAAAGGTAGCATAACTTTTTTGAAATAAAATAGTGTTGGCATTGTAACTTTCTTGTCTCGCTTTTGTAAATCCGCTCCGATACTTTTGCAGCCGTAAATCAGGATTTATTTATTAATATAATTAAATGAAAACAATGTTTAAGGTAAAAGTTTGTTTGTTGATGCTGTTGTGCAGTGTGGCTGCTGCAATGGCAAATCCCCCTGTGCCTGTTGAAAAGGTGAAAGGTACGATTAAAACGCCGAACGGAGAACCCGTTATCGGAGCTACTATTATTGAGAAAGGAACAACTAATGGTACCATAACGGATGTCAATGGTAACTTCGTATTGAAGATTATGAACAAGATAGGCGAACTGGAGGCTGCTTGTGTAGGGTTCAAAAAGGTTGTGTTTAAACCGGAAAAAGAGATTGTCAGTCTGATAATGGAAGAGGATACCAAAGTGCTTGGGGAAGTCGTGGTTACTGCCCTGGGTATCACCCGCGAGGCTAAATCATTGGGATATTCGGTACAGAAGTTGGGAGGTGACGGAGTGGTGCAAGCGCACGAATCCAATTTTGTGAACGCGTTGAGCAACCGTATTGCAGGTGTGCAGATTACGAATTCTTCTGGTGGCATCGGAGCTTCTTCGAGTATTCAGATACGTGGTCAAAACTTCGTGGGCGGATACAACTATAACAACTCTCCTTTATTTGTGGTAGACGGTGTGCCTATTAGTAATAACAATGAGCAGTCTACTCGAAGTTTCACCGGACGCCAGGACTACAATAATCCTAATTTTACATCAGGTGAAGCTGAAGTAGACTACGGAAACGCTGCCGGAGAGATAAATCAGGAAGATATTGAGAGTGTTTCTATTCTGAAAGGTCCGAACGCTTCGGCTCTTTACGGTGCACGTGCCGCTAACGGAGTGATTCTGATTACCACCAAAAGCGGGAAAGGGCAAAAAGGACTTGGAGTGACATATAGCTCTACCGTTTCTTTTGAGACTGCCCTTCGGCTTCCGAAATTTCAGAACAGTTTCGGCCAGGGGATGGAAGGAAAATACGCTTATGTTGACGGTGCCGGAGGTGGTGTGAACGATAAGGACGTAGCCAACTGGGGCCCCGCAATGAACGGGCAGCTTATTACTCAGTTTGACTCTCCGTTGGATGATAACGGAAACCGGATTGCAATCCCTTTTGTGTCCGGAGGTAATCAATTGGAAGATTTCCTTCAGACGGGACATAATATCTCTAATACAATCACGCTGAGTAACTCGAACGATAAACTGAATTATCGCTTGACGTATACTAATAATCAGCAGAAGGGTATTGTCCCTAATACCGGGCTGGCGAAGAATACGATAGGTTTGTCTGCCGGATATCAGATCATTCCACAGTTGCGTGCCGATGTGACTATGAACTATGTACATACCAACAGCGACAACCGGGCAAGTACGGGAGCGAAGAACGCTGACAACATCATGGCTATTTTCTTGAAAATGCCGCGAAATGTCAGTCTGAATTCCTTGCAGCAGCAGTGGCGTGATGGAAAAGAAAATGTAGCCCAGAATACACCTATCGGTGATGAAACGTCTACAGGAATCAACAACCCTTATTTTGTGGTCTACAATAATCTCAACGGAAATACCCGCGATCGTGTCTACGGAAATCTTCGTTTGAAATATGATATTCTCAAGGGGCTGTCTTTACAAATCCGTTCGGGGCTTGATGTATATTCGGACAAGAGAACGATGCGTCATGCCGTAACTTCACAATCTTTCTTCAACGGTTATTATCAGGAAGATGACGTTTCTTTTATGGAAATAAACAATGACTTTCTGTTGAGTTACCGTCTGCCGGATGAGGCTGTAAGAAACTTCGGGTTCAGTATTTCTGCCGGAGGAAATATGATGAACCAGATATCCAAGCGACTGGGGGCCATTGCACCGGAACTGACTATTCCCGGGGTATACAACCTGACAAATAATGCTAAACCGATTCTTGCGGGTAATTCTCTTACACAGAAGAAGGTGAACAGTTTGTATGTAACGGCACAGTTCAGCTATTTGAACGGATTGTTTCTTGATCTGACAGGAAGAAACGATTGGTCAAGCGCGTTGCCCAAGAAAAATAATTCTTATTTCTATCCTTCGGCTTCTCTGAGTGCTGTGCTGACAGACTTGTTCGATATAAGGAGCAATATCCTGACATTTGCCAAAGTAAGAACAAGTACCTCTATGGTACGTCGGGATTTGGAACCTTATCAGACGGCTTCCAACTTTATCATTTCTCAAGGGTGGGGAGGTAACTCTACTGCAACTGCCAATAATAACTATCCAAACCCGGATATCAAACCGGAGAAAGTAGTATCCTACGAGTTTGGTGGTGATTTTCGCTTTTTCAATAGCCGCGTAGGGATCGATGTGGCTTACTATAAAAGTATTACTACTGATTTGATTATTCCGATCACGCTGAATCCGTCTGCCGGATATGATACGAAACTGATGAATGTTGGAAAGATGACTAATCAGGGAATAGAGTTAATGGTCAACGTGGTTCCTGTGCGTACCAAAGACCTTGAATGGAGCTTGAACTTCAACTTCTCCAAGAATAAGAACAAAGTAGTTGCTTTGGCGGAAGATAAAGGAATCTCACGTATTCGCCAAATTGAACGGTGGGCCTCTCTGGAATTACGTACTGAAAACACTAAGGGCGATGGTTCTTATGGTTCTCTTTACGGTGATTATCTGGTATACAAAGACGGACAACTGCAACTGAAAAACGGCCTGCCGGTAGAAGAAAACGGTGACTGGGGATATTTGGGAAATGTGAATCCTGATTGGACGGGTGGTCTTGGTACGGATTTCAAATATAAGAACTGGACGTTCAGTGCGCTTTTCGGATTTCAGCACGGAGGTTCTGTTTACTCACGTACTTATATTGAAGGGATGAGAAATGGTTCGTTGAAAGAATCTCTGGCATGGCGTGATGCTGACGGAGCCGGAATGATTGTAGCAGACGGTATCGATGTGGAAACGGGACAGAAGAATACAGTGGCTGTACCGGTGAGAAACTACGTGCAGGCGTACTATGACAACGATATGATTGCCACCTTCGACGCTTCTTACGTGAAGCTGCGTGAACTGAAAATCGGATATACCCTTCCAAAGAAATGGCTGAAGAATACTCCGTTGAAAAACGTCTCTGTATCAGCTTTCGGACGTAATCTCTTTATCTGGACGGATGTCCCCAACATTGATCCGGAAGTTGCTTCTTACGATGGGCAACTGAAAGGGATAGAAACAATGTCTTTACCTTCTACCAGAAGCTTTGGATTCAATCTTAACGTAACTCTCTAATAAACAACAGAAATCATGAAAAGAAATAAAATAACTTTGTTGCTTGCCGCATTTCTACTGGTGTGTGGTTGTAGTGACTTCGAAGAGATTAATGTCAACCCCAATAATCCCCCGACTGTTCCTGCCAATCTTCTTTTGCCGACTGTTATCAGTACTGCTGTTTCTTCAATGACGGGTAGTGGCAATGGAGCTGCCGGACAGTTTATCCAACACATTAACTATATCGGAGGAAGTAACGAAAGTTTCGGGCGTTTCAATATAACCGGGGCTTCTTTCCGCGAAGAATGGAATGCTCCGATGCGTAGTGTAAAGGATATTAATCAGATCCTTGATATTGCAGAGAAAAACAATCAGCCTCAGTATAAGGCATTGGGATTGATCTGTAAAGTATATGTTCTCTCATTGATGACGGATGCGTATGGTGATATTCCGTATAATGAAGCTGGAAAAGGAGATGTCAGCGGATTGGAATTTCCGCATTATCAGGAACAGAAGGAAGTGTATCGATTAATGCTTGCCGACCTTGAAACTGCAAATCAGCTATTGAAGTCATTAAAGGCTGACGCTACTATTAGTGACGATATTCTTTTTAATGGAGATGCAGTGAAATGGCGTAAATATGCAAATTCTTTAAAAGTACGTATCCTGATGCGCCAGTCGGCGAAGAAAGATGTGTCTGCCGATATAGCTGCGATCTTCAACAATGCACAGGAATATCCCGTCTTTACTTCTATTGACGACCAGGCAACACTGGTGTATAACAATACCGTTGATTTCTACAAGTGGTATATACAACCTAAAAACCTGCCTTCTGACGGATCGGGTGTTATATTCGGAGATAATTTCCGGGTAAGTGAAGCCATAGTAGATGCTCTGCAAACCAAGGATGATCCTCGTTTACCGGTTTATGTTGCTCCGACAAAGCATTCTTTTGAAGCACATCGGGCAAATGCTTCTGTACCTTTTGTCTATCGCGGGCAACCGGCGGGACTGAGTGCGGCAGAGCAGAATGAGATTGATAAGGATGATTATTCAGTATTGAGCAGTACGATCCGAAGCGAAAGCCGTGCTTTCGTGATGACTTTTGCTGAACTTCAGTTTCTGAAAGCGGAAGCGATTATCCGAGGTATGATAACAGGGAATGCAGCCGATGAATATGCCAAAGGTATCAGAGCTTCTATGCAGAAGTGGGCTGCTATTTCTTCTGATGACGTGGACGTCTATCTGGCACGTCCGGATGTGGCATTGAATACAGCTCAGAATGAAGCATTGAAACAAATAGGTACACAGGCATGGATTGATAGTTTTCTGAATGGTTTTGAGGCATTCGCAAATTGGCGGCGTACCGGGTATCCGGAGTTGAAGGTCGGTACATCGGTATCAAGTGCTATTCCCGTGCGCTATATCTATTCGGATAACGAGCAGAACAACCCGAATCTGATTTCATGGACAAATGAGAAAATCGGACGCATGGTGAATGAAACAGATATGGTATGGTTTCAACCTCAGAAATGGAATACAAATGTTAATCGATAAATGATAGATAGAATGAAAAAGTTATATAGTATCGTAGGAATGTGGATCGTGTCGGCCTTTTGTTTATTGTCGGCTCAATCACGTGTTTATTCTTCAGTCGAGAATGTACATTCTCATAATGATTATTTGCAGAATGTACCTTTTTATACTGCATACTCCGCACGGTGTGCTTCTATCGAAGCTGATGTGTTTCTGGTAGACGGAGAGTTGTATGTGGCTCATAAAGAGAATGAAATTAATAAAGCCCGTAAACTCCGGAATCTTTATTTGAATCCGATCAGGGAACAATTTGAAATGAATGGCGGCTCCGGTTACCCGAACGGAAAGAGCTTCCAGCTACTGATTGACTTGAAAACAAATTATAAGGAAACAATGAAGGTGTTGGAACAGCAACTATTGGAATATCGGGATTGTTTTGATGTAAAGAAGAATCCTTTGGCAGTCCGGGTGGTTGTCAGTGGCTTTCTCCCTTCACCGGAAGAATTTTCCAATTACGCAGATTTTATTTTCTTCGACGGAAGACCCCGATTCATCTATACGCCGGAACAGAGCCTGCGTATACCTATGATGAGTACTTCTTTCCGGACATTGACTCAATGGAACGGATTGGGAAGAATGGTAGAAACCGATTACAACAAGGTAAAAGCGTTTATAGATAAAGCTCATGCCGAAGGGAAAGCGGCACGTTTCTGGGGGTGTCCCGATACCAAAACGGCTTGGAATACTTTTATGAAACTAGGATTGGACTATCTGAATACCGACCATCCTGCTTTGCTGGATGATTTCCTGAAACGTTATCCGAAGAACTTTTATACCAGCAAGGGAAAGTTTCATGAGATTTATCAACCCACCTATAAAAATGACGGAAGCAAGAAAATGCCTAAGAATGTCATTGTGCTTATCTCCGACGGCGGTGCGGGGCAAGGGCAGATGTGGGCTGCGGCTACGGCTAATGGCGGCAAGCTGAATCTGATGCAAATGAAGAATATCGGACTGTTGAAAACGAATCCGACAAATGACTATACGACTGATTCGGCTGGAGCTGGAACTGCATTGGCTACCGGGCAGAAAACCCGTAACCGCCGTATCGGTACCGACTCTCTGGGTAATAAAATACAAAACATAACGGAAGCTTTGGCCGCAAAAGGAGTTCAGACAGGAATCATCAGTAATGACGGAATCACGGGAGCTACTCCTTCCGCTTACTATGCTCATCAACCGGAACGGGACATGGGGCAAGAGATAGCGGAAGATTTGCTTACTTCGCCTGCAGATCTGGTGATAGCCGCACCGGTGGAGGCTTTTGCAGCAAACGATAGTCTGTTGACGAAGCAATTGCGGGAGAAGAATATAGCAGTCTGTAACCAATTGCCCCAGCTGAGTCAGGTTCCTTTAAACCAGCGTGTTATCTGTTTGCAAGGAGATGACTATGGAAAGAATTTTCGGGTGATAGAAGAATCTTTCAATACAGTGATAACCCGTCTTTCGGCAGGTAAGAAAGGTTTCTTCACCATGATAGAAGGAGCAAAAGTTGATAAAGGCGGCCACGCTAATGATTTGTATACAGTGGTGGACGAATATCTGTCTTTTGACCGCTTGGTGGGGAAAGCTCTCGAATATGCCGATCAAAACGGAGAAACATTAATACTTGTACTCTCTGATCATGAGACGGGAGGATTGACTTTATTGGACGGTGATTATAAAACCGGAACTGTAACTGGGAATTTCTTTACGAATGACCATACAGGGATTCCAACGCTTTTATATGCTTATGGCCCCTGTTCACAGTATTTCTGCGGTTTTGCTGAAAACTCATCCTTATTTGATAAAATTCTGGGTTTCTATAAGTAATAGATACTGTCGATTCTGATAATATGGATAATATCCCCGAATGTATCTTTTTGCATTGCCGAAAAGTACATTCGAGGATGTTTTTTAGTACATAATTTAATATGCAAGAACTGTTAAATTATCCATTATTTTAAGTTATTGCATAAATTATTCCTACATTCGCACCATATTAAATAATAGACGGACATGAAACAGAAGCTATTAACAGATATCGAGTTGGATGTTCATGAGTTGAAATACCTCATGGAGTCATTCTCAAAGGAGTCGACTCAGACTTTGTCTGAACTGTTGAAGCGGAGTATTACACGGATGCAGGGACATTTGGATGAACTCTTGCAGGATGTGGATACTGTTTGTGAAAGTTTGCCGCCTTCTCCTATCGTAGAAGAATATAAAGAATCAGACACTTTTGTAGCGGAACCGGAACCTCCTGTTGTGGAAGAAACAATTGAGGAGGAAGAGGAAGAACCTGTTGCTGATGAATCAGTGACAGAGGAGTCTGTATTTATTGAGGATGAGGTGAGTAAACCGACCGTATTGGGAGAAAGTATCAAACTGTCCGCCGGAGGGTTACGTCAATCTATCAGTCTGAATGATTCATTCCGTTTCTCACGCGAGTTGTTTGGTGGAGATACAGACTTGATGAATCGTGTGATCGAACAAATATCAGTCATGAGCTCCTACAAGACTGCTGTTGCATTTCTTTCCTCGAAAGCCGATATGAACGAAGAAAATGAAGCAGCAATTGATTTTCTGGAGTTGTTAAAGAAGTATTTTAACCAATCAGCGTAATAAAAAATATATGGGAAAGTTGTATGTAGTACCTACGCCGGTAGGAAATCTGGAGGACATGACCTTTCGGGCTATCAAAGTTCTGAAAGAGGTCGACTTGATTCTGGCAGAGGACACGCGCACTTCCGGTATCTTGCTGAAACACTTTGAAATAAAGAACGCAATGCAGTCCCATCACAAATTTAATGAACATAAAACGGTGGAAAGTGTTGTTAATAGAATAAAGGCAGGTGAAACAGTTGCGTTAATTTCGGATGCTGGAACGCCCGGAATTTCCGATCCCGGATTTCTTGTCGTTCGTGAATGTGTACGTAACGGTATCGAAGTAGAGTGCTTGCCGGGGGCGACAGCCTTTGTTCCGGCACTTGTAGCTTCGGGATTGCCGAATGAAAAGTTTTGCTTCGAGGGGTTTCTGCCTCAGAAGAAAGGACGGCAGACACGATTGAAGGCATTGGCAGAAGAACATCGTACAATGGTGTTTTATGAATCGCCTCACCGATTGTTGAAGACATTAACTCAGTTTGCCGAGTATTTCGGAGCTGAACGTCAGGTAACCGTGTCGCGTGAAATATCCAAGCTCCATGAGGAGACGGTTCGCGGCAGTCTGGCGGAATTGATAGAACACTTTACCGCTACCGAACCGCGGGGCGAGATTGTGATAGTATTAGCAGGAATAGACGATTAAAATAACTTCATTTAAAAACGTAAAACGTAAACGTATGAAAAAGTTAGCAGTTTTATTTGTATGCGCAGCCATGTTGGCTTCGTGTGATGGCTTTAAAGGTGGAAGTAAGGACCTGAAAGCTGAAAATGACTCTCTGTTGATGGAACTGAACCAGCGCAATGCTGAACTGGATGATATGATGGGAACTTTCAATGAAGTTCAGGAAGGTTTCCGTAAGATCAATGCTGCCGAAAGTCGTGTAGACTTGCAGCGCGGTACTATTACCGAAAATTCTGCTAGTGCCAAACAACAAATCGCTTCTGATATTGAATTCATCTCCAAGCAGATGGAGGAAAACAAAGCTCAGATTGCTAAATTGCAGGCTCAGTTGAAAAATAGCAGTTATAATTCTGCTCAGATGAAAAAGGCGGTTGCCGCTCTGACTGCTGAATTGAATGCTAAACAACAACGTATCGAAGAACTTCAAACCGAACTGGCTTCCAAGAATATCCGTATTCAGGAACTGGATGCTGCTGTAAGCGATCTATCTGCTGCCAAAGAAACGCTGGTTGCCGAAAACGAAGCGAAAGCTAAGACAGTTGCCGAACAGGATAAGAGCCTGAATGCTGCATGGTTTGTATTCGGAACAAAATCCGAACTGAAAGCCCAGAAAATTCTTCAAAGTGGTGATGTGCTGAAAAGCGCTGATTTCAACAAGGATTATTTCACTCAGATTGATATCCGTACAACAAAAGAAATCAAGTTGTACTCTAAACGTGCTGAGTTGTTGACTACTCATCCTGCCGGTTCTTACGAATTGGTGAAAGATGACAAAGGTCAGTTGACTTTGAAGATTACGAATCCTACTGAATTCTGGAGTATATCCAGATACTTGGTTATTCAGGTAAAATAAGGTAGACACCTCTTTTGAATTGCCAATGTGCTGATTCCTGAATGCAAGAAATTAGCACATTGGCTTTTTGTTTCTTATATATACCCCCGTAACTGTTGATGAAATATAGAAATCTTTTTTTTGATCTTGACGACACTATCTGGGCTTTTTCCCGTAATGCTCGCGATACTTTTGAAGAAGTCTATCGGAAATATTCATTCGAACGTTATTTTGATTCGTTCGATCATTATTATACGATTTATCAGCAACGGAATACCGAACTCTGGATTGAATATGGTGAGGGGAAGATAACGAAGGATGAACTGAACCGGCAACGTTTCTCTTATCCTTTGCA
>OFCN01000819.1_pt1 | contig 12288 bp, 15 predicted proteins | sample 1520801 | NCBI WGS metagenome assembly OFCN01 (sample SAMEA2699029, study PRJEB24076) | metagenome | biome: Human gut stool | place: Spain | collected 2012-03-20 | reverse complement strand
CAGCAAAAGGTTTTTTCCTACCACCAACAAAGGACGAAGCTTTTTGACAGTCGTTTGCTTATTATTCTCAAGATTTAAACGTTCAATGAATTGTTGTACACCTGCTGTGAAGAAACCTTCTACCAGACCAATTAAGAGGTGAGTCACACCCATAACTGGAATCGTCACCGACAATGGGTAAGGATTGTAAAGAGGGTTACCACTACTATCTTTAAAGAAAATCGGCTGAATACCAAGTAAGACAGCAACTGTCAAGGCCGCAACCACAATACCAATATAGCCACCAAAGAAACTTGCGATTATCTTGTTCTTGGTCCACTTTTTCAAAAGAGTATAAACAGCATAACCTACAAATGGCATAACAACAGCCATACAAAAAGTATTGGCACCAAAAGCCAGAATACCACCGTCACCAAAGAGTAAGGCCTGCATAGCCAGAGCAACACTAACCGCTAAACAGGAGGCCCACGGACCCAATAAGATAGCAATCAATACCGCACCAACGGCGTGAGCACTCGTTCCACCTGGCGCTGGAAGGTTAAACATCATGATAAGAAAGGACAAGGAAGTCCCAATTCCCAACATAGGAATCGTTTGCTTATCTGTAGCCACCTTTACCTTCACTTCTTTGACAGCCTTATACCAAATAGGCAACATCACTGCTCCCATTGCTGCACAAGTCGTAGGACTTAGGTAATTTTCAGGAATATGCATTTTTTATCTCCTCATATCATTTTTTCTCAAATTTAAAGTACTTAATCCATGTATTTCTTGTCTAAAATAGTCTGTACAGGCATAAATGACGCGACGATTATCCTCAGCAGTTTTTCCTAAGATACGTAACACCAGACCTGGGATATCTAAGGATGAAATAGCAAAATCAGACTCTAAATTCAAATCTTCTAAGTGCTTCTGCAAAGCCTTAACAAAAGCCTCGTCAATCGCCGGAGACACCATTACCAAGCTATTGTAATTACGCCATCCTTCAAAATAACCAAGTTTAAACATATCTTGTTTCTGAGGCTCTAAGAGAGTCTGATCGCTATAAACAAGCTCATTATCTTGGTAAATTTGTGTCAAATTACGAAAATAATGGTATTGAAACGGTAAGTCCTCATGAGACCAACCTGCCGTTACACCATCTGAATAAATCAAGTGGGCAGACTTATCCATATCAATACGACTTGTTTGGAAATAGCGTGATTTTAAATAGGGAATAACTTCATCAGCCATGTACTCCAAATAACTATTTTCTTCAAGTGTGATAGACGTATTCTGTTGTGTCAACTGTCCTTTCTCGCACTTGTAAACATAGGTCGGTGTTTGGGTTGTCACTAAGGCATGAGCATCTTTATTAACATCAATGGTCACTTGATACTGCTCACCCTCGACAAAGCCCCCACCCATATTAATGAGGAAATAGTAAGGAACGCCATTGGCATCTGAATTATCTGCCGATACTCGAGAGTTACCTTCTTGATATTTCTTGTGGGAAATTGTACGACCATTTCGATTTGAAAATCCAAGATGGACGAAGCCATCATATGCTTGCGTCATCTTATAAATCCTCTAATAAGAAATTCTTGCGAATCCATTCTTCCACTTCCTTAACATTATCATCATTATTCAAATTTGTGAAAATGAAAGAATCTTCATTACGGAAATGAAGGGTATCTTCACGCATACGGTCTAGGTTGGCTCCAACATAAGGCGCAAGGTCAGTCTTATTAATCAGGAACAAGTCACTCTTAATCATTCCTTGACCAGCCTTACGTGGGATTTTTTCACCCTGAGCAACGTCAATAATATAAATCGTAAAATCAACCAAATCAGGACTGAAGGTCGCAGCCAAGTTGTCACCACCACTTTCAAGGAAAATAACATCCAAGTCATGGTTAAAGCGCTCTTGAAGAGTTTCAATCGCTTCAAAGTTCATAGAAGCATCTTCACGAATAGCAGTATGAGGACATCCACCAGTTTCTACGCCAATGATACGGTCTTCATCTAAGCTTGAATTTTTAGCCAAGAAAAGAGCATCTTCTTTTGTATAGATATCGTTAGTAATAACTGCTAAATTTAAGTCAGACATACGTCGTGTAAGACGCTCGAGCAAAAGAGTTTTACCTGAACCAACAGGTCCACCAACTCCAATAATTACAGTACGTTTTGTCATTATTTTTTCCTCTCAACCTTGTCGATATTTTAAGACATGAATAGGCGGAACACCTGAGTTTCATGTTTCATCTGAGCTAATTCAAGACCAGGCGTATTGGCCCCAAGGTAGGACGCATCCAATTCTTGAATTTCTTGTGTCATTTTTTCTAATTGTGAAAAGCTACGTAAAACAATCTCCTGTCCAGCAAACTGTCCAAGTGGAATGGCACGAACAGCATTTTGAACCATCGTCGAAATCACACTATAGCCATAAAGTGCAATAGCTTCACTACATCCCAAACCCTTGTTAAACACATAGAGTGCAAAGACAATAGCTGGATTGCCGAAAACCTCACCCTTCTGTATTTTGGACTGATAGTCATCCAATACCGGAATAGCATGGAGCCTTTGAATGAGTCGAAGCATTTGCTTAGCAATCATTTTAGTCCCCTGTCTTGTTTCACGCGCTTGCGTTGAAACTGTCAAGACCTTATCATAATGCCAAACCTGCTCTAGATTGTCTGTAGCCATAGCGTCATAAACCAGTTTGATTACAAGACCTTCACCATATTTAAACTGACTAGCTAAATAGGCTTCTTGCCACTCTTCGTAACCTTTATCATCTGTTACAGTGTCTTCGCGCAGATAATTTTCCATCCCAAATGAGTGGTTAAATGATCCAATTGGAAAAGTTGAATCGACAATTTGTACAATTTCAAGATAATCTTGCAAAGACACATTCGCAAAGGGATTAATGTTCATGGGCAGTTAAATTCACATGACGTAGGGGTTTGTCAAGGACCACTTCTTCAATCGTGTAGGCAATGTCTTTTTGAGTCAATACTTGCTCTACAACAGGGTCAACTTCCAAATAAATCTTGGCATCTTTCACCTCAATTGGTTTATGAGTATTTCCAAGAATGTGAGCTGTAATTCCCATTTCATCCATATCTTTAGGAGAAATGACAATCAAATCCTGTGACTCAACACCAATAACTAGGACATGGTGATCATCGATAAAAAAGGCAGAGCCATTTTGCAATTTTTGTCCCTTATCAAGACGAATACCAAATTCATTCCCGTGATCACTCTTCACACGAATAATTTTTTTGTTAAGGTCATCACTCGAAAGAATGACTGTTTCAATATGGTATTTGTCCACATCGATATCTTTAACAAGAGCATCTACTTTTGTAAAAATCATACTTTTTCCTTTTCTATTACATTTTAAAAATCTAGCATCAAACTCATATAGCAACTCAATAAAGTGCTAAAAACGTTATAGCTATAAAATACAAAAGAGGTTGGAGGAAAAATTCCAGCCTCATTTATATATCGTCTTCCTTAGAACAAGAAATAACGTTGAGACAATGATGTCGTATGGATCGGTTCACAAGTAACTAATTCATCATCAATAAAGACATCAAAGGTCTGTGGATCGATACGGATTGTTTTTGGAGCGTAGTCATTAAGCTTCATATCACGCTTAGTCAAGTTACGCGTATTCTTAACAGGAAGAACAATCTTATTCAAACCAATTTCTTCTTTGATACCGTGATCATAAGCGTATTGAGAGACAAATGTAAGATTTGTTTCATGAACCGCTTGACCGTAAGCACCATATAATTTACGCATGATACGTGGTTGAGGTGTTGGAAGACTTGAACCAGCGTCACCCATAACACCATAAGTTAGCATACCACCTTTAAGCACCAACTTAGGTTTTGCACCAAATTGTGCTGGTTCCCAGATAACCAAATCTGCAAATTTACCAACTTCTACAGAACCTATATAGTCTGCAATACCGTTAGTGATAGCAGGGTTAATTGTATATTTAGCCACGTAACGTTTGATACGGTTATTATCGTTAAACTCTGAATCCCCTTCAAGCGGACCACGCTGAGCCTTCATCTTATCAGCTAGTTGCCAACAACGCATTGCTACTTCACCGACACGTCCCATAGCCATGGCATCTGAAGTCATGATACTAAGGGCACCCATATCATGCAGAACATCTTCTGCAGCCACTGTTTGTTTACGTACACGTGATTCAGCAAAAGAAACGTCTTCTGGAATTTTTGGATCCAAGTGGTGACAAACCATAACCATATCTAACAACTCACCAATAGCATTTGTAGTGTATGGGTTGGTTGGGTTAGTTGATGATGGCAAAATATTTTCCTTACCAGCAAAGACCATGATATCTGGAGCATGCCCACCACCTGAACCTTCGGTATGGAAGGTATGAACAGTACGACCTTGGAAGGATTCCAAAGTATTTTCCATAAATCCACCCTCATTCAAAGAGTCAGTGTGGACCGCAAAGGAAACATCGTATTTATCCGCAACTTTAAGGGAATTATCAATTCCTGCGTAAGTCGCACCCCAGTCCTCGTGTGTCTTAATTCCTGCTGCACCAGCTTTAATTTGCTCTTCGACCACCTCAGTCTCAGAACCAACACCTTTGGCAAGGAAACCAAAGTTAGCAGGCATATCATCAACAGCTTGCAACATACGAGTAATGTGGAATTTACCTGGTGTACATGTTGTTGCATTACTTCCGTCAGCTGGACCAGTACCACCACCAAAGAGGGTTGTGATTCCATTATCCAAACCGAATTCAGGAAGATCAGCAGAAATATAGTGTACGTGAAGGTCAATACCACCAGCAGTTACAATCAAACCTTCTGCCGCAATGGCTTCTGTACTAGCACCCACAACAAAATCCACATTGTCCATTGTATCTGGGTTACCACCGCGACCGATAGCAACAATCTTACCATCACGAATACCGATATCCGCTTTAATAATACCTGTATAGTCAATGATGGTTGCACCTGTAATAATGGTATCAACAACTGATGGATTGTCACGCGTTTCCGTAGCACTAACACCCATACCATCACGCAAAACTTTACCGCCACCGAACTTAGATTCCTGTCCATAAACAGTAAAGTCTTTTTCAATAGCTGCAAAAAGATTGGTATCTCCAAGACGTACGCTATCACCTACAGTTGGTCCGTAGTGTTGAGCATACTCTTCACGATCCATTTTAAAACTCATCTATCTGCCCTCTTTCTAGTCTAAGAAACCATTGACCTTGTTATTGAAACCAAAAATACGACGTTTGCCTCCAAAGTCAATAAGTTGCACTGTTTTCGTTTCACCTGGTTCGAAACGAATGGCTGTACCTGCTGGAATATCTAGACGTTTGCCTCGTGCTTTCTCACGGTCAAATTGAAGACCAGCTTCGTTTGCTTCGTAAAAATGATAGTGAGACCCTACTTGAGCAGCACGGTCACCCACATTTTTCACTTCAATACTAATGGCTTCGTAACCACCATTATAATCAATTGGCTCACTCGCCACATGGTATTCACCTGGAATCATTACATTTTCTCCTTACTGAATAGGATCATGAACAGTAACCAATTTTGTACTGTCTGTAAAAGTAGCTTCAACTTGAATCATTGGAATCATTTCCGCAATTCCCTCCATAACATCTTCACGTGTTAAAAGATTACGAGCCTCATCCATCAATTGAGCAACCGTCTTACCTTCTCTTGCACCTTCAAGTACATAGTCTGTAATCAAAGCGACTGCTTCCGGGTGATTCAATTTGATTCCTTTATCTTTACGTCGTTGAGCAATCATAGCCGCAAGACTAATCATCATTTTTTCCTGCTCACGCATTGTCAATTGCATCGTTTTTCCTCCTTAAATCAATGCTTACCACTTGCCCCAAAGCATCAAAAGCCCTGGAATCCAAGCTGTTATAATTCCTTCGAAAATAGCTAGGTAAGGAACAAATTTCCCTAGGTCCTTCTTAAGGTTAATTTCAATAAAGGCAGTTAGCCATAGAATACCCCACAAGAACCAAATAATACCATACCAAGCATTACCACCATATCCAGATGTTAAGCAAAGAATCCCTGCTGGTATCGTATTAATTGCCACAAATAAACTAAACCAGCCGTACAAACGTTGATCAAAATCAAAAATCGTATTGATAGCTGAATAAAGATATGTAAAAGCAAACAAAAGACCTGTGGCACTACCATAAAACCAGTCAGTGCCTTTTCCTGTGCAGGCCCCATAAGCAATGACAATAATATTGAGAATCAATCCCAAACCACCTGTAAAGATATTCATGACAACATTTGATTTGTCGGGAATCCCTTCCAAGCGATGAAATCCATTACTCATCAAAACCATACCAACATAGAGTAGGATGACACCTAACATAAGAACCTCCTAAGTTTTTTATGTTAATATCATACTATTTTGACAACACATGTCAACTAATTTCAGAATTTTTGCAACAGCTAAGCGGCCTCTATCTCACATAAAATGTCAAAAAATAGCGTCACTTTTGACCATCAAGCAAGATGATTCCTTGTACTATTTCGGATGAAGGTGGACAAACCATTTATAAATTAGGCAAATACTTTTTTCGAATGAGAAAGATATTGGCAGTCATCAGCCAGATTCTATCATCTCGTGTGAGAAAAATTTTTATGGTGGCGTTTTATTCCTCTCTCCTTCTCTAGTCCTAAGTCCATAGACCTATTTTTACTAATTTTACGGTTGCGTAACAATTATCTTCATTTTTTATGATAAAGTCTTCTTTGGATTTAAAATCTAAAGGAGAATTATGATGGAAACAAATAACTACAACACCGATTTACAGATAATCTCTCAGGAGTATCCCTACGAAGAGAAAAGTCTGCAAACCAAAACAAAAAACTCTTTAATCATCTCTCACTGAAAAAGGTCTGGAGAACTAAGCGACTAATTATTACTTGCCTCACAGCCTACTTCCTTTATGTCACTTATCTGACTCATTTTTCTTATGTCTTTCTAGCGATACTTTTATCTTGATAGGTACAATCAAACTCGGTTGTCGCTTATTTGGTGGGAAAGCTAAAGTAATGTGACTTGAATCGGGAATATTCATGGTCACTAGTCTCCTACAGGGATTACAAATTAGCCTATGGGAAATACCTAACAATTAGGACAATGCTCAAATTCTTTGCCTTCATGCTGGCCTATTTCTCTACTTAATGGCTCGCACTGGACAAAGCAGGCAAAAACGGTTGGGGTTTATGGTCTGAGTGACATCATCCATACTAGCTATATCTTCCCACTGAAATATTTCTTTCTGGGAGTCTTGACTTTATTTTATAAAAAGACACTTAACCAAGAGCTTGCTGAAGAAGTCAAACGTGAAGACCAACTCTACAAGCGAATGATTCTCATTAGTATTATCACTGCCTTGGTACTTACTGTATTTGTTGCTAACCAGCTTAGCCAGGTCTTGCCTTCTTTCGTTCAGCTATGGCAACAAGTCTTCCAGACACTTGCTTCCCTACTTAATTTCAATATCAATTTCGAAAACAGTGGATTATTTATATCTCGTTTAGTGACAAACCTCCCACTTGCTCTAGGGCTTTTTTCCAAACTTGTAGCAGTCTATTTGGCAAATGACAAGCCACTCAGCCAAAAGCAGTTTTAGGCCAGTCTCAAAAAGACTCGTCTTTTCCCAAAAACGGCAGCCTATATTGTGCTCGGAAATCTATACTTCACTTATGCACTATTTATGCTAACTGCGACTAGTCAAATGAGTGAACTCCTTTCTCTCAATCAAGCTAACATTCCGACCTATCAAGCCTCACACATTGCTGTTCAAGATTTCTGGCAATTGGTTCGAGTCTCTATCCTTAACTTTGCTGTTCTAGTTGGACTTTACATTTTCTCAAAAGAAGACCTCTTCACCCACAAGGGGCTTCGTTTGATTAGTATGCTACTTTTTACTTTTGCTAGGCTCTTTGCCCTCATCACTGATTAGAAACTCTTTAGTATCTATATCGCACTTTATGGTATTACACCACGACGCTTATTGTCAGGATGGTTTGTGACCGTCCTCTTCGTTTAGTGTATCTTTACGCTCATTCGACTCTATAAACCCACTCAAACAACTCGTCTAGCCATCTTTTATGCGACTCTAGCTAGTCTCTTGAGTAGCTTTATTTTATAAGAAAAAGGAGTGAAACTAGATTTCCTAGTCTCACCCCTTTTTTCATTATAGCTATTTTGAATTCCTTGTGGGAAAGGCGTACATTACCCAGAGAGCTACCGTTAAAGGAGTTGCCTTTAAAACTATCCAAGCAACATTAAAATTGGCATCACGCAGACGACGAATCTGAATAGAAATGGTAGGAAGCGCCGTTGCTGCTATAAATAGAATGAAAGCTGTCAATGTAAAGCCAGCAGCTTTTGTTTCCCCAAGTAAATCCATCAGTAGGAAAATAAGAGTAGCAATAACTCCATTAATCAAGACAACCCACCAATAGTCTGATCGTTTTGTACGACCATAAAAATCGAGATAGCCTAACCAAAAATTTTTATATGCCTCTAACATGTTTACACCTCTTAATAGTATGCTACCAGTATACTATATTAAATAGATAGGTGCAAGATGTGAATATTTAGACTTCTTAAGTTTTCTACATATATAATAGGAAGATTATTTTAAATAAACTGGAATGGATTGAAATTAGGACTGTCTGACTCAATCTGGCCACTTACCATGGTCACTACACGACTAACATGTTGACGGACACTATTGCGGTGAGCAATAAAAATCATTGTTCGTTTAATCTTAGCAAGATTAGCCATGACCCTGCTTTCAGTATCACTATCGAGACCACTGGTAGCTTCGTCAAAAATCAAGATTGGTTGCTTGGACAAGAGGGCCCTCGCTATCGCCAAGCGTTGTTTTTGACCACCAGATAGACCACCATCTTCAGATACTTGGGTCTGAAAACCTAGTGGCATCTTTTGAATATCAGCCAAAATATCAGCTTGTTCACAGGCTCTTAGAATAACCTGCTCATCAACTTCTCCTTCAAGGCCTAATAACAGATTTTCTAATATTGTTCCCGTAAACACATAGGTCTGTTGTGGAACATAGGTCACCAACTGGCGCAACTCTGCTTGGCTAATAGAACCTTTGTCTAGGCTTACATGACCACTAGATTTTGTGTGATAACCTGACAAAATCTTCGCTAAAGTCGTTTTCCCAGAACCACTCTGACCCATGAGGGCGATTTTCTCTCCCTTATTAATCGTCAAATCAATATTGTGAAGTGTCTCCTGTTGGTAGCTGAAACGATGACTAACACCTTTTAAGTCTAATTGTTTAAAGAATAAATCTTTGAGTTGACCTTTTTCTTCCTTATTCACAACATAAACTTCTTGAAGACGATTATTGGCTACCTTGGCTTGCTGAATCTTAGATTGAAGATTGATAATATTAATTAAAGGGGTCGTAAAATAATTAAGTAGCATATTATAGGTAATCAACTGACCAGAAGATAGTTGTCCTTCCATAACTAATTGTGCCCCGTACCATAAGATAAAGACATTGAAAACTAACTGGACCCCTGTTTTTAAGCCATCCTGGGTTAATTGCCACTTGGCCTTAGACAAGGATTTCTTCAAATAATCATGGAATTTCACCTCAATTTCCTGATAACGCCTCTCTTCAACTCTTAAAGATTTTAAAGTTTCAATGCCACGCAAATCATCAATAACAGCGGTATTGACCTGACTATTTGCCTCCATTAATTGATAATTTTCCTTCTCAAAAAGCTTATAAAAGGCTAGAATAATCAAAACATAAAGAGGAACTACAGTTAAGGTCATCAAAAAAAGAGAACGGTTTTGTAAAATAAGAGCCACAGCTAAAGTTATCACAATGGTCACATCTAGGAAAATCGATAAGATTGTTGAAGCTAGAGCATCGATAATCGTGTTGGCATCTCCAAAACGTGACGTGATTTCACCAGTACGACGTGAACTAAAGAAACTAATGGGCAAAGAAAGCACATGCTTGATATAAGGAAGGATGACCGCAATGGACAAGTAATTACCCAATCGATGCAATAGATAATCTTTGAAGAAAGTAAAAACTTGTTGAGCTATATAAGCGATACACAGGCCTAGAGAAATCATGGTCAGAAGAGCATAGTCTTCTTGAGGAATCAAGCGGTCAATAATAGATTGCAAATAATAGGAACCAATAATATTAACAAGCGTCACTAGAAAACTCAGCAAAACAATGACTGCTATCAATCCCTTACGACGAAATAAAATTGGTAAGAATGAAAGGAGACCAGGTACCTTCTCCTTATATTTAATGTAGTTTTTCCCTGGTTCAAAAAATAGAGCAACCCCTGTCCATTCCTTGTCAAAATCCTCTAGTGACATTTTAATGACCTTCGTGCTAGGATCTGGATCACCAACGACGACCTGACCCTTGGCTTGACCAAACACCGTATAATAATGTTGAAGACCACCATCCTTAACCACATGTGCAATAAAAGGATAAGATAGATTTTCTTGTTTAAACAAGTCTAAATCCGCACGAATAGCTTGCGTTTCAAGACCCAACTGCTTGGCTGCTTCAACCAAGCCAAGCGCAGAAGTGCCTTCACGAGAAGTCTGAGCCAACTCCCTCAAATAAGCCAAACTATAAGATGAACCATAGTTTTTAAGAATCATGGCCAAGGCAGCTACACCACAATCACGCTGATCAACCTGAGAAATATATGGATATTTTGACATGGTGACTCCTATTTAATAATAAATCATGAAGAATGGTACTGCCGCAATAAGCAAGACTAAAAATTTTTTTAAGTTTTTCAAAATTAAGCTCCTTAATATTTTTATTAACTATATGATAAACGATTAACTATAAAAAAAGTAGTGACATAAATGTCACTACGCAGTTGTTTACAAACCATCTGCCGCTTTCTCTGCTCGAGTCTTTTCTTCCAAAACGGAATCTTCTAAAACCGACGCAAACATTATAGCTTTATCATAGTTTTCAGTAGCTTTTTTCTTGTTCCCATTATGTATAAGCTCATACTTAGCTTCTAAAATATAGACACCTGGTTTATAACTATGAAACTGTGATTTTTCTATGACAGCTAATAGTTTATCTATTACTGTTAAGAAATCTTTAAAGGACTCAAGAGAAATCTTTAACCCAGCTATAGCCATCAAATCATTAAATAAGGCAATATTATAAGCATCATCCGTTGGGATATTTTGCTTTAATACTCTATCTACTATTCTGTCAAAAATCTTTTTATCATACTGCTTTCTCCCATAAAGATGATAGAAATAATAATCAATAACTAGCAAATCATTAGTTGAAAACTTCTTCTTTCTTTTGACTTGTTCAAACAAATCTTCATAGATTTCTTCGACTTTAGGTCTCTCCTCCCAACTGGTAAAACTCAATATATTTTCGAGAATATCTAGAGTCAATAGTTCCTCTTCTGGAAGAATATCAAAGAATTGATTATACACATCTTCAATAAGATCCAACTTCTGTTTAACTCTCTCCTTATCTCCGTACGTTGGGAACTTTATTAAACGATTTTTCATCTCATAGTAAGTGTCAGGAATTTCAATCCTGTCATGATCCAATAAGTCAGCCATGCTTTTCCCCAGACGTTTTGCTATGTAGGATAATTTATCCAAAGAAGGGAGAGACTCTCCTTTTTCAATACGAATTAACTGGCGAACGGTCAACTCCTTACCATCTAAACAGAGTACTTCACGTGACATCTGTTGACTTTCACGCTCAGTTTTTATTCTTAATCCGATACTGTTCTTAATACTCAATAAAATCTCCTTTATTCAATTCAAAAGCTTAAGGCTATTATATCACAACTGTAATGTAATTGACATATAGTTAGTATTTTTTAATGTATCGATAATTCATATGAACTTTAAGAAATACGAACCTGTATCGTTGCCATAATAATGAGTCAAAGGTTGGAAACATCTGTTCCAACCTCTTGATGCTATTTCTGTTTACTTTGGAACCGCCATTCAAAGCGAATACGGTCGTAAGTCGGGTAAATAGCATTCAGTAAACCAAATGCCAAGGTAAAACCGGCTAAAACATCTGTAGGATAGTGAACCCCCACGTAAATACGGGAAAGTCCGACGAGCGCAATTAGAAGCCCCGTAACAATATAAATGACTACTTTTGTTCCTTTTTTAGCCAGACGCTGGGCAAGGACAATAGCAATCGCACCAAGAATCATGAAGGTTCCC
>OFCN01000817.1_pt1 | contig 12310 bp, 7 predicted proteins | sample 1520801 | NCBI WGS metagenome assembly OFCN01 (sample SAMEA2699029, study PRJEB24076) | metagenome | biome: Human gut stool | place: Spain | collected 2012-03-20 | reverse complement strand
AACAAGAATTGATGGGCATTGAAGACGTATACCCCAAACAAATGAATAATCATATTTTTGCCATATCTCCCGAAGGCGGATATATGTGGGCTTCGGAAGGCAGGATAGGATTTGTATATACCGCTCTGGGGGATATCCTGCGCAAATCTTATCTTATGGCCTCCAGAAATTCCTGGGGACCGGCACACGAGATCGGTCATGTACACCAAGGTGCCATTAACTGGGCCAGCACAACAGAGTCCTCCAACAATTTATTCTCCAATTACACGATTTATAAGTTCGGTCAGAACTGCTCCCGAGGGACAGAACTGGCTGTACCGGAATATGCGGCTAACGTCAAGAAAGCCACATTGGTATTCAGAAGATGTGTAGAAAATAAAGCCTGGTGCGACTTTGGAACCGACTATCAGGGAGAGGACCCGGAAATGCATGCACGCATGAACTGGCAATTATGGAATTACTATCATCGCTGCGGATATAATCCCCAATTCTTCCCTACTCTTTTCAAATTGATGCGCGAAAACCGTGTATCAACCCAAGACCCGGGAGAAAATCAAATGATGTATGCCAGAATGGCTTGCCGGGCTGCTAACGAGAACCTGACAGATTTCTTTGAAAGGTGGGGGTTCTTTGTCCCGATCTCTATGAAGGTCAACCAATACGGTACGTACAATTACATTGTCACGGACGCCATGATTAAGGAAACGAAAGAATTTATGAAGCAGTTTCCGGCTCCCAAACACGCTTTCTACTATCTGGAAGACAGAAAGAAAGGTGACCCCGGACTCGATACGACTCCACCGGATGTCGGTTACTTCACTCAATTTGCAGAGGACATGAAAATCACCAAGCAAATTACTTATACTATATCCGGACATCAGGTGAATGTTCAAAACGGAGAACAGGCAGTAGCTTTTGAAATAAAAGAGAATGATAACCTGAAATATTTCGGTACTTCTTTCCAGTTTGAAGTTCCCAATACTATTTCACCGGATCGTGTCAAATTATACGCTGTACAAGCGGACGGCGTACGAATCGAAATGACTCGTAAATAAAATCAATGATTAGTATGGCCCTATTAATCAACAGTATATATTTATAATCAATAACAATCTAAAAAAAACACCATGAGAAAAGTCTTACTATTCGTGTGCCTGTTAATGGCAGGAATGACAGTCAACGTAAACGCTGCAAAACAAAAAGCCAAGCACGTCATCTTAATCGGTATGGACGGTTGGGGGGCTTACAGTGTCTCTAAAGCGGATATCCCGGCTATCAAAAGTCTGATGACCAACGGATGTTACACACTTCATAGCCGGAGCGTACTCCCTTCTTCGAGTGCTATCAACTGGGCTTCCATGTTTATGGGAGTGGGAACAGAGTTACACGGATACACCACCTGGGGCTCGAAAACTCCGGAGATCCCTTCACGTGAGGTCAACGAACGGGGGATCGCTCCTACCATTTTTTCTGTCTTGCGCGAACAGCGTCCTAAAGCCGAAATCGGTTGTTTGTATGAATGGCCCGGAATCAAATACCTGGTAGATACGTTAGCCATGAGTTACCAATATCAGACTCCGGGATACGCCAAAGCTCCCACTGCCTTATGCGAAGCAGCCGAAAAGTATATTATTGAAAAGAAACCGGAACTGCTAGCTATCTGCTTCGAAGAACCCGACCACACCGGACATACCAAAGGGCATGACACTCCGGCCTACTATCAGATGTTGAAAGAACTGGATGGATATGTGGAACGTATCCTGCAAGCTATTAAAAAAGCCGGTATATGGGATGACACCATTATTATTATGACGGCCGACCACGGTGGTATCAAAACCGGGCATGGCGGCAAGACACTGAGGGAAATGGAGATTCCATTTATTATTTCCGGCAAGAATGTCCGCAAAGGCATGGAAATCAAAGAAAGTATGATGCAATATGACACTGCGGCAATGATTGCCTATATACTAGGGCTGAAGCAGCCTCAATCTTGGATTGGACGTCCGGTAAAAACGGTTTTCAAATAAGATCATTACTATAATAGTTACTTATATTACAAAAAGAATATGGATACTGCAAATCACACAAGACGGAGAAAGTCCGGCCATGTTTTCTTGCAGTATCCATATCACATAAATATCCGTTCAAACTAGTCTTCTTTTTATAGTAAACAGAAATCATCATTAGCTCTCCGATATAATTTAATTTATTTTTTATACTTTTGCCACATGTTGCTACAAAATACAACAGTTGTTAATCATTCTAGTACAATTATTACAAAGTACACAGAGTACACGTGTATGAAGGAGAGTAAAATACATTATCAAACTAAAGAGGATGCGGAATTATGGGTTCTGCTAATCAAAGGAGACAAGCTGGCTTTAGAAATAATGTACCGGCGTTACTTTCCGCACCTGTTGAATTATGGACATACAATCTCCACAAACGAAGAATTAATAAAAGATTGTATTCAGGATCTCTTTGTCAACGTATTCAACAACTCTAAATTCCGCCCCATAGACCATGTCAAATCTTACTTATATACAGCCCTTAGAAACAATCTCGTATATAAGATGTCCTCGATGAAAGAGACGTACCAGTTAGAAAATGCAGAGTTTGAGATTCCATTGACAGATGATGAACTGGAAGGACTCTTTGCACACGACGATACTTATCTGGAAAGAAGCAAATTGCTAAAGGAGGCCTACCGGAAATTATCCGCCAATCAGCGTCATGCCGTTTTGCCCATCAATTCTTGTTGCCATTGGATCATATTGTCCCAAAGTTCGATAGACGACAGGATATCATACGGTACTGCTGCTTTCAGTTGCTTATGATGAAAATAGAGGATGATGGCGTTGCCGATGACACAGAAATATTTATAGTCGGCTTTGTCTATTAACTCCTTGTATTTCTCATTGGTCTGATGCTCTTTTAAGGAAAAGAATCCGCATACTTTACCTCCGCCTAACGGGATATGGATTTTAATCGGTTGTGCATCGGGGTTTTGTATGTTCGTATTGTACATTACAAACAACATACCTGTTTGCTTGGCTGTCAGTTTGTTGACTCCTTCCTTCAGGGGATAGATATCACCGTTGACAGAAGTTTGTGCATAACCTTTGCTTGTTTCTTCCCCGATATTCTGGATTGAAATACTTTGCCCGTGAGTGTTTCCTACCAGTACGACTACCTCATCTCCTTCGTTCACATAGATTCCTGTAGGATTGTCGAGATCTCCGTATTTCCTCGTCATCAGCTTATCCGCCCATTCGTCGGCGGAGCTGTAAGGATAATATTCCCGTATCCGGAATTCCTTTTCCCATTTATTATAACTATCGTCTTTTAAAGCCGATGCCGTTTGTATGAAGAATTCGGGTAATGCTTCTATCTGCTCTTGCGTGACATCAGGTTTTATTTCGGAACAGGTAATATCTGTAAAGACAGTCAGCAACTGTTCTTCGAGAGTGTTTTTCTTGTTCTTTTTGAAGAACTGCATTTCATCACAACTGACATATCCGTTTTTCCCGCTATGAACCTCAAACTTTACTTTGGTGGCTTTTACCGGAGTTTTGAGTGAGGCAATGGAGGGAGAGTTGCGCATATTGAAGTCATAGCTTCCCTGATGCACGTATTCCGTGTTTTCTTTCGTCTGCGTATATACGTCAAATTTCCCGAATGTGCCGTTTCCTGAATTAGTGTGATAGATGAAATAATCAATATCCGTATTACCCTCGAAATAGTATTCCAGGATAACCGGGAAATCGGCCGATTGTCCCCATTTACTGTGGTAAGGTACTCCGCCGTCGGCAATAAATTTATCATCAAAGGAATGCTCGATGCTCCGGTCCGGGTCCGTTTCCTCTTCGCTCGCCTTACCGGCATAGGGTTTTACCTGTATATCTTCTTCAATTACAATGTCACTGGCGGAATATTGGGTGACTGTAATGGTATAATGTTTAGTTGCAGAGGATACTTTAACGTTGGCGGTACGTCTGTTCGAACCGATATTGGCGTCTACTGATATTTTCAGACTGTTTTTGAATTGTGTGGCTCTGAGCCATTTATCAGTAACCTTCGCTTCCCAATTATCTACGTTTAAGTTTGTGGTGATAGAGATGCTGACGTTTGCTGCATCTTTACTGAAGTTCTGTATCAGATCCTCTGTCGCGATTTCAAAGATTTCCGTTATACTTTCTTCCGCGTTATCTTTACATCCGTATAGACACAACGATATAAAGAGGCAGATGAGGCTTAAACAATATCCGGAGTTTTTCATGGTAATGTTCTTTGGATTAAAATTAATATTACTGCTTATATTGTTGGCCCTATTTATCAAGCAGTGACATTACCATAATGGGAGAAGTCGGTTTTACTCCTCACTTTTTTAAAGAAATTTTTCGCAGGCAACCTGATTAACCTCTCGAGAAGGACAGGTTGCCTGCGAAATGGGAAGTTGTCTCTTATTCCGCAGTCAGCTCAATCACACGGCTGAAAGCCTGATTGGTTGTGAAGGCGTTGATACCTATTTTCATCAGATAGTCGCCGGAATAAGTTTTCTCGTTAGCGCCCAGATTCGACTTCTTATTCGGCATCAGGTTGATTTCTTTCACCTTATACCTCTTACTCGGATCCAATCCCTGAAGTTTCACCGGAAGCAGTTTCTCAGCATAGCGCGGATGAATGTCATAAGTATAAAGCACAGCCTTGTTCTTATCCGGTGCGGTGTACATCACGGACATGTGGTTGCCGTCATAAGGAGAGACCAGTCTGTATTGGTCGCCGTCCAGAATCACTTTCTTCAGACGTGTCCAGTTGGCAACTGCATTCTGGCAGTAAGTCAGTTCGTCCGCATTTAACTCTTTCAGTCCGAGGTCGAAGCCCAGTTTACACATACTGGCTACATCGGTACGGAATTTCACGCTTGTCTTCTTGTTCCAGCTAGTCACGTGTGCAGACATCGCTTTGGAAGGGAAGATTTGTGAGAATCCCCATTGGATAAACAGACGTTCTATCGGGTCGGTATTGTCACTGCACCAGAATTCTGTGAAATATTTCAGGGCCTCGTAGTCGCAACGTGCGCCGCCACCGGAGCAGAGCATCATCGGTGTATTGGGATATTTCTCTTTCACACGTTTGAGTACATTGTATATGCCGCGTACATGGTCGATATAAAGTTGTCCCTGTTTGTTTTTCAGGTAGGGAGAATAGACGTTGGTGATCGGTGAGTTGCAGTCCCACTTGAAATAGGCAACTTCCGGATTCTCAGTCAGGATGTTGTCGACTACGCCGAACACGAAATCCTGCACTTTCGGGTTGCTGAGGTCGAGAACCAGTTGGTTACGATAGTAATAAGTCTTGCGGTTCGGCAGGGTGATAGCCCAGTCGGGGTGCTTTTCAAAGAGTTCGCTTTTCGGGTTGACCATTTCCGGCTCAATCCAGATGCCGAACTTCACTCCGGCTTCTTTAGCGGATTTCACAAGAGCAGGGATACCGCCGGGCAGTTTGGATTTCATTGCTTCCCAATCGCCTAGTCCGGCATTGTCGCTGTTGCGCGGATGCTTGTTGCCAAACCAGCCGTCATCGAGCAGGAACATATCTACCCCAAGATGTTTGGCCTCTTTCATTAGTTCGGAAAGGAGTTGTTCGTCGAATTTGAAGTAGGTGTTTTCCCAGTTGTTCAACAGGGAGAGGCGGTCACCTTGTCCGTCTTTCAGCTGATAGTTGCGAGCCCAGGCGTGAAGGTTGCGGCTGGCCTCGCCCGTTCCGTTATTGCTGAAAGTGAACATAAATTCGGGAGTCGTGAATACTTCGTTCGCTTTCAATTCATAATCAGATGCATAAGGGTTGATGGCAGGGATTACGCGCAGGTTACCAACGTTGTCTACTTCGAATGTAAACTGGAAGTTACCGGTCCAGCCAATCGTACCCAGCATCACGCGGCCTTGTGTTTCCTGTGCCGATTGTCCGAATCCCAGTTCGAAGAACGGATGTGTATGCATGGCGGCACGGCTGCCCAACTTGGTGTCGATTACTTTCTTTCCGAACTGTAACTGCTGGCTGCTCATTTGAGCTTCTTTGGCCCAGTCGCCGCTGAACTCGGTTAGGAAATACTTGGAGTCGGAGAAATAAAGCATTGTGGAAGCATAGCGCCACAGGGTGACGGGTTTCTTCTCGTTGTGCTTGATTTCGCTCCATGTCTTGATGACGTTTTCTTTCGGATAAGCGATGTAGTGCAGAGTTACCTCTACCGGATATTGGTCGTCTTTGAGGTTGATAATTGTCTCTGTTCCCCCTGTCACGGCCTTCTGCTCGGAAGATACATAGCGGAGAATCGTACTTGGATTTCCGTCGCTGTGAGTGATAGCCACAGCCGGTTCGAAATAGTCTTCGGCACCGGAACTCGGATAGACTTCCCAGCCGCGTGTAGAAACACTGCCGTCACTGCCACCTTTTACATAAGGCGAAAAGTGCTTGATATCTTGCTCATTTAGTAGTTTGTCACCCAGATAAGCCTGATAAAGTCGGCCGTTAGGGGCTACTTGAAGGATTAGGTCTGTGTTGTCCGTTGAGATTTGGATAACACTCTTTTCCTGGGCTTTCACTTGTGCCAAGGTAAACAAAGCCATTAGTAGTAGAAATAGTTTCTTCATGTTGTTTTGAGTAATAATTATTGGGTATTAGTTAGTTTACAGGCATAAAAACGCTCAAAGATAATGATAATTTATGATGTACGGGCCAGATTTTGATGCTGACACTAAATTCTACGGTAAATAAGTCACCGTTAAACATAGCTTATACACCCGCTATACATCTGTTATCCGGTAGGTATTGTTCTGTCGGAATACCGATATTGTTAATTTGCCACGGCCGTGGAGAGTATTCGTCACACCCGTGGTAATATCTCGTCACGCCTGTGGAAAGAACTCTCCACGGCCGTGGCAGATTAACTAAAGCGGTGCTCCAACCTAACTATACCGGTATTCCAATCGAACTATACCGGCTTCCCTTCCCATAAAGTCCCACTTAACAAACCCTCCGACAAGCTGCTTGCCGGAAAGGGAGGAATGACATGGCAATTAAAGTGAGTACATCTACTGTTCAAAAAATAATCTTACTTACTTGCTTTTTTCGTTTGATTTTCATACTTTTAGCCTCCGTAAACCCTTTAAAAATTAATCCTATGGATAGCATTCTTTTCTGGCTGGTTCCGGTCGCTTCCGTGTTAGCCCTCTGCTTTGCTTATTACTTCCATAAGCAAATGATGAAGGAGAGTGAAGGTACTCCCCAAATGATAAAAATTGCCGCTGCTGTGCGCAAAGGCGCTATGTCTTACCTGAAACAGCAATACAAGATTGTAGGCTGGGTGTTTCTGGGGCTGGTCATTTTGTTTTCAATCATGGCCTACGGTTTCCACGTTCAGAATGCTTGGGTGCCTATCGCTTTCCTGACGGGTGGTTTCTTTTCCGGCCTTTCCGGTTTTCTGGGGATGAAAACGGCAACTTATGCATCAGCCCGTACAGCCAATGCGGCACGCGGTTCGCTGAATGCCGGATTGAGGATTGCCTTTCGGAGCGGTGCGGTAATGGGACTTGTCGTAGTCGGTCTCGGCCTGCTCGACATTTCTTTCTGGTATTTGTTGCTGAACGAAGTGATTCCTGCTGATGCACTGACACCGACTCATAAACTCTGTGTAATCACTACCACCATGCTTACTTTCGGTATGGGGGCCTCCACTCAGGCACTCTTCGCCCGTGTCGGCGGTGGTATCTATACGAAAGCTGCCGATGTGGGGGCCGACCTTGTAGGTAAGGTAGAGGCCGGAATCCCCGAAGACGACCCGCGCAACCCTGCCACTATTGCCGATAACGTAGGTGACAACGTGGGTGACGTGGCCGGCATGGGAGCCGACTTGTACGAATCTTATTGCGGTTCGATCCTGGCAACTGCCGCGCTTGGTGCTGCCGCCTTTATTCATTCTTCGGACACGGCTATGCAGTTCAAAGCGGTTATTGCTCCGATGTTGATCGCGGCTGTCGGGATTATCCTTTCTATTATAGGTATCTTCGCCGTCCGTACCAAAGAGAATGCGAAGATGAAAGATCTGCTTGGTTCGCTGGCGTTCGGTACAAACCTCAGTTCTGTACTTATCGTCGTTGCTACTTTCTTTATCCTGTGGCTTTTGCAGTTGCAGAACTGGGTTTGGATCTCCTGTGCGGTGGTCGTCGGCCTGCTTGTCGGCATTGTGATAGGCCGTTCTACTGAATATTATACTTCCCAATCCTATCGTCCTACTCAGAAGTTGAGTGAAAGCGGGAAGACGGGACCTGCTACGGTCATCATTTCCGGCATCGGTCTGGGAATGCTTTCTACGGCTATCCCCGTTATTGCAGTTGTGGTGGGTATCATTGCTTCTTATCTACTGGCTGCTGCCGGCGATTTTGCCAATATCGGTATGGGGTTGTACGGAATCGGCATTGCTGCCGTCGGTATGCTTTCTACGCTGGGAATCACTTTGGCAACGGACGCTTACGGCCCGATTGCGGATAACGCAGGCGGAAACGCGGAAATGTCCGGTTTGGGTGAAGAAGTCCGCAAACGTACCGATGCGCTCGATTCTCTCGGAAACACGACTGCCGCAACCGGAAAAGGTTTTGCGATTGGTTCTGCTGCCTTGACGGGATTGGCTTTGCTCGCTTCTTATATTGAAGAAATACGTATCGGACTGACTCGTCTCGGCAATATGGATCTGACTTTCTCGGACGGAAATACAATCAGTGTGGCAAATGCTACTTTCATTGACTTCATGAACTATTATGAAGTGAACCTGATGAATCCGAAGGTACTTTCGGGGATGTTCCTCGGCTCTATGATGGCTTTCCTGTTCTGCGGGCTGACCATGAATGCCGTGGGACGTGCGGCAGGACACATGGTGGACGAAGTGCGCCGTCAGTTCCGTGAAATAAAAGGTATCCTGACGGGAGAAGCCGAACCGGACTACGAACGTTGTGTGGAAATCTCTACGAAGGGGGCACAGCGCGAAATGGTGGTTCCTTCATTGATTGCTATCATTGCCCCTATCTTTACGGGACTTGTCTTCGGTGTTCCCGGTGTGCTTGGTTTGTTGATCGGTGGTTTGAGCAGCGGTTTCGTGCTCGCTATCTTTATGGCAAATGCCGGTGGTGCCTGGGATAATGCAAAGAAATATGTGGAAGAAGGCAATTTCGGAGGAAAAGGAAGTGAGGTTCATAAGGCAACGGTGGTGGGCGATACGGTGGGCGACCCGTTTAAAGATACCTCCGGTCCGAGCTTGAATATATTGATAAAGCTTATGAGCATGGTAGCCATTGTAATGGCAGGACTTACGGTTGCCTGGAGTCTGTTCTAAGGATTTTGTGTTAAAAAGATAAGAAAATGGAGACCGGAATCTAGGTCTCCTTTTTTATTTCATTTACCTTTGCAGAGATAAAAACGATAAAGATGCTATTACCTTATTTAAATGAGAATCTGATAGAAGCAGGATGCGATGAGGCAGGCCGCGGCTGTTTGGCGGGTTCTGTCTATGCTGCTGCCGTCATTCTTCCGAAAGATTTTAAGAATGAGTTACTGAATGACTCCAAGCAACTGACGGAGAAACAACGTTATGCCCTGCGTGAGGTAATAGAACGTGAAGCGATAGCATGGGCGGTGGGTATCGTTTCACCCGAAGAGATAGATGAGATAAATATCCTGCGTGCTTCTTTCCTGGCCATGCATCGTGCTGTCGATCAACTGTCCACCCGTCCCGAACACCTGCTCATTGACGGAAACCGGTTCAATAAATATCCCGGTATCCCGCATACCACGGTAATCAAAGGCGATGGAAAATACCTTTCGATAGCTGCTGCATCTATTCTGGCCAAAACGTATCGTGATGATTATATGAACCGTCTCCACGAAGAGTATCCCTATTATGACTGGAACCGTAATAAAGGGTATCCTACCAAAAAACACCGTGCCGCCATTGCCGAACATGGAACAACTCCTTATCATCGGATGACGTTCAATTTGTTGGGAGGTGAACAACTTTCTTTGGACTTTTAATTCCCGTTGTTCCTTTCTTAAATTATATTTTCTACATTTTTTTGCAGTATAAGCACGATTTTAGCCTGTTTAGTGCTTGAATTGTTCTGTTTAGGCTAAAAAAGTGTTGCTTCGTGCTTTTAATTGTTATTGAAATGCTATATATTTGCAAACAATAATAAGAATTAAAAAGTTTAAAATCATGGCAACGAACAAGCTACTAAGCTCTACTAAGCTCATTGGGGTATTTTTCATTATGTTAGTTTGTGCACTTCCTGCAAATGCACAGTTCTTGCGTACTTCTTATTTTATGGAAGGTACGCATTATCGTCAACAGCTGAATCCGGCTTTGACGCCGACTAAAGGTTACTTCAATCTTCCGGTGGTTGGTGCAGTTAATGCAACCGTGGGGTCTACTTCATTAGGATATCAGGATATTATTGATATTATTGATGACGGAGATGATTTCTATACGAAACCGGATTTCATGAACCGGCTGAAAGATAACAATAAGTTGAATGTGAACTTTAGTACGGAAATCCTTTCTGCCGGTTGGTACAAAGGAAAGAACTTCTGGTCGTTCAACATTGGTCTTCGTACCGATATTGGTGCGAACTTGACTAAATCTATGTTTACTTTCCTGAATGAGATGGAGACTGTTGAAGAAAACTGGAGAAACAGTAACTATGATATCAGTGGTCAGCAATTGAATATCAATGCTTATACTGAAATTGGTTTAGGACTCTCACGTCAGATTAATAGTCGTTTGACAGTCGGTGCCAGAGTGAAAGCTTTGTTGGGTATCGGTAATATGGAGTTAAAACTCAAAAATGTGGCAATGAGTGCTAATCTGCCCAGTGATGCAGAGATTGCAAAGTGGTCAGATGAAAATTATTGGAGTGGCTTAAGCCAACCAGAAGCTATTAAACAAGCTACTGAATTGAAAACAAAATTTGATAATTACCATGCAAATTTGAATGTTGGTGCAGAATTGAAGAGTTCTTTCAAAGGTTTGGAATTACAAGAAGAAGAGGGTAAGGATTATGTAACAGACTTCGAATTTGATAGTGGCAAATTGGGTATCGCTGGTTACGGTTTTGGTATTGATTTGGGTGCTTCTTATAAAATATTGGATAATCTGACTGTATCTGCATCTATTCTTGACTTAGGTTTTATCTCTTGGTCAAAATCAAGTACGAAGATTGCGTCAGCCAATCCGGATCCTATTGATATTAAAGGAAGTACTTATGCAGCAATGGTCGATCCCGCTAATCCTGAAACATCTGTGATGAATGCAGTAAAGCAGTTGCAGGATGATACTCAAGGGTATATGGATCGTGTAACTAACGGTGATGTACTCGACTATGATATGTTGCAACTCGAAGTAGGTGATGCAAAAGAATCTCGTAAGTCCCGTCTGGCTTCTACATTGGTGTTGGGTGCAGAATACGGTTTCTTCAATAACAAATTAGCTGTTGGTGTATTGTCTACCACTCGTTTTGTACAACCTGACGCTCTTACAGAGTTGACATTCTCTGCAAATTATCGTCCGAAAAGCTGGTTTAACGTTGCACTTAGCTATTCTGCCATTCAGTCAGCAGGAAAATCTTTCGGTCTTGGTCTGAAATTAGGGCCGTTGTTCCTCGGAACCGACTATATGTTCTTAGGAAAGAACTCTAACACTGTTAATGGATTTGTTGGAGTTTCTATTCCGTTGGGTGGAAGAAAAAGTAAACAAGGATAAAAAATAATTTCTCTCTCTAAACATTCTCTTTTAATTAATTCTCTATAGAAGAAAAAACGTATTTCCTATTATTATTTATAGCTCGCTACTTTTGAATTATTCTAATAAGATATTCTGAGTAGTGAGCTTTTCTATTATTATTTAATATTTGTCGTCTATTCATGGCAATACTCATAAAAAGAATTATGAAGTGGCAAGGCTTTTATACTTTTGGGGCTATTAACTTTCAGAACTGAATATATTCTATATCTTTGTACAAAACATCTATTGAAAGAATTATATCCTAGACATGACAAAGAACCCTTTAATCTTATTCATAATACTGATTATGGCAGCGTCTGGTGCACTTGCTCAAGATCAGCGATTATTCAAGAACCTGACTGTTAGCGACGGATTACCTCATAGTGAGATAACATCTATTATACAAGATAAGACAGGTTTTTTATGGCTTGGTACTCTCAATGGACTAACCCGGTACGATGGTAATTCAATGAAAACATATAT
>OFCN01000812.1_pt1 | contig 12348 bp, 10 predicted proteins | sample 1520801 | NCBI WGS metagenome assembly OFCN01 (sample SAMEA2699029, study PRJEB24076) | metagenome | biome: Human gut stool | place: Spain | collected 2012-03-20 | reverse complement strand
CGGGCGCACAGAACAGACCGGGCATATCGGGGCATTCCTGAACAATTTCAGCGAGAGGCTTGTCTTCAATGAGCACATTGTAGACGCTGGGCACATCCACGCCGTGCTCGATACCCAAGGCAGTCGATGCGTTGCCCTGCGGGTCATTATCGATGACGAGGACGTTCAGGCCGGCTTCTGCGAGCGCGGCGGCAAGGTTAACGGCAGTACTGGTCTTTCCAACGCCACCCTTCTGATTCGACACGGTAAAGACACGCGTATGCACAGGCTTGGGGAGTAGATCTGCGGCCGCTTTCTGGGCGTGATGAGTCATCGGGTGCCTTCCGTAATCCGAGTCGTAATTCGCATTGATGTTTCTGGGAGGGGTGCCTCAGATAGGTATGGTCTACACCAGTACCCACCGTAGGAGCAAACAGGAACCCCCACGTGTGCCGGGCACCAATGTTTCACGTGAAACATTGCAGTCTTGGCTACGCGTGATGTTTCACGTGAAACACCGCGGTACACAAGTACGCTCCTGAGGGCTACACAGGGTGCGGCAGATAGCCTGTCGCCATCCAATCATTGCCGACCTCAGCCTGAAGTTCAACCCCTCCTTCAAGGGTACCCGTCGCGGCGGCAATACTCCACGTGAGGGGTCATTCTGGATACATGCGCCGGATACAGGTGCGCCAGACACAGAAAGGTGGCGCTGCACCGAGCGAGTGTTTCCACTCCCCTGGCGCAACGCCACCTTTCGATAAGCGTCCGCAATCCTTCACGGGGTATTTACGTTTCTGCGATACCCCAACCCTGCAGTACTAGAGGCGTACGCGCACCACCGTGGTCGGCTCCTCCAGCAGATCTGCACCCGCCGTCAGAATCTCAGTCTCGCGGGCGCCGTAGCGGTTCAGTTTCTTCTTCGCCTTGGTAATCTCCTCAGCGGCACTGCGACCCTTCAGGGCCAGCAACTCGCCGGTGCCGCGCAGAATCGGCAGGGTAATATCCAGCAAGCCCACCAGAGCAGACACGGCGCGGGCGGTGACAACATCCGCATCCACGGCACCCACAGCCTGCTCGGCACGCGAGCGCATCACGGTCACGTTCTCCAGCCCCAGATCCTCAATCACCTCGTTGAGCCAGATAACGCGACGCTCCAGCGGCTCAATCAGGGTCAGCTTCAAATCCGGGCGGGCTATGGCCAGGCAAAGGCCCGGCAAGCCCGCACCCGAGCCAACATCGGCCACAGAGGCATTCGGAGCAATATACTCCTGCACCACGGCACAGTTGAGCACATGGCGGGCCCACAGGCGCGGCACCTCGCGAGGACCAATCAGGCCACGCTCAATGCCTGTCGTCGCCAGGTGCTGTACGTAGCGCTCCGCCAGTGGCAAGCGCTCACCACCAAACACGGCCTCGGCGGCGGCGCGTTCGTTCTCGTTCAGAGTTACCTTCGTTTCCTCCACCTTAGACTCCTACCTCGGGGAGAGAAATCACGACGTGGCGACGCGGACCCTCACCCTCCGACTCGCTGTACAGGCCGGCGGCGGCTACCACGTCGTGCACCACTTTGCGCTCGTAGGGGCTCAGCGGCTTCATGTGCTCGTCGCGGCCGGTGGCTCGCACCTTCTCGATAGCCTCGGCAGCAATCTTCTCCAGGTACTCGCGACGCTCAGCACGGTAACCTGCAATGTCCAGAATCAGACGCGAACGGGTGCCGTTGCCAGCCAGAACGGACAGGCGCACCAACTCCTGCAGGGCATCCAGCACCTCGCCGTGGCGGCCCACCAGGTGACGCAGCTCTTCGTTGTCATCGTCGTCGTTGACGACCGAAAGATAGATGCGGTTATTACGCACCTCAATGTCAATGTCGCCATCCAGGTCGGCAATGTCCAGGAGCTCCTCGAGGTAATCGGCGGCAATATCGCCCTCTTCCTCGATATCGTCGATCTCCTCGTAGCCTTCGGCGGCCTCGTCCACGAACTGCTCGTCGCCGAGCTGCTCCTCATATTCCATAGCTTCAGTCACGATAATCCTCGGGTGTTTGCGGGTTTTAGGGGTACAAAGTATCTCATACACGGCGCCGGGCCCGCGCCTTACGCGGCGTGAGCCCGGCCCGAGTGGGAGGAAAGCCTACTACTTTCCGTTTTGCTTATTGCGCTGCTGCTTCTGGCGCTTCTTACTTACCGGCTGCTGGCGCTGACCGGCTGCGGCACGCTCGCGAGCCTCCTGCAGGTCCTTCTCGTGTTGCTCGCGGGTCTTACCCACCGGAGGCAGGCCCTTCGCTGCACGGCGAGCGTTCAGCTCACGCTCCGCCTGAGAACCGGGGGTCGGGTTATTGCGGATAACCCACCACTGCTGGCCCAGCGACCAAAGGTTCGACACGGTCCAGTAGTACATAACACCCAGCGGGAAGTTAATACCGGAAACAGCGAAGATGATCGGGAAGATGTACATAATCATCTGCTGCTGACGGAACATCGGGGATTTCAGAGCAGCCTCAGACATGTTCTTCACGCTCAGCTGCTTCTGAATGTAGAACTGGGTCGCACTCATCAGAACAATCATGATGACCGCCTGAACTACGGTCGCGGTAGTATCGCCAGCGCCCGGGTGCAGCATGGTCGCGAACAGCTGCGCACCAAAAATCTGCGAGTCGTTGAACTGGTGCACCAGTTCAGCCGGCAGCATGAGCACGCCCTGGTTGCTCTGCGCCGCGGTGGGAACACCCATCAGCACCTGGTACAGACCGAAGAAAATCGGCATCTGAGCCAGAATCGGCAGGCAGGACGCGAAGGGGTTCGTACCGTGCTTACGGTACATTTCCATATGCTCCTGAGCCATAGCCTGGCGGGAGAGCTGGTCCTTTTTGCCTTTGTACTTCTCCTGCAGCTTCGCCATATCGCCTTGCATCGCGGCCATACCGCGCATCGCCTTAATCTGCTTGACGAACAGCGGGATGGTCAGGGTACGCATCACCAGAGTCAGGAAGATGATGCACAGAACCCAGGTCAGGCCGGAGGCGGGGTCCATACCCACCGCGGTGAACAGCATATGGAACAGCCATAGGACCACGGAGACGATCCATTTAAACGGCCAAAGAATCATGTCGATAGGATTCACGAAGAATACTCCTTAAGGACCTTACAAAGTCGGTAAGTCGAAGGCGCCGCCTATTCGGGGCGGGCGCAAGAGGTGTGAGATGGCATATAACGGTCGGGGTGGTTGAGCAGAATAATTTTCGGTTCTGCTCCGGGAGCGAAAGTAAGCTTCCCCTCCGGGACTGGGTCGATACCTCCGGTCGCCCAGGGAACGCACCGCAGGATGCGCCGCACCGTCATAGAAAGCCCACCCAACGCACCGTGAGTTGTAAACGCTTCCAGGGCGTACGCCGAGCAGGTCGGGTAATAGCGGCACACGTTCCCGTACAGCGGGGAAACGACCGTACGATAGGCCTTCATGCACGCAATCAGCAGGTTCTGCGGTAGAACGTAGAGAGCCTGCAGGAAAGTTTCAGGCCTCACGAATTCGTTAGGTGCTAGTGCCAGTAGCTCGTCGGGGCCCAGGGTCTCGGCAGATGCGCTATAAGTGCTGCTGTGATGCGCGTGGAAGCGTTCTTCACAGCGGTCACGCTGGGAATGACTCACGGCTTCTCCTTGCTCTGAGCCAGGTCGAGCTTAGCAAACGCGGTCTCGAGCGCCGATTCGTAGTCGCGGCGTAGCTGGTTCCAGCTGACACTCGCGGAGGCGGGAAGCGCTCGCACAGCAATGGCGTAGCCTTCCGGATGCGCGGCGCAGGTGAGCGCGGCAAGCTCACGCAACCGGCGCTTAACCAGGTTGCGTGTCACCGCGTTGCCCACCGCCTTCGACACGATGAAACCTACCCGGGTTGTTTTTCCGGGATTTTTCGCCGTAGATATAACGATGTTCCGGCGTCCACTGCGGATGCCGGAACGGAAGGCGTGGGAGAATTCAGCGCCGGTGCGCATACGGTGCTGTTGAGGCAGCACGTCTCCCCCTTTACATAGTGGGGAGGCCGGCAGGGCCGGCCTCCGTATTTCTACGCTTAATGATAGTTCGCCCGCCGATGCGTGTGCATCGGCGGGCGAACTATATGCCGGAATTAGGCCGAGAGCTTTGCGCGGCCCTTACCGCGGCGGTTCGACAGAATCGCGCGGCCTGCACGGGTGCGCATACGCAGACGGAAGCCGTGCTTCTTGGCGCGACGGCGGTTGTTCGGCTGGAAAGTACGCTTGCTCATACTTTGTCTCCTTGATTTTTGCGGTTCGTGCCCTCACGGGGTATCGGAACCGTACGCTTCTTGGTGCACGGAGGTATCGCGACTATTCGCGGTAGGCGGTGCACACACAACAGCACAACTTTAGAAGAGTGGCGGGCGTAAATCAAGTTCTTTTTGCTTTTTTCCGCGTGATTCCGGGCTCCTTTGAGATGAGTGTCGGGGCTGGTGGGGGACGGTTTGTGGCGATTGGGGTTGACGGAGAGCGCCGCGGGGAATGGTGGAGGGGATACACAGGATTCCGCACAGCTGCTTTACCACCTCGACTTTTCCTGGGGATAGCGCAACACGACAGCCATCCACCGCAGTGCATATCCTGCCAGTACAACACTTTGGATACCACTTATCCACAGGTGCACACGCTCGCAACATTCCCCGTAATAACAAGGAAGACGTCGATTTCTCCACCACTTTCCACCTTTCATCCACACCTGTAATTACAACTTTTCCACCGTGTGGAAAACTGTTGTGGATAACGTCAATCGCCTGTGGATTAAGCGGGTAGAATCTTAATGACCTGCGGAAGGTTTCGGCATTGTTGGCGCTCGTTTGAGTAGTCAGCATCTTCTGCGGCAGATTGAGCGGAGGTAAGGACCCCTATGACCGAGTCACTTCAGGCGCGCTGGGCGCATCTGCTGTCTATCCTGAGCAGCGACCCGAACGTCACGGCACGTCAGCGTGGCTTTGTGAATCTTGCCCGCCCCCAGGGCCTGATGGGATCTTCGCGCCTCATCATCGAGGTGCCCAATAAGCTCACCCGCGCCGTGTTTGAGGAGCAAATTACCGCCCCCTTCCGTGCAGCGTTGCACGAGGCATTCGGCCCCACCACCACCGCACTTTTTGATGTGAATGAGACGATGGTTCCCATTGAAAGCGCAGGTCAGGACGTTAATGAGTCGGAGCAAGCCGCACCCGTCGAGCATGCAACTGTAGCGGCGCACCAGGTGCCTGCTGAGCCTTCTGATTACCCCGGTGGTGTACCTTACGCCGAGCCGACCCATCGTGAGGCCCCCGCTGGTTCCCGAGCTTTCGAGTACTACACCGAGCCGCATCCGGGCCCGGATTCCGAGGCGCACGTTCCAGCTGATGAGCGGGTGACTCGCCCCTCGTTGCAGACCCTAGAGGCGGAGCGAACCGCTTTCCACACCGCGCATCATGAGGCTCCTGTTGAGGCTCCGGCAGCACCGGCTGCGCCCCCGCACGAAGACCCGGAAAACGCTCCGACGTGGGATAGCTCTGCCCGACTGAACCCGAATTACACCTTCGACACCTTTGTGATTGGCCAGTCCAACCGTTTTGCCCATGCAAGCGCCTTCGCCGTAGCTGAGCAGCCCGGCATCGTATACAACCCGCTGTTCATCTACGGCGGTTCGGGTCTGGGTAAAACCCACCTGTTGCACGCGATTGGCCACTACACCAAGTACCTTTACCCAAATCTGCGGGTTCGCTACGTGAATTCCGAGGAATTCACGAACGACTTCATCAACTCGATTCGCGACGACGAGGGTTCGTCGTTCAAGCAGATTTACCGCAACGTTGATGTGCTTTTGATCGACGATATTCAGTTCTTGGCGGGTAAAGAGGCGACGATGGAGGAGTTTTTCCACACCTTCAACGCACTCTACAACCACCAGAAGCAGATTGTGATTACCTCTGATTTGCCGCCGAAGCAGCTGACCGGATTTGCCGAGCGGATGCGTTCGCGCTTCGGCTCGGGATTGAACGTGGATGTGCAGCCTCCGGAGTTGGAGACCCGTATCGCGATTCTGCGCAAGAAGGCTCAGAGCGAGATTCTGCCGGTGCGCGATGACGTTATGGAATACATTGCTTCCCATGTCACGGCCAATATTCGTGAGTTGGAGGGCGCTCTGATTCGCGCGAGCGCCGCCGCCTCGATGAAGAAGCCTCCGGAGCCCATCACGCTGGCTGAGGCGGAGACCTATCTGAAGGATTTGCTGTCCGATACGGGTGGTGCCGAGATTACCTCGGCGCTGGTGCTCTCGACGGTGGCGAAGTATTTCGACGTGTCCATTGAGGATATGCAGTCGAAGTCTCGCACCCGCACGCTCACGAACGCCCGCCAGGTGGCGATGTACCTGCTGCGTGAGCTGACTGAGATGTCTCTGCCGCGCATCGGTAATGATTTGGGCGGCCGCGACCACACGACCGTGATACACGCGGTGCGTAAGGTGAGCGCACAGATGGCCGAGCGACAGACGATTTTCAATCAGGTGACCGAGTTGACGAACCTGATTCGCCAGGAGCAGCGCGCCGCCGGCTAGGCTCACGAGGCCGCACGCATCCTCTATACGTCTCTGACAAGGTGTTTTATAGGGGATGCGGGGGTGGCTCGAGGAGTAAAGGGGTGTTTGCGACCACGAATTATTAGGTGGCAGATCCCCAAAATAGGGGGTGTGGATAAGCTGTGCTTTAACTCCGGTGCTCGTGTGGACGTTAAGTGCATGAATATTCAAAAGATGTGGAAGAGAGTATATGTATAAATATTCATACACAATGCATCCTCAGTCCAAGGGGGATTCCTCCACTTAATATCCACAGGCTACTTCCGCGTCATTGCGGGGTTTCAATGGGTTTTCCACCGTTTCCACAAGCGTTAACAATACTACTGTACTTAAAGAAAAAATCCTCCCCATAACAGATAGTTCTGCTCGACCAACCGGGCTGGTTCAGGTTTTTCTGTGCGCCCCTACTGAAAATGTAGATTTTCGCGGATTTGGATCGATAGCTGCACGCTATCTCTTGGTTGGGTTTGAAGGTTGGGTTTGAAGAAGAAACCAACACCGAATCATCACCTAATTCGAACCTGTTTTCGACTAGATTTGATACGCCTTCCACCTATCTTTGTAATTACAAAAATACAGCGATCCTATATGCCTTATCTCGCCCAATTTCTCGCTGCGGAATCGACTTTCGAGTCTCTGTGTAATTACAAAATCCGGTAGGATGGATAGACGCGCGCGCGGAAGATTTAGAGCGCATCAGAGTACGCGGTATATCCGGCTCTATCGTCCAAATCTTTACGTGCGCCCAAAACTACTATCTAATTCCGTGAAAGGCGCCTTCTCGATGAAATTCACCGTTGAACGCGATGTCCTTGCCGAGGCAGTCGGCTGGACGGCACGCTCACTTCCGTTGCGTCCCACCTCCCCCGTACTCAACGGTCTGCTGATTACCGCCTCCGCAGGTGAGGTCAGCATCGCAAGCTTCGATCACGAGACCAGCGCCCGTCAGGTCATTGCGGCCGATGTTGAAGCAGAAGGCGTTTGCCTGGTCCCCGGCAAGATCCTGGCAGAAATTTGCCGTTCCCTGCCGAATGCACCCGTGGAGTTCACCGCAGATGAGTCCGTGATTCGTATTCACTGCCGTTCCGCTAACTTCCAGCTGGCTGGCATGCCGGTCGTGGATTACCCCGAGCTTCCTGAGCTTCCCGAAATTTCGGGTACCGTGGACGGTTCCGAATTCGCTGAAGCCGTCAAGCAGGTTCAGATCGCGGTGTCCAAGGATGAGACCCTTCCGCTGCTGACCGGTATCCGCGTAGAAATCAATGGCGACACCATGACCCTGCTCGCCACCGACCGCTACCGCCTGGCAATGCGTGAAATCAAGTGGAACCCGACCAGCCCTGACGTTCAGGCAGCTGTGCTGCTGAAGGCTAAGACCGTTTCTGAGGTCGGTAGCACCCTCTCCGGTTCCGGCGAACTGTCTATCGCCCTGCCCGCAGCAGGCGAGCTGATCGGCTTCGCAGCGGGTACCCGCCGCACCACCAGCGTTCTGATGGACGGTGACTACCCCAACATCCGTGCACTGTTCCCCGAGCAGACCCCGATTCACGCGGTGATTCGTACCTCCGACCTGGCTGAGGCTGCTCGCCGTATCTCCCTCGTGGCGGAGCGAAACACTCCCCTGCGTCTGAAGTTCACTCAGGGTTCGGTTGCTATTGATGCTGGCCGCGGTGATGAGGCTCAGGCTTCCGAGACTCTGCAGGCGCACCTGTCCGGTGATGACATCACCGTTGCGTACAACCCCGCCTACCTCTTGGATGGTTTGAAGGTTTTCGGTACTGAGTTTGTTCGTTTCTCCTTCACCGATGCGCCGAAGCCCGCCGTGATTTCCGGTCAGGACGAGCCTATGGCTGAGGATGACCGCAACTACCGTTACCTGTTGATGCCGGTTCGCCTGCCGTCGAACTAGTTTCAGTGTTTGCCGCCCCGCACGTCTTTCGGTGCCCTATGCATCGTGGGTATGTGCGGGGTTGCGCTGTTTTTCTGCGCTCATCCGCGTGGAAAAACTTAGTATTGTGACCTCTCGCTGTGTTCTCCAGCCCGGTGCATACCCTCCAGCCGGGTGCCGTGAAGCCACCTAAAATAAGAACCCCTACCTAAGAACCCCCAGCTAAGAACCCGCGTATGAAACCCCCTGAAAGGAGCTGCTCCGGTGTATATTGACCATATTTCGTTGTTGGATTACCGCACCTACGCTCTGCTGAGCCTGCCTCTTTCGGCGGGAGTTACGGTGTTTCTAGGCTCTAACGGTGTGGGGAAAACCAATATTGTTGAGGCGATTGACTATGCGGCGTCGCTATCTTCGCACCGCGTGAGCCATGACGGGCCGCTGGTTCGGGCGGGTGCTTCGCGCGCCTATGTTCGCACCCGTACGGTGCGTGGTTCGCAGCAGACAGTGACTGAGTTTGAGATTGCTCCTGGGCAGAGTAATCGGGTGCGCATTAATCGTGCCGCGCCGGTGCGTGCAAAAGAGGCGCTGGGTATTGCCCGCACGGTGCTGTTCTCCCCGGAGGATCTTCAATTGGTGAAGGGGGACCCTGCTGGTCGTCGTCGTTTTGTGGACGATTTGGCAAGTTCTTTGCGTCCGGTGGTTTCCGGGTACCGTAGCGAGTATGAGCGGATTTTGCGGCAGCGTAATTCGTTGCTGAAATCCATGCAGCGTAAGGCGCGGGACGAGAATGCCTTGAGCACGCTCTCGGTATGGGATGAGCAGCTGTCGACTCTGGGTGCTCAGCTGCTTTCTGCGCGTTTTCGTCTGTTGCAGCGTTTTTTGCCGCAGCTTCGCCGCGCCTACGCGGGGCTGACGGACGGCTCTAAAGAGGTTGGTTTCAACTATGAGTCGACTGTTTTTTCGAGTATGGGTGAGCGCTCGATCGAGCATGCTGCGCTGATGCGCATTGAGGACCTCAAGGAGGCTTTGATGCGTGGTTTTGCGGAGCGCCGACGCGACGAGATTGAGCGTGGTGTGACCCTGGTGGGTCCGCACCGTGAGGATATTACCCTGCTGCTCGGTGGCATGCCAGTGAAGCATTTTGCCTCGCACGGCGAGAGCTGGTCTTTTGCTCTGGCACTGAAGTTGGCATCCTGGTTTGTACATGATGAGGATGACTCCTCGGCGGGTTCTTCGCCGATTCTGATTCTTGATGATGTGTTTGCGGAGCTTGATTCTGCGCGCCGCCACCGCCTGGGTTCGATGGTCGCCGACGCGGAGCAGGTGCTGATTACTTGCGCGGTACTCAGCGATATTCCGGAGGAGCTGGGCGACTACCGTCTGGTGTCGGTGACGGCGGGGCACGCCGAGTATGTGCAGCCTGCCAGCTACTCTGTCACTGACTCTGTGAAGCAGCCGAACTCGATCGTTTCTGCGTTCGCGGAGGGTGACGGCAATGAGTAACCCCGCTTACCCTCAAAACCATGTTTCACGTGAAACATTCGACGAATTCACGGAACCGCAGTTTGCGGAGTCTCAAAACCCGCGCGAGGTTGACGGTGTGGGTGAGTTTTACCGTGACGAGGTGGATGCCCCCTCCGCCCTGCTGACCCGCATGCGAATGGCGGCTCAAGAACGCGGCGAGGCGCCCCTGAACGCCTTCTCCGCGAATAAAATTATGCGCGAGTTTGGCGCGGTCATGTCCGGTGCCGTCTCGAAGAAGAAATCACGGCGAGCGCAGGGGTGGGACCCCCGTGTTATGGGCGGCTATAGCGGCCCCGGAGAGAGTTCTCGTGATCCCAAACCTCTCGGAGGCATCGTCAGTGCTTTGATTCGTTCTCGCGGCTGGAAAGAGCCCGTGGCAGTCTCTAGCGTGCTGGCTCGCTGGGCTGAGCTCGTGGGTCCTGAAATCGCGGCACACACTCGCCCTATCAGCTTCGAAAACTCCATTGTTGAAGTCCAGTGCGACTCTACCGCCTGGACGACTCAGTTGCGCCTGATGCACGGGCACCTCATCGAACTTTTCCGCCGCGAACTGGGTGATGGTGTCGTGGCTCAGGTTCGCGTACTGGGCCCGAATAACGGACGCTGGAATCAGCGAGGCTATCGGCGTGCCACCGGCATGCGCGGTGTACGCGACACCTACGGGTAGACTTCTGGGTGCCTTTGACTCTCGTCCACCTTCAGATTGAACGGTGTTAGGTCAAAATAAGCCTTTTTCTGCACACTATGAAAGCTATAGAAGCGCCGGCAACCCCAACGAGACTGTGAACTGTACCCCCTACCTCAAGAGGGGGTTGAGCCACTCTAAACCGTCTTTGCGGGCTTTTGAGCGGGTGATAGCTCTCAAAAGCTCAATAAATGACGCCCGTAGATGGTTTTATGCTCTCTTGCTCGGTAAAATAAAAGAGACAATGCCTAAAGTGTGCCCACCTATGGGCACCACCGGCAACGCGGGTTGTGTAGGCACTTTCTGGTGCCCTCTGTGAGGCGCTCTTGGTTGCCCGTAACTTTTCTTCGCCGGTTGCATCATCTACTCAAGGAGTTCTGCCTCGTGGCATCTGAACAGAATGCATCTGAACAGCAGCATGAATACGGTGCATCCGATATTACCGTGCTGGAAGGTCTGGAAGCGGTTCGCAAGCGCCCCGGCATGTACATTGGCTCGACCACTGAGCGCGGTCTGCACCACCTGGTCTACGAGGTCGTAGATAACTCGGTTGATGAAGCGCTAGCCGGCTACGCCTCCAAAATCGACGTGACCATCCAGGCTGACGGATCTGTCCGCGTGAAGGACGACGGGCGCGGTATTCCCGTGGATGAGCACCCCACCGAGCACAAGTCCACTGTTGAGGTCGTCATGACCGTGCTGCACGCTGGCGGTAAGTTTGGCGGCGGCGGTTACTCCGTTTCCGGTGGTCTGCACGGCGTGGGTATCTCTGTGGTGAACGCGCTGTCTACCCGTGTGATTACCGAGGTGCACCGCCAGGGCTACGCATGGCATATTTCTTTCTCCAATGGTGGTGTGCCGGATGGCCCCCTGCGCAAGGGTGAACCGTCCGATAAGACCGGTACCATTCAGACTTTCTACCCGGACCCGGAGATCTTCGAGACCGTCGAGTTCGACTTTGAGACTCTGCGCGCCCGTTTCCAGCAGATGGCGTTCCTGAACAAGGGCCTGACTATCACTCTGACCGATGAACGCGAGAAGTTCATCGGTGACGAGGTTGCTGAAGAGATCGATAAGAAGGAAAACATCCTCAACCGCGTGCACGCGAACGCTGATGGTTTCACGACCGTCACCTACCGTTACGACAACGGCCTGTTCGACTACGTACACTTCCTCAATGCAGGCGCGAAGACCATTGTGAACGAGGAGATTGTCTCCTTCGAAGCTGAAGACACTGAGCGCAACATGAGCCTGGAAGTGGCGATGCAGTGGACCGGCGCTTACAAGGAGTCCGTCTACTCGTACGCGAACACGATTAACACCCACGAGGGTGGTACTCACGAAGAGGGTTTTCGTGCTGCTCTGACCTCGCTGGTGAACCGTTACGCGCGTGAGAACAAGCTGCTGCGCGATAAGGACGATAACCTCACCGGTGAAGACGTGCGTGAGGGCCTGACCGCGGTGATTTCGATTAAGATTTCCGAGCCGCAGTTTGAGGGTCAGACCAAGACCAAGCTGGGTAACTCGGAGGCTAAGTCCTTCACCCAGCGTGAGGTGAACGATCACCTCGGTGACTGGTTCGGTCGTAACCCCGCGGTGGCGAAGGATATTGTGCGCCGCGCAATCACCGCCGCTCAGGCGCGTATTGCAGCCCGTAAGGCACGCGAGAC
>OFCN01000782.1_pt1 | contig 12843 bp, 10 predicted proteins | sample 1520801 | NCBI WGS metagenome assembly OFCN01 (sample SAMEA2699029, study PRJEB24076) | metagenome | biome: Human gut stool | place: Spain | collected 2012-03-20 | reverse complement strand
CGCCTTACCCGGCCTACAGGATCCTCTCACAGGCTCACACTCCGTAGGCCCGCGCAAGCGCAGCGCCGCCGGGTGATGGCATCAGGCCCGGTACCCTTGATTTTGCCGGGTGGCGGCTGCGCCTTACCCGGCCTACAGGCTCCTCTCACAGGCTTACACTCCGTAGGCCCGTGCAAGCGCAGCGCGGCCTGGCCGTTTCATTCGCGGGCCAGCTTGCGCTGGTTCTTTTGCCGTAGCTTTTTCGCCCGGCTCTCCAGCAGCAGATAGGCCACCGTCGCCAGCAGCAATGGCAGGAAATAATAGAGCGCGCGCCAGGCGAGCAGGGCGGCAATGATCGCGCCCTTCGAAATATCTTCCCCGGAGAGCATGGCGATAAACACTGCCTCCAGCACGCCGATCCCAGCCGGAATATGGATAATCACCCCGGCGATACTGCTCACCAGCAGCACCCCTAATACCAGAAAATAGTTAATCTCGCTGCCCAACAGCAGCCAGATTATCGCCCCCATCGCCATCCAGTTCGCCGCCGAGAGCCCCATCTGCAGCAGCGCGAAGCGCCAGGAGGGCAGCACCAGCCGCTGGCCTTTAATCGTCAGGTGACGGCGTTTGGCGAACGCGCAGCCGAACAGATAGCAAAGCGTAAGGATCAGCATCACCCCGCCGATAATACGCAGAGTGGTCTGGCTGATGTACCAGTGCGGCGGCAGCTTCACCAGATCTGCCGTGAATATCACCCCGCCCAGCAGAATATAGCCCAACCAGTTGGTGGTAATGCTTAAGGAAAAAATACGGGTGATGGTGCTGCCGTTCAGCCCCAGCCGCGAGTACAGCCGGTAGCGCATACCGATCCCGCCGACCCAGGTGCTGAGTGTCAGGTTGAAGGCGTAGCAGATAAACGACACCAGCATGACCTGGCGTTTCGCCAGCTTGTGCCCGCAATAGGCCCGACCGAGCAGATCGTAGCAGCCGTAAATGAGGTAGCTGACGATAACCAGCGCAATGGCGCTAAACAAGGCCAGCCGATCGTAGCCGCGGATCACCTTCCACACGTCCTGCCAGTCGACTTTTTGCGCGTAGATCACCAACAGGACGATGACGGCGATAAAAAAGAGCACGGTCAGCACTCTTTTCGCCATCCGCCAGCGGGGATGTGATTTGCTCATAGTGGATTATCCCTGGCTGGAGACTCGACGCGGTCCTGAGTTTCAATTTCCGGCTGGACCGGCGGGCTGACTCTGGCCAGCCGCGGGGTATGAGCCGGTAACCAGCCGACCCATGCCGGGAAGTGGCGCAGAAAGTGGAAAGCCATCACGCTGACGCCCAGCCGCCACCAGTTGCGTTTCGGCAGCATCGTTTTATCGATGCGCTGGCAATCCCGGGCGATAAGCCCGTTGAGATTATCGCGCAGCGTCTGGTTAAACACCCGATCGTGGATGATCAGATTGGCTTCCAGATTCAGCGACAGGCTAAGCGGATCCAGGTTGCTTGACCCAACGGTGGCCCAGTGGTCGTCTGCCAGAGCGACCTTGCCATGCAGCGGGCGACGGCGATATTCGTAAATCTGCACCCCGCCCTTAACGAGATAGTGATAGAGCAGGTGGGCGCCAAACTTCACAATGGGAATATCCGGTTCGCCCTGCACGATCAGCTTAACCCGTACTCCGCGCCGCGCGGCATTGCGCATCGCATGCAGCAGGCGGTAGCCGGGGAAAAAATAGGCGTTAGCGATAATCACTTCCCGGCGGGCGCTGGTCAGCATCTTCAGGTAGTGGCGTTCAATATCGTCGCGGTGATCCTGGTTGTCGCGCCAGACGAACAGCGCCTGCGCCTCGCCGGGGGTCTGGTTAATCTCCGGCTGGTGGCGACGACGTCGCCACCAGCGGCGGGCGGTTTCGCTGTTGGGCAGGTTTTCCAGCTCGAACTGCAGGATGTCGAGCACCACCGGCCCTTCGACCTGCACCGCATAATCCTGCTTCGCGTCCGGACCGTAGTCGCTCATATGTTCGGCGGAGTAGTTAATACCGCCGACAAAGGCGGTGGTGTCGTCGATTACCACGATTTTACGGTGCATGCGACGGAACAGATTGGTGCGCATCCCCATCAGCTTAGGACGCGGATCGTAGTAGCGGAAAATCACACCAGCGGCGGTGAGCTCGCCGACAAATTCATCGCTGAGATCCGGGGAACCATAGCCGTCGAGGAGCACCTCCACCTGGATGCCACGGCGGGCAGCCTCGAGCAGGACCGCGTGCAGCCGCCGGCCTACCTCATCTTCAAACCAGATAAAGGATTCGAGGATCACCCGCCGGCTGGCGCGACCGATGGCCGCAAACAGCGCCGGATAGTACTGGTCGCCATTCTCCAGTAGCGTAATGCGGTTGCCTTCCTGCCAACGACATTTCACAAATGTATCTCCACGCTAAGGGGTGCATGATCGGACAGATGCCGCCATTGTTTAAGGGCCAGCGCCTTCGGGCGACTGGCGTGGGCGTTCTTGACGTAAATGCGGTCGAGGCGCAGCAGCGGAAAACTGACCGGAAAGGTGCGCGCCGGCCGTCCGCGGGCGCGGGTAAAGATCTCTTCCAGCCCGGCCTGGGCTTTTAACGGCTGGTTAGCCTGCTGACGCCAGTCGTTAAAATCGCCAGCCACCACCACCGGCTCGCCCGCGGGCAGGGTATTGACCCACTCCGCCAGCATGGTCAACTGCGTCTGCCGTTGGTCGGCGCGTAGACCGAGATGGACGCAAATCACGTGAATAGTTATCCCGCTCCGCGGCGGCACGATGCGGCAGTACAGCAGGCCGCGCTTCTCCCCGTTGCCGACCGAGATATCGCGATTTTCGTAGTATTCAATGGGAAAGCGCGACAGCACGGCGTTGCCGTGGTGGCCTTCCGGATAAACCGCATTGCGCCCGTAGGCGTAGTCGCTCCACATGGTGTCGGCGAGAAATTCATAATGGGTCGTATCCGGCCAGTTTTCGATGTGCAGCGGATGTACCTCATGAGCGCCCATCACCTCCTGCAGGCAAACAATATCCGCGCTAACGCTGCGCACGGCGTCGCGCAGTTCGGGCAAAATAAAACGCCGATTAAACGCCGTAAAGCCTTTATGGGTGTTAATTGTCAGCACGTTCAACGAAAATCCCGCCGTTGGCTCAGCCATAATTCTCCAGTAAATGTCACTTTCCTGAATAAAATAGTGTAGTAGACGTCACAAAAAGATGCGGTGTTACGGAATTTTCCGTAAAGTGCGGTACTCTGAGTAGCAGAGAAAAATCCTTCAGGAGAGAAGCCATGAAGTGGCAACAACGTGTACGCGTCGCAACGGGTCTTAGTTGCTGGCAGATTATGTTGCATCTACTGGTCGTGGCAGTACTGGTGATGGGTTGGATGAGCGGCGCGCTGGTGCGCGTTGGATTGGGACTGTGCGTCCTCTACAGCGTCACGCTGCTGGCGATGCTGTTTTTACAGCGTCACCATGAGGCGCGCTGGCGCGATGTGGGAGACTTCCTTGAGGAGCTCACCACGACCTGGTACTTCGGCGCGGCCATGATAGCGCTGTGGCTGCTGTCGCGCGTGCTGCACAACAACCTGCTGCTGGCCCTCGCCGGGCTGGTGATACTGGCAGGCCCGGCAGTGGTCTCGCTGCTGGCGAAAGATAAGAGCCGTTACCCTAAAGCGTTCGGGCTACAACAAGGCGGCAACGCAGCGAATCCCCAGAAGCATAGATAACTATGCGACTGGGGTGAGTAAGGAAAGCCAACGCCGTTGTAGTTTGAACGATGACGGGTATTACGCAATCTTCCTTCGGAACATCGCATACGCCGCTGAGCCGGTGGTGGCCGCTATGACCAGTAGCGGCCACAAACTTCCCCACACAATCTCCAGACTCGCATCCTTCAGATAAATTTGCTTGGTGATATCGGTAAAGTGGCGGATGGGATTTATCCAGGTCAGATCCTGCAGCCACTGCGGCATGTTTTCCACTGGTGAGACGTACCCCGACAGGAGAATAGCCGGCATCATAAAGACGAACACGCCGATAAACGCCTGCTGCTGGGTGGCGCACAGCGACGAAATCAATAAGCCAAAGCCCACCAGCGATAGACCGTAAATCACCATGGTGAAATAGAACAGCAGCAGCGAGCCGGCAAACGGGATCTGATAGGCCCAGATACCAATCGCCAGCACGATAGTTGCCTGCAGGGTGGCGACGATCAGCGCCGGCACCGCCTTGCCGACGAAAATTTGCCAGGTGGCGAGGGGGGAGACCAGCAGCTGGTCAAGGGTGCCCTGCTCGCGCTCGCGAGCCACCGACAGCGAGGTGACGATCATCACCCCGATGGTAGTGATCATGGCGATAAGCGACGGCACCACGAACCATTTATAGTCGAGATTCGGGTTGTACCAGTTGCGCACCACCAGCTCGCTGTTGTTCGGCTTCGCTTTACCCTCCAGCAGCTCCTGCTGATAGTTTTTCACAATCTGTTGCAGATAGTTGGCGGCGATTTGCGCGCTGTTGGAGTTGCGTCCGTCGAGCAGAAGCTGCAGCGGGGCGGTTTGATAGTTATCCAGATTGCGCGAGAAATCGGCCGGGAAGCGCACCACCAGCAGAGCTTTTTGTTCATCGATGGTCGGCTGGATCGCCTGCGGGCTTTGCAGCAGCAGGACGTGGGTAAAGGCTTTGGCGCGGGCAAAGCGCTGAGTGAGTTCCACCGCGTGGCGACCGCTGTCCTCGTTGTAGATAGCGATGGTGGCGTTGGTCACCTCCAGCGTCGCGGCAAAGGGAAACAGCAGCACCTGAATCAGCACCGGCATGATTAAAATCGCCCGCGTCTGCGGCTCGCGCAGCAGCGACTGCAGCTCTTTGCGGATTAATGTCCATAAACGGTGAAACATAATAGCTCCTTTGGCCCATTCAACCACGCCGGGCGGCACTGCGTTTGCCCGGCCTACGGGATCGGCGAACCGTATAATCGATGTTGGTTAAACCGTAGGCCCGGTCGGCGCAGCGCCACCGGACAAAACCTAATCCAGACGCCGTTTGGTTTTCAGCCACGTCAGACCGATAAACATCACCGCCGACGCAATCAAAAACAGCACGTTGACCAGCAGCACCACCGGAATATTGCCCGCCAGAAACAGGCTTTGCAGAGTACTAACGAAATAGCGCGCCGGGATCACATAGGTCACCGCGCGGATCACCGCCGGCATACTGTCTATCTGGAAAATAAACCCGGACAGCATAATCGACGGTAAAAAGGCGGCGTTCAGCGCCACCTGCGCGGCGTTAAACTGGTTGCGGGTAATGGTTGAGATCAGCAGCCCCATCCCCAGGGTGCTGAGCAAAAACAGACTGGTGATGACAAACAGGATCGGCAGCGAGCCGCGATAGGGCACGCCGAGAATAAATACCGACACCAGCATACACAACAGCATCGCCAGCATGCCGAGGAAATAGTAGGGAATGAGCTTGCACAGCAGCAGTTCGGCGCGGGTGATCTCCGTCGACAGCAGCGCCTCCATGGTGCCGCGCTCCCATTCGCGGGCCACCACCAGCGAGGTCAGTATGGCGCCGACCACGGTCATGATGATGGTGATCGCCCCGGGGATAATAAAGTGCTGGCTAATAGCCGCCGGGTTAAACCAGTAGCGCATCTGCACGTCGATCAGCGGTTCAAAGGTTTCGCCGCGGTCTTCCGCCCGCTGCTGCTGCCAGATTTGCCAAATACCTTCCACATAGCCCTGAGCGAAGTTGGCGGTATTGGGCTCGCTGCCGTCGGTGATGAGCTGCAGCGGTGCGTCGGCGCCGGGGCGGGCCATCTGGCGGTCGAAATCCACCGGAATGACCACCATGGCGCGGATGCGCCCGGCCTGCATCATCTCAATCAGCTGCCTGCGGCTGTCGCTGACGGTGGCATCGATATAGGGCGAGCCGGTCATGGTATGGACGAAATCCAGCGCCTCTTCGCTCTGCTGCTCAAGCAATACGCCGACCCGCAGCCTGCTGGAGTCGAGGTTAATGCCGTAGCCGAAGATAAACAGCAGCAGCAGGGGGATCACCACCGCGATCAGCCAACTGCTGGGATCGCGCACAATCTGCCGGGTCTCTTTGACGCACAGGGCGCGGACCCGCCGCCAGGAGAGAATGCTATTGCCCATGGCTATTCTCCTTGTCCCAGCGGTTAATCAGGGTAATAAACGCCTGCTCCATGGTCGGGTCCGTCTGGCTGTCGTCCGCCGCCTGGGCTTTCAGCTCATCCGGGGTCCCGCTGGCGATAAGCTTGCCGTGATAGACCAGCCCGATGCGGTCGCAGTATTCCGCCTCATCCATAAAGTGGGTGGTGACCATTACCGTCACGCCTTTATCAACCATGCTATTAATATGTAGCCAGAACTCGCGGCGGGTGAGGGGGTCGACGCCGGAGGTGGGTTCATCGAGAAACAGAATATCGGGTTCATGCATCAGGGAGCAGGCCAGCGCCAGCCGCTGCTTGTAGCCGAGCGGCAGCTCGTCGGCGGCGTGGCGGGCGATACTTTCCAGGCCAAAGGCATCGCTCATCCGGGCGATTTTTTCATTTTGCGCCCGGCCGCGCAGGCCATAGACGCCGGAGAAAAAGCGCAGGTTTTGCTCGACGCTGAGGTTGCCGTACAGCGAAAATTTTTGCGCCATATAGCCCAGATGCTGGCGCGCCTTGCCAGAGCTGACCTTGAGATCCATTCCCAGCACCAGCGCTTTGCCGGAGGTGGGCACCAGCAGGCCGCACATCATTTTGAAGGTGGTGGATTTCCCGGCGCCGTTGGGGCCGAGCAGGCCGAAAATTTCACCGCGCTTAACCTGGAAATCGACATGGTCGGTAGCGGCGAAATCACCAAACTTTTTCGTTAACGACTGGGCTTCAATGACCGTTTCCTCTTTGCTGCCGTCAACGCGATGGATAATCGCCCCCAACGGCGATTCAGCGGTCCCGGCGCCGCCGAGCAGGTCGATAAACGCATCTTCAAAGCGCGGCGCGGTGTCGGCCACCTGCAGCGGCGGCATGTCGCCATGCTGCTGGACTTCCTCAATGCGCGCGTCCTTTTTCAGGATCAGACGCACCGATTTGCCCTGGATCACCCCGTCGCTAACCTGCGGCAGCTTCAGCGCCCGCTGCAGCAGGCGGCGGTTGTTTTCCTGCGGGCTGGAAACCAGAAAGCTGCGCCCGGCCATGGTTTGCGTCAGCGCCGTCGGCTCACCCTGGTAGAGCAGTTTGCCTTCGTTCATCAGCAGCACGTCGCGGCATTGTTCCGCTTCATCGAGATAGGAGGTGCTCCACAGGATCAGCATGCCGTCGCCGGCCAGCTCGTGCACCATCTGCCATAGCTCGCGGCGCGAGATAGGGTCGACGCCGACGCCGGGCTCATCGAGCAGCAGTACTTTCGGATCGCCCACCAGGGTACAGGCGAGGCCCAGCTTTTGCTTCATCCCGCCGGAAAGCTTGCCTGCCAGACGTTCGGTGAATGGACCAAGAGAGGTGAACTCCAGCAGGCGGTCGAAAATTTTCTTCCGCGCCTCGCCGGTGACGCTGCGCAGGTCGGCGTACAGGGTCAGGTTTTCCATCACCGTCAGATCTTCATACAGGCCGAACTTCTGCGGCATATAGCCGAGCACCGCGTGCAGGGCGCTGTCGTCTTTTAGCGGGTCGAAGCCTATCACGCTGGCGCGGCCCTCATCAGGTTTGAGCAATCCGGCGAGCATTCGCATCAGGGTGGTTTTCCCCGCGCCGTCGGGCCCCACCAGCCCGGTGACGTAGCCGGCGCGGATCGTGCAGGTGAGCGGCGCTACCGCTGGCCTGTCCATACCGGGAAAACGGCGGCTCAGGCCGTTTAAGGCGATGACGGTCTCACTCATGTCCGTTCCCGTGGCTAAAGGAGATGGTCACCGGCATTCCCTGGCGCAGCGCGCCGTCGGCATCAGTCACCACAATGCGCAGACGGTAGACCAGATCGGTGCGCAGATCCGGGGTCTCGACGGTCTTCGGCGTGAATTCAGCGCTCGGCGAGACAAAACCGATTTTGCCGTGATAGGGCTTATCCGGCCGGCTGTCGGTATAGAGCAGCACTTCTTGTCCCGGCTGCGCCTGGCCGAGGTTTTTCTCGTCAACATAGGCGCGGACCCACACCGGATGCGTTAACGACAGGGTCAGTACGGTACCGCCGGCGTTGAGCATAGTGCCGGGCTCGACGGCGCGGGTCATCAGCGTACCGTCAGAAGGGGCGGTGAGCACGGTATCGTGCAGGTCCAGTTTGGCCTGGGCCAGCGCCGCCTGCGCCTGTTCCAGACTGGCTTTGGCCTGGGCAATCTCCTGCGGGCGGTTACCGGCGCGATACTGACGCAGCTTATCCTGCGCCGATTTGAGCGTTGCCTGCGCCTGATCGCGCGAGGAGCGGGCATTCTCCAGATCGTTGGCGGAAATGGCGCTGCTGGCGCGCAGCCCGAGCTGGCGCTGATAAAAGTTTTGCGCATAGTCGTAAGCGGCCTGCGCCTGTTTCACCGCCGCCGCGGCCTGGGCAATCTCTTCCGCGCGGTAGCCGGCCATCATCAGGTCATACTGCGCCTGGGCGGTGGAGACGTTGGCCTGCGCCTGCAGCAGGGCGTTTTCATACGGCGCGCGGTCAAGCTCGCCGAGAGTTTGCCCGGCGCGGATGCTGTCGCCTTCGTCGACGGTCAGCGAGGCCAACCTACCGCCAACGCGGAAGCTCATGTTGACGGTGCGGATATCGACATTGCCATACAGGGTCAGCGGCTGCTGCCGGCTGCTCTGGTACCACCACCAGCCGCCGCCCAGCGCGGCGAGAAGAATCACGATCAGCAGAATGACGACGACGGGTTTTTTCATCAGCCCAAACTCCTTTGCGATAACCCATGCAGGATGAAATCGATATGACAGGTAATGACTTCGAAAATCTGTTCCGTTTTTTGCGCGTCAAACTGCGTCCAGCCGGTGCGCAGCAGGATAGTTTCACGCCCGAGACGGAAAGCGAGCACCTCGCCCAGCAGGGCGTGGGTATGGAGGATCATTTGCGTATCACTGGCTTCGCAGCCGGTCCAGGCGGCAATCAGCCGGGTGAGATAATGGTGCAGGGGGGCAATCACCTGCTGGTGGATCAGATGGTAGGCGGCGGTCGGCGCCAGCTGCTCACGGGAAATGAATTTGCTTAAGTTAACCGTATCGTCCTGGGTGAGCAGCAGGATCATGTTGTGGCAGGCGCTAAGGATGAGGTCGCGGATCGCCTGGCGATCCGGCGCTTCCCCGGCAAGCAGGTGCTCCGCCGCTTCGGCCTGCGGGCGAAAATTGTCGCCGATAAAATCGGCGATCCACTGGGCGCAGGCAAGATACAGATCGTCTTTCGAGCCAAAATAATAGGTGATAGCGGCGATATTCTGCCCGGCCTGGGCGGCGATATCGCGGGTGGTGGCGTGCTGGCCGTACTCGCCAAACTGGGCGATAGCGGCCGCGATAAGCTGATTTTTTGCCTGTTCGCCTTTACTGGTCATCGCGCTCGGTAAAAATTAATCAATCGATTGATTAACTTTAGGCGCCGACTGGCGGTTTGTCCACCAGCCGGGATCAAATATGGAACCCTTCCTCTTTCAGCTCTCCGGCGACCCAGGCGAAGAAGCGCTGGACCTTCTCCTTCTGTTCATTAGCGTGGGGGAGGACGAAGTGGTGCGCGCCGACCGGCATGCTCCGCTCGTCGGCAAATACCGGCGTCAGCTGCCCCTGGCGCACGTGTCCGCCGGCCAGCAGATTGCTCTCGAGGATCACGCCCATTCCCATTCTGGCCGCCTCGATGCTCATATATGACCGGTCGAAATTAAAAATGAAGTTTTTATGCCAGCCGCGGACCTTGTGCCACGACAGCCAGTTGCTCCAGTTAATCAAGGTGCTGTCGGAGTGGATCAGATCGCAGGCCAGCAGATCTTCCACAGCCTGCACAGGATGGCAGGCTAAATAAGACGCTGCGCTGTAGGGCAGGACGCGCTCATTTTTAATGGTTCTGACCAGCAGCGTCGGCCACTGTGACAGCCCGTGACGAATATCGATATCAATATTATCCCGGGAGAACTGGATGCTTTCGTATGAACAGGTCAGGCTGATTTTTAACGCCGGCCACGCCTGGCGGAATTTATCCAGACGGGGCATCAGCCATAGCAGGCCGAAGCTCGGCGCCGAATGAATGCGTAAATAATCCTGATGGATATCGTTGATCACCTGGCTGGTGGCCTGGCCAATCATATTCAGCGCCCCGGAGACCTCTTTGAGATATTTTTCTCCCACCGCCGTTAACGTGACGCCTTTGCTGCTGCGGGAGAACAGTTTTTTCCCCAGAAAGTGCTCCAGGCTGGCTATCTGATGGCTGACCGCCGAGGCGGTAATATTGAGATTCTCTGCGGCCAGATTAAGGCTGCCGGTAGCGGCGACTTCAATAAAAGCCTGGATATTGCGTAAAGAGGGCATCGGCAGATTTTTATTGGGTAGCGGTTGGCTCATGGCGGCATCCTGCGCGGGGCGCGAATAAAAGAAAATAGCGAACAGCGTGGCGCAGCCGGGATGTACAGCATAGGGAAAAGCGAAAAAACAACGTTAATTTGTGATGGGCTTAACAATTTATCTTGTTAAAAGCGCGCAGGTCAGTAAACGCTAAAAATTTGCGGGAAGTCACTAACTCAATTTTTCTCAATCATAATTGAGGTTTTTTGAATACCGTTTCATTTTGGGGTTGTTATATTCCTCTCACAGGCCTGATAACAATCTGCGATGCTCTTGCATCGCAATTATAAAACACCTAACCACCTGTTTCGCTGGCGAAAAGCATTTATCTCTTGCTCCTGTATGGATAGTAAAACGCGGTGATCCGAAGCGGCAGCTTACAGCGAAGTGGATGAGGTATAAAACGAGGAAACCCTATGTCACGTATAGATACGCTGGTCTGTACTGACGCCAGGAAAACGAAATATCGTTTCGTGGTTTTGACGATGATTTTTCTGGTGTATGCCATCAATTACGCCGACCGAACGAATATTGGCGCGGTACTGCCTTTCATCATTGATGAGTTTCATATCAATAATTTTGAAGCCGGGGCCATCGCCAGTATGTTTTTCCTCGGCTATGCGGTAAGCCAGATCCCGGCCGGCTTTTTCATCGCCAAACGCGGTACCCGGGGGCTGGTATCGCTCTCCATTTTCGGCTTCTCCGCCTTTACCTGGCTGATGGGCACGGTGAGCTGCGTGTTTGGCCTGAAGCTGGTGCGGCTGGGACTGGGGCTGAGCGAAGGGCCTTGCCCGGTGGGGCTGGCTTCCACCATAAATAACTGGTTTCCACCAAAAGAGAAAGCCACGGCAACCGGCGTTTACATCGCGGCGACCATGTTTGCGCCGATTATTGTGCCGCCGCTGGCGGTGTGGATTGCGGTGACCTGGGGGTGGCGGTGGGTCTTTTTCTCTTTTGCTATACCCGGAATTGTGGCGGCCATCGCGTGGTATCTGCTGGTCAAATCCAAGCCTGCTGAGAGCGGATTTGTTTCCCAAAGCGAACTGGCAGAGATTAATGCCGGGCGTGAAAGTCATAATAATAGCGTACGCGAAAATATATTAATTGCCGATCGATTCACCTGGCTGGATAAAATCATTCGGGTAAAGAAGATGGCGCCAATTGATACGGCGAAAGGCTTATTCACCTCAAAAAATATTCTCGGTGACTGCCTGGCGTATTTTATGATGGTTAGCGTGCTGTACGGATTATTAACCTGGATCCCCCTGTATTTAGTCAAAGAGCGTGGCTTTGATGTAATGAGTATGGGTTTCGTGGCCAGTATGCCGTGCATCGGCGGCTTTATTGGCGCGATTGGCGGCGGGTGGATTTCAGATAAAGTCCTGGGCCGCCGACGTAAACCCACCATGATGTTTACTGCCGTATCAACGGTGGTCATGATGTTAATTATGCTGAATATCCCGGCAAGCACCCTGGCGGTTTGTATTGGATTATTCTTTGTCGGCTTTTGTTTAAATATCGGCTGGCCAGCCTTTACCGCGTACGGTATGGCCGTTTCGGATAGCAAAACCTATCCAATCGCCTCTTCCATAATTAATAGCGGCGGCAACCTCGGTGGATTTGTCGCGCCGATGGCGGCTGGTTTCTTGCTTGATAAAACCGGGAGTTTTAATTCTGTATTTACCTATTTTGGTATCTGCGCCGCCATTGGTTTGGTGGTGATTCTTTTCCTCGATGAACCACAATAACGGAAATATATCCTGTTAATTAATATGACGTAATGTCATGGAGTGAAACTATGTTATTAAAAGATAAAGTCGCCATTATTACTGGCGCGGCCTCCGCACGCGGTTTGGGCTTCGCGACTGCGAAATTATTCGCCGAAAACGGCGCGAAAGTGGTCATTATCGACCTCAATGGCGAAGCCAGTAAAACCGCCGCGGCGGCATTAGGCGAAGGCCATCTCGGCCTGGCGGCCAACGTCGCTGATGAAGTGCAGGTGCAGGCGGCCATCGAACAGATCCTGGCGAAATACGGTCGGGTTGATGTACTGGTCAATAACGCCGGGATTACCCAGCCGTTGAAGCTGATGGATATCAAGCGCGCCAACTATGACGCGGTGCTTGATGTTAGCCTGCGCGGCACGCTGCTGATGTCGCAGGCGGTTATCCCCACCATGCGGGCGCAAAAATCCGGCAGCATCGTCTGCATCTCGTCCGTCTCCGCCCAGCGCGGCGGCGGTATCTTCGGCGGACCGCACTACAGCGCGGCAAAAGCCGGGGTGCTGGGTCTGGCGCGGGCGATGGCGC
>OFCN01000771.1_pt1 | contig 13047 bp, 9 predicted proteins | sample 1520801 | NCBI WGS metagenome assembly OFCN01 (sample SAMEA2699029, study PRJEB24076) | metagenome | biome: Human gut stool | place: Spain | collected 2012-03-20 | reverse complement strand
GGTATGCCGACTGGTCGTTCCCGATCTTTGTTGGCCTGCTCTCCTCCGGCGTCTTTGCCGGGACGCATATGTACTACCTCTACGGCATCGGCGCGTTTAACGAAGTCGCTTTCGTGGCGATGCTGAAAGCGGGAATCGATACCGGGGCCTACGGCGCGGTGGCGGCGTTCGGCGCCAGCTTCCTGTTCGCGCGTATTATCGAAGGCTCGCTGGTGGGGATTCTGGATATCGGCGGAGCGATTCAGACCGGCGTCGGCCTGGGCGTTCCGGCGCTGCTGCTCGGCGCGGGCTTTGTTTTCCCGGTCGCCAACTTTGCCGCCTCTCTGGCCACCGGCCTGGTGCTTGGCCTCGCCATTGGCTACATCATCATCCTGGCGCGTAAATTCACCATCAACCAGAGCGACTCCACCTACGGTGCGGACGTCATGATGGGGGCCGGTAACGCCTCCGGCCGCTTCCTCGGGCCGTTGATTATTCTCAGCGCCATGGCCGCTTCTATTCCTATCGGCATCGGTTCTCTGGCGGGCGCGCTGCTGTTCTACATCTGGCAGAAGCCGATCACCGGCGGCGCGATCCTTGGCGCGATGCTCCTTGGGTCAATTTTCCCGGTGGCGATTAGTTAAGTCCTGCGGGCGCATCGGCGCCCGCGTTAACAGGAGAGAGATATGTTTGATTTACTCCTGCGCCGTGCGCGCCTCGTCGACGATACCCTGACCGATATCGCCATCCGGGACGGTAAAATCGCGGCGCTTGGCGAGATTAGCGCCCCTGCGCGCAAAACTATTGCGCTGGACGGCAGCTGTTACGTCAGCGCGGGCTGGATTGACTCCCACGTTCACTGCTATCCGAGCTCGCCGATATACCATGATGAGCCGGACAGCGTGGGGATTGCTACCGGCGTGACCACCGTGATTGACGCGGGCAGCACCGGCGCGGACGACGTGGATGATTTCTACCAGCTGACCCGCGAAGCCGCGACCGAGGTTTATGCCCTGCTTAACATCTCCCGCGTCGGACTGATTGCCCAGAATGAACTGGCCAATATGGCGAATATCGACGCGGAGGCGGTGAAGCAGGCGGTCAACCGCTATCCGAACTTTATCGTCGGCCTGAAGGCGCGGATGAGCAGCAGCGTGGTGGGCGAAAACGGCATTACGCCACTGGCGCGCGCGAAGGCGATGCAGCAGGAAAACGGCGGCCTGCCGCTGATGGTGCATATCGGCAATAATCCGCCCGACCTGGATGAAATCGCCGATCTGCTGACCTCAGGCGACATCATTACCCACTGCTACAACGGTAAACCCAATCGTATTCTGACGCCGTCCGGCGAGCTGAAAAGTGCGATTTCCCGCGCGCTACAGCGCGGCGTGCGCCTTGATATCGGCCACGGTACCGCCAGCTTCAGCTTTGAGGTGGCGCGTCGGGCGATTGCTATGGGCATTCTGCCGCACACCATCAGCTCCGATATCTACTGCCGCAACCGTATCGACGGCCCGGTGCGCTCGCTGGCGCTGGTGATGTCGAAATTCCTCGCCATCGGGATGTCGCTGCCGCAGGTCATCGACTGCGTGACCGCCAACGCCGCAGACGGCCTGCGTCTGACTCATAAAGGGCGGCTGGAGGTGGGCTACGACGCCGATCTCACGCTGTTTACCCTCGCGCAGACGCCGACGGTGCTGGTGGATGCGGAAAAAGAGAGCCTTCAGACCGACACGATTCTGCAGCCGCTTGCCGCCGTTCGCGCGGGCAGGGGCTATCTGACCGAACAAGGGAGCGCGGAAAATGCCTTCGATTTTTGAGAAATATGATTTAAAACAGGTTATTAATACCTCCGGTCGTATGACCATTCTCGGCGTCTCCACGCCGCGGCCGGAAGTGGTCGAAGCCGCGATGGCGGGCATGAACCAGTACTTCGAGATGAAAGATCTGGTCAATAAAACCGGCGCGTATATTGCGAAGCTGCTGGACGTGGAAGGGGCGACCGTCGTCTCCTGCGCCTCGGCGGGCATCGCCCAGTCGGTGGCGGCGGTGCTGGTAAAAGACAGCGACTGGCTGCTGGAAAACCTGCACGTGACGCCGATCGAAAACAACGAAATCGTGCTGCCTAAGGGCCATAACGTCAACTTCGGCGCGCCGGTGGGCACCATGGTGGCGCTGGGCGGCGGCAGGCTGGTGGAAGCGGGTTACGCCAATGAATGTTCCGCCGGGCAGCTGGCGGCGGCGATTACCCCGCGCACCGCGGCCATTCTGTATATCAAATCCCACCACTGCGTGCAGAAAAGCATGCTCAACGTGGCGCAGGCGGCCGCGGTGGCGCAGCGCCATAATCTGCCGCTGATTGTCGACGCGGCGGCGGAGGAAGACCTCCAGGCCTACTATCGCGCCGGCGCGGATCTGGTGATTTATAGCGGCGCGAAGGCGATCGAAGGGCCGACCAGCGGGCTGGTGATCGGCAAAACCCAATACGTTGAGTGGGTCAAACGCCAGTCGAACGGCATTGGCCGGGCGATGAAGGTGGGCAAAGAGGGGATTCTCGGCCTGACCTGCGCCATCGAACACTACCTGACGGCGAGCAAAGAGAGCGGTGAGCAGATGGTGGCGAAGATGACGCCGTTTATTCAGCAGCTTAATACGCTTAATGGCGTGACGGCGCGCGTGGTCTGGGACAGCGCCGGTCGCGATATCGCGCGGGCGGAGATTAAGTTTGATGAAGCGGTGACCGGCGTCAATACCGGTGATTTGGTCAACGCGCTGAAGCAGGGCGAATACGCCATCTACTTCCGCGGCTATAAGGCCAATGAAGGCATTATTGAAGCCGATGTCCGCAGCGTGAACGCGCAGCAACTGGAGATTGTCTCCCGTCGGATTGCAGAGGTTCTGAACAAGGAGAAAAACGCATGAAACTGACCCCTAATTTTTACCGTGACCGCGTCTGCCTGAACGTGCTGGCGGGCAGTAAAGATAACGCCAGCGAGATTTATGAGGCGGCGGAAGGTCATGTACTGGTGGGCGTGCTCTCCAAAAATTACCCGGACGTCGCCAGCGCGGTGGCCGATATGCGGGAATACGCGCTGCGGATTGATAACGCGCTCTCCGTGGGGCTGGGAGCCGGCGACCCAAACCAGTCGGCGATGGTCAGCGAAATCTCGCGCCAGGTGCAGCCGCAGCACGTTAATCAGGTATTTACCGGCGTAGCGACCAGCCGCGCGCTGCTGGGGCAGAACGACACCGTGGTCAACGGCCTGGTGTCGCCAACCGGTACGCCGGGGATGGTGAAGATTTCCACCGGCCCGCTCAGCAGCGGCGCGCCGGACGGCATCGTACCGCTGGAAACCGCGATTGCGTTGCTGAAAGATATGGGCGGCAGCTCGATTAAATACTTCCCGATGGGCGGGTTAAAACATCGCGACGAGTTTATCGCGGTTGCCGAGGCCTGCGCCCGTTATGATTTCTGGCTGGAGCCGACCGGCGGGATCGATCTGGAAAACTACGGCGAGATCCTGCAGATCGCGCTGGACGCCGGCGTGAGTAAAATTATCCCGCATATCTACAGTTCGATTATTGATAAAGCCAGCGGTAACACCCGCCCGGCGGACGTGCGTCAGCTGCTTTCGATCACCAAACAGTTAGTCAAATAGCGCCGTTGCCCCTTACCCCGGCCCTCTCCCAAAGGGTGAGGGAGAATACCGAACTGTACCCTCGCCCCTTTGGGGAAAGGGTTAGGGTGAGGGGAAACCCTTAGCGAACCATCAAGGAGCCACCATGCCAACCGCTCGTCACCTGCTTGTTGCTTCACTCTCTCTACTCGCCGCCGGCGCCGCTGCGCAAACCCACTACGCCTGGGTCGGCACCTACAACCCCAATGGCGAAGGACTGTACCGCTTTACCGTTGATAGCCAGACCGGGGCGCTGCGCGATAAAGCGCTGGTTGCTAAGCTGCCTAATCTTGCCCAGCTCGCCGTCTCGGCGGATGGCAAAACCCTGTACGCCGCCAGCGAAGTGGACAAGGGCGTGGTTCAGGCGTGGCGCATCGGCAGCAACGGCGAATTGAGCGAGCTCAATCAGGTCGCTTCCGGCGGCGCCGGGCCGGTTTATCTCTCCCTGACCCCCGATGGCCGCCATCTGCTGGTGGCAAACTACGTCAGTGGCAGTATCGCGGTGCTCCCGGTGAAGGAAGAGGGTAACCTGGGCGAAGCGGTGGATATACATCAGGATCAAGGGCCTGCGGGTGCGGAACGCCCGGCGGCGGCCGTCGAAGGCAGTTTTGCCATTAGCGATCATAACGGCCCCCACGCCCATATGGTCGCCGCCGATCCCAGCGGTAGGTTCGTTTACTCCACCGATCTGGGGCTGGACCGGATCTATCAGTACCGGCTGGATAACGCCAGCGGCAAGCTGACGCCGAACGATCCGCCGTTTATTGACGCCTCATCTCCCGGCGCCGGGCCGCGCCACTTTGTGTTTACGCCGCAGGGCGACGGACTATGGCTGATTAACGAAGAGGCATCGACGCTTACCTTCTATCATCTTGATAAGCAAAGCGGCCTGCTGCGCGAGGGGAAAACGGTCTCGGCGCTGCCTGAAGAGTATAAGGGCACCAGCTTTGCCGCCGGCCTGGTCCTGAGCCGCGATGGCAAGCAGCTGTACGTCGCCAACCGGCTGCATAACAGTATCGCCCACTTTACGGTGCTGGCCGACGGCAGCCTGAGTCACCAGGAAGATATCTGGACCCGCGGCGACTACCCGCGCACGCTGACCCTGGACAGTCAGGGGCAGTGGCTGTACGTCATGAACCAGCGTAGCGACAACATTACCCGTTTCCGCGTCGCGCCGAAGGATGGCAGGTTGACGTTCTCCCCGGACTACACTCCGGTCGGCGGCCCGTCACAGATGGTGATATCCGCTCAACCCTGAGCCGTAAGAAAAAGGAACTGACATGCGATTTCCCAATCAACGTTTAGCGCAGCTGTTTACTCTGTTGCAAAACGAAACGCTGCCGCAGGAGGAGCTGGCGCAGCGGCTGTCGGTTTCTACACGCACGGTGCGCGCGGACATTACCGCGCTGAACGCGCTGCTGCAGCACTACGGCGCGCAGTTCACCCTCACTCGCGGCAGCGGTTATCAGCTGGTGATCCACGATCCGTCGCGCTATCAGACGCTGGAAGAGAGCGCGCCGAAAGCGCAGCACATCCCGCGAACCGCGGCGGATCGCAGCCACTTTTTGCTGGTGCGCTTTTTAACCTCCGCGTTTTCTATCAAGCTGGAGGACCTGGCCGATGCGTGGTTCGTCAGCCGCGCCACCTTACAGGGCTGCATGGTGGAAGCACGCGAACGTTTTCAGCGTTATCAGCTCACCCTCGAGACCCGTCCGCGCCACGGCATGAAGCTGTTCGGGAGCGAGGTCTCCATTCGCGCTTGCCTGACCGATCTGCTGTGGGAGCTGAGCCAGCAGGGGCCGCTGAACCCGCTTATCGGCGAAGAGGCGTTTGACGCCAGCGTACCGGCGCTGCTGGCGGGCGTGCTGCAGGAGACGTTGACCCGCCATCACGTGCGCCTGACTGACGCGGGAGAACGTTTTGTCTGCCTGTACGGCGCGGTTGCCGTGCGCCGCGTGAGCGAAGGGTATCCGCTGGCCGACTTTAGCGCCGAGGATGTGGCGCAGAACGTGCGCGACGCCGCCCGCGAGCTGGCGAGCACCCTGCAACAGCTGGCGGGTAAACCGCTTGCCGCGGCGGAAGAGGAGTGGCTGTGCGTCCATCTTGCCGCCCGTCAGGTGCAGGACGTCGATCCGGGCACCATCAGCGCCGACGACGACGAAGCGCTGGTGAACTACATCCTGCGCTATATCAATCAGCAATATAACTACAATCTGCTGGACGACGCCCAGCTGCATGCGGATTTACTGACCCATATTAAGACCATGATCACCCGCGTGCGCTACCAGATAATGATCCCCAATCCGCTGCTCGATAACATCAAGCAGCACTATCCGATGGCGTGGGATATGACCCTGGCGGCGGTATCCAGCTGGGGAAAATATACCCCCTACGCCATCAGCGAAAATGAGATCGGCTTTCTGGTGCTGCATATCGGCGTCGGGCTGGAGCGCCATTACAATATCGGCTACCAGCGTCAGCCGCAGGTGCTGCTGGTGTGCGATACCAGCAACGCGATGGTGCGGATGATTGAAGCTATTCTTCAGCGAAAGTATCCGCAGCTGGAAATTGCCGCCACCCTCTCGCAGCGCGAATATGAACAGCGGCAAGAAGTCGCGGAAGATTTTGTCATCTCCACCGTGCGCATCAGCGAGAAAGATAAACCGGTGGTGACCATTGCGCCGTTTCCTACCGACTATCAGCTCGACCAAATCGGCAAGCTGGTGCTGGTGGACCGCACGCGTCCGTGGATGCTGAATAAGTATTTTGATGAGGCCCACTTTCAGGTAATTGATGCTCCGATGGATCGGCAGACGCTGTTTGCCACGCTGTGCCAGCAGCTGCAGCGGGAGGGGTTTGTCGGCGCGGAGTTTCATGATTCGGTGGTGGAGCGTGAGGCTATCGTCAGCACCATGCTCGGCGACGGCATCGCGCTGCCCCACGCCCTTGGGCTGCTGGCAAAAAAGACCGTGGTTTATACCGTGATTGCGCCGCACGGCATTGCCTGGGGCGATGAAACCGCGCATATCATCTTCCTGCTTGCCATCAGCAAAAGCGAGTATGAAGAAGCGATGGCGATCTACGATATTTTCGTTACCTTCCTGCGCGAACGCGCTATGGCCCGCCTGGCCGTCACCCGCAGCTTTGATGAGTTTAAAGCGGTGGCGATGGAGTGCGTCAGCCGATTTTGATTTGGCCCTTCGCCACGTTTTCCGTATCTGTCACCGTTCACAACATCACGCCACGACCGTCGTCATCTGCCCAGGAAAACGAATCTGAATCACGCCGCCCCATATGCACATCAACTGTGACTGGGCGGTGAGGGCGGGTATATTCCCCACCAGCACCGTGGGTGAGCCTGGCATCCACGGCGCGGGCGTTGTCGGAATACAGGGCATCGGCGTCAATACCCCAAGCGCTGCGGCGGTAGCGGCGGCCACCGTCGGGTTGGCGATACTGTTGCAGATCCCGAACGGCAAAATATTCACAAACGGTTTGTTATCCATAATATTCGCCATCGGCATGTTGCTGACGAGGGTGGGGCTGGTGAGCAGTACGTTCAGCATCGACGGCGCAACGCCAAATGAGCACTGCAATAATGCGCCGGTACAAACTCCGGGACAACTCATGGTAATACCCCCAGTTGCCGCCACAGTCGGCGGATGATGACTCGCGGAATAAACTGATGCGCTTTTATAACATTCAGCGCCCGTTTATTAGTTTGAACAGATACTACATAACCAAAGTAATAAATAAAGTAGATGCGTTTTTTGATGCATATCACTATTCATAATTTAACCTGTTAAAGAGTTGATATCAGCGAGCGGTTTTCATCGATGTATATTTTGTTGGTTGTTTTACATCTAATTGATTTTGGTTAATTAATTGTTTTAATTTGATTTTTATCAATTATCATTCGGTGATTGGCAGTAAAGAATTTGATTGATATTTATTTGTGGTTGTGTTTTTTTATATTGCTTATGGTTATCCTGAAAAAATACTATTTGAATAGTGGGGCGACAGAATTAGCACTACGAATATTCTCGTAACAGGAATGGGCGAATATAGGCGAAGACGCTTAGCATAAAAATCATTGTATTAGTTCAATGTGCGTAAAAATAATAGGAATGTGAAAAAAAGCGGTGCGATTCGGCTGATGGCGGAACTGCCGCTACCGGTTGCCGGCTGATTGATAAGGAGCAAAAGATGGATGCGATTTTTTTAAAGCTCGACGATATCGAAGGTGAAAGACAGGCCAAGGGACTTGAAAAACGGCTTGGGATCATGAGCTACAGCCATAACGTGGCGATGCAGATCGCTAATGACGTCAGTAACACTGAACGTACCTCAGGACGGGCGCATGTCGGTGAAATGTCGTTGACCAAGTTTGTCGATCTCGCGACGCCAAAGCTCAATGAGTACTGCTGTAGCGGGAAACCGATTACAGAAGCCGTTCTGACGTTGTGCCGTAATGATAACGGAAAAATGCTGCCATTTATCGTATATACCATGATGAACGTCGTTATCTCACATCTGAGCGTTAGCGGCGGTTCCGGCGGCAAACCGGTCGAAACGATGTCGCTGAACTTTACCAAAATTAAATGGGAAATCACCGCTCAGAAATCGGATGGTCAGAAAGAAGGCAACGTCTCTTCCGTTTGGGATGTGGCGATGAATAAGAAAGGTAGCTGAGGGTGGAAGCTTCGCACCGCCTGCCTTTGCGGCAAATTATACCGTTATAAAATCAAGCTACGTAGCGCCGGGTATCAGGTCGAGGATCAGGAGGCTGGTGTTCCTGCGATTGCCGTAGGTAGGTGCGATGGTGATGATGTTTATCATCAGGCTGACCGGCGTTAGCGCTGCTGCTGAAAAGGAATTTCCCATGCCCGAAACCACCATCATCAAACTCACCCTGACCGGCCTTACTGCCGCGACCGCGCGCACCGACTCCCAGCTTAACGGCCTGACCACCGCCACTGTCGCAGGAACCACCTCCGTGCCGTTAATCCTTGATACCGTGCTGGCGACCCATCTAACAACAACGATCAACAATGCCGACTATGACGGGCTGATTGCCGAGGCGCGCCAGCTTCCGGCGACCAGCAACGCCGATCGCTATCAGTTTGTGCTGCGCCCCTGGCTGTGGTGGCTGACGCTCTCCAGCAACAACCGCGTTTTTCAGAACCTCAACGCGCAAGAAATTGTCGAGAAGGTGTTTAAGGACGGCGGATTTACCGACTACAAGTTCCAGCTGAAAAGCAAACCGGCGAAGCGTGAATACTGTCTGCAATATAAGGAAAGCGACTTCAATTTTGTCTCGCGGCTGCTGGAGCAGGAGGGGATCTTCTGGTTCTTCACCCATAAAGAAGGCAAGCATACGCTGGTGCTGGCGGATGATAACAGCGCCTGCCCGCCTATTCCCGGCGAGAAAAAAGTCAAGTATCAGGCGGCTCAGAACGGCGGGCGGGAAACCGGAATGATTCGTTCGGCGCAGCTGCGTTTACAGGCTACCGCGCAGGGGGCTCACCCCGGCAATGATAAATCTGAGCAGCCGAAACAGCTGATCGGCGAAAGCGACTGCCCAGCGCTGATGGCAGGGCACTGGTTTACCCTCGCCGATCATGACGACAAAGCAACCAATATCGACTGGCTCATCACCACCGTCAGCCAGGAATATGACGGCGAACGCTACCGTAACCGTTTTACCGCTATCCCGAAAGCCACCCCGTATCACCCACCGTGCGCCACGCCGAAGCCGTTTATGCCTACGCAAACCGCAACGGTGGTCGGCAAAAATGGAGAAGAAATCTGGACCGACAAGCTCGGACGGGTAAAAGTGCAGTTTCCGTGGGAGCGGGAAGGCAAAAACGATGAGATCGGCTCCTGCTGGCTGCGGGTCGCCACCGCCTGGAGCGGCAACGGCTTCGGCGCGCAGTTTATCCCGCGCATTGGTCAGGAAGTGGTCGTGAGCTTTATCGACGGCGACCCGGATAAGCCGCTCATTACCGGCTGTGTGTACAACGGCGCGAATGCCCTGCCGTATGCGCTACCGGCGAATCAAACTCAGTCGGGCATTAAAACCCACAGCGAACAAGGCTTTAACGAACTGCGCTTCGACGACAAAAAAGATGCCGAGCTGCTGGCGATGCAGGCGCAGAAGGATTTCCAGGTCACCGTGCTGAACGACAGTACAACCATCGTTGGCCATGATGAGATCCTGAGTGTGAAAAATAAACGCAGCGTAACGGTGAAGGGCGATCAGGAACACGCTATCGACGGTAATGAGACGCATAAGGTAAAAGGCAACTACACGCTCAATGTTGACGGTAATCTGACGATTAAGGTCAGCGGCACGCTCACCCTCGAGAGCGGCAAAACCCTGGACATAAAGAGTGGGGCGGGTCTTAACGCCAGCGCGTCAGGCAGCATGAAGCTGGATGCCGCCAGCATCGCCAGTGAAGCCAAATCCTCACTGTCCCAGAAAGCCGTAACCATCAGCCAGGAAGCAAGAGCGACGCTTACCAGCAAAGCCAGTGCCACCCAGACCGTTGACGGCGGCGGGATGCTGGCGATTAAAGGTGGCCTGGTGAAAATTAACTGATGAACGCCATGCTGGTATTAACGCAAATGGTGCACAACCTGGTTGCTGCTGCCGCGCCAGATTAGCGCCGGGTCTTTGAGATCCTGCACAAATTTGCCATCAACCAGCACGTTGATGAGATCCACCACCTGCATCTGCGCGTCGTTAAGTTCGGAAAGCGTGTAGCCGGTCCATACCCAGATGTCTTTACCGGGGCACTCGGCGCGAACGCGCTGAACCAGTTTAAGGATCTCCGGGACGTTCTGCGGATGCAGCGGGTCGCCGCCGGAGAGGGTGATCCCCTGGCGCTTAACGCGCGTGTCGTTGAGGTCGGCAATGATGCGGTCGGCCATCTCGGCGGTGAACGGCATGCCGGAATTTAGCCGCCAGGTGCTTTTGTTGTAGCAGCCGGGGCATTCGTGAACGCAGCCGGAGACAAATAGGGTGCAGCGGGTGCCCGGACCGTTAACGATATCTACCGGGTAGTACTGATGGTAATTCATTGTTTCCTCTTCTCATTTGACGCTGTAGCGGCGTTGGCTGCGCTCGTGCGCCCAGGTCACTTACTACAGTAAGCTCCCCGGGACTTGCTCGCTTGCCGCCTTGCTACAACGCCAACTGATTTGAGGAAACCCATATAGTGGCGGTAGCCCTGGATAAAAAGCGCGTTGCGCCGCGATCCGGGAACGGCTCCTGAGGGGCCAAACGGCTACTGGCCGGTACCCTCTCCTCGTTGGGGAGAGGGCTAAATCGCGCGGAATTAACCGATCTGCCCGTTACCCAAATGCTTCACGCGGCGCTTCACTTCTTCCTGCTTGCCGGCGTTGAACGGACGCGCGTCCGGGCTCCCGAGGTAGCCGCACACGCGGCGGGTTACCGATACGCGAGAAGCATCGTGGTTGCCGCATTTCGGGCAGGTGAACCCTTTGCTGGTGCACTCGAACTCGCCGGTAAAGCCGCACTCGTAGCATTCGTCGATTGGCGTATTGGTCCCGTAATAGGGTACGTGCTGATAGCTGTAATCCCAGACGTCTTCCAGCGCTCTCAGGTTGTGCTGAATATTCGGGTACTCGCCGTAGCAAATAAAGCCCCCGTTAGCCAGCGGCGGATAAGGCGCTTCAAAATCGATTTTATCGTACGGGTTCACCTTCTTCTCCACGTCGAGGTGGAAGCTGTTGGTGTAATACCCTTTATCGGTCACGCCTTCAATCACGCCGAACTCAGCGGTATCCAGACGGCAGAAGCGGTCGCAGAGGTTTTCGCTCGGCGTGCTGTACAGGCTAAAGCCGTAGCCCGTCTCGTCTTTCCACTGGTCTACCGCTTCGCGCAGGCGCTGAACGATGGCGACGCCTTTCTCACGCAGCGCAGCGCTATCGTACATATGCTTGTTGCCGAACAGCGCGTTGATGGTTTCATGGATGCCGATATAGCCCAGCGAAATCGACGCGCGGCCGTTTTTGAAAATCTCCGAAACGTCGTCGTCCGCTTTCAGACGCACGCCGCAGGCCCCTTCCATATACAGAATCGGCGCCACGCGAGCCTTCACCCCTTCCAGGCGGGCGATGCGGGTCATCAGCGCTTTACGCGCCAGCTGCAGGCGTTCGTCGAGCAGTTTCCAGAACTCGGTTTCGTCGCCTTTCGCTTCCAGCGCGATGCGCGGCAGGTTGAGGCTGATAACGCCGAGGTTATTGCGGCCATCGTGCACCTGTTCGCCGTCCTCGTTTTCCCACACGCCGAGGAAGCTGCGGCAGCCCATCGGGGTTTTGAACGAGCCGGTCACCTTCACGACCTGATCGTAGTTGAGGATGTCCGGGTACATACGCTTGCTCGCGCACTCCAGCGCCAGCTGTTTAATGTCGTAGTTCGCATCGCCGAACTTGTGATTCAGGCCGTCGCGAATGGCGAAGACCAGCTTCGGGAACACCGCCGTTTTGCGGTTTTTACCGAGGCCCGCGATGCGGTTGCGCAGAATGGACTGCTGAATCAGGCGCGATTCCCAGCTGGTGCCAAGGCCAAAACCGAAAGTCACGAACGGCGTCTGACCGTTGGCGGTATGCAGGGTGTTCACTTCATATTCCAGCGACTGGAAGGCGTCGTAGCACTCTTTCTCGGTGCGGGAACGGGCGTAGCCTTCAGCGTCAGGGATGTGCCACTCTTCGGCAATTTTACGGTGCTTATTGAAGCTTTCGGTAACAAACGGCGCCAGTACTTCATCGATGCGGTTGATGGTCGTACCGCCATAAATATGGCTGGCGACCTGAGCGATAATCTGCGCCGTCACCGCGGTAGCGGTAGAGATAGACTTCGGCGGTTCAATCTCGGCGTTGCCCATTTTAAATCCCTGGGTCAGCATGCCTTTAAGATCGATCAGCATACAGTTGAACATCGGGAAGAACGGGGAGTAGTCGAGATCGTGATAGTGGATCACGCCGCGCTCGTGGGCCATCACCACGTCATGCGGCAGCAGGTGCTGGCGCGCGTAGTGCTTGGCGACGATGCCTGCCAGCAGATCGCGCTGGGTAGGGATGACTTTGCTGTCTTTGTTGGCGTTCTCGTTGAGTAACGCCGAGTTGGTCTGCTCAACCAGGCCGCGAATTTCCTGGTTCAGACGACCGCGCTTTTCACGTTGGCTATCGCGGTCGTGGCGATATTCAATGTAGGCGCGCGCCAGCTGCTTGTACGGCCCGGACATCAGCTGGTTCTCAACGGCGGTCTGGATCTCGCTGATATCCACCTGGGCGCGGCCCTGCATTTGCTGGCTAACGACTTCTGCGACGGTGGCGCAATAGTCTGCGTCATCGACTCCCGCTG
>OFCN01000768.1_pt1 | contig 13065 bp, 19 predicted proteins | sample 1520801 | NCBI WGS metagenome assembly OFCN01 (sample SAMEA2699029, study PRJEB24076) | metagenome | biome: Human gut stool | place: Spain | collected 2012-03-20 | reverse complement strand
GTCTTCATCACTCTGAACATAAAAAAAGAGAAGACCTATCAGGTCCTCTCTAGATGTTAGCTTTTCGTCACCCACTACAGTTGACAAAGAGCCATAACAACGGGCTTTTTGCAAAATGAATTTTAAAATTAAAGCATTTTGTTATAGAGCTAAGCTAGGTTTTTCTTAGCTATCTATTCAACCTAAGAAGCTAGTAAAAACTAGCATTATATAGGAAGAAAGTTTTTATAGATTGCTTTACAATTTACCTAAAAGTTAGCAAATAGGTAAGCAAAATAGATTTACAACGTTGTCAATTTACGAGTTCAGCAGGCAAGGAACTAGCACCAGCAAGGTGCTTTTTTTAGTTGTCCTCGCCTAGTTCCTTTATTATATCCGATACCTTTTCTAAACTCAATGTTTCGTGTGGCTCAACTCGTTCACCGTCTAAAACGTAGTCATGGATCTTACCATTCTTTCGGACTATCTGGATAGTATCACCTTTAATAAAACCATTGTCCATAGCCTCTTTAAATTCATCATAGGTTAGCATTGTATTATCTCCTTTTCTTTACTATTCGTAATTGATACAGAAAAAAATACGTATCTTTTTAAGTAATTCTATTATAGCGAAAAATGTTAGCAAACATTAGCATAAATTGGTATAGACACCCTATAAAAAACTGGAAAAATTGCGCGTGATGTAAGACAACACCTTGTAGTGGCTCTCCAGACGGCAATATAGGGGCGGGGGTGCATTTAAAAATAGCCCGAATGTTATCGGACTATTCTTTGTCTAGGGCGTAGTAAGGACGATATAGAGGGGTTTTATATCAACATTTCTCAACATTCTTATACCACGCGCCACTATATACTTTTATATTCTACTATTTTCTAACATTTATGTTTTCCATTCCGACATTTTCCAACAATATAGTAGTGTTTATACCAACATTTTCCAACAATTAAGGCGTTTTATATCAACTTTTTTATACCACGCCCTATATTAGGGCAACCCAACTATTCAAGCAAATCAAGCAGTTCACCGTTTCGATAATTTTCAGCAAAAGCTAGACAAGCTAGGTTAACTAGCTCTTGAAATCTTGTTTTAGCATAGCCTAATTCTTGACCGATAGCCCAGTTTGGTGCTGGTGGAGATTGTAAGAAACGGCGATAGATAATAACCCTATATCGTTCATCAATGATACTTCTGTGTGCTTCCTCAATAGCTTCCAGCTCATTTATGGCATTCATTCGTCTTAGGGTTAGTGTTTCAACAATGTTACTGCGGTTATTGTTCTTAGAACGTGGCTCAGCACTATCACGCGCAATCTCTCGCCAACGTGGGTATTCACGCAACTTCTTTTTAGCGTTCTTGATTGTCTCTTTCTCGTTGATTTCCATTAGTTCCATGATTTATCCTCTTTTTATACTAGTCAAAAGCGCTCAGATAACCCAAGCGCTTCATTATCTATCATTACCTATGCTTCACTGCAACCCTTAGAATAGCTCTCAAAGCTATCACAAATACGGTTAAACACCTTTGTAAGGTCTTTATCTTCCACATACTCAACAACCATTGTAAAGGTGTTGTTAGCCTCGTTCCCGCCGATTGTGATATCTATTGTGGGTTGTTCATACGTTCCGACCATATAACCAAGGATAGCAGTAGATGATACTTTGGCATGATCCATAGTTTCAAACTCATATTTGAAAGTGAATGATTTAGCATTGTCGCTGAATATTTTGAATGTCATGGTTGTTCTCCTTTACTTAATCAGTATGATTAGCTAGAAAGTTATATCTTTCTCTGAAATTTGTAGTTTTAGTTTTAAAAAAACTCAATAACTACAAGTAAAACTACTTAAAAAAACCAGTAGTATCAAGGGTTTAGGTCAATTTGTAGTTTTTGTAGTTTTAGTTTTGGCAAAAGACTTTTATTTTTTACACGCTATACAAATATCTATTTATTATTATCTATGATATTTAATACTACTAAAACTACAATATAGTATAAAGCCTATAATACCAGTGTTTTGGGTTGTAGTATTGGTTGTAGTTTCTGTGTAGTTTTTGTGTAGTTTTAAATTCGTTCATAGTAAGATACTGGAGTGCCACCTTTAAACAATCTTCTTTGTGTAGGTTGTTCTCCCTTTCTCCATCCGTCGTCATTATCTAAAAAGTCGCGAATTTTTTGAGAAATCAAGGTTTTCCCACCTCGGTTTGGGTTTTGATTGAAAGCAAGGTAAGCGATATGATTGGGGCTTGTGAATTGAATTAGACTATCCGTCTGTATAGCTGGGTAATCGCTATATGCTTTTACGCCACCATCTAGGGGCTCTCCTAGTTGTTTTAAAACGTATTGTCGTTGTTCATATTGTGAAAGACTATCCCAACCCTCAACGATTTTAAATTCATTTAGTAATTGCTTAATGATCTCTTTATCCACATCTTCGACCTTATAATTTTCTTGGATATCGGTCAGCTTTTCCATTAACTTTTTAGATGGTGTGAGTGGCTCTTTTTTATCAAACCAAACTTTCGCCTCAGCAAGTACTTGTAAAAAGTAATCTTCTTCAATATCCATAGGGTGTTGCTTTACATCATTAACACCACATTCAATAGGGAAGAAGCGCCTTTCTGTTCCGCTATCCTTAAGAAAAGATTTCTTGTTAGCCGTTCCGATAAAAACACAATGCCTAGGGTGTGGGGTAGCCTTACGCTCGTAAGGATCGCGATAAGTGTCACTATCCGAAGAAATAAAACTTTTAACGGTTTCAATTTCTGCTTTTGACATTCCTTTTAGTTCCCCTAATTCAATAATGGCATTAGCTTGTATTTTTTGATAATCGCTATCAAATTTACCAAACCTTATTTCTGAATCGGTGTGATAATCTGGAAGTAATCGCTTAGTTACTGTGCTTTTTCCAGTCCCTTGCCTTTTGTCAATTAAAATAGGGACAACTTCAAACTTAACTTTTTCGAGATAAACCCTAGCCATGAGCCCCGTCAGCCATACCTTAGCAATTTCTCTGTTATAAGAATTATCAGCACACCCTAATAAGTCGATAAAATAGCGTTCCCCTCTGGGTTTACCGTCCCATATTTTACTTTCTATGCGTTGTTTAATAGGGTGGTAGGTGTTCTTTTTAGCTAACGCGGTAATGGCTACTTCTATGTGTTCTTTCCGAGGTGTAAACCTATATTTTTCATCAATAAAGGCGATACAAAGGTTTGTCTGCTCGCTTGTCCATAACCCCTTTTCTTTAGACCAAGGGAGTGTCTTTGTGACTTCGATAGTTCTTTCAAATTCATTGTATTTAATACCTTTAAAGATATTGTCATGAAATTCAAAAACCTTACTGACATTGTAGGGACTGCTAGTAACATATTCTTCCCCATCTTTGCCTTTTTTCGTTCTAAATGCAGGTCCAAAAAATGACTGTTCAACTTGTGAGAATTTGTCTTCAAACTCTTGTAGTTCTTCTTTTTCTATGGCTCGATACCTCTCTTTCTCATTTCCGAAGTTAAGATACTCCTAAAAGTCCTATCTATCTCATTGCTAGATAAAGGCTTATCAGTAACCCTATTAGCTATCATTGTCAGTTCATAGGCGGTTGGGATATCTGCCTTTACATATTTTGACAACAATAACCCTACAAACCTAGTTACCGCAACATTACGCCCACCCTCGTCACCAAAGCCATGTAATAGGGTATCTAGCACGCGCATGGTAATTGTTTTATTACCGTTTTGGCGTGGTGTGTGATAGTGTGGTTTCTGATTAGCCATAACTGTATTTGCTACGGGATAATCACGCCCTCTATTTACTATCTTTTCATAGTCAGCAGGGTCTCCAGTGGTTACTGGTAAACCTTGTAACTGCGACCATGTTAGGCTTGTACTGTCGAAAGGTAGCCCGATCTTGCCTGCTATCTCTTGGACGGTCTGCCTATAGGTCTGCTCGCTCATTGCCCCGCTAGGTTTCACCACAAGCCTATAACGTGGCTTATTAGCCGTGTGTTTGATTGTGGGGTAAATGATATAAGAATAGCCATGTAAGGCGTTATCGACAACGCTAGGAAAGTCTATGTTAGCCTCTAGCTCGTCATAGTCCAAGAAAATCAAGTCACGATAAACCAAACTAGCATTATTGCGTTTGTAGTTGCCGTTCTCGTCTGGTTTCACCTTGCCAGTAATACAGTAAGGGGCTGAATTGCGCTTAAAATCGTCTATATTTGTACCTTGTGGCATTTTCCTAGGTCTAAAAGTTGCGATAAAGTCAAAGGGTGCTTGTTTATCGAATAAATGTAAGTCATTACCAAAACCCACACTTTCGTAGATTGGCATATTTAGCACCCCCTTTTTAGTTATACACGCCTAGAAAAGCTAGAATATCACTGACACGGTAATAGACTTTGCGCGTGTCTTCCACTGGTGGCTGATAGCGTTTAAGCCCAGCCTCTTCCCAGCGTCTTAGGGTATTATATTTAAGTCCTAACTCGTCCATAGCTTGCTGGGCGGTGATTAACCCTAACTGGTGTTTATCGAGCTTAGAATAGCCCTCTAGGGCTTTATCTAGTACCGATATAACCCCTTGGGCAAGCTCTTTTTGGTATTCTTCACTTAGAACTTGCATATTAGCCCCTTTCTAGTATTTTCTCGTAGTTAGTCACGTCCTCGATAGACATTAGAACGTCGAGCCTTTTCTGCTCGTTCTTGACTTGGTTTTTAAGAGAAATAAGTCCCTCTAATAGTTCCTCTCTGGTTTCTGCTATATAGTAACCGTTACAAGTACCAACCCTAGCACCGATGATAGGAACACCATAGCGAACGACTAGGTTACTGATAGCGCTATATATTAGACGGGACTTGTAACCCGTGATAGTGGCTATCTCTTTGCCAGTCGTAGCGTTAGCACGTCCTTTCTTTAGGATTGCTAAGACTGCCATTTCTGCCTCTTGTAGTCTATTTCTTTTCATTGACACCTCTTTCTTGACTGCTTACCATAATTTGCCCATTCATCCACATATCAGTGACGATCATTAAAAACTCAAGCACACTTTCTAACTCCCTGTGCTCTTCTGGTGGGTAACAATCAAATTTATTTTCTAGGGAAAAATCTAGCATAGTTTGGAAAGTCTCATCTAACCACTGACCAAAGTGTTCAGCTCGTAATTTTGCAAAGTCAAAGTTTTTGTTCGTTGTCATTGTCTGCCTCTTTCTAGTTGTATTGTTTTCTCTGCTATACAAGCTAAGTTCTCTATAGATTGTTGTTGTGTTTTAATGATATCCAGTAGTTGCTTAATGATCTCGACAATTTCCGGAACAACGTCCGTATCCGTATCTTCCATATCCGTAATTGTAACTAGAGTTGTGCTTAGTGTTTCTAGCTCTTTATTCCGTTCAAAAAGGTCAATAATTTCAGTCATAGCACGCGCCTTTCTAGTTGTTATACTTGCCTTGTGATTGAATATAAGCCCCGTAACGTGAGCCTACGTTGCGCGTGGTGTCATCTGTCACGGTGTCGGTTTTATGCTCTATATCAAGCTGAAAATAGCTCTTTTTAAGCCATAAAACAGTTAAGGCAAGCATTAAAATGATAGCTAGGACAATAAACTGGCTAGCAGTTAAATTCAATTCAGTAGCCATGATTTACTCTCCTTTTTCCTCTGCCTCGTATGCTTTTAATTCCTCTGGGTTGTCACATTCGAGTAGGTAAAACGCAACTCTATCTAGCTCGTTAGAATAAATTTCTACCATATCAAAGACTGTTTCCAGAAAGTTACCCATTTCATTGCGTAGTAGTCCATTATCTGCCCCTGCGTGCTTTGCGATCATAAGAGTGTTAGCATGGTGGCGTAGTGCTTGTAATCCAGACATGATATTAGTTAAGTCAGTGCCTAGGTTTTTGCTTTGTTTAATCGTTAGTGTGTTATTCTTTGTTTTTTTAGCCATTGTATTTACCTCAATTTTGTTTTTTTCTGTGATGTTATTCCATTTTTAAGAGGTAGCGCTCTAAGTAGGGGTACACGATACCAGCAATTCATGATATAATTGAGGTATCTAATTTCGATTGCTAAAACCCGACATAATATGGCTTGCCTGCCAGTGTGTTGCGTTTTAGTTATGAATGTTTAAAGGCTTGTGAGTTTGGCGACTGCTAAGCCTTTTTTTATTTTTGCTTTCAGTTCTCGACAGTTAAGATCTCGTCGATAGTAACACCCAAAGCCTTTGATAGTTTTAGTAAAGTTTGGCTATCGGGGTTTTTAGTACGCTCATAATAAAGATTAGTTAGGGTTGTTTTTGAAATCCCCGTATCTTTAGACAAATCAGCGACTGTTTTCCGTTTCTTGGCTAAAATGACACGAAAATTGTTTTTCATAGTTTTGCTCCTTTCTTTCCGTCCGTATAACAAGAAATATTTCTTGTTATATTTTATTTTACTCATTTAAATTTCGTTGTCAAGTGAAATATTTCTTGTTATAATATCTTTGTCAAAGGAGTGTGAATATGAGTATAATAGGGAATTTTTTAAAAGAAACAAGGAAAGATAAGAATATTAAGGTAGTAACGCTTGCGAAACAAGTCGGAATATCTCAACCATATATTTCAAATATTGAAAACGGAAAAAGAGGTGTGACAAAAGAGTTATTCTTTAAAATAATATATGCCATCGCTGAATTGTCACCTATTACGTGGGATGTATATTATGATTTAGAGTTATCGGAAGAAGAAAAAGTTGAAATATATGATGACGCTATATTAGTTGAGTTTTGGGATAAATACTCGGATGATATTAAGCAAGATCTAAATAGCAATATGGATGATGAAGAGAAACCTATTTTAACTTTAGAAGATTTCTTGGATTATGTTCATTTATGGCCTTTTGAAGAGATGATGACAGTTTCTGGTTACTCTGACTTTCTCGACTCAAAATACGGAGTAGGGAACTACGCAGGCTCCGTATACTATGATGACTATTCTTCATATACAAATCCAGAATACGTACAAGAACTTGTGTTTGATTACTGGTATCAATCTATATTGAGTGATTTCCTAAAATTGTTTGAGATTGACTTAAGCCCTATCGAAACTAAAATTGAAACTAATCGGGCTTTATTGAGCAAACTTGATAAGCAAGAATTTGAAATTTATTCAACAGTAAAAAGTCTTCGTTCTAAAACGGGAAATTTCGCAAGGTATCATTTACAAGAGGAAAATAAAGACAAATTAGTTGATCTAAATGTTCTCTACGACCAAGAAAGCATTTATAATATTACCCTTGACGGTAAGCCTTTATCAGAAGAAGATATTATTGCACTACGGAATACGTTAAACGGAATAAGATATAGTAAATAATCTTAACGGACAACGCACTCACGATATAAACCAATCTAAACCCGACATAATATGGCTTGCCTGCTGATGTTTAGAAAGGTTTATCATGGAAATTAACGAGATAAAGAAAAAAGACGGGTCAACCGTCTATCGTGCTAATATATATCTTGGTGTTGATGTAATCACTGGTAAGAAAGTTACAACTAAAGTCACTGCTAGGACAAAGAAAGAACTCAAGACCAAAGCCCAACAAGCGCAATTTGATTTTAAGGCTAATGGATCAACACGCTTTAAGGCTAGCACTATCACAACATATAAAGAACTAGCTCTTTTATGGTGGGATAGCTATAAAGATACCGTAAAACCTAACACCCAAGATAATGTTCATAAGATTTTAAATAACCATATCTTGCCTTTGTTTGGCAGTTTTAAACTAGATAAGCTAACAACTCCACTAATACAGTCGATTATCAATAAGCTTGCTAATAAGACCAACAAAGGAGAAACGGGGGCTTATCTCTATTATGACAAGATACACGCGCTTAACAAGCGTATTTTACAGTATGGCGTAGTCATGCAAGCTATACCGTTTAACCCTGCGCGTGAGGTTATTCTCCCTAGAAATATCCAAAAAGCAAAGCGACAAAAGGTTAAGCACTTTAACAACGAGGAACTAAGGCAATTCATTGATTACTTAGATAGCCTAGACAGTAATAGATACCGTTATTACTATGAAACCGTGCTATATAAGTTCTTACTTGCCACTGGTTGCCGTATTAACGAGGCTTTGGCTCTCTCATGGTCTGATATTGACCTTGATAATTCTGTTGTCCATATAACCAAGACTTTAAACTATAAACAAGAGGTAAACAGTCCTAAGTCAAAAGCTAGTTACCGAGATATCGACATAGATCAGCAAACCATAACCATGCTGAAAAGATACCAACGTAAACAAACCCAAGAGGCTTGGAAACTAGGCAGGACTGAAACAGTGGTATTCTCAGACTTTGTACACGAATACCCTAATAACCGTACCTTACAAACTCGATTAAGAACACACTTTAAACGTGCTGGGGTAAATAATATAGGTTTCCACGGTTTCCGACATACTCATGCTAGCTTGCTCCTTAATTCGGGTATTCCTTATAAGGAGTTGCAACACCGCCTAGGACATTCTACTCTTTCAATGACTATGGACACATACAGTCACTTATCAAAAGAGAACGCTAAAAAAGCCGTCTCATTCTATGAAATGGCTCTAAAATCTATATAAAAGTAAGCAAAAAGGTAAGCAAATTGCTGAAACAGTCTTTTAAAACAAAGAAAAAGCCCATAACAACGGGCTTTTTGCAAAATGAATTTTAAAATTAAAGCATTTTGTTGTAGAATTCAACGACAAGTGCTTCGTTGATTTCTGGGTTGATTTCATCACGTTCTGGAAGACGTGTCAATGAACCTTCAAGTTTTTCAGCATCGAATGATACAAATGCTGGACGTCCGATAGTAGCTTCTACTGCTTCAAGGATAGCAGGAACTTTAGCTGATTTTTCACGAACTGAGATTACTTGACCAACTTCAACGCGGTATGATGGGATATCAACACGTTTACCGTCAACAAGGATATGACCGTGGTTTACGAATTGACGTGCTTGACGACGAGTAGTTGCAAGGCCGAGACGGTAAACAACGTTGTCAAGACGACGTTCCAAAAGAACCATAAAGTTGAAACCAAGTGTTCCACCTTTAACTTTAGTAGCTTGTACGAACAAGTTACGGAATTGTTTTTCACCCAAACCGTATGAGAAACGAAGTTTTTGTTTCTCAGCCAATTGCAAACCGTACTCTGAAAGTTTTGAACGGTTGTTTGGACCGTGTTGACCTGGTACGTAGTTACGACGTGCCAATTCTTTACCTGTGCCTGTAAGTGAGAAACCAAGGCGACGTGATTGTTTCCATGATGGACCTGTATAACGTGACATTAATAATGTCCTCCTATAAAAAATATTTTTAGGAAATAACGTTTTAGATAAACCTGATTCGTTCAGAAAGACTTCGCCCAAACAGCAAAGGTTACTTTTCTAGCCGACTTCCTGTTGACGAGCTTCATTTTATCCTGCTATTATTTCTCATACTTTAACATTTTACCACGAAAAAAAGCCCAAGTAAAGGCTTTTTCTTATTTATTTTCGATTTCAGCTTGTTCCTCAGGACTCAAATAACGAATGAGAGTCTTCTCAGTCAAAATATCTGAATAAGTGTAAGATTCAACATAACTATTATTAATAGCTCCTGCTTGAGAACTGAAGTCTTGATATTCAACAATAAACAATGATGGATAAACCTCTGTCAATCGACCAATTTTATTCTTTTCACGTTTACGTCCATTCTCTAAGGTCAATTCTACTAGCTGACCTTCATGTGACTTAATAGCTTCCTTGATGTTTTTCATCTTAGCAACATCTGCAAATGCATCACTCATATATATCTCCTTAAATCTGAAAATTATGATTCCTCAAACTGAGCAATCGATGAAAATTTATTGTATTCTTTTTGGAATAGTAACTTGACTGTTCCACGCGCACCAGCACGGTTTTTTTCTAGGATAACTTCGATTGTATTATCTTCAATCGCATTCTCTGGTTCTTCACCCTCTTTTCGGTAGTAATCATCACGATATAAGAAGGCTACAATATCGGCATCCTGCTCGATAGATCCTGACTCACGAATATCAGATAAGACTGGACGTTTATCCTGACGTTGTTCAACCCCACGAGACAACTGACTCAAGGCAATTACAGGAACTTTGAGCTCCTTGGCTAGGATTTTTAACTGCCTTGAAATATCTGAAACCTCTTGTTGGCGATTTTCTGGTCGCGTCCCTGTAATCAACTGTAAATAGTCAATCACAATGAGACCGAGACCACCTTCTACTTCTTGTGACAATTTACGGGACCGTGCACGAATCTCAGTAATCTTTATACCAGGGGTATCATCTATATAAATAGGTGCCTCAGCCAATGCCCCTTGAGCAATCATCACATTATTCCAATCTTGCTCTGTCAATTGACCTGTACGTAAAGCATGGGAATCAATCATCCCTTCAGCTGCCAACATACGATCAACCAAGCTTTCTGCACCCATCTCTAGTGAAAAGACTGCAACAGATTTATTTTGCTTGGTGCCAACATTCTGAGCAATGTTCAACACAAAGGCTGTTTTACCAACTGCGGGACGAGCTGCTAAAATAATTAATTGATCAGGGTGTAAACCTGTTGTAATCTTGTCAAGATCACGGAAACCTGTTGGTAACCCAGTAACATCTGATGTTTGCTGTGAACGCATCTCCAAAGTATTAAAATTGACATCAAGAACTTCAGATATTTTACGGAAACCACTACGATTGCTATGCTCTGAAACATCAACTAAGGCTTTCTCAGCATTTGCAATAATTTCATCAGATTCAGTTGCCCCCTCATATGCTTGGTTTACAGTCTCTGTCAACCTATTTATAATATGGCGAAGCATGGCTTTCTCAGCCACAATCTTAGCATAGTACTCAGCATTTGCGGATGTTGGAACACTATTGACCAAATCTACAAGATAAGAAATACCCCCTATGTTTTGGAGGTCATCTTGGTCATCTAGAATAGTACGTACTGTCGTGGCATCAATGGCATCATTTCGATCCGACAGCGTTACCATTGCTTTAAAAATGACACGATGGGAATACTTGTAAAAGTCATCTGCTTCGATAAACTCTCGAACTGTAATTAACTTTTCCGGGTTAATGAAAATAGCCCCCAGAACAGACTGTTCCGCTACTAAATCATGAGGTTGCACTCGTAATTCTTGAGCCTCTGACACAATTATTCCCTCCTTTACAAGATTTACTTATAGTGTCAACGAATTACTCAGCACTATTTTTGATGTTAATCTTAATTTGTGCATTCACTTCTTTATGAAGCTTTACAGGAACCTCTATCAAACCAATCGCTCGAATAGGATGTTCAAGTTCAATATGACGTTTATCAATCTTGATTCCAAACTGTTTCTGAAGTCCTTCCGCAATCTTTTTAGCTGTAATTGAACCAAATGTACGACCATCTGGTCCAACCTTCTCAGTAAATTGAAGACGATTTTCTTCTTTCTCAAGTTGTTCTTTAACACGTCTTGCTTCAGCTAACAACTCTGCAGCATGCTTTTCTTCTGATTTTTGTTTTCCTTTCAACTCCCCGATAGCTTGGTTTGTTGCTTCTTTAGCAAGATTCTTTTTAATCAAGAAGTTTTGAGCATAACCTGATGGTACTTCTTTAATTTCACCTTTTTTTCCTTTACCCTTAACGTCTTGTAAGAAAATAACTTTCATTTTAATCCCCCTTGGGAGCCAACTCTCCCATAATAGTTTCAATTAATTTATTTTTTACCTGCGCAACACAACAATCTCTTATTTGACAGGCAGCTAAGTTGAAATGCCCTCCGCCACCTAACTTTTCCATAATACGTTGCACATTAATTGTTTTATGACTTCGAGCAGATATATTTACCGTAGAATCGCTTGTACGAGCGATAACAAAAGTGGCTTCGATTCCAGCCATAGCAAGCATCGTATCTGCTGCTTTTGAAATGACAACATTATTGTAGCATTTAGGATCTTCACCCATAGCAACGATAATATCGTTGGTAATTCGATCACCTGCTAAAATCAACTCATTAATACGTCGATACTCCTCAAAGTCCGTAGCCGAAATCGTTTGAATCTCTCCACTATCACTTCCTAAACTACGAAGGTATGAGGCAACATCAAACGTTCGACTTGTTACACGAGTAGAGAAGTTTTTCGTATCTAGCATTATGCCTGCCATGAGGATAGAAGCTTGAATTTTACTTAACCGCTCTGGAGCCCCTTGAAATTGCAACAATTCCGTAACCAACTCACAAGCAGAGCTTGCTCCACTTTCAATAAAGGTCAAAACGGCATTTTCAGGGAAATCATCATCACGACGATGGTGGTCTACGACAATAACTTCGTTAAATCGAGTATAGAAACTCTTAGATAAAGTCAGATTTACTTTAGAATGGTCGACCATAATCAGCAATGAATTCTGATTAACCAGTTCCTCAGCCTCTGAAAGCGTAATCAGTGGTGACTGTCCATCCTCCTTCAAACGATTAACTGCACGCGCAATATCAGCGTTCATAGATTCATCATCGTAAACAGCAAAGCTCTTTCGAACAATCTGACTAGCAAAGTGAGCCATTCCGACAGTAGCACCTAGGGCATCCATATCCAAATTCTGGTGTCCAACAACAAATACTCTTTCGACTGTTTTCAACTTATCCGAAATTGCTGTCATCATAGCTCTTGTTCTTGTGCGAGAACGCTTGACCGTTGAGACAGAACCTCCGCCAAAGTATAGTAATTCTTTGTGATCGTCATTTTCCTTGACTACAGCCTGATCCCCACCACGAACAAGGGCAATGTTAAGATTCTGCAAAGCCACTTGTCCGATTTGATCATGCTTAATTGTTCCAAATTAGATTCCCATTCTTAGTGTCAATAGTAAGTCCCGTTCTTGAGCCTGTTGACGAAAATCATCTAAAACAGAAAACTTTTGATTCATGAACTCCATCAAAACCCTATAATTAGTGAAAAAGTAAAAACGGTCACCTTCAATACGTCGATAATGGATGTGTTTAGCTTTGGCAAACTATGAAATAAAACCTGCCACGAATGTATTGATCTTT